>Ga0308156_1001825_pt1 | contig 22000 bp, 16 predicted proteins | sample PhyAR2_FD_201041 | JGI IMG/M metagenome (GOLD analysis project Ga0308156, IMG submission 201041) | Phyllosphere microbial communities from UC Gill Tract Community Farm, Albany, California, United States - DLSL A.R2 | ecosystem: Host-associated > Plants > Phyllosphere > Unclassified | place: USA... | reverse complement strand
AGCAAAGAGATCCGCTGTTTTAAGCATGGTGTTCCGAAGATATTTCCGTTCACTAGTGCCCAAATCACGAACAATATCATAAGCCACATAACTAAAGACGCTTGAATGACTCCATTCATCCTCAGCATGAACTCGTGTAACTTCATGGCATATTCTCTGGATACTATGGTCTTCAGCCATCACTTTGAGATAGTCTGTTATTAGCGTCTCGCTGGCACATGCCACAGCAAAACGTGTCAGTCTTCGCTGCCACTCAGCACTACATCCGGCCAGCATTTCCCGTCGCCAGTTTATGAGATTAAAATCTGTATAGTTAAGCGGCTCAAGTTTTCGGCGGTCATAGATATAATTACATGCCATTACTGACATTCTTGTATGCAGGGCTTCATCAAGAAGAGCTTCTGACATTACGTCCTGGAGATCTGCCCTGTTCGGTGAGTTCACCGGCGGACACTTTATTATGTCTTCACAAGCCGGCGTAACGATGTCGCATTCAATATAGATAGTTTTTAAATTGTATATACCCCACGCATAAGAAAGACACTTGTCCTTAACATCTTCAGGCGCTTCCTTCCAGGCATCGTGCTTTCTGAATGGCAGCAAAGACTCACTAAAATCTTTTTTAGTTTGGTCAAATTCAAGATCTGAATACTCAGGCTGAGATTTATTAACTGCGGCTCTGTTTTTCCAAAGTGCAGACAATCTTTTCAACATAAGGGCGACATTTTCACTGTCGGGCACTGCAAATTCAGCGGACATAAATTACTCCTTTAACTTTTGACTGCCAGATTAATGTTCGTTTTTCACTCTAATCAAGCTCATAAAAATAGCGCCTGAAAGAGCTAAAACAGCGGATATGATCAAAGCATTCTCCCAGTCCCCGCCATCAAGCAGGTCGCCGTAAACTATCGCCGACAGAGCACTGCCCAGATAAAAGGCGAGCTGCCTGATGCTAGTTGACAGGAGAGTTCTGTCTTTAGAAAAGCCTGTTATAGCCAGCGTATCCAGTAGCGGCATGAGACAGTAATTCAGTAAAAGTCTTAAAAAGTATAATGTAATGAAGATTGCCACAGGAACATGTAGCGTTTGAAAGAACAAACACGCGGCCGTCATGATGCCAGCTATAATTACAGCCGGTTTCAGAGAAAAGCGCTTAACAAGCATTGGAGCAAAAAGTGCTCCAACAATACTGACAACCTTATCTCCTCCCATAATCAGTGAGATTTCGCTGATGTTCATCGAATAAGCTAGATTAAAGACAATATTAACAAATCGGAAGATAAGTGTAATTGATGCTCCCAGCAGTGAAGCAGCAATAAAGAGGATAATAAAATTGCCCCACTCCATATTCTTAGCGCTCTTAAATCGACGATCATCGCTTCCCGGCTCATTTATTCCCAGGATGGACTTTATTCTAAAGTAGATCATCAGCAAAGCGGAAATAAACGAGGCGGCCAGGATAGCTTGATAGTTTCGTAATGCAGAAAGCTGTGAGAAGTGGGTAATAACACTGACTGCGACAGAACCTGCCATAGCAGCACCCAGATATGACACGAAGAAACAGCTAAAGAGTGTCGTTCTGTTTCCGGCATCAATGTTTGATCCCATGAGTGAATTGCCCAGCGACAGCTGTGCAATCATCCCGGAAAGAATCAACCCAAGTGTAAAAGCGCTAGCCCATACTGTTGTTAGTACAGGAAGCAGAATGAAAGGTAATGCGTACAGGAATGAAAAAATAAGCAGTAGCTTCTTCTGTGATACCCGTCGACTGGCTAAGATTAATGGGATTACCGCTGCTGCCATCATCGCCATAGCTATTGCATAAATGTGTCCAGTATTTGTTTTATCGATGCCACGTTCTTCAAGATAAAAATTATAAACAGCATCGAACATACCGTTACTCAGACCCATCAGGAAAGTCGCCACTAAAAAACTTTGTGCAGCTGATCCGAATTTTCTTACTTCCCTAAACATATTCAATCTCGTCCTTCAGCTTTAATTAAATTAATACCTGTAAAGCTCTCGAAAAGAGATTCGCCCTCAGGCCATTCACCATATCCTGCTGCAGTATGAATATGACCCGCCCCGCTAAACTCTCGGGTTTCGCATCCCCATTGTTCCGCAAGGATGCGCGCGCGAGTAAGGCTGAGATGCTCATCATTATCACTGTGAATGAGCAAGCTGCTGTATCCTAAGCGGGATGTGGGCAATGAGCGTTGCTGCCTGATCGGCTCAATCGCCGTTTCGGCGTCAACATCCGCCGGGGCAACAAGAATCAGGGATTTAACACGCTGGCAAGAATGAGCAGCTGCCCATTGGGCCACTGTAACAGCCCCGCAGCTATGACCTAGTAAAACTATGTCACCCCTGGTCACGGCAATGACCTGATTTAGTCTTTTAACCCATAAAGATGATGGCGAGTTCCAGTCATCCTGAAGAACGCGTAGTACATTACTGTATTTCTTCTCAATGAATGACTGCCAGTGATCCGGACCTGAATTTGTATATCCGGGGACAATGAGATAGGTAGTAGTCATCAGTTTCTCGTATAAGTTACGTTGTCAGCGGAAATGTTAATTCCGAATCTTGAGGATAGAATCAATAACAGCTCTTCTTTATCAGCGATTTCATAAGAAGTTGATTTAAGACCGCTGACTTCAGTAAAGATATTGTTTCTAATACTTATCCGGCCGTTATCGGTAGGAAGGCTCGCAACTCTATAATTTTTAAGAAGGCTTTCAGGTGAAAATAGAGTATAGAAATACGCCATTTTGATATCCGGCTGATAAATTTCTACATCCTGAAATGAGTAGATGTCTTCCCAAACCGCATCATCCCTGCTATTTTCTTTAATAGATACAATCCACCCGTGCTCATCATCGCATCTGACCCGGGATGACAAAAAACCATCTTCATGAGTGAAACCATTCTTAAGCAATAAAAGTCCACGAGGGCCTTTGGCCCCAAATCCGACGTCAAAAATCCATCGCTCGTCATCTTTATTCACCAAAAAAAGTTGATGTGTTGCAGGTGACATATGAGGGATGAGGACTCTGGCCATTCGGATTTGAAAATCAACTGCAAAGTGATTAAAAACCTCTTGTAATAAGACAGAGAATTCGAAGCAAATCCCTCCTCTATTGTTAAGTATTATTTTATTGGCAACATCCTCAGGTCGAAGGCTAATTTCTGAGCCATCATGCATGCCAAAGTTTTCGAACGGCACTGTAAAAAAGTGAGCTTTGTGCAGCGTTGAAAGACAGAAAGACTCTCTGCTAATTTTTTCTTTAATTTTCAACCTTCTAAGATAGGCCAGCATGTCCTTCACAAACTTCTCCTTATGTACTGGTTAGCCTGCTGTGTGAGCTCCCTCACACCTCCGGATGAGATATTAAGAGCAAAACTTTACAAAACAACATAATTATCACCGTGAATTATTAAAAAAATATGAAATTATCTTAATGACTCCAATAAGCGCTGATAAAATTATGTGAAGTGCATGTAAATCTATGTAAGCATGGCTTATTACTTAATCTTAAGAAGATATAACTGTAAAGAATTAGGCTTCTACCCAACGCTCCTGCGCGCAGCCAGAAGCCCCACTATCAAAATGTTGAATGTTTGTTAATCAAACTTGATTTTAACAATGAATAAACTTAGATTTTGCTTAATAATCGCACACCAAACATTTATTATTATGTTCGGGCTTAGAATGGGACAAGGTGATGAAGTATAAGAATGGATTCGGAACGGTGATTCAGATACGGCTGCCGTCGTTCAGCTTTAAAAGTAATCAGTACGGTTGATAAAGTGTTAATGCAGACGATTCCTTCTGGGCGGGCCTCTTAAGCACAGATATCGCGCTCAGCGCCCCACTGCCTCTTGCCGTTTACACAGCGACCTGCGTTTACCATAAAAGCCATATCTAAATCGCTTAATGCAGCAGGAAGGCGCTCACGCATCGTACTTGAAAGCCCCTTCAGCAGGCGGTTAAAGAATGTGTTGGGGCCTGGCCAGCCAGCAACCTGATTGATCCTGAAAAGGTAACAGCAATGATGCAGATCCTCGAAGGAATGGCCCTCATTCCAGACCATAACATCCAGTTCATGCGCACGCATCCTATGACAGTAAAGCTACTGAATTACTTGAAGAAACATTACAAAAGACGTTCCCACTTTAAGTGGAAGCAGTGGCTTAAAGTCAGCATTTTGCTCTGTATTTTGTAACCGCATTTCTTCGTGCTGATTATGTCTTAGAGACTTAATTAGGTCAGCTAGGGTTGCCCACCGACTTCCACCTTTCCAGACCCAATGATACTAAGGAAACATCAAATTGTTGATGCTACTGTCTGCTTTATGCCAAAAGTGGACGTTGCTAACATCGGGATATAATAATCTGCGGGGAGCAGGACATCTCCAGCAGTTCACGATAGCTAATGCCATATTTGCAGTACCAGCTTACTGCCCGGTGAATGATCTCTCACTGAAAATGGCGGTCTTTAAATATCTTCATGAGTAGCGTGGTGACAGGTGAAAATGGCTGCAAAGTTTATCAATGCGACGACCTTTGCAACAGCGCCTGAAATAGTCATCCCAGCATAGAAAAAGCGACTAATAATATCTTCTTCACAGTTTGCGGATCTTCCCCATGAGCGAGCAGTGACGAAGCATTAGTTAACTGTGCGTCTATATAAGTAGCGGCAAACTCTGGAGACATATCGGCCGAAAATTCTCCGTTGGCTTTTGAGCGCTTCACCCATTCTTTGAAAGTGGATAAGCCTTGCTCCTCAAGTAAATCGACCTGGGCGCGAGTTGCTTCGCCTAAGTGCATCCGTGCCTCACGCATTTTTACAAAAAGACACCCCATGGGAGACTCATGGTGACAACTCGCTGACGTGGCAAATGACACGAGATTATCAAGTGCTTCTCGAAACGGAGAGTCACTATTTAACATCTCTTGCACAGGACTTAGCACTTGTTCCTCGTACCTGATAAGAACAGCTTTCATCAGGCCATCTTCATTCGTAAATTCACGATAAAGGCCAGGCTTCGATACACCTGATCTCCTGCAAATTTCATTAAGGGATAAACTGCCTATATCCTCTTTCCAGTAAGAATCCATTGCTACATCTAAAACATGGTCACGATCAAGGGTCTTAGGCCGCCCTCTGGAAGGTTTAGTTGGGTTCAAATTCATTTTATACTGCCCGGTATTTTAATTTGACAGATTATACATTACCTTTTATTGTACCAGCCGGTATTTAATTTTCAATCCAGCAGGAAAGTAAAATGAGTGAAGAAAAGAAAAGCATAGTGGTCACAGGAAGCAGCAGCGGATTTGGTCAAAAGTCAGTAAAAGATTTTGCAGATAGAGGCTACCAGGTGTTCGCCACGATGCGTGGCCCAGAAGGCAAGAACGCTACAGTTAAGGCTGAATTAGAAGCGTACAGCGATTCCATCCATGTAGTCGATATGGATGTTACCAATGACGAATCGGTCGAAACAGCGATTGCAAGCGTACTAGAAAAAGCGGGCAAAATTGATGTTTTGCTAAACAATGCGGGTGTAATGTACCTCGGCATTACAGAAGCATTTAGCATTGCCCAGGCTCGCGCGCAGATGGAAACCAACTACTATGGCGCTATGCGTACTATTCAGGCAGTTTTGCCTGCTATGCGTGAAGCCAGGTCAGGCCTGATCATCAACACCTCATCCATGGTTGGCCAAATTTCAGCGCCATATTTTTCTACCTACGCCGCGACTAAACACGCTTTGGAAGGCTACCTCCAGGGGTTACGCTACGAAGTGGCACCATTCGGCATCGATATTGCCATCGTACAACCTGGCCCATTCCCCACAGGTCTGAGTGCAGCAGGACAACAACCGTCACGCACAGACATACTGAACAGCTACGGTGAATTAGCTGATATTCCTGCTGCTATGTTCGAAGAATTCGGGAAATTTATGCAGAGCGATCAGGCACCTGATCCACAAATGGTCGTAGATGCCTATTTAGCGCTCGCCGATATGCCTGAAGGCAAACGCCCGACACGCACGGCGGTTGGCTTAGTTTGGGGAGTTGATGAAATTAATGCGGCTAAACAACCCATTCAAGACCGTGTGTTGAAAGAAATGCAACTAGACAACGTTTTAGGCGGTGCTGACGCGTGATTTTCGGTCCCAGTGGCAGACTATATGGCCCGCCACTGGGATCGTAGGCATTTCAGGCCTATAGTCTGAGCATAGCAACTCTCTTACGAGCCCGCCGATGAACCATGTCGATGTTACAACGGAGTACTGTTGCAAAGTTTGAGATGAGGTAGCCTCTGGTACTATTGAAAGATGTTATCCATCAAAGATTCTGCTCACCAGACGCACCTCGCCCAGGGGATGCACAAAATCTGCTTTTGCTCATATATTCAGCTTGCAGCGCGAACATCGTAGTCGACAGCCGTTATCGTTTACAGCAAAGTCCGCTTTTCGCTCATAGCGGACCTTGACCCCGAGGCATTAACCTTCTTAAACACACTGAGTCAGAGCCGGAATATTCCCACTATACCCGCCTCTGAACCCTTCCGGAATGGCATAATTCATATATTGCACCAGCGTTGTCCCGACGTGGAACCCGTTGCTTAGGTGCTTTTTTTCGCTGATTTTTCAGGTAGCGGGCCCGTTATAAGTAGCGGCGGAAGTGCCGTATTGATGGCTGCCGTTATAAGCGCATTTTCGCACGGGAAGTTATCCGGCCGGGAGCATTATTCCTGTTTCCCGCACCCAAGATATCCCCTAGATTTATTGCCCCGACAGTCAGTGATTGGTGAACCCGCTGTTCCCCCCCCTCGTCTGCCTGCATGATTAGGGCTGCCGGCTGAGCTTATGCGGAGCACTCTGGATACTACCGCAGGGGAAACCTGCATGAAGGGGTCAGGGAGATGGCACGGGCAGGCGTTGAGATCATAACGTTCGATGACAGCGTATTCAGTAAGCTGAATAAATAAATCCAGTTTCCTGTACCGTTTTTTGAATTTTTTATCGACTTCCCCGCGTTCTTACTGGAGCAGCGCCTCGTCACTGATTTTGACACCATCATCAGCCAAATATCCGACCCAGCCGTCGCGTCTATTTTGCAGTGGCAGAATGCGCAGGAACAGGTCTGCTGGAAGGATTATATGCAGGGCCTGAAATCGAACGTCAACATCGCGTCTACTGGGCTCAGATTTTTAGCAAGGTAAAGCTGGATGCCATCCTCTATCCGGCACTGGGTTGTGAAGTTCCACGGATCGGGAATGTCGGTCAACCTGATATTTTCTATTAACTCATTCGTCACACGGATTTTGCCAGCAGCATTAGAGCGGCCAGCGTGACAATTGCAGTTGCTGAACGGGGAAATTTGTCTGTTGGATTATCTTTAGATGCGTTGCCGAAAGAAGATCGTCAGTTAATTAGCCATGCCCTTGCTATAGAGGCTATTCTCCAGCGCTAAATTTTCTCTTCAGGGACCCCCTATGTCTGATATGGCAATTCCAACGCGTTCTCCTTCGATGTTTTGGGGAGCAACCATCATTTGCGGCACCGTGGTGGGTGCAGGCATGTTCGTCCTGCCGGTCGCGATGGCCGGAGCATGGTTTGGCTGGGCATTACTGATACTGACTTTTAGCTGGATATGTATGTTAATCAGTGGCCTGATGTTTCACCGTGTGAGCCAGCATTACCCTCTGGAAACCGGCTATGACAAAATTGTCCGTGATGTATTAGGCTGTAACTGGGCTGAAATAAATGGCCTGAGCATAGTTTTCGTGCTGGGCATTCTGACATACGCCTATATTTCAGCGGTCGGGCCTGTTTATGATCACTCACTGAGCATATTGACCGGCAAAACGGTCTCATCATCCGAAGCCAAAGTTATGTTAAGCCTGACCGTAGCTGCCATCGTCTGGTTAGGCACCAGCAGCATTGGCCGGATAATGTCTGTTCTGCTCATCACCAAAATTGTTCTGTTACTTATCCTGTTTGGTGGATTATTTACCACCGTGAATGTCGACTACCTGCTGGACAATCAGAACCCTGCGGCATCGTACTGGCCCTATATGCTCGGCATCGTGCCATACTGCCTTGCCTCATTCGGCTATCATGGAAACATTTCCGGCCTGATTAGCTATTACAATGGCGATCATCGTCGTGTGAAAAGATGCCTGTGCACAGGCACCGCCGTGGCGCTGGTTATCTATCTTTTCTGGATAATCTGCACTATGGGTAACCTTCCCCGCTCAGCCTTTCCGGAAATTGCCGCCCAGGGCGGCGACATTGCCGCGCTGATGCACGCATTTAGTCTGCGCGGTTATACTGCCGGGATGTCGCTGTTGTTCTCGACGTTCTCACATTTTGCCGTTATCTGTTCGTTCGTTGGGGTGACGGCGGGCCTTGTGGATTATATCAGCGACCGCTTCAATTTCCCCGCGACCAGAACGGGTCGCCTCAAAGCCACTGCGATCACTTTCCTGCCGCCATTGAGTTTATCTCTGCTTTTTCCGGATGGATTTGTCACGGCAATTGGTTATGCCGGGCTAATCGCGACAATATGGGCAGTGATTGTTCCGGGGTTACTTCATCTGAAAATGCGCTCCCGGCAAGACTCAGGCTATCGGCGCGGCCAGTGGGACGGGCTTCAGTTGAGCATGATTATAGTATTCGCCGCCCTGAACATCCTTTCATGGGCGCTGAGTGAGTTTGATTTATTGCCAGTATATTAACGTCATCAGAAAGCTTTGTCGGCCTCATCATTTTTTAAACAAGCCTGTAATTACATGAATAAGCCGGTCAGGAAGCGTGGAACTTACATACTTCCTGACCGGTTGGTTAACAACACACCCTATGGCCATGAACATCGCAGGTAAAATCCCGTACTTAAACATTTAACTCGTCACCAGCTTTTTAATTGCTTATAAAGATAAAATAGTAGTTATGATTTATGCCCCTTATCCTAAAACCAGAATGGCTTCTGTAAAATAACCTCCTGCTTAAACAGACAGATATGGCATAACATCATGTACTGGCTTTGCTGGGTTGCTTAATCGTTATAAAAGAGTTAAAAAGGCGTAACTCAAAAAATAGGATATACAATGCGCCTTTATCATGGCACATCATTCAGTGCCTCCCAGAGTATTATCAGCTCGGAGAAAATCCTGCATCAGATAGAACGTACATATGATGAATACTCACTTTTTCCCACGACGAATGGCCTCGTCTATCTGACGAATAATATCGGTTATGCGATATACGTGGCTAACAAAGAGGCCATATTTCGCAGAGAAGAATTTTTCTCGGTGTTTGAAGTGGAAGTTGATGAAGCCCAGCTGCTGCCTGACTTCGACCAGCTCGATTATGTATGCAGAATAAAGCGTGAAGATGCTGAACATTTCACCTATTCAGATTCACTCGAAAAAGCACAATCCTGTTGCGTTGCCCGGAGCCTTCACCTGATTACAGACATAAGGAAACAGTTAGTTTTGCCCTCTAACATGAACCTGGAACATCAACTCAGGCCACTAACGCGGGAACTAATAATGCTCAGAAAAAATGGTGACCATCGTAAAGCATCTGACATGCTGAATGGATTAATCTGGCACACCTTCTCAGGTGAAGACGAGAAGCTTAATTTAAGCATGTAACACTAATCCAGCATCGCAACTGCGCTCGTTATCCAACCGGCTGCGAGCGTTGAACTTAAGGATTAACTCAGGCAAAGGGAACTTTTTAACTCTCGCCTGGTGTTTATCATGCACATGGCTGCATGTGTACAAGACACAAACCGGTCCCGTACAGTAAATGTGCGAAGGTTACTGCTATGCTTGTTTCAGCAAAATAAACTTCGGGGTATTTACTTCAATCGCTCCTCAGGCGTTCGCCATTTGAGTAGTCGCTGAAGCGCAGTTTCACCCTTTAAGAACTCCTTTGCGGCCCTTAGACGTTCTCTCAACTGTTCCTGAAGTGCTGCATCGCATCCCTCAATGTCTTTTTCAGCATCCCTGAAAAATTGCTCGATACGCATATCTTCTGCCCATTTAGCCATGATGACCTGCAGTTCATTCACACTGGTTTTATATGCCTCTTCCTGCTTACGGATAACCTCACATTTTTTATACTCGACCATCTGCTGCTCCATCCGCAGACGATTGGCTTCAGCACGTTCCTTTTTTGCCTGAACTTCCTTTTTCAGAACAGGCAGAGCGGCTTGAGCCGCTTTAATGATTTTCGGTATCTGACTTATCAGGCTGCAGGTGTTAGTTTGAGAGAATACCTGGTGCCAGCCTTCTGACTCATAAGGTGAGTAGAGCTGCAGCCTGAATCGGCCACTCGGTATGTGCCGCCGACTGTAATAGCCCAGATGGGCTGAATTCTTACCGCGGGACCAGTTAATCATTCTTTCATCCCGTACATAACGCCCTTTCACCTCCTTAACTGGCACCTCTTCCGTCATCTCAACCAGTGAGAAGCCTACGCTTACGCCTTCTGCACTGATGATGCTGGGACCTGAGGGCCTCCACAGCGCCGGGTAAAGATAATTGCAGATCCCTTGTTCAGCGAAGGTGATATCTCTTCTCCGGAAGCAATCTCCACGCTCAGCCAGCCTTACCAGAAATCCACGTCTCTCTGCTGCAGCAAAAAATTTCAGCATAAATGTTTCAGCAATAATCAGGCCAGTATCCGATGTATTCACGTCAAGAAGCTTTCGCTTAGTCGGTTTGTAATACCCCAGCTCAGTCACAGATGATTTCAGCAAAATCTCTTTGCTGGCAAAAAAAAGCTTCGTGCCCTGAGCAGGATGGGATGATGACTTCGCCCTGCGCTTTAGGGCGGGTTTATAGCTACCGGATGCCAGCTGCTTGTTCACAACATGTAATTGCGGCGTCACGTCTTCCTGACCGTCAATACTGTCACGTATGTATGCTTTTAGAGGAGGCAAAGGGGGAATGGCTGGTGGATTACCTTTAGCGACAGCACTCCAGTAACCTTGCATAGGTCGTGGTACTTGCAGCTCAATACACTTAGCGATGAGTATCTGTTCGGTTAACATAAACTCTGCGGCTAAATCTTTTAAGGGCTTGCTCCAAACATGACTGTGAAGAAGCTCCCTAGTCACAACAACCAACCTTTGATTATTAGCTTTCATAAAACCCCTTTTACGACATTAAACCCTAATATTGATAAAATTACGACATAAAATATTTATAAAACAAAAATAAACGGAACATGCTACCAAAGACATTATAAATTCATTTTTTGCATGAAATTCATTTATGAAGTTACTAAAATTAGCAATCCAAAAAAAAAACACTAAAACAATATATTCAGTTTGCGAAATTCGCCTTTGCCCACAGACCTCAGCTTGGGAAGGTGAGTTCTTAAGCTCAATATTTACTATACTCATAAGGCGATACAATGCTTGGAAAAACGAAGCTATCATCATACCCTTTATCGAAATTAGAATTAGACATAAACAACCCTCGACTTATTGGTTATAGAAAACAAAACAAGATTCACAATGAGAATGATGTTATTGCTTTGATGCTTTCCGTTTATGGAGTTAAAGAACTTATTTTTTCAATCTTAACAAACGGATTCCATCCTGACGAAGTTTTATATTCAATACCTAACAATGAAAACAATAAAAAAATCGTTGTAGAAGGAAATAGAAGACTGACCGCCTGTAAAATAATCAAAAGACCAAGCTTTTTAAAGAAAATCGGACAAAACAATTTGTGTGTAAGGATTCAAAACCATAAAAACTACGCCCTCGCCTTAGAAAGTATCAGCAAATTAAATGTCGTAGAATTAGAAAGTAGAACAATAGCTAGAACTTACATTGCATCTAAGCATACGAAAGAGTCGATAAAGAGATGGAGTGTATATACACAAGGTGCCTACTACATCGATCTCATGAATGAATACAGAGATATAAATGCATTACGCGCCTCTATTAACAATAGCGTATCTAGCAGTAGAATTCGAGGTGTAATATTTTTCTCTCAAATCACAGATGAAATTTTATCCTTACCTACACTTAGTGATATAGAAAAAGAAACATTATTATCAGATATTGACAATATCAAAGTCGAAGCAATTATAAGACTAATTCAGCGAGCCGATTTCAAAACAAGAATAGCCAGGATCTCATTAAACAAAAATGGAGATCTATCTATAAAAGGCATAGTCCCACAAGCTTATCAGATACTTTTAGCCAAGCTGGCAAGGGATGCAAATTTCTCCAAAGAGCTAACTACTCGACAAGAAGATGATGAAAAAATAAAAAAATACATTGCTGACTTAGAAAGAATGTTGACTTCATTCGATAAACCAGAAAGAGACTTACTTGATGATACTGAAGATGATGAATATGATTTAAACCTTGAGGAAGAGGAGACACCTGAAGATAACGATGAAAATGGTTCAGATTATGCAGATCCTGCGCAAAACGTTCCGACACATACCGACCGTATAAATCCTAAACCAAAAAAAATAAAAAAAAGCGCATACCTTATTGAAAATAGATTTTCTTCTAGTGGACATAAAAAACTAGATGAACTACTGGATGAAGCCAAAAAATTGAATTTCCTGAAATTTAAATATAGCTCAATAATTTTAAGTAGAACAATAATTGAAACAGTTATGAGCATAATAATTAAACATTCATCTGTTCACGATGAGTATAGAGCTTACTCTAGGTATAACTATTTGCAACTTGATTCATTATTAGACTACTACTCAAATAATTTAGTTAAAATTTTTCCTGAAGATGATAAGACTCCTTCTATCAAACTTATAAAGCATACCTTAACGAGTTATAAAGAAACGGGAAAATTGGTCTCTAACTTGGCAACACATAATGAAGACCATTCCCTTACAGAACAAGAAGTTACTCATGTTAGAGAGAAGTTGCATGATTTAATAGCTTATTTTTTACCCAAGTTTATAACTACCTAGCGAAACAAAAATAGTTATAATGGATTCAAGATTACGAAATGGTAGCAATACGATGCGGACATACGAGACAAAACATATAAAAAGCCTTAAAAATAAATCAGTTAGAGATAACTTTGGCTTACCGCATCTTCCTTCGGATGTCTCTCCTTTCCGCTATCCCGGTGGCAAAGCTAAGCTTTCTCGGTTCATAGCCCTTTTCATTCTAACCAATAACCTTAAAGGTTGTACATTAGTTGAACCATTTTGTGGTGGTGCAGGCGGTACTCTTCCTCTACTTCTAGCTGGCTTGATCGACAAATTGGTACTGAATGATATCAATCCTGGGATTTCGGGATTTTGGAAATCATTAAAGAAACAGCCTAGTAAATTGATAGAAATGATAGAAAGGGAACCTGTTGATATCGATTCCTGGCATCATTGGAGAGAAATTTATTTCTCTGATGAAAAACATACCGATCTTGAAAAAGGTTTTTCTGCATTTTTCCTGAACAGGACGAACAGATCTGGGATATTACACGCTGGTCCAATTGGAGGAAGAGCACAAGATGGAAATTACTTAATTGACTGTCGTTTTTCACGTTCAAATTTAATTAAACGTGTAGAAAAATTGGCAAACTTTTCTAAAAAAATCGTTGTAACAAGAAAAGATGCTAGTAAATCAATTCATAACTTGCCCTTTGACAGTTTCATCTATGCAGACCCTCCTTATGTTAAAGAAGGAAGGAATATTTACAATGAATATTGTTTTAGTGAAGCAGATCATAAAAAATTTGCTTCCAAAATTAAAAGAAGCAATGCCCATTGGCTTTTATCCTACGATGATGATCAATTAATTCATGAACTATATTCTAATGCTGGAATCAACATTGTTGAATTGAGCTATGCAATTAATAAAGCTAGAGTTGGAAGAGAACTGTTGATTGCTTCTGTCAACTCCCGGCAACCATTAATTCTTGATATAGAAAGCGAGCTGGAGAGTTTAGAGTCAATAAATTCAAAAAACATGCACACATGCTTTTAAACAAAATTTAACTGACCTACTATTGATTTTTTTAGGCAGCGACTTCGGCTGCCTTAGATTTATCGCTTTTATTAGAATATAATTTTACCTCAACACAAATTGATTACTTTTCGATGGTATTATTAGAGTAACTAAATTTCCATTCTTTTCTTTCAATACCATTAGGCATACATACCTTGAGGAATGCCGTTTGCAATTCATCTGAGAATTTCTTTACTTCTTGGAAGTTTGATTCATTTTGCAGCCAATGCATTATGACCAAAGTGAAAAAATTGATATGCTTATTGAATATTTTTTTATTGTTCTCCCTTTCAATTCCTTTTGTTGATTTACCAATAGCTTTAGCCTCATTTAGCTTGATAACCACGTCCAATATGTCATTTCTAATATCGCTTACATATTTTTGTATTGTATAGCCCTGCCCCGTAATTTGTGTATTCCGCCAAAAACTTCTATCCTTAGTGTTATAAAGATGTTCTATATAATTAAAGAACATATTTTCAGGAGATTCTTTTCCTGGTAATTTTATCGTACACCGGCTTATGTCGCTTTTTTTATCGCCATCTAAAATACAGATCGATTTTAATGAGGTTTCTAAAAGAAAAGGATCAGAAAATATTGTAGCTAAATTATCAGCACCGATTTTACAAGGAACTAAATGAAAAAATCTACTCGCCAAAAGGAAGCTCTTGTCAATTTCTATAAAATATTCAAATATTTGTTTTAGAAAAAAACGTGCTTCGTCATCTTCCATAAAAACGGGGATCCTTTTTTTATTATATATATTATCTCTAGTATCATTTTTAAGATGCATTCTAATGTCAATTATGCTAGGATTTTCGACTTGTTCGACATCAGAAAAGTGGTTTAATAAGTAAATTACTTTATGTTTGTTCTCAAGAGAATACTCAAGTAATGAAAGACTATGAGTGGTGATAAAAACTTGAATTTTATATTTTTCTGAATAGTCCAGTATTAAATCAATTAATTTTTCTTGGAGCGATGGATGTAAAGTCGCATCAAACTCATCAATCAAAAGAATACTTGCGCTTTCCGGTTTTATTTTGCAATTGTCATAATAATATGAAAGTGACACTAAGGCCTTCAGTATTATAAATAAATTATCCTCACCTGAGGATATAGTATTAGAATCTATCCCATCTACTGAACTAGTAAACTCTGGCCCCAGTTTAAAACCATTGACATTACTAATTTCAACATTGTCAATTTCAATATTTATAAGTCGACCATATAATTTAGATAACAAATCCAGGTATTCGACTGGAAGATTTAATTTATCGCTCTTCAAAAATGAATCTTGCGCTTCTCCAGTAGGGAATAATCGTGATAAACCTAAGTAAATTACGGGGCATGAGGGCAAGTATTGATCTTGCTCTGATGCGGAATATAAGGGTTTAATAGCATATCTATTATTAACTGCCGAATTATGCTTTCTAAAACGCAGGGTTCTCTTATCATTATAAGTTACCTCAAAGAGACTACCTTTAAATCCATTCGAAGGGTCATTATAATTTTTAGCATCCCTGACTAGAGCTTCAATCTTCGGGTTAACTAGAACATTCGTGCTTCTAACTACCTTCATACAATTGAGATAAGAAAAGTCTTCAGATCGCTGAGGGGGGGATTTAACTGAATTACTTATTATATGCAATAGTGATGTTTTGCATGTGCCATTAGTCCCAGAAATAACATTTAAGTTAGGGCTGAAAGAAAAATCTAGATTTTCGAGCTTTCTGTACTTATTAACTTTTATATATTCAATCATATACATTCCTTCGCTAAAGGCTTTCATTATTCATATGAGTAAACCATATGATAAATCAAAATGACGTTTTTCGTCACTAATTTATCAATAAAATGCAACATCTTAAATAGATAAGTTATGATTATACGGGATGCCTCAATTAAAGAGCCACGCTATTGATTTTTAATATTTTTTTTGCTAGGCGCATAATAAGCACACTACTTCTTCACTTACAGTTAGTAGCAAACTGCAGCAAAACAATCTTGATGCTTATCATATAGCTTAACTTAACTTTGCCCATGATTTTTTTAACATCAAGACTTTTTTAGCCGTAGCTTGTTGGTTATCAGGCGATGCGATCTCACCATGTTTCTGATAACGAAAGAAGTATGTTTTGAGCTTAAAAAAGTAACAACACTTTTCGCTCATACAGGAAGTTCATCTCAATGGCTTGCACAACTGGCACTTGATAGAGTATCTATCCGATTAATGTGAGCCAGTTCCTTTTGCTTACTGCTTGGCAGGTAGAGTTTTCGATTTGGACTTAATGTGGCGGAATATACTCACCAGAATGGATGCGCATAGCCATTTTCCGCAGCTCGCAGCGACACTTCAGACGCAGCTTCAGCTCCTTTAGATCGTGCTCCCGCCTCATGCTGCACTGGCCAGTGACCATCCAGTAATGCACATTAGCCTGACATGGACAGGCTTCAGCAGAGTTGTATAAACCCCATCGCACTCAGTAGCGCATGACCATGTCATAAAAAGTAGTTTCATCCGGCAGGTCAGTAGCACCACTTCAGCCGTCTTTGCATAAGTTGATGAACTGCTCTGTACCGTGAGCAGCTTGCTCGGGCACTCCTCATCTTTGCCAAAAGCTTCTGGCTGAGATGATGCCATTTGCTATGAACATGGCGCCTCACTTCAGTTTCACCTTTTGTGTATTTCAAGTTGGAGCTGATAGAAGCAGCAAAACAAGCTTTAGGCTGGCGAAAAGTATTTGTGCTTAGTTCAAAGAAACAAGTGAAGTTCCTTGAACAACTTCATCTACTACTTCTTTAATGAATGTAAAGTAACCCGATTTTTTCATTTCAAGATGGAATGTTAGGTCGGGTTTAGTTTTCGCCACCCATCTATTAAATACCTTTATTATACTGTATAACATCAGGTAAATCTAATTCTGCTGGGGTAAAGCTAAGAGAACCATTTTCTGTTACTTTTAGATTATATATATCTTCGTTTACCCATAAACTCTTAGCGGATACGGAGAGAACCTGAAGCAACTCTTGTATATCTAGGTCCCATTGCGAAATTATAGATTTAATAACAGATAAATGCGCTTTTTTATCTCTTAAATCGCTATCAAGACTCATATGAGTACCGCCCATAAGCTTACCCAAATTATAAAATGTGTCGCTATAATCACAATATAAATCAGTTGACTTATTAAAATGCAATATCCATTGTTTAGTATACTGATTCCATAAATAACTCACTGGTTTAGATATTGTATAACCATCAAAAGTTTTCCTATCAGAAGCACCAATTCCAAACGTACTATATATCCCCTTTAAACCTCCAAAATAATTTGTGTTTAGCATGTCATCTCCTTTATGACCCTCTACTTCACCTACAAAAGCAAAACGGTTAGATCCATCGGTTATTTCAACATAAACATCTGAGTTCTCCATCATAAGCTCGTAGATCCCCCTTCCCTGATGATTAGGCGGAAGGGAAATAACACCTGATTCATTTTTTGTTTTAACTGGAAGTATAAAATTAACATTCCTTGTATCATGATTAAGCAACTTTCCATGGCGCGAGTCATCTTTCCCTGTTTTGCATATAGAAAAATACTCTATATGAAAGGGTTTTATACCTCGATCTTTAAGAAGGGAGTGACATAAACCTTTGAAAGCATTCCAACCTTGTTTAGAACGTAAGAACTGAACCATGAGATGTTCAAATCCATGATTCTTGACAGATCCTGACATTGCATAATAAAAACCACTATTGATTATTTGTCCTTTATAAGACTGGAGACTCTTTAATTTCTGGCTCCATGGGTAAGGTAGTGTTTTCTGATGCAAAATAGCAGTAATAAGTGAGTGATAAAACATTGCCCAATAGTTTTCGTCATTTCTTGCTTTTTTTAATGAAATAGGTGTAATAATTTTATTATTAGACACATCAGATTCCTTATCAATTTATAACCATCTATTATTAAGTTGATTTTTATTAAACGCATTAATCATTGGCAACTATATTGTAGTCATAACCGGCGTTAAAATAGTGTAAATCATACATAACGGACTATTGGTGTAGATTTATGGAAATTAACAGCAGAATTCATTAACCCTCAATTTCCTCGACAGCAAAACCATTCTGCCTGAAAAAGTTTAGGATGCGGTCAATATTTACTATGCCCCATTGATTCGATATTACAACAAGCTCACCAGATGCAAGTTGTATAGCGTCATTCATATGATAACGATTTTTTCTGACATCACTTACAGAATCAGCCAAGGTAATCGTTCTGTTCTTTATAACGCCTTCCAGTTGGTTTTTAATGTCGTCAAGGCTGGCTGGATTTTCTTTCTCAATCCAGTCAGTGAAAATCTCCAAAGCTAACTTTCTTTTATTTAATACTAGGCCTTTGTATTTGTAACTTGAATAATCCTTTTCTTTTTTACTCAAGCTGGCGATTTGCTCTGTCCTTTTCTCTCTGAACTTTACTTGATATTCGTTTAGTTCAGGCACAGGAATAATCTGCTCAGCATTAATTAAAACCTCCCCTTTAAAATTATATGGGGTGATTTTAACACAACTAATATCAACGCCTTTATCCCTTAACCAAATTGCTGTAGTTGTAAGCTCTTTGCTAAATCCTGCAGATGCCAGGATAATTCTCACATCTTTTCCGAACTCGGCAAGTTCAGTGTCCTGAAGTTCGACAAAATCTAGAATTCTCTCCTTGGCATCAATTTCAAATCCATTTTTTGAGAGATAATCCTGATAATATTCACATGCTTTTGAAAAGCTCATTGTTGAAATCATCGCGGCGTACCGTAGAGCCTGAAGCTCCATATGAGCGCCAAACTCATCTCGTTTTAATTCAATGACTACCAGGTTTGCCTGTTTATCGATTGCCAAAATATCGATTCTGCGACGGCTATCTTCCCAATCCGAAAACTCTTCAGCAATGACGAGACAATCGGGAGCTAAAATGGAAATACTATTCTTAATTGCTTCCTGTAAATCATAACGCTCTTGTAGCCCTTCAATAGTGAACGTTGTTCTATCTAAAGGCGTTAATATCTTGTTTGATATGTTATAGAGAGCCACACAAACTCCTTTTTATGTAATAGTGACTGTGCAGTGATTATATAGCAGTTAATTGAAGTTAATATACATGCCTTTCTAACAGTAATTCAAATGAAAAAATTAATATTTCAAAGTTGAGAGATTTGCATGCTCAAATTTAGTGCCGGATACCTTTTGCCTTTAACATCGCTTTCATCCTCATGATATGTTCAAGAGCTGTATCAGTGCTTACTGGCGCATACAGCTTTTCAACCAGAGGGCGAGGCGCTTGAATGCACTCGCCTGCCTTTATCCGTTTGGCCATCTTACTCAACTCAATACGGCATTTTCCTCGTAGCTCTGATTCGCTGAGTCATTTGGCGCGCATCTGGCTGTAAAGGCTTGTGACCATCCAGTAATGGGTGTTTTCCCGCCATGAGTACGCTTCAGGTGAATCATCCAGGCCACATCGGGCGCTGTATCGCTTGGCGATGCCATAAAGCGCATTTTATCCGGCAGGCCTGCAGCGCGGTAATCACCTTCCCTGCACTAGCTGGTGAACTGCATCGGTGATGGCCAGCACTTCGCTGGCCTGCTGATGGTTCAGGTTCGTCAGAACCCCACAGGACGCAATGCAGAGAACCGGCAGTCTCTGAACAGATTACATTCGTCACCCCCTGAACCCCTATGGAACCGTGTAATCCATGCCTGAAGCCGTGAGTTCCCAGCACAGATTGTGGCGATTAGTTTCTCTCTGCCATTGAGTTTTAGTAGAGCAGGGAGTTTTTATCCCACTGTGTCTTTCAACATAACTTTCCCTTCAATCGCGGGAATATGTAAAACTACATCTGGTTTTAATGGCTTAAAGTGCCATGACTGCTTCTGATGCATTATTAGTAAGCACACAAGCCAATTCCTTTAATATCAACCAATTGTAGCAACATCTAACTTAACCTTATTAACAGAAGGCTTCCTGACACTTTTATCAATTGCATAAAGCAAAAGAATAAGAACAATAACTGCTACCGCCTCAAATATCACAACAAATTTTGAATTGATATTTGGAATCACCACAGCAAAGACGGCAGATAAAACCCATATTATTAATGAAAATGCAAAGAAAACCATGACAGATTTACTTATAGAAGGCTTTAGGGGGTTTTGTGTAAATGGCATTATATAGAGCCTTCCTGATATAAAGGGCTCAAGCATACGCACATGGTATTCCCAAACTTCCTGCCAGTACTTACCTGCTTTAGCAATAGAGGAAGCCAGGAAAGTAAATGCACTTCCGAATAACGAGAGGAAGAACAACGAAACATACTGAAGAGTGGGAATTTCTTTTGCGTTTAACATTGCATACACAAGGATACCCCAGGCACTGAACAAAATGGCGTTAATTACCCATAAATAATTGAGCCGCGACCAGAATAGATTTATTTCATATTCGCGAATGTGATGCGCCTTGCTATAGGTCTCCTTTATTCTCTCCTTGTCTGAAACTGTGAGTAATATCGATTCATTTTTGAAATCTTTATTCAAAAGATAGCTAAAATACTCTATATTGCAATCAAAATGAGCGCTAAGACTATCAGGCACTCCACGCCTTGTAAGTTCTTTTTTATACCTTGACTCAATTAATTTCATCTTAGCACCCCTTCGTTATAACATAATTTCTTCGTTTAAAATCTCTCATCATCTTAACTCCATTAAAAATTTCTTACTATTGATATATAATGCAATGACCTGGAAGCTCTTTATACTTGTTACTCTCTAACCTCAAAAACCTTCTTTTATCCTTTAGGGATATCAGGTGCTGCATAAAGGTCACGGCGTAGAATTTAACCCACCTTGTTATTCTTTCCCCCCCCGGGCGCTGAGCCTGCCTCGGGGAATGCTGCTTACACCTGACTCGCTTCACTCGAAGGGCTGGTGTGCATGAAACTTAATGCATAGCGCCAAGACCGCCCTTCTCAGCTGAAGCTGATTTTGTTGCGCTGACAGCCCTCAGCTCATGCATGGATTTTCTTTTCAGGAGCATTTTAAGCTGGTTGATATGCGCTCTGGCCCTCTCAGGACTCACCGGTACATAGATTTTTTCAAGTTGCGCGCGCGGTGGGGGTATTGACTCCCCTTCGCGAATACGACGGGACATCTTTTCAAGCTCTTTTTCGCACGCCTTACGTAACTCACTCTCAGACAGATTATGTGATGTCATCTGGCTGTAGAGGCTCGTTACCATCCAGTAGTGCGTGTCATCCTGCCACGGATAGGCTTCAGGGGAGTGATATAAACCCCGTTGTGCACAGTAACGCATGACCATGTCACAAAGCGTATTTTCATCAGGCAGGCCTGCAGCGACATAGCCGCCCTTCCGGCACCAGCTGATGAACTGCCCGGGGGTTGGCCAGAACGGTGAAACGCTGGCACGCGCACGCTTCATCCCTGCTGAAATCTGATGCCCCGAGGTAATGCCGTTTTCGATAAACGCAGCGACCCACTGACGTTTTGCTGTTGCTTCATCGCGTGGATGCTTTAACACTGTGCTGAAGGATGCGGGAAAGATAACCTTCAGACTGGCGAAGAGCGTATCCACCAGGCGCTCAGCGTTTGAGTCAACTAAACGGCCGTCCTGCTGCTCAAATCCGGGTTCTGACTTCGTCATAAGAAATTATTCTCCCACTCGCTGCGATCGTTCCAGTGTGGCGTGCCTGTACCAGCAGGCGCTATCTGGCTCCGCAAGGCTGCCTGTTTGTTCTGGTAGCTGAGCTTCTGGCTGGCTGTGATAAACCAGTGTCTGGGTCTCTGGTATGAGAATTCGATGTCGAGTTTTTGTAGCTCGTAGACCAGGTCCAGATGTGCGTAGAGATTTTGCCACGATGCAAAGTCTGCATGGTTAAGCTTCACGACTTTGCCCTCGAAGGCATAACG
>Ga0308156_1001817_pt1 | contig 22085 bp, 19 predicted proteins | sample PhyAR2_FD_201041 | JGI IMG/M metagenome (GOLD analysis project Ga0308156, IMG submission 201041) | Phyllosphere microbial communities from UC Gill Tract Community Farm, Albany, California, United States - DLSL A.R2 | ecosystem: Host-associated > Plants > Phyllosphere > Unclassified | place: USA... | reverse complement strand
GTCCCCTGAAGAGTTTGGAAGAAAACTGAATGAACAAAATATTGCAGCTTAACTAAATGTCCATTTTTTTGTTGCAATTCCAGTCTTCTTGCATATTTTTCTGGTTCTCCGTTAAAATTAAATATTCACGACTCAATTCGTTGGTAAATTCAAACAGATTATTTATAATCCGAATAAATGGTATAAGATTCCTAAATGTTACCTCTAAGTCTAAACCTATCAATATTTTATATACTTTAGAAGGTTCTTTATCATAATGAATTGATAAATCCCTTTTAGTTTTTAAATCTTCAAAATTTATAACTAGATAACCATCAAGCTCTTTAGTTATTTCATCATATTTGAATTTTAAATTTGGCAAGTCATTATTAATGATCAGTCCAATTTCCTTAATCCAAAATGAATTATTTCTATATTTTAAAACGGTATTACCATCTTTTTCGAATACTAAATTGAATATTTTCTTATATCCCTCATTTATTACTACAATTATCTGTCTACAGGCATTTATTGCTTCATATTGGAATTTACCTCTTAAATATACCAAGGTTGCTGAACATAGATCAAGATATATTATTGCAACAATCATCCTAAAATTTATTAACCCTTTATATCGGCCGAAAGTATTTTCAATATCTTTTTCTTCCAAAAACTGTTGTAATTTTTCAATTTTTAGAAATTGGCCATAAAGAACATCAAGCTCGGATGTCAATCTTTCCAAGTTTTCTTCAGTGCTTAATAGTAAATTTTCCTTAGTTTCTTTTGTTATCAACATAGCTAATTCTATCAATTTATTGAATAGCTAATTTACGCAATCTTTGAGACTATAAATTTCCTCAGTTGTATAAGAAAACAAAAAACTGAGACACAGAAATTATTATATATACCCCCTGAAAATTTTCGTGTCTCAGAGAAAGATTGAATTTATGATTTATATAGGTTGAAAAAGAGTTTTTGGGTTTCTGCTATTCTAAAATTGTTTGAGGGTATTAGAAGGCTTTAAAATACTTTATAGAGATGAGATAGAAGAGGGGTAAGACATGAAAATAATTGAGGGGCATACAAGACAGAAAATGGTGTCCCATCACAATTTTCAAATTGATCGTTCACTATTTTGCAAGACAAAAGTGAGACACTAGTGAGACACTTTGCGAGACAAAACAGCCCTAAAATGACCTTTTTTTAGTATCTTTGAACAAAGAAGTAATTAATAGATTTTATAACTTCTCGGCATGACAAAAATGAAAAAACAGCTTTAAAGGCGCTCTAATCCATAAAAAAAACCATCCTACATTTGTAAAACGGCTTTTTTGAAAGTGACCCCGCTGAGGCTCGAACTCAGGGCCCACAGATTAAGAGTGTGTATTCCTTACTATATCAATCTTCTCCCTTCTTTTTAATCGGATACTTGAGAACATATTTTTCAATCAGTTCACCCATTTTTCTTCCAGTTGCTTTTTCAATAAGGATAAATTCATAAGGTTCTGGTACACCACCATTGTAATATATGTCAGTTAGTCTCTTCTTATCAATTCCTGTTTTGTTTAAAATATACTCAAACATGTTCTTACCTTGAACTTCAACCTCATCTCTCATGAAAATACCAAAGTTGGTTCTTTCTTCGATTTCTTCGCCGGTTTTTAGCTCTAGATTTCTGTGTGTATATACGGCTTTGCTAACATTTTCGATAATATCACCTGAGTAAATAGCAATTTTATAGAAGGAGTGTACAGAAACACTTTTTCTCTGTTGATTTGTAATTTTACTAATTTCCCCCTTGGTCATATCAACCATCTTTGCAAAATTTTTAATTACCAATCCTGATTCCGCTTTTCTCGCTAAAACATACTTTGCGAAATTTGCTATCTCTATAGCTAGGAGTTCCTTTTCATCCATAATTTTAAAAATTACATAGGTTTCCTTTGTTTTTATTTTGTTTTAATGGAAACCAATTCTTATCTTTGTTTAGCGATTAGACAATAAGGCTATTAGCCATATTGAACGATGTTTTCTCGACCCACAAACGACTAAAATTCCATCGAGGGAACCGTTAAGATCGCCCCATGCTTAAAAAGTTTTACTACTTTTGTACATAAAGCATGTGGGTGGTCTTGCGATACTTTAGATGGCTGAGTCAAAATGTCTCTCGAGACATAGACGAATGGGCTAGTCACCCGTGGGTCTAAAGTGCAAGCCACCCCTTGTATTTTATAAGGTGGTTTATACTTTCGGAGAAAAGTTGTTCTTAAATAATCAAAAAATTATGAGAACGACATTTTTTAAAACTTTAATTCACCAGTACCAGATCAAGGATCGACTTACTCGGTATTCCGCTAAGCAACATTTCAAAAATTTAATCCGCGCGCCAGATTAATCATTTAACCATACACAGCACGTAAAAGGAGAGGAGCAACAAAATGACTCGGCATTTCTGTTCAACAGAATCGCAATACTTCCCTTTGCGTGTCTGCCACCGACCCATTACTTCAATATTTAAATAGAGAATAAAAGGCAAGAAGAGGGCTAGTACTAGATAATTGTTTTGCACCATAAATCTAGGCAAACTTTTCTTCGAAGACAAATTTCTATTCAAAATTTTGTCGTAACACAACAAAGGGTCGGTTCTTCCTATCATTGTGGATGTCCGTGACGATCATATTATATAACCAGTAACGAAAAGAGTAAAACGGCATTCTGAGGTTTAGTTAATTAAAATTTTTTAACAGTGTAAGCTGTATTGAGACTTTGGGCTCGATAGGGGGATATTTTACCCTATTTTTCCCAAAAAATCTATGCAAAAACACGCCCTCAAAAGCCTAAAAAAATGAAAGAGCTTTTTAAAAAACTCGTCGCCTTTGACCTGGCCATGTACGAAATCCATCATCTGGAGTATGATCCAGTAGCATGTATCAAAGATTTTTGGACTAAGTATGATATGGACTCTTGTCGCAATCATCTAGTAGAACTGCTAACTGTTTATTTCGATCGAGAAAGGGGAGTTAATCCTACTATCAGTACAACGGATGTACAAAATTTCTCCGTCGCATTATTTCGCATGGTCATGGCTTATTTTCTGATTCACTACAAAAAGATTAATCTGACAGGGGTGGAAATTTCATTTCTCCGAAGCAACAGATTCATCGCTTGTGAACTCGAAAGTAGCAAGGAAATCTTCGATTTTTTTTATCAGCTTTCTCAAAACCACTAATAAACTAAATAATGAAAACCCTGAAATTTTTAGCCTTTTTAAAGGGCCATATAACCTATATATTTCAAGTACCTGTGAAGCACTACTTAAGTGCAGCTATAGCGCGATTTACGCAACTGTTGCGTAAGAATGTTAGACTAAAAAAGCGCTATACTAGTGAAATTCAGAATCGAATAAAAACAGCCGTTTCCTCGGGCAGCCTTCGGGTTTTGTTTGAGGAACGTTCGACACTGCTTCGTACCAACGTCGACTCTTCTTCGGGAACGCTTCGACTGTTGTTCGACTGCGCTTCGACTCCTACCCGAAGCGCAGTCGAAGCCCTGCCGAAGCCGAGTCGAAGAGCCCTCGACCATGTCTCGAACATGTCCCAAAGAAATCCCAAAGCTGAGCCGAAGGCCAGCCGACTAGGGGGAGAGGTATCATCTTCTAGGGACTTTTTCCTGACCAACTTCGCCCCAACTCCTGCCTTTCATGCGGTCGGCCTCGGGTTTTGCTTTACCGTTACTCGTATTTTATCCGAAGGAGACCCGAAGCCCACTCGAAGAAAATTCGAACAACGCTGGGAGAAAGGGGGGAATTGGTCACCTATTGAGCAGGTATTGGTTGAGAAATTAGTAGTAGATACTGTTTCATCCAATAGAGTGGAACCTAAACGGTCTGTTTTGAGGTCTTTTAAGGCGATGTGTGCCTCTCTTATATTACAACTTGATACTTTGCTTGGATCAATAGATCCAGTTGTTCAGCGAGCTTTAAAATACCTTTTATTCTTTGCAGATTATAAGCGTGCCTATCGCATGATTTTGACATGCTTGTTTTTATGTTTAGTTTCTATGTTTAGTTTATCGGCTCAGACGCCCCGCAAGGACAGCGGGGCCGATGGGCCAATGGTAGTCCCCAATGCCAAATCGTTATATATCGGTAATCGTATACCTGATGAATTCTTTGCACATCAGAACCGCTTTATCGATTGGGTCAGTCAGAAAACATTTACGCGTAATCTGGAGGCCGATCGGGATAAGCTGATCATTCTTGATTTTTGGGCTAGCTGGTGTGTTCCATGTTTAGGATCGCTCAAGCATCTGCATGAAATCTTGCCCGATCTGGATACGACGAAGATGGTGATTGTTCCTGTCAATTATGAAAAAGTAAGTCAGTTCCAGCATGTGATGGATCGGTTTAAGTGGAACCACCAGACAATCTATGCGGATACTTTTTTAATGCAGTATTTTCCCAAGCGTTCCATTCCACACATGGTATGGATCAAAGACGGGCGCGTAATTGCTAAACCCTATGTGAAATATGCCACAGTCAGTAATATAAAAAAGGTACTTGACGGGGAAATGCCGCAAGTGTATAATGCATTGAATGTGAAATTAGCCGATTTGTCAAAGCCACTTTTTAGCACTGATAATGCCCCTACAACGGTTTTACATACGGAGAATTTTTTTAAGATTGGAGGCTACGTGCAGGAGTATGCCAGAAATAGTAGTGGTGTTGAAGTGCAGGGCGATAGTATTCTTTTTTATGGGATAAACCAAAAGTTGGATTATCTGCTCTACGATATTTTTAAAAAGGATATTTTTCCATTTTACGATATTGAAAATAATGCTGTAAGAATAGATCTTAACGCAGATGATAGAAAATACTTGGCATTGGATACTAAGCAAACGGCAGGATTATCGCCTTATGCCATAGATTCGCTATACGAGGCTTGGTCTCAAGGCAACTTGTTCAGTTATGAGATGCGTATCCCAAAATCCTTGGGAAAGGAAAAGGGATTCGCTCTGCTGCAGCACTATTGGGCCGAGTATCTGAAAAAGTCGAAAGGCTGGAATGTGCAAATCGGACTGACCCCGTCGATAAACTATCCGGTCATCAGCGCGAAAAATTCTATTTCGGAAACCAAAAGGCTTTTTAGCCGTCCGCTCGAGAAACGTGCAGGTGACGAATACCTACAATATGACCCGTCCAAGGAAAAAGATAATGAACATAAGCTCTCGCTTGTCATAGCTGCGTTGCTGAACAAAACAGATGGATATCACAGCGATGTGGAAAATGCTTTTAACCGAATAGGGCTACCAAAGGATTTTCCGTATGCATATGAATTGCCGCGGTGGTATTTTACCAAGTCCAAACTAACGCCCGAAGAATTGAAAGCCTTTTTGGATGCCTATGGACTGAAAGTGGAGATAGAGAAAAAGCCCGTGCCTGTTTTAGTTATTAATAATTAGGGAGGTGCCGTGCGATATATTTATATTATTTTATTTCTTGTCGTGGCACCACAGGTGGTGCTGGCACAGAGATATTTTGGTCGTCTGATAGGTCGTCATGGTACAAGTCTACCGGGAGCGACCATAGCAACTTTTCCTGATCAAAGACAGTTCAAAACAGATTCGTCCGGTTATTTCTCTTTCGACAAAAAGAAAAGTGAACAGATCAGGATTACGATGGTGGGCTACGCTCCAATGTCGATAGTGCTAGGAAAGACGCGGGATCTAGGAACGATACAGTTGCGATACACCGAAAATCAATTGGAAGAGGTGATTGTCAATACAGGTTATTACACGCTGAATAAGAATATGCTGACGGGATCTTTTGCGACCGTAGATCAGAAAACGCTCACGCGTAATCCTGCCGGAAATATCCTGGAGCGCCTGGAAGGCGTCACCAGTGGCCTGCAGTTTGACCGCAGTCTGAGTGTGGGTGAAAATAAATTCCCCAATGCATTGCGCGTGCGGGGAATAAGCTCCATTCAATCTTCGACCGAACCTTTGGTGATATTGGATAACTTTCCTTATGAGGGCGATATCAATGCAATCAATCCAAATGATATTGAAAGTGTTACTGTATTGAAAGATGCCGCTGCTGCGGCCATCTGGGGAGCTAAGGCGGGGAATGGCGTAATCGTCTTAACGAGCAAAAAAGGAAGCCTCGGTGCGCCGCTCAGGTTGTCTTTTCAAAGTAATTGGCAGCTGACACAAAAGCCTGACCTTTTCTACAGTAGACAGTTTCTACCTGGTAAGGATATGATGGAGGTAGAAGAATACCTGTATGGCAAGGGAAACTATTACAACATGGAATCGCTCTATATCCCCGATTATGTCGGGTTGTTGTTTAAACGCGATGCTAATGAAATCGCAATAGCAGATTTTGGAACGATCAAAGCGCATATGCAGCAACAGGACATACGCCAGGAAGCCAAAAAATTAGTGTACCGAAATGCGCTAAGCCAGCGCTATGCAATACAGGCTAGGGGAGGTGCCGAACAGAGCAGCTACTTTATCTCAGGAAGCTACGACCGTAATCCACAATCGATCATTGGCAATAGCGACCAGAGACTGACCTTCAACATCGATCACGATTTAAAAATCGGTAATCGATTGACAGTTAATACGTACTTGCGTTACGCAGCAGATAAGGAACAGCAGAATGGTTATAGACTACAGCAGCTCACAGCTTCGGGCTCAGGGTTGTCTCCTTATGTGTTTTTACAAAATACAGACGGCACGCCTGCAAGCCTAAATTATCAGTTTAACCACGCCTATCGCGACGGCGCCGAAAGTGATGGGCTACTGGATTGGACTTTTAACCCACTTGTAGACCGCAATAGGCGCGATATCAGTTCTTTTTCCAAACAGCTTACGCTAGGTACAGGGTTAAATTATAAAATTGGAAGTGGTTTTTCTGTGAATTTAAAGTACCGTTACCAGCATCAGGCCGTAAAGCAGCAGCATCTTTATGATGCTGACAGTTATTTTGTTCGCAATCTGATCAACCAGTTTACACAGGCAGATGGCACAAGAGTTGTCCCGCTCGGTGGAATCAAAGACGGGCAAAACAGCGAGATTATTGGGCATAATGGAAGGATTCAGCTGGATTATACGCGGCAATGGAGTATGGATCATCAATTGGTCGCGCTGGCAGGCGCGGAGATCAGCCAAAATACACTAAGCCGGGATATCGGGTACCGTCTATACGGCTATCGTGCCGATAATGGGACATACCTGACGAACCTCGATTACAGCAAACAGTATGCAATGCGGCCTAATGGGGCAAGCGTGATTCCGGCAACCCCTTTTGAAGAACGTTTTACCGTAGATCGCTTTATCTCTTATTTTGCCAATGCGACCTATCTGCTAAATAGGACACATGGTATTAGCGGAAGTATCCGTTGGGATGCCTCGAACCTTTTTGGCGTAAAGACTAATCAACGGGGTGTACCATTGTGGTCAATTGGCTTGTCCGAACAGTTGTTACCACTGTGGAAGGATCATGCGATCTGGTTGGATAAACTTACACTACGTACAACCTATGGTTATAGTGGAAATGTGAATAACACCATCAGTGCATATCCATCCATGCGGATCAGTAGTATCAATCTGACGACAGGTTTACCTTATGCAAAGCTGACAAGCGCGGGTAATCCTAATCTGAGGTGGGAGAAACTCACTACGTTGAATGTCGGTCTCGATTTTTCTGTGCTCCAGCAAAGGATATCTGGATCGGTAGATTACTACATTAAGTCGGGCAAAGACCTAATCGGGCCGAATTATCTCGATCCAAGTACCGGTATTTCACCTGAAGGAGGGACTTATTATATCGACAACCGCATTAACTACGCCAACCTCCGGACCAGGGGTATTGATCTCAACATAGCGGCTAGATTGCTCACAGGGCCATTGAAATGGCAGGTGAATTTGCTCTGGAGCATGACAAGAAACAAAGTGACCAATTATATGGCGAATGATGCTGTAACTATGGTGCAAATGGTGAGCAATGCACAACCCCGTGTTGGCTATAGCCGCGATGCGCTGTACGCTTGGAAGTTTAACGGTATCAGTGCTGAAAATGGCCAGCTGATAACCCCGAACGGTGATCAGAATTATATGAAGTATGCAACAAATGCAACTTTGGACGATATTGTATTTATAGGTCCAAATTTCCCGCCTTATCAGGGATCTATGCGCCATCAGGTCGCCTACAAAAATTTTGAATTAAGTGCTAACCTAGAGTGGAAAAATGGCTTTTATTTTCGCCGTAACACGATCGACTATTTTAAACTTTTTTACAGTGGAATCGGACATCAGGACTACTTGGATCGATGGCAGAAACCGGGCGACGAGCTGATAACCACTGTTCCGGCAATACCGACTTCATTGGATATCTATCGTGATGGACTTTATACTTATTCGGAGCAACTGATCGAGAAAGGTGATTTTATCCGTCTGTCGGATGTGCGTTTATCTTATCAACTGCCAATGGCCAAAAAGGCTAGATTACATGTTTTCGGCTATGTACGTAATGTTGGCATCCTCTACAGGGCCAATAAGGTTGGATTGGATCCGGATGTGGTAGCAGCAGCATATCCTGCTCCCCGAACATATACAGTAGGTCTTCAATTAGAATGGTAAAAAAAATGAAAAAAGTAATTATACTGGGATTGCTCGTTGCCTTGAATAGTGCTTGCAATCCCGATTTTCTCGATATAAAGAGAGACCGCAAGCAAGTCATCCCCACCTCTTTGGACGATTTTAATTTACTCCTTGGTGATGTGAGCCTTTTTAGCGGAAGCAGTGCTTCCTCGATGGCTACAACCGCGGGCGAAGAGTTTACGATAAGTGAAAATTCTTGGGATCTGCTCACGACTCTGGGCGAGAAAAATGCGTATCGCTGGCAGGATGAAAGATTTATCGGGACGGAATGTCCGGATTGGAACTATGGATACAAGCGTATTCTGTCGGCTCATATTATCTTGGAAGGGCTTGCCAAGATAGAGCGTACTGCCGCCAATGCAAACGTGTACGATCAGATTAAAGGAAAGGCATTGTTCCATCGGGCTAATGCCAACTTTCAGCTGGCGAGTGAGTTTGCTGCTCCGATAGGAGATGAGGAGCATAGTGCCTATGGCTTGCCCTTGCGCAAGTCTGCCGATCCACAGGAAGTGTCGATTCGCTCTTCGGTATCCAAGACGTACGATAGTATACTGGAAGATCTTTTAGCAGCACGGCAATTGTTGGGTAATGAATCTACTGATTTTTACCAGCCAACAACACGTACAGCGCATGCTTTGTTGGCTCGTGTATATCTCGCTATGGGGCGTTATAATGATGCTTTGGAGGCGGCGAAAGCGGTACTCGACGGTGCTGGAAAACTATTGAATTATCAAAACTTTTCGGAAAGTAGCCGTTACACCTTCCCGAGTAGAGGTATAGGTAATTCAGAGATTCTTTTCTATGATCAAGGTTATTCTACTGAATCTATAGCCCCTACAAAGGGTAGAATAAATGCGGATTTAATCGCCTTGTATACAAAAAATGATCTTCGAAAAAGTTTGTTTTTTAAACTGGAGTCGGATGGTTTATATTCTTACAAAGGTTCGTATTTGGGTTCGGGTGGTGTATTCACGGGGTTGGCACTAGACGAAATGTATTTGATTTATGCGGAATGTTTAATCAGGGCAGGACAGGTACAGTTGGGATTGAATAAGTTAAATGAGTTGTTGGTAACACGTTTTGCGCCAAATACCTACGAAGAATACAGTGATTTGGAACAAAGCGAGTCGCTTGATTTAGTATTAAAGGAACGGCGTAAGCAGTTGTTGATACGGGGAATCAGATGGCTTGATCTAAGGAGGTTCAATTTTGTGGAGAACCGAAATATCGAACTTCGTCGTATTTTGGATGGAAGAGAATATAAATTAATGAACAAAGATGTGAGGTACACTTTTTTGATACCTAATAACGTCTTAATAAACTCAAAAGTTATACAATTTCCAAGATAAACGAATTAGTCCCATACCATTTTAGGTATGGGGCTAATTCGTTTTCTTTTTTTATGGTTTATAGTTTGTGCGATCTAATTCGGATACCCCCGGAAGGGCTTTAGCAGCTGAGACCTGCAGGCCGTCTAGATTAAAATTATTGTCATTTTGAAATTGGATAGCACAGCGTTCAGGATGAGGCTCACTTTCACATGCCCCACCTTGACTTGGATCCATCGTTACGGCACTAATAATGTCGTTTTCTGGTGATGAGTCTTGTTGTGTAACTACATACCAATTGGTAGCAAACATCGATTTTGCATAACTAAAACCTCCATAACCCAATAAAAGTGTCATGGCAAATACGGCCAAACCGTGTTTTTTAATAAAATTACCTGAATTTCTCATGTCTTTAATTTTTAAGTTTTTTTACTTTAATTTTTTAAATTTCTTTTTTATCCCTTCGCTGCGTCGGTTTTCTGTACGTAGCCATCGACAGTAGCGCTGGAACACCATAAGTGTCTTTTGGCAGACGCGCCCTTCACCTGGATTAGCCTCGAATCCAAGTTCCGCTGTTAATCGGGTACACTATTCTTTTTTTAACCTAGCACTGGTTTTCAATTTCATGACATCTTGAGCTTCTGAATTTATCGCTATAAGTATGGGGTGATGCCCCCCACTATGGCTATTATTGCCATTTGTTGAACCGTAATTTCTAAACACGGATAATTCCAGGTATAGGCCGATTAGGCTGATCAGTAAAAATCCGATATTGAGCCACAGATGCGCCACCCAGCCCACCTGATGGAACACAAGGCCGCATCCGCAGGGGATTTTGCCCCATACGTTTAAGATCGCCAAGCTGACATAGCCCACAAAAACCACCATCAGCAATGAGGACAGTCCAAATGCCCATATTCTCATCTTGGGCACGATAAACAGTAGACCCACCGTAAGCTCAATCGTGGGTAAGGTATTGGCAAGTAAAATTCCCAGACCATCGCTAAACGGCTGTTGTATCATCGCAGACTTGAACAGTTCATAGTCGATAAACTTGTCCAGACTGATCGGGATCCAAAGTGCCATCAGTGTAATGACGATGATCTGATAGGTAATCTTTTTCGCTTTCATGGTGTATACTGTGTAAGTCTGAAAGCAAAGAAAAGACAATAAGCGGCAATCTTATATAGAAGGATTTCGCCAAGCAAACCGCCTTTAAAGCAGCTGGGGCAATGGTGACTGATGTAATTGGGGATATGGCGGTTTTACTGCTAGTATAACCGAGAGCAGCGGGAGAAGCGTATGCAAAGGATGCAGCGTGCTGTTTTTGGGGACAATAGGCTATGCGGGAGGTGCCTGCACTGGAGGGGGATAAAGTGGAATCCCCCAAGTTTTTTTGAAAAGGCCATTATTTTCTTCGCTCCACTTCTTCAATGTCGTTTTTTATACAATGCAGCATTTCTTTAAGCTTATCTTCGATGATATAGAGGCTGAGTATATGCTCAAATTTGTTGAATTTGGCCAGCTGATTGGCCGTGATGCGGTTGCCGCGATCGGTAACGGTATGCTGCGCTACGCCAATGGCTGCATCGCTTTTATGCTTATTTTTAAACAGGCCCACTTTACTGCAATAGTGGAATAGGCAGGTAAGACCCTCGCCCGTCAGCGTCGTATGGATCCCATTGGAAGACGCGAGAATCTCGGGTCGTGAATCATTGTTTACCGATGCCAGTTTCGACATTTTTTCAAGATAATCCAGTTCGGCCCAAATGTATTCATTCATCGTTGTTTTGAGATGGGGTTGCTCAATGTCGTAATAAAGCATCGGCAGGGGATGATAATGGGTAATTTCTTTTTCCATAAGCAGCAGTATAGACAGCTTTTCCGAACGGGGAAGCGTATCGATCTGCGCTTCGAGCTGTTCATGCCACCGGTTGCATAAGCCGAGATAGTTAAAGTTGTAGCGGATCAGTAACTCAATAAAACGTTTGGCGTAATGCTTGACACGTTTATCATGGGCCAGGTTTTCTAGTGCCGAAAGGAAAGTTTCCAGCCATTCGACATGGTAGTACAGGAGCTTGGGCGGCTTATGCTCGTCAAACAGGCTATTTAAACCATATTGGATTTCTAAAAGATATTTTTCGTCGAGCTGCTTGGCCTGTAAGTGCACCGATAATTGAGCAAGTTTTGCGAGGCTGCTCGATTTGAGCAGCTGTTGGTCGTATAGGGGTAGCTCTTCCAACGGATTCATATGCTCTTTAAAGCGCTGAATGCTCTGGCTAATACTCTCGTGCAGTTTTTTAATGGTGTCATCCGGCTGCTGGGCCTTGTACAGATAGAGCGTGTCAAACAAGAGCCTGAATTTGGTGTAATAGCGGCGAAAAGATTCTTTGGCCATGCGCGATTTCGCGTGACTGATATAGAGCTGTTCCGAATCGCGTATCAGCGCATCGCAGGCGATGACGATCGCTTCGTCGCTTGGTACATAATTCCCATTCGGGTTATCGTGAAGTAGGCCATAAGCAAGAATGGCATCTTCCAGTTGGTTCAACGATCGGATCATATCTTATTTTTAGGGTACATGGTCATTCGGTCTGCACCAAATGGCATTGCTGTAATTGTTCATCCAATAATGAATTATGCTATTATAAAATTAACAAGGTCTTTCCTCGAAGGCAAGGTAAAATGTTGGCATCGGAATGAATGGTATAGAACAAATGTCTAAATCTTGCTTTAAAACTCTCTATAGAGAGTTTTCTAAGATGTTATAAAAATGAAATTATAGGATGAACGGTAGTCTGCACTGCGCGCTTACAGTGAAATAAGGCAGTATTTCTTCAGTTGTGACAAAATACTGTAAGGCTGTTTTGTTTTTTTATTTGATAAATTAGTTATTTTAGGTTGCCTTAATCAATTCTACAATTTTTATGCAGACTAAAAAGCTTATCGAAACCTTTCATTCCGAGATCCATGTCCACTACTTACCGATTAGGCTCCAGCTACTTTTGGCGATTCTATTGGGTAATTTTTTCTGTTCGCCCGGCGCGTTTCTTGTTTTCGATGCACGGTATTCGGCACCGAAATTTTATCTTTACTGGCTTCTTTCCGCATCGATCGCGATGGCGGTACTTAGCGGTATGCATATTTTTAATAGGTACATGGATAGCAAACGCTCTTGGCTGACGGATTTTAAACCTAGGCTAATCAGGCAGGTTCTATACGGATTAGTATTGCCTTCGTTGCTCACCGTAATTTTCGCCGTGCTGGTATTTTTACCATTTAACGAAGAAGGTTGGCGAGTCATTATGCGCTACCTGTCCAACGAATTTGGGTTCCTGTTTTTGTTTATTTTCATCTTGAATCTGCTCTTTATGGTGATGTATGTGATGCGGTTTGCCCGATTTGTGAAAGATCAATACTTAGAGGCCGAAATTGAGAAAACAGTCCTCCGAGAAATCATTGTCACCTACGAAGAGCTGCAGCTGAAAGCGGAGGCCGAACGGGTAGACGATATTTCGGATGCGGTTAGTCTCGATTCCTGTCTGAAAGTAAAGTATGGTTACGAAGATAATTACGTGCCGCTGCATGGGATTGCGCTTATCAAAAGTTCGGCAGATGACAAAAGGCTGCTTACCTTAACCGGAAGCCGCGAGTATACCCACAACTATAGTCTCGACAACCTGATGAAGGTACTTGATCACGATCAATACTATCTGATGTACAGGCGTTATATCGTCAATCGGAGTATTATAAAAGGATACAAGCCTTTAGCCAATGGGGTGCTGGCTATCGCGTTGAAAGATAGCTTCGGCAAGCATGAGGAGGTAATGGTTAGCCGGTATGATGCTGCTGATTTTAAGCGCTGGTTTGAGATGTCGGCTGAATGAAGAAGGTTTGTAATGGACGTATCTATTGTTGAAGAAATGTCTATTTAATCATCAGTTGGGCAAATACTGCCCAAAATTTAATATTTTAGCGTATGAAGTATTTAATAATTGTATTGTTATCCTGTTTCTGTGGCTATTCGGTGCACGCACAAAGTCAAACGCAGGGGAGTAGCACCGGTCAAGATGCAAAGACCTATGTCATGGTCGCCAATAAGCTCAATACCGATTTTAATTACAAATTATTGGACAATTTTGAGCAGTCTTTTTCGGATCTGGTTGCGGAAAATAATAGTCGGGAATTAATATTTAATCCGATCGGTGGCAAGTACCACTATTATAAATTTATCGCCACCTATAAAGCTCGGGGTATCTCACCGAATAGTGATCCTGCCAAACCGGAGCAAACTTTTCATAATATCTTAATTCTCAAAACTGACGATCAGCAGAAGATTGTAGATGGCTACCATTTTGTGTTGGAATGGGGTGAAAAACCACTATCCTATCCCTTATTTAAGATAAATTCTGCGGGTGTACCCCTGCAGGAAGGCTTGTCTTTAAAGCAGCTCAATCTTAAAAGGGTAGTGGATAGCGCGGATTTTGGCGATGATGGAAAGATAAAACTCGCTGGGCGGTAGGGTTTAAAAAAGTTAACAATGTCGTAGAAAGATTGTATGGAATTGGATAGCCTTTACATGAGCATTCACATTGAAAAATCGAAATTGAATGCATTTTTTGCTTCAAAACCGATTTCTCCAAAAAAAGATGATAATTGGTCGCAATGGTGGGAGAGCCGGCAGATGTACAGCAAAACTGCTTTGGAAAATATCCCAAGTTATTCACATTCGTGTATTCGTGAAGTCTTCGATGATCTGCTCAAAGACCCATTTTATGGTGCGAAGGAGCATTATGATGAGGAGAGGCAACATTGGACATTTGCCGTGCTGAACTTCAGTGAAAACTATCATGAAATCTTGTCGATGCTAGCTCTCTTAAAACAGCTGGAAGGCCATTTTTTGGATGGTTATGCCCTTATTTTTGACTGGATGTGGGGTGGTGATACGGTAATGGCCTATGTTGACTTTACTGCGGGAAGTGCCTTGCTCGAAACGGTTACTGAATCTTATGCGGTCGAACTCAAACGATTTGAAGAAGCTAATCAAGGCTTACAATTGCTGGCCGAAGAGTTGGGGGCCGGGTAGCAGATAGCAGTGGCTTCCTTAGTCAAGGTTTGTGAAACACCGAAAGTAGAAGCCACAATAAAGAGGATGGTAAATAGGAGTTTATTCATGATCACTAAATTCTTTTCTATAGTTCGATCTGTTTTAATTTAGTGTGGACAATTTGAACATATTTTTCTTTGAAATCATCTGTTAGAAAACTGTGATCAATTATTTCTTTAACTTTATCAACATTTCTCCTGAAGTCTTTATATATATTGTCTCTGACCAGTTCAGAAATTCCCAAACTTTGCGCAAGCTGGTTAAAATCTGACCGTTTTATTTTTCGTTTACGACCACCCAATGTGAGAGCCATATCCTCCTTATCCTTTGGATAGATTAAGTTGACATTAATGAGATCATATGATGGTGATAATAAAACGCCATGATTGGTATGCATTAATGAAAAATTCTTGAGATGCATGTCGTTATTTCCTGTTAAAAAGCTAAATAGTACGAGTCTAAAATATTTGATTGCATCTAATCCTATGTTGGAAGCAAACTGCTTGATGATTTTTCCTACGCGTTCATAGGAGCTATTGTACTTTTGCTCGGTCAGTAACTGGGATAACTGACATAAATCTTCAACATGGATTTTTTTGTCCTTCTTACGGTCAAATCGTTTTGTAATGTATGCTAGTTCTCCAGTGGAAGTTCGTATTAATGCGTGTTTTGCTGTTTCTATCTTAAATAGCGCTGCGAGGTGCATGGTTAGATCTTCTACTTCCGGCATGAGTAGATATTCTTTCGATTGAGGTTTCAGGATATAATCACCCCAAAGGCCAACTAATGTAAGTCGCTTATTCCCTTTTTCTCCTTTTAGACTGATTGATATTTTTGGCTGTACGCCAGTTAATGCCAATCTCTCGGTTACAGTAACTTCAGCTAATTTTTTCAATTTTTCTTGGTCCAACTCCAAATAGGGAACTTGTGTCGTTCCAAAAAATGTTCGTGAACATGCCGTATGATAGTCTCCTGTTTCAACTGGTTTATAGCAAAACAAACAATTAGCCATCGTTTTCCGCCTCCATCGGATAAACAGAAACTGCTCCTATAGTGTCTCTACAGAGGTTGATTAATAGTGCAAAACGATCTCTAGGATTGAGCTTCCAATGTTTTTCGCCGATTTCCAATAACCATCCTTCGGGAATTAATCCATCAAAAAACGGAAATAGTATATTGCTATGATAAACGTTCTCGGAAATCGGTAAAGTTAGACTGATAGGTTGTGGATCCATTTTTTTTAGATAGTTCTCGTCATAACTAAATGAATAACCATGATCAGTCTCAATGAGATATCCAGCTAAATCATCGTGAAAATATATTTTTGCTTCGCGCGCCATCACTCTCTAATTTGATCAATTACACCAACCTCTTTACCGAATAACGCCAATATGTCGTTTACTTTGTCTAAACGTAACGTTTTTTTTCCTTGCTCAAGATCACGCACAAACCGTAAGCCAACTCCAGCATTATCAGCTAAGTCTTCCTGTGTTAGCTTCAATTCTTTCCGTTTCTTTTTTACAAACATTCGTAGTGAATCCATAATTATACCCTTTCTGATATAAATATAGTAAATATTGTTAAATTATACTACATCGGGTATAAATTATTTGTTTTATATCTTTTTTATACCCGTTCGGGGTGAAAATTTTAAAATTTATAGTGCGATTTTGGTTTTATAAAAGCTTATACTAACGTAAAAAAGATGATAGCTGTTTGGATATAATTTATATATATGCAAATTGTAACCAATTATCACCGTATTTTAACATCTTTGGTTTGAGTATTGCAACACCAAATTGGCTTATGTATATTTAATGTCATATTGACAATTAACTAATCTAACTTGTTATGAAGCCAGTTCAATTTAAAGTTCCTGCCCCTCAGGACAAATCTATCTATATTCAAGAAGATGTGCTGGATAAGTTTTATCCATACATGCATCGTCATGAAGAATATCAATTAATCTGGATTAAAGAAGGTATCGGCCAGCTACTTGTGGACGACAATGTGCATGAATTTCAGCCGGGAGACATTTTTCTATTGGGAACAAACCAGGCCCATGTTTTTAAAAGTTTCTTTGCAGGCGACCATGTGCGCTCGATCTCTTTATTCTTTAGCACCAAAGGTGCACTGTCTACCATGGCGACGATGCCCGAACTCCGAAACCTGCTCGATTTTGTGCATAAATGCCAGCGCGGATTTAGGGTTCCACCCAAACTTCATGCAGAGGTATCTCATTACATCGAAATCCTGCAAAAGTCTGATTTTTTGGATCAGCTCGTCAATTTCTTTTATTTATTAAAAACGCTCAGCAAAGTATTCACCGAACTGGAACCGCTTTCGGGTGTACAATTGCCCAAAAGAGAGATCTCCAAACCGTTCCGCATAGAGAAATTATGTCAATTTTTGGAAGAGCACTTTAAAGAGGATATCAGTTTGGATGAAATCGCCGAAAAAGCAAACCTGACGCCACACGCCTTTTGCCGCTATTTTAAAAATTGCACGGGAAAAACATTCATCGCCTACCTGAATGAACTGCGTATTCGCGAAGCCTGTAAATTACTGGGGCTGGGTCGGCACGATTCGATCTCGCTGATTGCCTACGATTCGGGCTTCAATAGCATCACCAACTTTAACCGTGTGTTTCGCAGTATATTGGGCATATCGCCCAAGATATATGTGCGCAACTACAGAAATTACCTCTACGATTAGCCGAATTTATAGCCACGGCCTTATTGACGCGCCGTTTTGCTAATCGCAACCCTATCCGTCTAACTAACGAAGGTATCTATCCATCGCTTAGTTAGACGGATTCGCTGTTTTTATCCCCTCATTGGCCCCACTGTACCGCACCTGAAACCCACCATTTCTTTTGTTAAAATGTTAGAATGAGTGGGTAAGATCTGACCGAAATCCGCTGCTTCGAAGTACTATTTTTGTTACAGAAAGAAGAACTAATCAATTTTTAACATGCTGCTACTATCCTTTTTGCGAAAAGGATCGCGTTTGTCCCAGGGATCTAATGTGTCATTGCCAGTATGCTAAACTGAACATCTGCTTAACGAAATTATGACTATGTATGAAAATCTTCCAAAAAAATGCCTGACGGGTATTTTTATGTTGCTGCTGTTGCTATGTCAACAGCTGTATGCGCAACAACAGAGAACGGTCACGGGGATCGTTAAAGACGAAAAAGGCACCCCTCTGCCTGATCTCAGTGTTTTAGAGAAAGGCGTCAGCAATGCGACCAAAACGAGTGCTGATGGAAAATTTACCTTAAAACTGAAATCGGCAAATCCAACCTTGATTTTTAGTTCCCTCGGCTATGTGCGGCAAGAAAAACAGCTGCGTGATGGCGACAACACCATTCAGATTACCATGAAAGAAGATGGGACGGGGCTCGATGAGGTCGTTGTAATGGGCTATCAGGATGTGCAGCGGCGCAAAACGACGGGTGCCATCACTACCGTGAAGGGTAAGGATTTTGAAAATACGCCTTACGCCACCTTCGACGCCATGCTGCAGGGACGTGTGGCGGGTCTGACAGTATTGAGTACATCGGGCGAACCGGGTACCAATAACATCGTCAATATCCGCGGAACGAGCAACTTGGGCTTGGCCGATAATCAGCTGCAGGCTCCCTTGTATGTCATCGACAATATTATTTACGATGTGAGCGATATACAGGCGGCTTACGGAAATGCAAGCCCGTTGCAGGCTATCAATCCCAACGATATCGAATCGGTCGATATCTTAAAAGATGCCTCGGCATCGGCCATCTATGGTGCGCGTGCCGCAAATGGGGTCATCATCATCAAAACCAAACGTCCGGCAGTGGGTAAACCCGAAATCAGGATCTCGGCATACAACGGGGTTTCGAGCCGTCCGGCCATGAAGCCCATCACCGTGGGCGCAGCCGAGCGTAGGCTGAAAATGAATCTGCTTTATCAGGGTGGATCGTACGACTGGTTCAACAATGGCTTGATCAGTCCGATGTTGACGGATAGTTTAAACCCTGCATTTAATAATAATACGGATTGGCAGGGGCTTTTTCTGCAGTCGGCCAACATCAACAATGTCAATATGAGTATCGGTGCCACCATGGAAAAGTTTTTATACCGTTTCTCGGCACAGCGCTACTATGAGCAGGGTGTAATGATGGGCTATGAAAATGAAAACCTGACGCCGCGCCTCATGTTGCAGGCCAATCCGACAGACAATTTCCAGTTTGAGACCAACTTGTTCGCTGGTTTTACAAAAGCAAAACATGGCTCGGGGGACGATACAAAATACCCATTTAGTACCTGGGGCTTTCCTTCGTCTTTCTATCAGATAACCGACGTGGACGAACAGATCTACACGGGGCGCTACGATGGTATGATGGACCGCGATAACGCGATCAGCCTGAATGGAAATTTCGCCGGAACGCTTAAAAAGTTTCTGATCAATGGCCTGACCCTACGTTCGCAGTTTTCGTTCAATGTCAACAACAATACGCGTGATCTTTTTCGTCCCAAACTGCTGACAGGTAATAGAAACTATGCTCAGAATTGGGTGAACCAAAATAAACGCTGGGAATGGGAAACCTATTTTAACTACATCAAGAGCATTCGCGATACCCATAATATTAGTGCCGTGTTGGGTACCGGTATTGAACGCAATACGTCCAATGCAAACTATATGTATGGCTATAACGACAATGGGAATTATGTAAAAACCGTAACGGGTATCCCTTCCGGCCCCGATCTCTATGCGACAACTTCCATCAATGAGCGCTCGCGCGTGTCGGTATTCGGTCGTTTTGGATACGATTACAAAGACAAGTACCTGCTTTCTGCCAGCTATCGCATGGACGCATCGTCGCGCTACAGCAAGGACAACCGCTGGGGTATTTTCCCGTCCATCTCCGCTGGCTGGGTGCTTTCGCAAGAGCCCTTTTTCCAGGGGGTGAAAAATGCAATATCCTTTTTCAAAATACGGGGTAGCTATGGTGTTACCGGACGTGATCCGGGCTCATATTACGCGCGTTATACCGGGCTGACTTTTGATGCCTCATACGCTGGCTCGGTATTGGAAAATGGTATTGGTGGTTCGGTACTTTCTTATAATGGCAAGCCTACTGTAGCGCCTAATTATGGCGCGGCAGCAACCTCGCCGACGATCCGATGGGAGCGCTCGCCGCAGTTTAATGCCGGTTTTGATATGAACCTCCTGCACGATCGCGTTACCGTGACTGCCGATTTTTATGTGCGCGACTCCAAACAGCTGGTTTACGATCTGAACATGCCATTGACCTCAGGATACAGCACGGTTTCCAACAATTTTATCAGTGTGAGAAACAGTGGGGTAGAAATGACGCTTATCTCACGCAATATGGCTCCGTCGTCGGAATTCCAGTGGACCACCAATTTCAATATTGCTTACAATAAAAACTATGTCACCAGCCTCCCTGGCGGTGGACAGGAAATACAGGTGGGACCGGTATGGATGCAACGTGCACTGAACGTGGGTCAGCCTATTTTCCCATTTAAAGTATGGGATGTGGATGGGGTATATGCGACCACTGCAGATGTACCTGTAGATCCTTTGACAGGAAAAAGACTCACGCATTTTAGGGGGAATTTATATCAGGCTGGCGATCCGCGCCGCCGGGATGTGAATGGCGATTACACCATCGATTACAACGACAAAATTGATATGGGAAATCCAAATCCTGACCTCGTGGGCGGATTTATCAACCAGTTTTCTTACAAGAATTTTAGCTTATCCACACTGGTGAGCTTTGTGTTTGGACGCTCATTATGGAACGGTTATATGTCGGACAAATTGCAAGATGCGGGTTCATCTAACCTGTATTCGACCTGGGGTACCAATTCGGCCATTGCTGGCGATTTTAACCCCAGCGACTTCTGGATGAAAGATGGGGATCAGACCAAATACCCATCGCTGTTTCACAATACGGTCGACAATTGGCACATCGCCAACAGCACATTTGTGGAAAATGCCAGTTTTGTACGCCTCAAAAATATTCAGCTGAGCTATATGTTCCCACAGGCCTTCATAAAGAAGCTTAAATTGAAAATGCTCCGCGTGTACGGGGTGGTGGATAATGTGGCTGTTAAGTCTTGGTCGACGGTGCCAGACCCTGAAGCGGTGGAAGCCAACGGTTATTCAACGGGTAACGGATATCCGATCCCTAAGAAATGGACTATAGGCCTGGATGTTACCTTTTAATCGTGTCAGTTCCATCGCATAGCGGTGGCTTAAAATTAATTAGAGATGAAAAGAAAAATATTGTTTTTAGTGCTGAGTGCTTTCATGTATCTCGCTTCGGGCTGCTCCAAGTTTCTGGACATTGAGCCTGTGAGTTCGGCAACAGATGAGAACTTCTGGAAAACGCAGGAAGATGCCAATAGTGCAACCAATGCCATGTATGCGCTGCTGCGGAAGGCCCTAAACCAGGGCAATGGTATGGCCTATTATGTATATGGCGATCTGCTGTCGGACGAAATATCTTCTTCGACCGATGTCGATATTAATCCGCTTGTAAACATGCAGCTCAATATATCCGTACCGGCGTTGGAAACTTGGCGGCCCGTGTATCAGCTGCGGCGCTATGATATCTTTTATCAGGTCATAGACCAGGCCAACCGCGTGATCCAAAGGCTGCCCAAGATGGACGAAAATGTTTTTAACGACGTGTCGGTACGCGATTATTACATTGGCGAAGCTTATTTTGTGCGCGCATTTGCTTATTTCTATATGGCGCGGGTATGGGGTACGGTGCCCATCATAACCGAATCTGTAGCGCCGATCGATGCGGTCAATCTGCCTGCCCGAAAAGAGAGCGATGTGCTGGATCAGAGTCAGGCAGATTTAACCAAGGCACTAACGTTATTGAAATGGAGCAATATCGACCAAAATGATTTTGCAACGCGTGCAAATACGGGTGCAGCACTTGCCCTACAGGCGCACCTGAGTGCCTGGAGAGGCGAATATGCCGACTG
>Ga0308156_1001811_pt1 | contig 22188 bp, 18 predicted proteins | sample PhyAR2_FD_201041 | JGI IMG/M metagenome (GOLD analysis project Ga0308156, IMG submission 201041) | Phyllosphere microbial communities from UC Gill Tract Community Farm, Albany, California, United States - DLSL A.R2 | ecosystem: Host-associated > Plants > Phyllosphere > Unclassified | place: USA... | reverse complement strand
AAGGGCCGGTAATTGGATTTGATATTAATCAAAAACGTATTGATGAATTGAAAGGTGGCCAAGACCATACTCTAGAAGTTACATCTGAAGAGTTGCAACAATCACAACACTTAAGTTTTAGTGCAAATCTAGATGAATTAAAGCAATGTAATTTTTTTATTGTAACTGTTCCGACTCCTGTTGATCAGGTTAACCGACCAGATTTAACTCCTTTAAGGAAAGCGAGCGAAACTGTAGGACAAGTTTTAAAGAAAGGCGATATCGTTGTATATGAGTCGACGGTATATCCAGGCGCTACAGAAGAAGTTTGTATTCCTATTTTAGAAAAAGTCTCTGGATTGAAATTCAATCAAGATTTCTTTGCTGGTTATAGTCCTGAACGCATTAACCCAGGTGATAAAGTCAATACATTGACTAAAATTAAAAAAATTACGAGTGGCAGTACACCTGAAGTAGCAGATACTGTAGATGCAGTGTATGCAAGCATTATTACTGCTGGTACGCATAAAGCATCTAGTATTAAAGTTGCAGAAGCTGCCAAAGTAATTGAGAACACACAGCGTGATTTAAATATTGCTTTAGTGAATGAACTATCTGTAATTTTTGATCGTATTGGTATTGATACTTTAGATGTTTTAGAGGCAGCAGGCAGTAAGTGGAACTTCTTACCGTTCCGTCCAGGTTTGGTGGGCGGACACTGTATTGGTGTAGACCCTTACTACTTAACTCACAAAGCAGAAGAAGTAGGCTACCACCCACAAGTCATTCTTGCTGGTCGTCGTATTAACGACAATATGGCACGCTATGTTGCTCGTAACACAATTAAGCTTATGCTTCAAAATGGAATTGATGTTCCGAGAGCGAAAGTTGGTGTGCTTGGAGTAACTTTTAAAGAAAATTGTCCAGATATTCGTAATAGTAAAGTAGCTGATCTTATTAAAGAGTTAGAGTTCTGGGGTGCGCAGGTTGTAGTTGCAGATCCGTGGGCGGATGCAGATGAAGTTAGACAGGAATATGGTATTGAGCTTGGAAAAGTTGATGCTCAGAATCCTGTAGATAGCGTTATTATTGCCGTAGGTCACAATGAATTCCGTTCACTTTCTGCAAGTGAATTGCGTAGTTATATGAAATGTGAGAAACCAGTATTGGCTGATGTTAAGAGCCTTTTTGAGCGCACTGAAATGTCAGATGCTGGTTTTACTGTATTCCGTCTCTAATTTTATCTGATTATTAAATTGAAGTTTTGATTATGAAAAAATTTGCACTTATTGGTGCTGCTGGTTATATCGCACCACGTCATTTAAAAGCTATTAAAGAAACTGGTAATACCTTAGCGGTTGCCATGGACGTAAATGACTCGGTTGGGATTATGGATAGCCATTTTCCAGAAGCAGAGTTTTTTACCGAATTTGAAGAGTTTGAAGCTTATGTAGAAGACCAAAAATTAAAAGGTGAAAAGCTAGATTACGTAGCTATTTGCTCACCCAACTATCTGCATGCTCCGCATATGAAATATGCTTTGAAAAATGGCATTGAGGTCATTTGCGAAAAACCATTAGTACTTAATTCAGAAGACTTAAATATGCTTTCTGAATATGAAAAGCAATATGGTGCTAAAGTAAATTCAATTTTACAATTACGCCTTCATCCTTCAATTATTGCCCTGCGTGATAAAGTTCAAGCTGCACCAGGAGATAAAATATTTGACGTAGACCTTACTTATCTTACATCTCGTGGTAAATGGTATCTAAAATCATGGAAAGGGGTAGACAATAAATCAGGTGGCGTAGCAACTAATATTGGTGTGCATTTTTACGACATGTTGCATTTTATTTTTGGCAAAATTGTTAAAAATGAAGTGCATTTCCGTGATGAAAAAACTGCGTCGGGTTATTTGGAATATGAGCGTGCGCGTGTACGTTGGTTCTTGTCAATTGATGCCAATAACCTTCCAGAAAATGCTGTACAAGGTGAAAAGCTGACTTATCGTAGTATTACTATTGAAAATGAAGAGCTTGAGTTTTCAGGCGGCTTTACCGATTTGCATACACAGAGTTACCAACGTGTATTGGAAGGTAAAGGTTATGGGGTTGAAGAAAATCGTGCAGCGATTGAGACGGTTGAAGTAATCCGCGTTTCTCCAATTGTTGAAAACCCGGAAAATCCACATCCACTATTGGCAAAGGTGAAAAAAGCATGAGCTTTTATCAACATGAAACTGCCATAGTCGATGATGGTGCACAAATTGGTGAGGGCTCCCGTGTTTGGCATTTTGTTCATGTCTGCGGAGGAGCCAAAATCGGTAAAGGCGTATCTTTAGGCCAAAATGTATTTGTGGGTAACCGCGTTGTAATTGGTGACCACTGTAAAGTCCAAAATAATGTATCGGTTTACGATAATGTATTCTTGGAAGAGGGTGTGTTTTGTGGCCCAAGTATGGTGTTTACAAATGTATATAACCCACGTTCTCTCATAGAACGTAAAGACCAATACCGAGATACCTTCGTGAAAAAGGGTGCTACGCTAGGCGCAAACTGCACTATTGTTTGTGGCATTACCATTGGTGCTTATGCTTTCGTTGGGGCTGGTGCCGTAGTAAATAAAGATGTACCAGCGTATGCGTTGATGGTGGGTGTGCCGGCTAAACAGATTGGCTGGATGAGTGAATTCGGTGAACAGCTTGATTTACCTTTACAGGGGCAAGCTCAGGCTATCTGTTCTCATACAGGAGCAGTTTATCAACTCGATGGAACGACACTAACAAAGCAAGGTTAATATGATTGACTTTATTGATTTAAAAGCACAACAAAATCGAATTAAAGATAAAATTGATGCTGGTATTCAAAATGTATTGACGCATGGTCAATACATTTTAGGCCCAGAAGTAATTGAGCTAGAAGAAAAGCTAGCTTCATATGTAGGTGCTAAGCACTGTATTACTTGTGCAAATGGCACAGATGCATTGCAAATTGCACAAATGGCTTTTGGCATTGGGCCTGGTGATGAAGTGATTACTCCCGGTTTCACTTATATTGCTACTGCTGAAACAGTTGCACTCCTAGGTGCAAAACCTGTGTATGTTGATGTAAACCCGAAGACTTATAATTTAGACGTTGAAAAACTAGAGGCAGCAATTACACCTCGGACTAAGGCTATTATTCCTGTAAGTTTATATGGGCAGTGTGCAGACTTTGATGCAATCAATGCGATTGCTGCAAAATATGGCATTCCTGTAATTGAAGACGCTGCGCAAAGTTTTGGTGCAACCTATAAAGGCCGTAAAAGCTGTAATCTAAGTACAGTTGCTTGTACAAGTTTCTTCCCAAGTAAGCCATTAGGGTGCTATGGAGATGGCGGTGCTATTTTTACCAATGATGATGAACTAGCTAAAGTGATTCGTCAGATTGCACGACATGGTCAGGATAAGCGTTACCATCATATTCGTGTGGGTGTGAACAGCCGTTTAGATACCTTGCAAGCAGCTATTTTGTTACCAAAATTAGAAATTTTGGATGATGAAATGCAAGCGCGTCAAAAAGTAGCTGAAATTTATAATCAGTTATTTAATCAGGCTGGTATTCAAACTACACCATATCTTGAAGAGCATAATACTAGCGCTTGGGCACAATATACGATACAGGTTGATAACCGTGCAGAAGTGCAAGAAAAATTAAAAGCTCAAGGAATTCCTACAGCTGTACATTATCCAATTCCTTTAAACAAACAACCTGCGGTAGCTGATACAGATGTGATGCTTGCTGTTGGCGATGCGATTGCGGAAAGAGTGATGAGCTTGCCGATGCATCCATACTTGACAATTGAAGCTCAAGAGAAAATTGTTAAAGCTTTAGTAGGTTGATTAAACTGTGAAAAGCCTTCTTGTAAAGATTAATAGTAAGCTCAATGCTCAAGGAGGCTTTTTAAAAGCTGTATCTGTTCTAGTAGGAGGTACAGCATTTGCTCAGCTTGTAGGTTTAATCTGTTTACCCATCCTGACTCGACTGTATAGGCCAGAAGATTATGCTGTACTGGGAATATATGTTGCGATAGTTTCAATTCTATCGGTTATTGCCTGCTTGCGTTTAGAAATTGCTATACCTATACCTGAGAAAGATGAAGAAGCTAAATCTTTACTTATTCTTTCATTATTAAGTAATCTTTTCATAGTACTAATTTTATACTTAATACTATTCTTCCTTAATCCCATTTTACAGAATTTCTATATTATTCAAAAACTAGATATATGGATATGGTTTGTTCCATTAGGTGTTTTTTTATCGGGGTTATATTCGGCCTTACAATATTGGTCTACACGTAGAAAGCGGTTTAAAGAAATTGCTCAGACCAGAATGACACAAGCTCTTTTTAACAATGGGGCAAGTTTATCTGTTGGTTTTTTTACTGGTGGTTTTTGGGGTCTTATTTTAGGCCAGCTATTTAGTTTTGGTGGAGGATTACTGAAACTTGGCTATAGCACCTATAAAGATACTATATCTGTTAAAAAAAATAATAGCTTAAAAACTGTATTATATAAATATCAAGATTTTCCTAAGTACTCAACATTTGAGGCTTTAGCTAACACAAGTGCTATTCAACTCCCTTTAATTATTATTGCAAGCTTCCTAGTAGGTCCAGAATTAGGTTACTTAATGCTTGCTATGAAAGTTTTAGGTATTCCTATGGGGCTTATAGGTTCTGCGATGTCGCAGGTGTATTTATCTCATGCTTCTACATATTACCAGAAAGGTGAATTATTTGAATATACTAAAAGTATTTTAAATAAAATACTAAAATTAGTAGTATTACCTTTCATATTGTTGCTATTAATTAGTCCATATATCTTTGGTTATATATTTGGAAAACAATGGGCTGATATTGGCTATTATATTTCTGCTATGGTTCCTTGGTATTTTATGCAAATACTATCATCACCAGTTTCAATGTCTCTACATGTAATTGGAAAGCAAAAGATAGCGTTAGTATTACAGTTAATAGGTTTTTTTCTACGAGTAATTTGTTTAATTGGTATTTCAGTACTGAACCATAAATGGGTAATTCAATATTATGTTATATCTGGTTTTGTTTTTTATCTAATATATATGCTTTGTGTTCTTTACTTTGTGAAGAAATCGAAGTTTGTTAATTAATTAGGGTGATTGAATTGTTTATTTTTGCACTTCTAATGATAGCTGTTTTGCTTTTCTTAAATAAGAATTTATTAAAACTACCTGTTGGAATTACTAGACCTAATATATTTAGTATGGTTGTTTATCGGGATTTTGGTGTTTTAACTGCTATTGCTCTTTGTTATTGGTTGTGGAACCATCAAGCGCATACAGAACATTATATTTTAGGGCAAATACCAGATCGTTATCTTGAATTAGCACTTTATGCTAGTTTTATTTTTATGATATTTTTCTTTTTATATGCAGGATTTTGGGCGATAGTATTTAAATCTTTTAATAATAGATTGAAAGTAGGCAGTGTAGAAAACTTTTTAATGTATTTAAAGATATTTTTTATTTTTTTACTATTTATGTTAGTTATTATGTACTATAAAAACCCTCCAGTATTAATGAATTTACTCGCGGGTGCTACAGCTTATGATGTTTCTGTTTTACGTTCAGAGGTGGGAGGAAATGCTTTTTTTAAAATTATTCGATCCTCTTGGATGCCTATAGTTGCCTATACTTTTTATTATTTTTATTTAGATAGAAAATATCGAGCAAAAGTAAAATTATATACTTATTTTTCTGGATTAATGGCCATTATATGTGCATTATGGAGTGGAGCAAAATCACCAATAGCTACACTTTTATTAGGCTATCTGGGAGTTTATTTAGCATATAGTTTTAATAATAAATTAAAATTAAGTACTATAATCATTTTTTTGAGTATATTTTTAGGTTTAATTTTATCAATGTATGCTTTGACTACATTAAATACTGATTCAACTATTTTTGATAATTTTCAAGTTGCACAAAAACGCTTATTTACACAAGCGGGTGGAGTGGCTTACTCTTTTTATATGTATCCAAATTTTTTGGATTTCAAATATTTTAATGGCATTTCCTCCTTTTTGTCAGGACTAAATGGTAGTCAATTTAGTAGTGTTTATGGTGATTTGATTGACAATGCTGTACCTGAAGATTCTGATATTTCGGGGGCGCTATCATCTTTTGCAGCAGGTGATGCCTATGGGTTGTTTGATTGGTATGGTATTATATTTGGACCAATATTTGCTTCCTTTTTCTACTGTTTATTTTATTATCTAGGTGCTCAGGGAAATATAAAACATGTATTTATTGGAATTTATGCAGTTTATTTTGGTAATGCATACTTGGCATCTTCTTTTTACTCTTTTGTTTGGCCAGTAGGAATATTTATTTCCTTATTTCCCTTTATATTTTTTTATATACTATCATTAAAGAGGATTTAATATATGACAAAAAAAATAATATTAATTTGCCCAAATAGAAAAAATGGTTCTCCTGCTAATGAGCGATTTTTATCATATGTTAAGTTTTTTCAAAGTGAAAACTTTATAGTTGAAATTGTTGATTATCCTGTAGGTATTATAGATGAAGTTTTTACCTTATTTAAAATAATTTTGTCTTTTCCTCATTTTGTATTTATTTCTCAACCCCCTTTCCGTTTTTGGATGTTGTTTTTTATCCCTTTTATACGAATAATTCTGGATATACGTGATGGTTGGAGTATTGGTATTAAGTCTGGCTATGGTGGTACTGTAAAACCTAATTTTAAGAAGTACATGTTAGTATCTTTAATTGAGAGTTTAATGATAAAGAAAAGTATATTAACTATTACCTGTACTTTTGGTTTGAAAAATTATTTAGAGGAAAAATATAATAAAGAAGTAGTTTTTATTCCTAATGGTATCTCTAGTAAAAATATGCAGTTAATTCAAAATATCCAATCGAATACACAGGTCGATAATGATATTTTAACTTTCTCATGTGCAGGCCAGTTTTCTGAATATGGAAAGAATAAAGCTAAAAAAATTATTGATGTTGTTGCAGAAAGATATAAGAAATATAATTGTATTATTCAAATAATAGGTGCTAATAAAGAAGAAAATGCTTGGATTAAGGATTATATATTAATCTATGAAAACATAGAGTATAAATATGTGGATAGAGTTGATCAGGTTGTATTATATAAGCTTTTGAAAGCTTCAGACTATGCATTAGCTATTATTAGAGACCCTAATTATGATTATGGCACTAAAATATTTGAATATGTGGCCTGTGAATTAAAAGTAATTAACTACTTTTCTGAATCAAATAATTTTACTAATTATTTTGATGGATGTTTTGATATCAACTTTAAAAATCATTCTGGAAATATTCATAAAAGTATTATAAGGGAAGATGCTTTTTTAGAGTTTAAAGAGAATTTTGAACGATTGAGAGTGTAATTGTGAAAATAATTTTGCTATCTAGCGCAAATAGTATCCATACTATTCAATGGGCAAAATATTTAGCTAATTTAGGAATTGATGTACATGTAGTTTCTCAACATCCTGCTAGTCAAGATTTTCCCCAGCATATTCCTGTGCATATTTTACCATTTAAAGGTTTTCTAGGATATTTCTTAAATTGCTTGGCTTTGAAGAAATTAGTAAAACTGATTAAACCCGATATCATAAATGTACATTATGCGAGTGGATATGGAACAACAGCTCGATTAACTAATTTTCATCCATATATATTGTCTGTGTGGGGAAGTGATGTCTTTGAATTTCCATTTCGCTCATCTTTACATAAATATTTATTGAAAAGAAATTTAGCGGCTGCTGATACGATCGCTTCAACTAGTGTAGCTATGAGTAATCAAACTCAGCAGTTTTTAACCAGAAATCGTCATATCTCGATTACTCCTTTCGGTGTAGACTTTTTTAAATTTGATAGAAATAGAGTGAAAAAAGCTGATCAAGATATTATTACGGTAGGTACTGTTAAAACATTAAAACATGTCTATGGTATTGATATTCTTATACAGGCTTTAGCAAAAGTTTATCAACTTCTGAAAAAGCAAGATATTGATTTTGTTAAGAAAATTAAATTTCGTATAGTTGGTGGCGGGCCCGACTTACAAAATTTACAACAGCTTGCTTGTGATTTAGGAATAGAAGATTTTATAACCTTTGTTGGCAGAGTTGAGCATCAAGATGTTCCTGAAGAGCTTGGAAAGTTAGATGTTTATGTAGCCTTAAGTCGACAAGAAAGTTTTGGTGTGGCGGTACTCGAAGCACAAGCGATGAGATTGCCTGTTATTGTTTCAAATGTGGGTGGTCTTCCAGAGGTAGTTCAATCGGGTAAGACTGGATATATTGTCGAAACGGAAAATCCAGACCAAGCTGCAGAAATGATCGTAAGACTTATTTTAGATCAGAATTTAAGAGATGAACTTGCAATCAATGCAGAAAATTTTGCTCGACAAAATTTTTCTTGGGAAGTATGCGCCCAAAATATGCAAAAAGTTTATCAAGACACGTTAGTTAATTTTAAGAACAGAGTTTAATTTATGAAAATTCTTACCGTTATTGGTGCGCGACCACAGTTTATTAAAGCGAGTGTAGTTTCAGCTGCAATTCAGAAAAGCTCAGGATTACAGGAAAAAATTATTCATACTGGACAGCATTTTGATCAAAATATGTCAGATATCTTTTTTAATCAATTAGGCATTCCTAAACCAGATTATCAATTAGATATTAATAGCAGTAGTCATGGCGCCATGACCGGACGAATGCTTGAAGCGATTGAAAAAATTTGCTTAGAAGAAAAGCCAGATCGTTTAATGGTTTATGGTGACACTAACTCTACATTGGCAGGTGCGTTGGCTGCTGCCAAACTACATATTCCTGTTGCACATATTGAAGCCGGCTTACGTAGTTTTAATATGAAAATGCCAGAAGAAATTAACCGTATTTTAACTGATCAGGTAAGTGACATTTTATTTTGTCCTACTGAAACAGCAGTAAAAAATCTAAATAATGAAGGTTTTAATGCTAAACCAGTAAAAGTTCTAAATGTAGGTGATGTTATGCAAGACTCATCTATGTTCTTTGCTGAGCGCGCAGTAAAAAGTGAAGTATTAGCTAATATTCCTGAAACTGGTTTTATTGTAGCTACCTTACATAGAGCCGAAAATACGGATGTACCAGAGCGTTTAAAAGCGATTATTGAAGCTTTAAACTATATACACCATCATATTCAGCCTGTGATATTGCCGCTCCATCCACGTACACAAAAAGTGGTGAAATCTCTTGGGTTGAAGCTTGAGATGATTGTACTCGAGCCAGTCGGGTATTTAGAAATGATTTGGTTACTCAAACATTGTAGTACTGTGGTTTCTGATAGTGGTGGTGTACAAAAAGAAGCTTTCTTCTTTAAAAAGCCATGTATTACTATGCGAGATCAAACTGAGTGGGTTGAGCTTATTGAAAATGGTGTGAATATTTTGGCGGGGGCGGATACTCAAAAAATTATTGAGTTCACTCAATCAATGCTTCATAAAAATATTGAAGATCCATTTAATCTGTATGGTGGCGGAAAAGCCTCACAAAATATTGTTAATGTTCTAGCTAGTATGTAATGTTATGAATCAAAAAAAAACAATTTGGATTATTAACCAATATGCATCAACGCCCAATACAGGATTTATTGGGCGACATTATTACTTGGCCCAAGAACTTGCAGATTTAGGGCATAAGGTGTATGTCATCTCTGCGTCTTACACTCACAGTCAAAGTAATCCCGTCTCTTTTGAGGGAGATTATAAATTTGAAGAATTTGGTGATAATTTCAAATTTTTATGGTTAAAAACTCCAACTTATCAAAAGTCTACTAATAAAAGACGTGTTTTAAACTGGTTTGAGTTTGGTTGGAAAATAACGGGATTAAATAAAGTTATTAAAGATAAACCAGATGTCATTTTATATTCCTCTTTGAGCCTAGTCGGCTTCTTAGGAGCAGAGCGCTTAGCGAAAAAGAATAAAGTTCCTTTAATTTTTGAAGTCCGTGATATTTGGCCTTTAAGTTTAATAGAAATAGGAGGTTATTCTGCCTCTCATCCCTTTGTTCGCTTTTTGCAATGGGTAGAAGATCGAGCTTATCAAAAGTCTGATAAAGTCATTTCTAATTTAAAAAATGCTGTAGATCATATGGTTTTAAGAGGCCTAGATCCTCAAAAATTTTATTGGATTCCAAATGGTTTCTCTAGTAAAGAAGTCGCAACAAAAGAAGCTTTGCCCGACCACATAGAAAAGCAACTGCCTGAAAATAAGTTTATTGTTGGCTATACAGGTAGTATTGGCATTGCAAATTGCTTACAAAATCTTATTGGAGCCGCAATAAAGCTACAAGATAGAACTGATATTCATTTTGTAATAGTTGGAAAAGGTGAATACAAAGAGGTTCTGCAACAACAGGTTGCTGATCATGAATTATCTAATGTGACTTTTATTGATCCTATTCCGAAAACACAGATTCAAAGTATGCTTGATAAATTTGGAACTTGTTATATTGGACTAAAAAAGGACCCCTTATTTAGATTTGGTGTTTCACCTAATAAACTATTTGACTATTTATATGCTGGAAAACCAGTAATCTATGCTATTGATTCAGGGAAGTATAAGCCTGTATCGGATGCTGGTGCAGGTTATGAAGTTACTCCAGAAAATACCGACGAGCTCATTTGTACTATTGAGAAGTTGGCCGCTATGCCCGAAACAGAAAGAAGGGTAATGGGTGAAAATGGACGTAAATATGTAAAAGATTTATACGACTATAACGCCTTGGCATTAAAACTAGAACATACTTTGTTTGAATAATCCCTAACACTGAAATCAGATGAATGATATAAATTCTGAAGGATATTGTTTATGAAAATTTTGGTTACAGGCAGTACAGGGTTTGTAGGTCAAGCTTTAATGCAAGTCCTCATAAATCGGGAAGATCAATTATTCGCCTTAGTTAGGCGAATGAATCGTAATTTGCCAGACAAGGTTCATCAAATTATACATGACTCTGATTCACTACCTTTTGCGATTACTTTTCCAGAGAAAATTGATGTAGTTATTCATTTAGCTGGTCGGGCTCATATATTGAATGAGAAAGTGGAAGATCCCTTACAGGAGTTCAGGAGGGTTAATGTTGAAGGTACTTTGCAACTTGCTAAAGAGGCTTTAGAGAAAAAAGTAAAGCGATTTATTTTTATTAGTTCGATTGGTGTTAATGGTTCAAGTACAAATGGAAAAGCATTTAGTGAACAGGATGTACCCCAGCCCCATGCTGATTATGCTGTATCTAAATTAGAAGCAGAGCTAGCACTTCAGAAACTTTTCGAAGGTACAGAAACAGAGTTAGTAATTATTAGACCACCTCTGGTTTACGCTGCTCATGCGCCAGGAAATTTTGCACGTTTCATAAAACTCGCATCTACAAATATTCCTTTACCATTTGTTGGTGTAAATAATAAACGTACATTTGTAGCACTTGAAAATTTAGTCAACTTTATCGAGTGTTGTATTACCCATCCTTTAGCCAAAAATGAGTTATTTTTAATCGCTGATACTGAAAGTTTGTCTACTAAACAATTGGTGACTTATTTAAGACAAGGTATGCAAAAAAAAGCAAACTTAATCTATGTTCCTAAATTTTTGATGAAATTAGGTGCATTAGGAATAGGTAAAATAAAATTGTATGAGCAGCTTTTCGGTTCATTAGAGGTAGATGCTTCAAAAGCGAGAACATTGTTAAGCTGGCGACCGCCTCTAAGTGCAAAATCAGCCCTACAAAATGCTGGCAATAAGTACACTAAAGTTAAGTGAGTAAAGCATGTCGATTTTTTTGCTAATAATTGTCAGTTTTTTAGCTGCATTTTCTCTAACTGGGTATATGAGACAGTATGCCCTTAAAAAAAATATTATTGATAATCCTAATGAGCGTAGTTCACATACTATGCCCACACCTCGTGGTGGCGGGGTGGCTGTAGTAATAAGTTATCTGTTAGGTGTGGCAGGATTGATTTATTTAGGTTTTTTGACACCCTCTATTGGTATAATTGTAATTGCTGCAGGTTTTATTATCGCATTATTAGGTTTTCTGGATGATCATGGACATATCAATGCTCTGGTCCGATTGGCAATTCATTTTTTAGTGGCAATTGGAGTCGTGATTGCCTTAGGTGGTTTTACTGAAGTTACTATTTTTAATGATCTAAAATTAGGCTTTATTGCAAATATTATTGCTGTGCTCTTTTTAGTATGGTTATTAAATTTATATAACTTTATGGATGGAATTAATGGAATAGCTAGTATAGAAGCTATTACTGCAGCTTTAAGTATGGCCCTGATATATTGGATATTATATCCAATAGTGAATAGCCAGGTATTATGTTTAATGGCTGCGACAGTGTTCGGATTTATGTTATGGAATTTTCCAAAAGCTAAGATATTTATGGGTGATGCCTGTAGTGGTTTTTTAGGATTAGTTTTAGGTATATGGGCTTTGTATGCACTAAAACATGATACAGCATTATTTTGTGCATGGATTATATGTCTAGGTGTATTTATCGTAGATGCCACTTTCACATTAATCCGTCGTGTGCTTAATGGACATAAAATGTATGATGCACACAGATCTCATGCATATCAATACGCTTCACGTAAATATAATAGTCATACTACAGTGACAATTAGTGTATTGCTGATTAATATATTTTGGCTTTTACCAGTTGCATATCTTGCAGCGCAAAAAGTATTAATGCCAGAGTTTTTGTTATTAATTGCCTACATTCCTTTGATCTTAATTGCTTTATTTTTTGGTGCTGGAAAGACTGAAAATGCTTAAAAAAAATGTCTTATTAATTTTAGGTGCAGGCGGGCATGGAAAATCTGTGGCAGAAGCTGCTCTCTTATCGGGCAAATGGAAAAAAATATTATTTGCAGATGACAATTGGCCACAAAGAACAGATATAGCTGGCTTTCCGATTGTTACGAATATAAATAATATTGCAAATGTAGTATCAGATATTTCTGCAGCAATTCCTGCTATAGGAAATAACCAGCTCAGACAAAAATGGTTTCAACTATTAGAAAATTTATCGATACCTATTGCTACAGTTGTTCATCCATCTGCCATCATAAGCTCTAATGCTGAAATTGGTGATGGAGTAACTATTATGGCTGGTTGTGTAGTGGGATTTGATGTGAAAGTAGGGGATGGAGCAATTATAAATATGGCTTCATCAATCGACCATGATACATATATTGGCGAATTCGCTCATCTTAGTGTGGGTGTTAAAGTCGTTGGGGATAAGAAAGTAGATTCCTTATCATTTTTACCAGCTGGAAGTGTGATTACTCATTCAATGTAATGATATTTCTTAATTTAGAAAACAAAAGATGTAAAAATGTGCAACTTTATGATCCTTATGATTGATAGGGTTTTCTAGGGCGAGTAATGTGGTACAGATTTAGTAATAATGGTTTGATATATATTGTGTAACCAATGCGTAAAACTTGTTTCTAGTTATATAAGAAATGAGTATAAATATCGCACGGTTACTAGAACGATTAGAAGAGTATTGTGAAAAAGATTATCTATCAATTCGCATCAGCCCCGAGACTTGCGAAACAATGTTTTTTGGTTCTTATAGACCTTTTTGCTGTTCCTGTTATTTTGTGGTTATGTTATGCCCTTCGTTTATTTGACTTAGGCGCAGAAGTTATTCCAGGTATCAATTATGGCGTAGCAATTGTTACAATCGTTGCTATTTTAAGTTTAATGATAACTGGAGTTTATCGGTTTATTGTCCGTACTTTTAATGAAGCCTTTATTGCGAAATTAGCGATTGCTATTACGTTGATGGTCATTGTTTTATATGGCATGAATGCTTTTTCACCTGCATTTGTTCCGACTTCAATTCCATTAATGTTCGGCTTCTTAATGTTTGGTTGGGTTTGGTGTAGTCGTGCATTTATTCGTTTTATCGTAAAAGCTGCGTTACAGACTGGTGAAGAGCGTAAACGAATTGCAATTTACGGTGCTGGTGATGCAGGTCAGCAAATTGCTGCTGTTCTCTATCGTTCTGGTAATCATTTACCCGTTTTTTTTATTGATGATAATACATCTTTACAAGACCATATGGTAGGCGGGTTAAAAGTATTATCTTTAGAGAAAGCTTTACAACGTTTTGAAAAATATAAAACTGATGAAATTTTGCTAGCCCTACCTTCCGTAGGTCGTGTACGTAAAAGTGAAATTATTCAACAGCTAGAACCTGCACATCTCAAAATTACTGAGCTTCCTGGCCTTACACAACTTGTTGATGGTGAACTACAAGTTGCAGATATTCGTGAAGTAGACATTATTGATTTGTTGGGACGTGACCCTGTACCTCCTGTAGATCATTTACTTGCAAAAAACATTCAAAATAAGATCGTTATGGTCACTGGTGCGGGCGGTTCTATTGGTTCGGAACTATGCCGTCAGATTGTTAAAAATCAGCCTAAGATGTTGATTATTTATGAAATTACAGAGTTTGCTCTTTATAGTATAGAAAAAGAATTACGTCTAACGGCTCAATGTGAAATTGTTCCTATTTTAGGTACAGTGCAAGATCAACAGAAATTAGAACGTATTATCGAGCAATATGGTGTTCAGACCGTTTACCATGCTGCTGCCTATAAACATGTACCTTTAGTTGAGTGTAATCCAATTGCAGGATTAAAGAACAATGCGATTGGTACTGCCAATAGTTTAAATGCAGCTGTGAAAAAAGGTGTGGAAACGTTCGTTCTAATCTCGACCGATAAAGCAGTACGTCCTACCAATGTAATGGGTGCATCGAAACGTATGGCAGAGCTCTATTGTCAAGCAATGGCTGAAGCTCAAAAACAAACTCAAATTAGTATCGTACGTTTTGGTAATGTATTAGGGTCTTCTGGCTCAGTAGTGCCATTATTTAAACAGCAAATTGCCAAAGGTGGTCCAATTACTGTGACTCACCCAGAAGTAACACGCTACTTCATGACTATTCCTGAAGCATCTCAGTTGGTTATTCAAGCTGGTGCTCTAGGTAGAGGTGGTGATGTGTTTTTACTTGATATGGGTGAACCTGTCCGTATTCAGGATTTAGCTCGACAAATGATTTCTTTAAGTGGTTTAACTGTGCGTGAACAAGGTTCAAAGCAAGGCGATATCGAAATACACTATAGTGGATTGCGACCAGGTGAAAAACTTTACGAAGAATTATTAATTGATCAAGAAAATACTGAATATACCGAGCACAGTAGAATTCTTCGATCATTTGAAAAATTCTATCCTCTTAAAGAAATTCAAGAAGTTTTTGATCGAGTGAATAATATGACTGCTGTCCAGCAAGATATTGATTGGGCGTTATGTCAACTTGAGCACTATGTTGATGGTTATAAACGTAGTAAAGATATTATGGTTAATTAGAGAGTAAAAGTGTGATTAAAAAAGCAGTTTTACCTGTAGCTGGATTAGGTACACGTTTTTTACCGGCAAGTAAGTCAATTCCTAAAGAAATGGTGACAGTAGTTGACCGCCCTGCAATTGAATATGTAGTGCGTGAGGCCGTAGAAGCTGGAATTGAGCAAATTATTTTGGTAACGCACTCATCTAAAGCATCAATTGAAAATTATTTTGATCGAAACTTTGAACTTGAAACGACTTTAGAACAAAAGAAAAAGTTTGATCTGCTTGATGAGATTACTCAAATTATCCCAACTCATGTAAGTGTAGTGAGTGTAAGACAGCCTCAACCTTTGGGTTTGGGGCATGCTGTTTTATGTGCAAAAAGTATTATTGGTCAAGATGATTTTGCTGTGTTGTTACCTGATGTATTGGTTAAAGATAACTCAGGACAAAATGATTTATCGCGTATGATTTCTCGTTATGAAGTGAGTCAAGCTGCTCAAATCATGGTTGAAGCAGTACCCAGTCATTTAGTAGATCAATATGGGATTGTTGATGTAAAACAGAGCCCGGCTGAGGGTGAAAGTATTGTCATGCAGGGTATTGTCGAAAAGCCTGCTGTCAGCTCTGCACCTTCTAATTTATCTGTAGTCGGACGTTATATTTTGCCTGCTAAGATTATGCATCTTTTAGAAAATACGCCGAAGGGTGCAGGCAATGAAATTCAGCTAACTGATGCTATTGCGATGCTTCAAAGTACAGATGTAGTAGAAGCTTATCGGATGCAAGGTCAAACTTTTGACTGTGGCAGTAAACTTGGTTATTTGAAAGCTGTACTACACTATGGTGTATCACACCCTAAATTGGGATTGGAATTTAAACATCTGATTCAAGAACTTAAACTATAAAGTTTTGTAGCTCTGCTTAAGTATTTGTAAAAACTGCTGAATATGGTAGCAGAGCAGTATATTCTTTTCCTGGAAAAGGAATAGAAATCTATAAATCAGGTGTGCAATGAAAATCGCAGTATTTGGAACAACGTTACATGCCGGTGTTATGGCGGCATTATTGGCTGAATATGGTAACCAAATTTATTGGTGTACCTGTGTAAGTTGTGAAGAAGATATTTCTGTCCTTTCGTATCAAGATCAAGAAGTAAATAATTATTTAAATAAACAGAGAAAAGCAGGTTTTTTAAAAGAAAGTGCTTTTTCTGAAATTCCTTTAGATATTGAAGTTTATTTATTTTGTTTTAGTCCCACACAAATTGAACTTGCTTTAAAAACTGTAGAGAAACTGAGTGAACGACCCATTGTCCATCCTAGATTAATGATTAATGGTTCGACCTTTGGTTTACATGGTACAGAAAAACTGAAACAGCACTTGCCAAAAGATGAGTGGGTTTATTTCCCTGACGTGATTCAGGAGGGTAATGCCATCAATAGTGTGTTGAATGTAAAACATGTCATTGTTGGTGTTGAATCTAGGAATGCAAGTGAAACCATGCAAGAGTTACTGCGTCCTTTTTTTCAATTTAGCTATCAATATTTATTTATGCCAATTTTAGATGCGGAGTTTACCAAACTCAGTATCTCGGGCATGTTGGCGACCCGCATTAGTTATATGAATGACTTGGCTATGGTTGCCGAAAAGTTAGGTATTGATATTGCGAATGTAAAACATGGTATTGCTGCTGACACACGTATTGGCGCTGCATATTTATCGCCAGGCGTAGGATTTGGTGGTGAGAATTTTTCACATGATATTTTAACGCTTTCAAGTACCGTATCTGAAACTGGAACAAAGAGTCGTCTTTTAGAACAGGTTTGGGCGATTAATGAGCAGCAGAAAGAGATTCTATTCCGTAAGTTATGGAATTACTATCATTGTAGTCTAAATGGCAAAACCGTTGCGATTTGGGGTGCTTCTTTTAAAGAAAACACTTCAAATATACATAACTCACCGATTCATATTTTATTAGCTGCGTTATGGGCACAAGGCGTAATAGTGCGTCTGCATGACCCTCAAGCTTTAGATGAAATAGCTGCGACTTATGGGCCTCGTGAAGATTTAATTTTATGCACTGATCAATATGAGGCTGTACAAGATGCTCATGCATTGTGCCTAGTCACGGCATGGAAGCAATATTGGAGCCCTGATTTTAAGCAACTACAACAGTTAATGAAGCATCCGTTAATTTTAGATGGACGTAATATTTATGATCCAGCATATGTAAAAGCGAAAGGTTTTGCTTATGAAGGAGTAGGTCGCTTATGAGTAAATCAATCGAGCAATTTCCAAAAGAATTAGTCTCACCTCTAGCTCATCTTCAAACTTTAGGTGAACAAAACTCAAAATTACACATCAAAGAGCTGTTTGCTTTAGAGCCAGACCGTTTTCAAAATTACTCAGTAAAATTTGATCAATTATTTTTTGATTATAGTAAGCACCGTGTCACCAAAGATATTTTAGGGCAACTAGTAGCTCTTGCGAAGAATAAAAATTTAACCCAATGGATTAATCGTCTTTTTTCACAAGATAAAATTAACTGTACCGAACAACGTGAAGCGATGCACTGGGCATTGCGTTTACCCGCTGGCTATTCAAAGCTTCCGGATTTAACAGAACAAGTTCATACTCAGTTAGAACGTATGTATACCTTAGTGGAAAAAATCCATGCAGGGCAGTATCGTGGTGCTACCGGTGAGGTGATTCAAGATGTTGTCAATATTGGAGTCGGTGGTTCTGATTTAGGGCCACAAATGGTGACTCATGCATTATCTGATTTTAAGGTCAAAACAGCAAAGCCCCTCAATACTCATTTTGTTTCAACTATGGATGGTAGTCAGCTATCAGATCTGCTCCATCAACTTCGCCCAGAAACTACTTTATTTATTATTTCCTCAAAGTCTTTTGGCACGATTGATACTTTATCAAATGCCCAAACAGTGCGTCAGTGGTTAGAAAAGACTCTGGGGAAACATGCTCGTGTATTAAAAAGCCATTTTATTGGTGTCTCCACAAAAGCAGATAAAATGACTGAATGGGGAATTGCCCCAGAAAATCAGTTACTGCTTTGGGACTGGGTAGGTGGTCGTTATTCATTGTGGTCTTGTATTGGTTTGCCTATTGCTTTAACGATTGGTATTGAGGGGTTTAAGCAACTTTTAGCTGGGGCCCACGCAGTCGATGAGCATTTTCAAAATACGAGTTTTGATCAAAATATACCAGTTTTGATGGCATTATTAGGAATTTGGAATAATAACTTTTTAAATATTCAGACCCATGCTGTATTACCCTATGATGGGCGATTAAAGTATTTTGCAGCTTATTTACAACAATTAGAGATGGAATCTAATGGTAAGTCGGTTCAACGCAATGGGCAAAAGGTGGAGCTAGATACTTGTCCTATTATATGGGGGGAAGTTGGTCCAAATGCTCAGCATGCTTTCTATCAGTTGTTACATCAAGGTTCTCAAGCAGTAAGCTGTGATTTTATTGCTCCTATTCAACGTTATAATGCAGATCACTTTACCTATGCTGAAAATGCGGAAGCCTTAGTTGAGCAACATCATCTTGCTCTCTCTAATTGCTTGGCGCAATCACGTTTATTGGCTTTTGGTAATGAAGCTCTGGACCCAACTGAATTAGAAAATCTACCAATTTATAAGCAATATGAAGGCAATCAACCAAGTTCTACATTATTATTAGATGAGCTAAACCCGTATAATCTAGGAATGCTGATCGCTTTATATGAACATAAAGTATTTGTTCAGTCTGTGATTTGGAACATTAACCCGTTTGATCAATGGGGGGTTGAAAAGGGTAAACAGATTGCTGATCAGTTACTTCCGATTTTAAATGGCATTCAAAGTGATTTTTCAAAACTTGATGCCTCGACACGGGGGTTAATTAAAATATTGTTAGGAAAGGTAGATGGCTAAAATTCTAGTCACTGGTGGTGCTGGTTACATTGGTTCACATACTTGTGTTGAGCTTTTGCAGGCTGGTCACGAAGTTATTGTTTTTGATAATCTTTCGAATAGTTCGGAAGAATCGTTAGATAGAGTTCAGGACATAACCCAAAAAAGCTTGATTTTTGTGCAGGGTGATATTCGTAATGCAAGTGAGTTGGATCGCGTATTTCAAGAGCATACTATTGATGCGGTTATTCATTTTGCAGGTTTAAAAGCAGTTGGTGAAAGCCAGGAAAAACCGCTGATCTACTTTGATAACAATATTACTGGTAGCATCCAATTAGTTAAATCAATGGAAAAAGCTAATGTTTATACGCTTGTATTTAGCTCTTCTGCTGCCATATATGATGAAGCCAATATATCTCCATTAAATGAAGATATGCCAACGGGTATGCCCAGTAATAACTATGGCTATACTAAACTGATTGTTGAGCAATTATTGCAAAAGCTTTCAATAGTTAATCCTGAATGGTCAATTGCATTGCTGCGTTATTTTAACCCAGTCGGTGCACATAAAAGCGGGCGTATTGGTGAGGATCCACAAGGTATTCCAAATAATTTAATGCCGTATGTGACCCAAGTCGCTGTTGGTCGCCGTAAAAAACTATCCATTTATGGTAACGACTATGAAACTGTGGATGGTACCGGTGTACGTGACTATATTCACGTGGTCGATTTAGCGAATGCGCACTTATGTGCCTTAAATAACCGTTTGCAAGCAAAAGGCTGTCGTGTATGGAATATCGGTACGGGTAATGGTTCTTCAGTACTGCAAGTTAAAGACACCTTTGAAAAAGTTAATGGAATGCCTATAGCTTTTGAATTTGTACCACGCCGAGCAGGCGATGTAGCAATATCTTTTGCAGACAATCGTCGTGCAGTTGCTGAGTTGGGTTGGCAGCCGCAATATGGTTTAGAAGATATGCTTGCTGATAGCTGGAATTGGCAGAAGCAGAATCCTAATGGATATAATTAAATAAAAAAAGGAGCAAATCGCTCCTTTCTTATTGTTGATTAGCTCTGAATCAATCCAGTTAACTCATCTACATAATTTTGCATTGGCTGAGCTTGGCGATCTGCACGGCTTTCAATGTTGAGACGTAGTAAAGGCTCAGTGTTTGAAGCACGCACATTAAAGCGCCATGCACCAAAGTCGAGGCTTACACCATCGGTACGATCAATTTGTGGATTTTGATCGGCATAGAAATCGAAAATCTTTTGAATAGTGGTTTGTGTATTAGCTACTTTAAAGTTGATTTCACCACTGCAAGGAAACTTGGTAATCATATTTTCAACTAGGGTTGAAAGAGATTGTCCTGTTTCAGAGAGTAGGGCAACGGTGAGTAACCAAGGAATCATGCCGCTATCGCAGTAAGCAAAGTCACGGAAATAGTGATGGGCACTCATTTCACCGCCATATACAGCATTGTGTTCACGCATGACATCTTTAATGAATGCGTGACCAGATTTTGACTGTACAGCAACACCTTTGTATTCATCGACGATATCAAATGTGTTCCACACCAAACGTGGGTCATGAACAATTTTCTCGCCTGACTGTTTAATCAAGAAAGCTTGAGCCAATAGGCCAACAATATAGTAGCCTTCAATGAATTGGCCCTTTTCATCAAACAAGAAACAGCGGTCAAAGTCGCCGTCCCAGGCGATTCCCATATCCGCCTTATGCTCAAGTACAGCATTTCGGGTACTGTCACGGTTTTCAATTAAAATTGGGTTAGGAATCCCATTTGGGAAAGTACCATCTGCTTCATGGTGAATTTTAATAAATTCAATTGGTACGTTAAGCGCTTTAAATTTTTCTTCAATGGCATCAATCACATGACCAGCTGCACCATTACCAGCGTTTACCACCAACTTAAGTGGGCGAATTTTTGCAGGTTCAATATAAGTCATTAGGTGGTCAACGAACTCAGGCAAAATGTTATAGCTTTGAGTTGTACCTTTTTGGCTAACTTCCTCAAAGTTATTAGTTTCTGCTAGAGTCTGAATCTCTTTTAAACCCGTATCTGCACTAATTGGACGGGCATTTTCTCGAACCAGTTTCATGCCGTTATAGTCCATTGGGTTATGACTAGCAGTAACTTCAATACCACCTTGTACATCTAAATGAAAAGCGGCGAAGTAAACTTCTTCAGTACCTGTCATGCCTAAGTCAAGCACATTGACACCCGCATCATTTAAACCGCGGTTGGTCGCTTGTTTTAAACCTTCACTGCTTAGACGAATATCACAACCTACAACTACAGTCTTTGGTTTATAGATTTGTCCGTAAGCGCGGCCAATTTTATAGGCAATTTCTTCATTCAATTCGGTGCCGAGTTTGCCTCGGATATCATAAGCTTTAAAACACGTTAAAGTAGTCATTATTCAGTTCAATACAAATGAATTAAGTTTTGAGCATTATTATACATTTCTTAATAAATGGTTATGTTTATAGTTTTTATATTCAAGTTTTACGCTTCATTTCTGTAGCTCAGATTTAAATTTATAAGAATACTTTTTACGACTTTAGTCTAATAAATAAAATCATAAGTTCGAAATAGCTTGATTTTGCTAACTACTATTGGTCATACCAATTATAGTGCTTATTTAATGATTGATCTTGCTAATGTCTGTGTTTATGATGCGGTCTGTGGTTTAAGGAACAACATTTGCACTTAATTTTTAATTGGTCATACCAATTGTGTTAAATGTTTAAAGATTTAAGGTACAAAAATTCGCCC
>Ga0308156_1001808_pt1 | contig 22209 bp, 19 predicted proteins | sample PhyAR2_FD_201041 | JGI IMG/M metagenome (GOLD analysis project Ga0308156, IMG submission 201041) | Phyllosphere microbial communities from UC Gill Tract Community Farm, Albany, California, United States - DLSL A.R2 | ecosystem: Host-associated > Plants > Phyllosphere > Unclassified | place: USA... | reverse complement strand
TACGTAACATCACAAATATAAAAATAGAATCGACATAAAAAAATAAATTTTCAATTATACCCTATATACCAATGTGTTACATATCGATTTTATATGATAACATTTATTTATATTTTATGATAAGGTTATCATATATTATATGATATAATAGAGGTAATCGGCAACGTGTTAAGCTTTTATAGAATTAAATAGGACTTAAAAACTGGTCTAATTTTTTAAGATAAATTATGATAAGAAAAATATAAAATGACGTGGTATTTTTTTTTAAAAAGTAATGGAAAAGGGTATTAAATAATTAAAAAATGTGTTTTTTACACTTAAAAAAATGACACAAATGTATTGTTAGGATGACAAAAAGTTTATTTGGTGAAAAATTTGCAAGTAGATTCGCAGAAAACACAGAAAATAAATAGGTAATTTACATGTTTACAATAAGTATCTGGATTCGAGGTGATCAAATAGCGTATTCATTTTGTGTTCCTACATCTATTTTAAATATTGCGAAACCTCATCAACGTATGTGCCGTTTTGTTAAATCGTTAGAAACCTTCCTTTGAATTTGAATTTCGACTTAACAGATCCTTATTCTAAGGTTAATAACTGTCTCCTCTTTTAATATAAAGGTACTTCAGTTTGCGAATTACGTTTAGATCGATCGAACCTACTCCTGCGTCAATTCCTGAGAGTTCTTTTATTTGAATAATCAGGTGAGAGGATGTGGATGTGATTGCCGACGCAGTGCGTTGAAATTACGACAAGATACGCCGTTGGAACCAAAAAAATTGCGAAAACCAATAACGGTATAAAGACATTGATATCGCTCAAAATTTTCTAACACTATTACCCCCTATGTAGCGAATAAACTGCAATAAAACCGTAATGAAGACTGCATATATCTTTTAGATAAAGATCTGATCTGTCAAATATTCTTGCTTTGCAGTAGCTTAAAATTAGAAGTAATGAGAGATACTAAATAATGAATAAACATATATAATAAATCATGGTTAACAGCGAAACTTCCCCCTTAAGGGAAGTTTTTTCTTAGTATCAAGTGGTACATTTGTCTATGTAATTATAAGACTAGCATTTTTGACTTATTGATATTTTTAATGAGGTGCAAAAAATTGCGCTGTACTAATTTTGGTTGTTTGTGATTGCTTAATGTCAGTCCTAATAAACTTTATATATATCAATGAATTAAATCCTAATAAATATTAAAATCTTTAAAACGAAACTTAAAGATTTGATCTATATTTATACAAAAGCTTCTTCCAATCCTTTGTAAGCATTCTCTCCCTGTGGCTGACCGGCAAGCAGATATATCTCTCTTAGTGAAATTTCGGGGGCTAAATTTTTCTGATGTAAAATACCAGTTGCCTCCAGTGCTGCATTCATACCAAGTGCTAAAGCTTTAGAAACATCAGCAGCGGCAAATCCGGACAAGCCCGCATCCTTGATACTTGGCGCAAAACATAAATCCGAAACACCTAATTTTAACGCTTCCAAAACAACGTTATACCCTACTCGATTAAACAAATCAATACTTAACTTATCAGGATCTCCAAGACCCATCAACAGTAGCTTTTGTGCCGGAATTTTCTTTTAGCATTGGGGTAAGCAGCAATCCATTTCAATTCCATCAAATACTCCTGACTTTCTGACCTCCGATAGCGCCCTGGAAATGTTCATTTACTGCATAAGTTCCGCCCTCGTAATGCTGATTCTTGTCGAAATCAACAAAGCAGACCACCTTAAGAGAAGTAACGGTTTCTGATGGACTTAAGATCTTTACACCATAACTAATACCGTTCTTTACAATTGATTGAGTAGCCGACATATTACTGTATTTTTATTGATTATATAATTAATGAATTTTTTCTAAAAATTGCTGCCTCAAACTGCATTCTCTTTCAGAAGTTCAATTAAATCTTCAGCGCCACCGTCGAATTTTTTCCCGTTGACGTAGAAGGATGGTGTTCCGTTTACGCCGCTTACCACGCCGCTTTCAAAGTCTGCATCAACTCTGTCCGCAAGTTCCGTGCTTTCGATATCTTTCTTAAACTTCGGAAGATCCAGTTTTAGTTTTTCTGCCAATTCCAGAAGAAAAGCTTCATTCAAATCTTCCTGATTTTCATAAATGGCATCGTGCATTTCCCAGAATTTGCCCTGCAAATTAGCGGCTTCTGCGGCAAGTGCTGCAGCTCTCGCATACTCATGCATTTCTGACAGTGGGAAATTTCTGAAAACAAATTTGATCTGACTGCCAAATTCTTTCATCAATTCTTTAAGAATAGGGTACGCAGCGCCGCAGTAAGGGCATTGATAATCTCCGTATTCTATAATGACTAGATCTGCGTCTAGATTTCCTTGGGCGTGGTCAGTTTTGCTGACGGCTGGTTTTAGTGACATAATTTATTTTGTTTTAAGGGTTTGAGATATATTGATTGATTTAATTTCGAAATGATACATATTTACTGATCAAATGCAGCGATTGCATCCGTGATTCCTTTTCCGGCACCTGCGAAAAATGCGGTACCTGCGAGTAACGTGATCTTTTCAATGGGTTTGAAGGTCGACATCTTTTTATCTTTCAAATAGAGATGTGTTCTGTAAGTGATTACAGCACACGTTACGCAATATCCTGCGACTTCGGCTAATGGGAAATCTACTCCCGCATCCTTAAGATCAGCTGCAAAAGCATATTTTGTAACGCCCATTCTGAGGGCATAATCAGATATTTTAGGTTAAATTAAATTGGATTAGACATTAAATTAGAAACATCGATGAAAATTCCACAGTCTGAATTTTCATATTTGCTCTACTAAAGCTGTCTTTATTTATAATGTAAAGCTAAACAGGAATGATAAGCTTGAGAAGCACTTTTCTATGAACAGGCAAAATGAGTCGGTAGGAACTCAGGATATTTTGTTTTCACATTTATCCTAATTCCACTTGTGGATTCCAATACTTATTTTTTAATCTCCAGTTTAGGAAATTTTTTATTTCGGACTAATGACTTACAACTATTTAATCCCACTGATATAACCTAGATTAATACCAGTAAGTATATGTATACAATACAGTATTGACCAAATACTGCTTTTCGAAGTAATCAAAATTGTTATACCCTTTTTATTCCCGCCATAATTTAAACCTATTTAATAAATTATCGGTATAATTAACTATATTGGATTACTCATTATTTGTCACAGGATGTATTTTATTATTGCTCACGCACAAATGATATAAAATAGCTTACAACAAACAAAAAAAGGTATGACAGATAAAGTCACGGGTTTGATCCGTGACTTTATTTTTGTTTTTAGTTCTCTGAAAAGATCGTGATGTGGATAATGCTTTAGTATGGTTAATAAAAAGGCTGAATGAAAGCTGTACTGCTATCTAAGAATACGGTGTGTTTGGAAAAAGTTAAGAAAATAGGATTATTTTGAAGACTTTTGATGAGAATTATTTCAAAAAAAGAAGATTAATAATAACAGGATACGGCCGTTTACATAATCAGTCTAAGAATAAGAAGGGAACCGTTAGGAAGCGGCAGACTGCATTTGCTTTGATGGTGGTCTTCTTTTTGAAAGCACAGTTTCTGGTCTGACCGAGACTGACGAATGCAATAACCGAACGTTTTACATAACGGCTTTTCTTTATCCCTGTACCCTGCTAATGAGTCGTTTTTGTCAAGATAGAGGTTTAATAAAATACCATTGAACTGATAGCGGAATTCTCTTTAGATCTTTTCTTATAAAATGCCAACCCCCTATTTGACCCCCTATAAAAAATAAACCCTTGAATATCAGCGTATTCAAGGGTTTTAAAGTGGTCCCACCTGGGCTCGAACCAGGGACAACCTGATTATGAGTAATATTGACCCCTGCCTTTCTACCCTGTGCTGCTGTATATTGGTAAGAGGTAGATTTTCTTTGTCTTTTGCTGAAAATTTGGCGATGCTACCGGTTCTTCCTCGTCTTTGACCTTATAATAGCCAGCGTTGAGAATAACTTCTTCGATTCCCTTTAATTTTTGTTCTAAGCTGACACTGACATCAGTTTGATTAGTTAGTGTGAATTTTTCTTCAGCATAATCAGGATGTCTAAACAATATGATGGGATTTCTGCTGAAACCTTCAATGTATATGGTGGTCGATTAATATGAATAAAAATGTCATCTAAAACTAATCCTATAATGGTACTCTTTGCATTTAGAAACTTTTTTTCTACAATTTTCTTAACTTTTAAGAGTAATTGATAAATGTCAAAAGGTTTAGAAATAGTCGTCAGGCTGGCATCTTTCTAACTAACAAGCATATGTGAATGGCGCTTATGATGATAATACCACATTCTGAAAACCTTACTGCCTTACTCCCATATATTTAACATTCTTAAATTAGCGACATCTTTAAATCTTTAGCTTTCTCGATATATAAAAAAATAACAAGCTTTTTTATAACTTCGAACCAGTAATTGCGTAATTCATCGTTGTAAAAAAGACATTGTAAGACATATAATACAAACAGATGTCAAACATTCATCTATTATAATTACAAATCATAATTTAATATAATCAATATATTATCTCAATGATAAGAAATTAAAATGATGAGTGCTTATGAAAAAGATTTCTTCACAAAAATGCAATCGAAAAAACGAATCGCAGGAAAGAATTGTGGACTATTCTCAGAATACTTTACAAAAGGTTTCTTTCGAAAGATCTAAAAAAATCCTCACTGAATCTGGATTAAATCCAACAGATCCCGAAGTCAGGAGTATTCTGGATTTTGCCCATCAGTTGGCAGATCTTATAATTAAAAACTATATTTTAAAATAAATTTTACTATATTAGCCTGATAACCATAATGTTAATATAAAACCTCCCACTATGCTAATAGCAGATTTATATATTAGAGTTTCTACGGATGAACAAGCTGACAAAGGTTATTCACAGAGAGATCAGCATGAAAGATTAGAAAGGTATTGTAATCAAAACCAGATCACAATCGGTCAGGTGATCTTTGAAGATCATTCAGCAAAAAATTTTAATAGACCAGAGTGGACAAAATATATTAATCATATTAAAAAAAGAAGTCTTAAATCAAATTTAGTTCTGTTTACAAAGTGGGATCGCTTTAGCAGGAACGCTGGTGATGCTTATCAGATGATCAAATTGCTATTAGGTAACAACATTTCCCCTCAAGCAATTGAGCAGCCCCTCGATATGTCTATTCCGGAAAATAAGATGATGCTAGCGATCTATTTGGCAGCTCCGGAAGTTGAAAATGATCGCAGGGCTCTAAATACTTTTTATGGGATGAGAAGAGCTCAGAAAGAAGGTAGGCTCATGGGAACAGCTTCGTATGGTTATGTTAATAAGTGTACGGAAGATGGCAGAAAATATGTTGGTCTTAAAGAGCCTGAAGCTTCAAATATGTTTTGGGCATTTAATGAGATTGCTAAAGGGAAATACGCCATCAATCAAATAAGGCTGAAGATGAATACTATGGAGGGTACAAAAATTAGCAGTACATCATTCTACAGGGCAATAAAAAATCCTATATACTGTGGTAAAATATTCATCAAGGCTTACAAAGATGAAGAAGCCTGTCTTGTTGAGGCGACTCACGAAAGTTTGATTTCGGAATCACTTTTTAACAAAGTACAGAAAGTATTAAGCGGAAAAACTTGGGAAGAAAGGCCACGAGGAAAAATAATTGCTCATAACCATTTTCCATTAAGAGGTTTTTTAAAATGTCCGAAATGCGGAGGACATATTACCGGTAGCGGATCGAAAGGTAAAAAGAATGTCTACTATTATTATCACTGCAAATCCAGATGTGGATACAGATATGGCTCTGACATCGTTAATGATGCATTTATAAAAGAGTTAAAAAAATACGAGTGCCATATTGGATTTAGTCAACTGATTAAAGAAGTACTTTTAATCAATTTTAAGAATATTCATCAAGGTATGGACTTAAAGAAAAAAGAAATTTCTTCAAAAATCACCAAGCTAAATAATCGGCTAAATAGTGCAAGAGAAAAATATTTAGAGGACAAATTAGATTTTGAAGATTATCACTTGATAAAAAATGAAAGTAAAAAGAAAATTGATGAATTAGAAATGGATTTGCAAAATCAAAAGTTGACCGGGAAAAACATCGATATAAGAGCTAAACTTGATCAGGTGCTAAAAGTAGTACCAAATCTCTCTCAACTATACACTACAGGAGATTCTGAGACTAAAAAAACTATAATTTGTTCGATTTTTGCTGAAAAACTCGAATTTCAAGAAACAACTTTTCGAACACCCCAGATCAATTCAGCATTATCTTCTATCCTGCTAATTAACAAGCTTTTACAAAATAAAAAAAAAGGAAAAATCACTAATAAAAGTGACTTTTCCCTTAGAGTGACCGCGAAGGGATTCGAACCCCCAACCCTCAGAGCCGAAATCTGATATTCTATCCAGTTGAACTACGCAGCCATTTTTAATTAATGATAAGTGATGAATTATAAATGATATAAAATCATTCATCGCTTATCATCTATCATTTATGTTTTAGAATGTAATCTTCACGCCGGCCAAAACCTGCGCTCCCAAAACTTTGTAACCCAAATAATTTTGGTACTTAGAATTCAGAAGATTATTTCCGAGTGCGAAAATACTGAAATTTTTGTGAAGTTTGTACTCTGCCGACAAATTTAAATCGGCATAACCGCCCACTTTCTCATTAATCAACTCCATCGAAGAATAACTATTGGGATTGAGTCCGTCAGTATAGAGGCTGAAAGCATTTGACGTTCTGTCCGTTACAAAATATCCTTTGAAACCAAGCGCCAGTTTTTTCTCCAGCATTGTATATTTTGCGCCCAAATTTAATTGTACCAAAGGTTTGTAATAAACTTCCTCCAGATTGTCCAGTTTGTATTTCATAAAGTGCAGACCCGCATCTACCGTCAGATTTTCCATCGGGAAGACATGCAGATCGCCCTTGATTTCCATCAGAGTTCCGTTGTCATAGATTGAATTGAACGTATTGGCGTAATCAAATCCCGGTCTGTTATCAGAAACAATATTATTAAACAAACCATTACTTACGAAAAACTGCGCATTATTCACTTTGCTGAAACCGGCATTGACATCATATTTGAAAGTCTGATCGATATCGCCTTTCAGTCCAAAATAGAAATGGTATTTAGTTTCAGTTGGCGTCAAAAGCAAATCTGAAATCAGAAATGGATTTTCTTCCAGCAGATTTCCGTAAGAATTCAGCTTCAAACCGCCATCAATTCCGCCATAAAATTTGAATTCGTCCGCAGCAGCCACCAACACTTCTGCTCTCGGAAACCAGTAGAATTTGCTGCCTTTATTTTCAGCATTAATATCGGATAATTTAGAATTAAGGAAACTGAAATCGGAACCGATTAATAAATAAGATTCACCTTTGTAGAAGGTCACTTTTGGCGACAAAGTGAAATTAAGCTGGTTGGAATTATTCTGATTCAGCAATTCAAATTTAGAATTCACGGTTTCCAAATCGATTCCAAGATCTGCGTTTGCCTTAATTTCATTGCTAATTTCAAAATCGTGCTTCGACAAATTAAGTTCAACATCAGCATAACTTTCTTTCGCATCAAAATGATCACTTAAGAAATACGATCTCACTTTTACATTATTCAAAATCTCGTTGGAATAATGGTCGTAAGATGCATTCACACCAAATTTATTGACTTTCTGCTGCAAATCTAAATCAGAATTTGGTGGCGTCAAAGCGTAAATTCCGTAGTAGTTATAGTTGTTAAAACCATAATTTGCGTCCAGATTAAACTTGCCTTTTTCCGCGTAAATATTCGCATAAGCGCCAATCTTGGCCTGACTGCTTTTGGAATCCCAGTCATGGACCTTTTTCAGTCCTGTTGTGGATAAATAATGAACATCCGCTCCTACTTCCACATTATCCTGAACTTTTCCCGAGATATTCGCATCTGCAAGGAATTTACCGTAGTTTCCATATCCAATTCTGAAATAATCGGACTGATAATCATTGCTGAATTTAGGCGAAATATCCTCACTCTGGATTTCGGTCGTTTTGAAGTCAGAAACAGGCGGCACATTTACAATATCGTATTTCAGATTGAGAGAATCTTCCTTCTTTTTATTTTCCGGAGGATAATTTTTCTCCTGAATCACAGAGGTTTTCTTTTTTTCAATTTTCTTAACTTCAGGTTCACGTTTTCTGTTCAGAATCAGCTGCTCTTCCTTAATCTGAGCTCCGATTTCCGAAATTCCAAAAGTTCCTAAAAATGCCAGAACGGCAATATATTTCAGTTTGTTCATTTATTTTTTATTTAATCAAATTAATCGCAAAGGCGCAACTGTTTGTATTACAAAACCGTTGAAAGTCGCAAAAGAAAGATTCCGTTTTAGAATCTAATTTCATTGAAGATATTTTGCGACTTCAAACATTTACATTATTAAATCTTTGCGACTTTGCGATAAAAACACAAAGCCTTAATTATTATTTACTTCTTGATCTGTGCTTTCACTTCCTTCGCTTCAGCCACAACTTCCGGGAAATCACCATAATTTTTGATGATCTCATCCAAAGTATAACTTGCCTGGTAATTGTCTTTCAGGGCCAGATAATTTTTCGCCATAATGACCAAAGCTTTTGCTCCCCAATATTCTTCCGAAGCATAATTATTTGCCAGTTTAAAAATAGTTTCATTGGACGATTTGAATGCTTTTCCTTTGTTTTGATAGAAAGCTTTGGCGTAAAGCGCTTCTGCTGCAACTTCCGTATTGGAAGACTTTTCTAAAGCCGTGTAAGCCGTTTGTGCATCTTTGTCTTTCGACTGCTGCATCAGACTTCTTGCTTTGATGACTTTCGCCTGTTCCAGTGTTGCCGCAGAATTTTTCGAGTTTGAAATTACTGCATTGGCGTATTTTTCAGCTTCAGCAAAGTTCTTTTCGTCCGCATAGATTTTCATTAATTCGACAGAAGCAAAGTTTTTGACATTCACATTTGTTGAGTTGGCCACTTGTTCCAGGTATTTTTTCGCATCCGCAATTTTGTCCTGAGAAATGTAAATCTGAGCCAAGCGAACCTGCGCATCTTGCTGATAATCATTTTGGAAATCGGCAACGTTTTGCAATGGCAACATCGCTTTGTCAATTTGTTTTAACTGATAATAACTTTCGCCCAATTCATATTGAGATTTGAAAAGATTGTCGCCACTCGGACTTTGATCCAGATATTTCTCGTAATATGAAACCGCTTTCGCATAATCTTTCTTCGCAAAACTTTCCTGCGCCAGATTAAAATTGATTTCACTGATCTCCGAACTATCCACTTTTACATTAAGACCTTTTGCAAATTGTTCGTAGCCGGCAACGTCGCCTTTCTTCACGAATGCAGGTTTCGAAGCCAAAACAATTTTCTCGGCAAACGCTGTATTTTTATATTGATTTGCCAAAAGCTGGAATTCCGCAATTGCTTTATCCGTTTGATCTTGATCGATGTAATTCTGAGCTCTGTAGATTTGGGAATTCGCAACCAGATCTTTGTCCGGACTTGATTTAGTGACTTTATCAAAATAAGAGTTTGAATTATTAAAATCGTCATTCTGAGCGTAAGCCGTTCCGATTTCATAATTCGCATCATCAACGTATTCAGAATTTGGATATTTTGAGATCAAGGTTTTCAACTCCGCAATTTTCGCAACTGTATCACCTTTGAATCCTAAAGCCAAAGATTTTTGATACAAAGTGTAATCGCTCGCATTTTCAGTTTTATTATATATTTCTAAAGCTTCATTTAATTGATTGTTAGCATAATAAGTATCAGCCAGACGCAATTCTGCATCTGCCTTGAATTCCTGTTTCGGGAACCTCAGATATTCCTTAAAATATTCCTGAGCCGATGCAAAATCCTTAGCCTTGAAATAAGCGTAACCTAAATCATAATCCAACTGTTCACGCTCCGGAAAGCCTTCTGCTGTTTCGTTCTCGAGTTTGATATAAGTCGCAATCGCTGATTTGTAATCACCTTTTTGATAATAAGTCTGGCCCAGCCAATATTGCGCTTTTTTGTAAAATTCTTTATTCAGATTAGATTGAATACTTTGCTTGAAATATTTTTCAGCAACATCAAAATTACCTTTATTAAATTCCTCAGAACCGAGAAGATAAGAAACTTCCTGCTCTATTTTTTTGGTCTCATTCGTTTTCTGGTCTAGCTTTCCGAGTGCTTCCAAAGTCGCTTTGTAATCTCCGGAATACAAATAAGATTTCACCAAAAGCGATCTCATTTCCTGAGTTTTTGCACCACTCGGGTATTTATCAATATATCTTTGGATCACTTTGGAAGAATTCTCAAACGGATTTCCCAGTTCGTAACTCAGTTTCGCATATTGTTCCAAAGCGAGTTGCTGAACTTTCGGGTCATAATTCATTTGTGAAGAATTACGATAAGCGGACAAAGCTTCCTGTTTTTTTCCGGTTTCCAAATACGCATTTCCCAATTGATAATAAGCGTTCTGAGCCAACGGAGAACTGCTGTTGATCAATTGATTGTAATAGCCAACCGCCTCGTCATTTTTATTCAACTGAGCGGAAACAAATCCCATCTCATAAAGGTCAGATTCCGAAGGTGTTTGTTCCTTATCCAAAAATAATTTCAGATGCGGATAAGCCGATTGGTAATCGCCTTTCATGAAATAACTTTCGCCAACTATCTTATGAATTTCGGTATCATAAGAAGTTATTTTTCCGTTATTCAGAATGTCATTGCCTTCCGAAATTGCAAGGTCGTAATTCTTTTGATTGTAATACATCTGAACATAATAAGGTTTCACGAGATGTGCATATTCCTCATTATTTTTGATTTGGTCAAAATAGATAAAGGCATTATCATTCTGTTTGTCAGCATAATACAAATGTCCCAACATATAGGAGATTGCAGGTTTGCTGGTCTCATCCGCCGATTTGAAAGATTCTTCCAAAGCCTCGATCGCACCCGCAGAGTCGCCGGTCATAAACTTGGCATAACCCAATTTCATAATGTGCTGCGTATTTTCCTCGCGGCTCAGTTGCGACTGATTTACATTTTGCAGAGTTTCCAAAGCTTTCTCAAAGTCCTTTTTAGCCAGATAATAATCTGCCAGAGGACCGCTGGCCTGCGCAAAATAAGCCGAATTTGGATATTCTTTCATAAAAGCATTCAGGCCTTCTTCCGCATATTGCTTTTGAAGAATGACGCCTATGACATTGCTGAAAAATGCGGAAGCTTCCTTTCGGGAATTGCTGAGACTTTTGTTATAAAAGTATTGCTTAGCATACTCGTATTGTGAAGCATTATAGATTTTGGTCTGATAAAGATTCTCTGCCAAACCGAAATGATAATCTTCGTTTTTTGTAAAATATTGAGATTGTTGCGCATCCGAAATCCCATATAAAGAGATCATTGATGCTAAAATTATTCTTTTTGAATTCATCCCTGATAGAATTTTTCTAAAAACCGGAAGGAAGCTGCATTACTCCGCCACAGTTTGTTTCATTTTCAACGAAAATAGCGAAAAGATATTATTTGAGGGCATTTTATTGGGAATATATTATAATTTGAGCGTGGTAATCCTAACGGTCAGAAGAATAATTCTGCCGAAATAAGTAAAGAAATAGTTAAATGACTGAATAACAATTTAATTTTCGTTTAACAAATTTTTAACAAAATCATCATTTTTCATTACATTTGTTTCTTGCATAAAATTTAAAGCTTACATGAACTCACTTTTCAGAAGAAAATCTACGCATACTATTCTCAACCAAGGCGGCGATGGCGAACATACAAGCCTCAATAAAGTGTTAACAGTCAAGGATTTAACTTTCTTCGGAATTGCAGCCATCATCGGTGGCGGAACGTTCAGTGCTATCGGAAACGCCTGCTTTTCCGGCGGTCCGGGTGTAGTCATCCTCTACGTTATCTGTGCGATTGCCTGCGGATTCACAGCAATGTGCTATGCCGAATTTGCTTCGCGGGTACCTGTTTCGGGCAGTGCTTATACTTATGCCTATGTTTCTTTTGGTGAAGTTTTCGCCTGGATCATCGGCTGGGCGCTGATTATGGAGTATTCAATCGGTAATATTTATATCGCATTTTCGTGGAGCGGTTATTTCACAAATCTGCTGGAAACCTTCCATATTCACCTGCCCGAATGGCTCACCATCAACTATCTATCTGCCAAAGAAGCATTTTCTACCAACAATGGCGGAGAAGGCATTGCAGCCTGGAAAAATGCACCTGTTCTGGGCAATTTAAAAATTATCTTCGATCTGCCGGCGGTAGTCATCAACGTTTTGATTACCTATCTCGTTTATCGGGGCGCAAAAGAATCCAGAAATTTCAGCAACGTTATGGTTTACATCAAGTTGGCCATCATTGCTTTAATAATAGTTGTAGGTGCTTTCTATATTGACATTGAAAACTGGACGCCTTTTATGCCCAATGGTTTTGGTGGTGTGATGGGCGGCGTATCTGCAGTATTCTTTGCATACATCGGTTTTGACGCCGTTTCTACTCTGGCAGAAGAAAGCAAAAATCCACAGCGCGATCTCCCGAAAGGAATGATTTATTCCCTGGTAATCTGCACCGTTGTTTATATCATTTTAGCGCTGGTTTTGACCGGAATGGTTTCTTATCAATTGCTTGGCGTGAGCGATCCATTGGCTGAAATCTTTGCGCTGAAAGGTGTAAAATGGATGCTTTTCATCGTATCAATTGCAGCTGTGGTGGCTATGACCAGTGTAATGCTGGTCTTCCAACTGGGACAGCCGAGAATCTGGATGACAATGTCCCGTGACGGACTGATGCCTAAGAAATTCGCAGAAATCCATCCCAAATTCAAGACACCTGGCTTTGCTACCATTGTTACCGGGCTTGTAGTCGGACTTCCTATATTTTTCACTAACGAAAATCTCGTTTTAGATTTTACAAGTATCGGGACATTATTTGCATTTGTCCTTGTATGCGGCGGCGTTCTGATGCTCTCGCCACAGAGTGAAGCCGAGTTGGCAGAACGCGCAACCAAAGGAAAGTTCAGAATTCCTTACATTAATTCTAAGTTTATTTTTCCTGCAATGTTGATTTTGTCAGCATCGCTTATCCAGTTTTTGTTCCCGACATTCTTTACAGACAGTTTCAGGTTTTCGGAGGAGCATTTTGCAACCAACATTTCTATGGTCGTATTTTTTGTGCTTTGTATCGTAATGGCCGTTCTGGCATTTATCAAGAATCTTTCATTAATTCCTTTATTAGGACTTGTTTCCTGCTGTTATCTCCTGACAGGAATGGCCGTTTCCAACTGGAAATGGTTTGGAATATGGCTTGTTATCGGATTGGTATTTTATTTCTGTTATGGTTATCGAAACAGTAAATTAAATACTGACAGATAGACATTCGTTTAAAGTTAAAGTTGGTCATTAATTATAATCGGTTATCTTTCCATGAAAAATTTTCTTAAAAGTAATATCTCGCAGGAATCCCTGGCTATATTGCTTACGCAGGCTCCTGTAGCACTGAGTATGCTGATGGGAAATGATTTTGTAATTCAGGTTGCAAATCCTCAGATTCTTGAGCTTTGGGGAAAACCAGCTGATATCATAGGCCTCAGACTGATTGAAGCATTGCCTGAACTTAAAGGTCAGAAGTTTATCGAAATCCTTACTGAAGTCAAAAAAACAGGAAACCCTTACAAAGGTTATAAGGAACTGGCCTATATCGTCAGAAACGGTAAGACTGAGGAAGTATATTTTGACTTTATTTATACCGCAATTTACAATGACGAAAAGACAGAAATCCTCGGTGTAAGCGTTGTTGCGACGGAAGTGACTGAGCAGGTTTTATCCGAGAAAAAACTGGCAGATACAGAATATAAATTTGAAAATCTGATCAAAGAGGCAGATTACTCAATAGCTCTGTACAAAGGTGAAGACCTTATTATAGATATTGCCAACGACAAAATGCTGGACACCTGGGGTAAAACCAAGGCTGTCATCGGAAAGAAAATCAATGAAGCGATTCCTGAGCTGGAAGGCCAGCCATTTCTCCAGATCCTGAAAGACGTTTACCAGACCGGCAAAACTTACTACGCAACCGAAGACAAAGTGGTATTGGAAAGCAACGGAAAACTGGAAACTTTCTATTATAATTTCTCTTACAAACCGATCAGAAACAGTAATGGTGAAGTTTACGCTATTCTGAATTTTGCGGTGAACGTAACAGACCTAGTTCTTGCAAAGAAGAAAATAGAGGAAAACGAGCAAAAGTACAGGCAGCTGGCAGACACGCTTCCTACCATCATCTGGACGGCGGATGCAGAAGGCAAGATCAATTATTACAACAAAAAATGGTACGAATACACCGGCTTTGAAGGTGTGGACAGCCGTGAAAATGCGGCTTCAAAAATCCTGCATCCTGATGATCTGCCGAGAGCCACCGAAATATGGTCTGAAAGTAAAAAAAACAGGAGCAGCTACGAGATAGAATACCAGTTCAAAGACCGGACAAGGGAAGGATTTTATAAATGGTTCCTCGGCCGTGCTATCCCTATAAAAGATAGTGACGGGAATGTGACACAATGGATCGGAACCTGTACTGATATTGATGAATTCAAACAGTTTCAGCAGCAGAAAGACAGTTTTCTGGGCATTGCAAGCCACGAGCTGAAAACACCGCTTACGAGCCTGAAACTCTACTCCCAGTTTCTTGAGAAAAATCTCAGAAGGCAAAACGACGACAAAAATGCAGATGTGGCCCAGAAAATGGACGATCAGATCAATAAACTGACAAGCCTTGTGAACGATCTTCTGGATGTTACCAAAATTCAGAATGGGAAAATTCTGCTCAATACCTCAGAATTTAATTTTGATGAGCTGGTCACGGAAATTGTTGATGAGCAGCAGATGAGTACCACGCAGAAGATACATCTTGAAGCTGAAACAATTGGCACCGTTTCCGGCGACCGCAATCGGATTTCGCAGGTGATGAGCAATCTGATAAATAATGCAATCAAATACTCTCCGGATTCCGACAAGGTTCTCATTACCACCAAATTAAATGAAAATAATAATGTAGTCTTCTGTGTGAAAGATTACGGAATCGGCATACCGGAAAATAAAAAAGATAAGGTTTTTGAGCAGTATTACAGAGTCAGCGGCAGCAAGGAACATACCTTCCCCGGGCTCGGCCTCGGACTTTATATCTCCTCTGAAATCATAAAGCGAAGCGGTGGCAAGATTTTTGTAAACTCTGTCGAAGGACACGGTTCAGAATTCTGTTTTGAGATTCCAAAGACTAAAAATCCTATTTAATATTTTATATAATCATACAAATGTCAAAAAAAATAATAGTTGTAGATGATAGTCCTGCTATTTTAGATTCAGTCAAACTAATGCTAAATATGGAAGGCTATGAAGTTTCTAATTATGAAAAAGGTTCAGAAATGTTCAATTCCCTTACAGTTTCTTCAAAACCGGATGTGATATTGATGGATATGTGGCTTTCTGGTGAAGATGGCCGCGATATATGCAAAATGATCAAGGCGCATCAGGATTTCAAAAACATTCCTGTTGTGATCATGTCAGCCAGCCGTGGTTTAGGAGATACAGCTCTGGAAAGCGGAGCCATTGACTTTATTCCGAAACCTTTTGATCTTGGGGAGATCGTTGAAAAGATCAGATATTATTCAGAAAAAGCTGGATAATCAAAATATAATAAAGCAGTTTAATTCTCAATTAAACTGCTTTATTTTTGTGACTTTTATAATTAAACTTAAAAATCGACATTTTCGGGATTTAAGCCGGAGAAGCCACTTTCTTCCAGATTTTTAAGTTTTTTCAAATCTTCTTCGTTAATTTTAAACCTTTCGAAGTGTAAATTAGATTTGATGTTTTCAGGATTTTCTGACTTGGGAAGTACCACCACACCACACTGAAGACAGAACTGTATGCAGACAATTGCAGGCGATACACCATATTTTTCTGCCATCTCATTTAAGGTTTCATCTTTCAACAATCTTCCGGAGCCAATTGGGCTCCACGCCTCTATCACAATCCCTTCCTCTTTACAGTAATCCACAGTTTCCTGTTGCGTGTATCCCGGATGAAATTCGATCTGGTTGACCGCCGGAATCACCTCCGCACTTTCCAGAAGTGCTTCCAGGTGCGGAATCATAAAATTACTGACACCTATCGTTTTCACAACTCCAGATCTGTAAACCTCTTCCATAGCTTTCCACGTTTCAGCGTTTATTTCTCGCCAGTTATCAAACTGCTTTTCATTTGCGGGCCAGTGGATCAGCAAAAGATCTATATAATTCGTTTTTAATTTCGCCAGAGAATTCTCGACAGACTGCTTCACGCCGAGAGAACTTCTGTTGCTATTCCATATTTTGGTTGTAATATAAAGTTCGCTTCTCGGAATTCCTGATTCTTCTAATGCCTGCCCGATCTCTGCTTCGTTACCATAGATATCTGCGGTGTCGATATGTCTGTATCCCGCAGCCAAAGCCGTTTTTACTGTATTAACAACACTTTCTGTGGTCTGCCAGGTTCCGAAACCTATTTCCGGAATCTCAGTTCCGTTATTCAAAATTACCTGTTTCATAACTTCTTTTTTTCAATAGATGAAGCCAATATTGCGCCATGCAAAAGTTTTTTTCTGAGAATTTATCTGGAATTTCGCTTAAACCAGACTAATATTTTTATAAATTTGAAGTATGGAAAAGCAGGCATTCGGATTATTGGGCAAAAATATTTCTTACTCATTCTCAAAAAAATATTTTGAAGAAAAATTCAGAAAATTGTTTCTGAAAAATCACAGCTATGACTTTTTTGACATTCCTGATATTGAAGGCCTGAAAACCATCGTAGAACACCAGAATCTAGCCGGTATGAATGTAACGATTCCTTACAAACAGACGGTAATTCCATTTCTTGATGAGCTGAGTGACGAGGCGAGACAGATTGGCGCTGTCAACTGTATCAGCTTTGAGAATGGTAAAATGAAAGGGCATAATACAGATGCGTTCGGCTTTGAAAAAACCTTACTGATCAACAAAAAAGATTACCACAAAAAAGCATTGATTCTTGGTGACGGCGGCGCTGCAAAAGCTGTAAGATACATTCTGGAAAAACACAATATCCAGCATCAAACCGTGGCAAGGAAACTTGAGATTAATTTTGAAAATCTTTCAGAAGATCTCGTGCAGGAATCTCTGCTGATTATCCAGACCACGCCTGTAGGCACTTTCCCGAACGTGGATGAGTCTCTGCCATTTCCGTTTGATGCCATCACAAATCAGCATTATGTGATAGATTTGGTTTACAATCCTGCAGAAACTGCATTCCTTAGAAAATCTGCTGAGAAAGGAGCAACAACGCTCAACGGTTTTTATATGCTGGAACAGCAGGCGGAAAAGGCTTGGCAGATATGGAAAAGCTAATTACAGGTAATGGCGGATAACCTGCCAGCTTTCCAGTTTCCCCTCAAACCTCACGGTGTGCAGAGGACTTGTGGAAGGCAGGACAATTATCGGAATAGGGAATTCCTTACCTAGAATTTTCACGAGGTTTTTATAAGCCTTTTGTCCGTTGCAGAAGATCGCCTGAATGCCCGGATGATTTTTAATTAAATCGGGGATGTTATTATCAATTTCTGCTTTGATTTCTGTGTCGGTACTACCCTTTCTTTCACAGCTTTCTATGACGTCCCAGAGCGCAACTCCATTTTGTTTTAATAAATTAATTCTGACTTGATAATCGTCTGAAAGTCCTTCATCAAATAGTGAAAACATAATCCGCCAGAATTGATTCTGTGGAAATGCATAATATTGCTGCATCTGCAAAGATTTAGCGCCGGGCATAGATCCCAGAATTAGGATTTTAGAATTTTTATCAACAACCGGCGGAAAAGAAGTTATACGTTCCATTTATTTTAATTGATCCAAAACTTTAAACAAGGCATTACTGATGCTGCCGCCCTGATAATTATTGAGAATAACAGAAAAAACGTAAGTTTTACCATTTTTAGAAGTCTGATAGCCGGCGAAGGACTTGCTGTCCTTAATGGTTCCGCTTTTCATTTTGATGCCATTCTGCGTAGGAAATCCTTCATAAAAAACATCAAAATACTTCTGCTTTTTCACGTAGAGCAAGGCTTGAACCTGTGCTTTGGCGGATACATAATTTTGAGGAGAAAGCCCGCTGCCATCCGCAAAGTTGATCATATTTACATTGATGCCTTTAGCTTTCCAGAAGTCTTTGAGAAAGTCGACACCTGTGGCAAAGCTTGGATCGTTGCGTTTTTCTTTAGCCATTGTTTTGATCAACGTTTCAGCATACAGATTGATGCTTTTTCGCATCAGCCAATAAATTATTTTGTCTAATGTGGGCGATCTGTACTCAAAAATCTGGTTTTGAACCGGTGCTTTTGAAACCGATTTCCCAGCCAGTTTTTCATTGTAAAAAGTCGTCACTTTACCCGAAACCGGGATTCCGTTTTCCCCCAAAAGCTTTTGGATTTCAACAGCTAATTGCATCGGCGGATTGGGTGTTGCTCCGGAAACCGTACTCATTTTTCCTGCCGGCAAAGTGCCGTTGATCATTGCTGTTTCAGAATGTGGCGCGGTGAATATGAGACTTTGGTCAGAACTTCCACCTGTTTTCAGTTCATTGATCCAACTTATATTTTCCAGATCGTAAGAATAATTTTTGACTTGATTTCCGTTGATGCTGATATCAAACTGATTCTCCTTCCAGTTGACCCCGAAAGTTCCTGCGCCGTAATAATTTCCCAGGTCATTCCACGGCCAGCCGCCGGGCGTACTTTGAAAATCAAAATAAGAATCATCTACAATTAAATTTCCGGAAATCTTTTTGATTCCTGATTTTTTGACGGCTTCGATTAATTTCTGCTTGAATTTTTCAGGTTTGTACTCTTCATACCGCCAACTTCCCAAAGTAGGATCGCCGTTGGAAGTAATGTATAGATCGCCATCGAGAATGCCATTTGAAATCTTCCCGGAATATGAGGCGGTTGTTTTCCATTGATAATCTTTCCCCAAAGTTTCCAAAGCAGCCGCAGCGGTAAAAATCTTCTGCGTACTGGCTGTTGACAGACCTTTGTTCCCATTGTACTCATAAACGAGATTTCCATTTTCATCTGCGACATAAAATGAAAGATTCGCCGAAACAGCATTTGAAGTAGACATCATTTCTTTCACAGATTTATCCAGATCAGCAGAAACTGACTGTGCAAAATAGATTTGAGAAATAAGCAAAGGAATAATGAAAAGTTGTTTCATCCTGATTTTTTACCAAAAATAATGATTTTTAAAACAGTATAGCGGCTTTCAATGTTCAAAAGCTTTATGATTAGGATAATTAAATTCTTGTTAAAAACGAAACGGATTGCCGATCAGAAAAACATTAATAATTAACTTTGATAAAAATTGAGAGATGCCAAAGAAGAACCGCAAAAAAGAAGAATTTTACAACGTAATCACGCACGGACTGGGCATCGTGCTGTCTTTCATAGCGTTGATTCTGATGATTTATTATTCTGTGGTGAGCGGAAGCGGAATTGCAGTGGCCTCATCTCTGGTTTTTGGCATCAGCCTGATTCTACTCTACTCTGCATCAACGGTTTATCACGCTGTTTATAAACTAAAGTGGAAAAAAATCTGTCAGAAAATAGATCATCTCAGCATCTATGTTTTAATTGCGGGAACTTATACGCCTATTGCCTTATTAGGACTGAAAGGCGTTTGGGGCTGGAGTATGTTTGGCGTAATTTGGGGAATGGCGCTGATTGGTTTTATCTTCAAATTCTCGCCACTCAGAAACAATGAAAAGATTTCACTTTCTCTTTATGCGTTGATGGGTTGGGCGTCTATTATTGCCATCAAACCGATGATTGACAATCTCTCCACAGGCGCATTATCACTGATTATTCTTGGCGGACTGTGCTACACTTTCGGGATTTATTTTTATTCTAAAGACAGGAAGCCATTTTATCATCCTATCTGGCATTTGTTCGTTTTGGGAGGGAGTATTATGCATTTCTGTGCTATTTTCTTTTTTATTTTACCTTAGATCTTCATCACAAAAAAACCTTTCAAATGAATGAAAGGTTTTATAATAATATTTTCCAGCCTTATCAAGAGGATAATAAGTTTAATCACAATTTCCATTGCAGGAAATAGCAGCACTCAGGTCCTGAGACGTGAAGGTGTATTTTTTTTCTGAATAATTTTTTCCAGGAAATGTAGTTACAAGATTCTTATCGTCCAGAAAATTATATTTTGAATTGAAAGCTCGATTAAATGTGTTATACTTTTCATTCCCGAAAATTACTTTTACAGAATCCGAAATGTAAATTGTACTGTCGGCAGGCACTTCAATTGTCGACACCTTTTGATTCAACGATTTAGAAGTCAGGATGATTCTGTCAAATCTTTTACCGCCTTTATAATTAATCAATTTTATTGGTACAGACGTATTATTTTGATAAATCATTGTTGCGTGAGAGATCTCGCCTACGTCCGTCGGTTCGCCACAACTGTAGAGCAAAGCGGCAATGACGATAAAATACAGTCTGCTTATGCTATGATTCCACTGTTTACCGATGTTGAAATTCGACATATTGAAATATTTTGATTTTGTAAAGAAAGTGATTTTAATAATTAAAATATTAAAAAAAGCCTTCCAGATAACTGAAAGGCTCTAAAAAATATATTTGAAGAAATATTATTTTTTGATGAATTTGTGAGAAGTAGAACCAGCTTCGGTATTTACTTTCAACACATAAGTTCCGTTCTGTAGATCTTTAACGTTCACTTTGTTATCAGCAACAGCCGCGCTTCTTACCAATTTACCTGCAAGATCATAGATATCAGCAGAGTTTATTTTGGAATCAACGTTTAGGTTAAGTACTTCAGTTGCAGGGTTTGGATAGATAGAAACTGCTTTTTTGTTGACATCAGAAACAGCTAATAAGCTTGTTGCTCTTACTGTCACGTCATCAACAGAGATAAAATCTTGATCTGTAGAATCATAATGTCTAAATGCTACATAAATCTGTGGCTGCCCGATAAAGGCTGTAAGATCCAAAGTATGATTTACAGGAGTTCCTGCATTGGTACCTTGTCCAAGAGTTTCCGTAACTTTCACCGGTGAAGCAAGCAATGCTGGCATATCGGGAGAGGTAGACACGTATACAGAGTATTTTTCCTCATCCCAAGCAGCAGCAGCAACCTGAGTAATCCACGAAAGAGTTAAAGCACCTTGAGCCTTAGAGATATCGATAGCTGGAGAAATAGCCCAGTTATCCGGCGTCAAAGGAGACACTTGCCAAGATCTTGAAATCAAAGAAACTGGAGTTACAGGCGCCCCACCAGTAGCAGTAACCTGGAAAATATCACCCCACATATTGCCATCATCGTCCTCGTCATACAGAGTCCAATCTGAGATATCCTGATCATTAAAATCATCCTTCCAAACTTGCACCTGAGCATTCATTGAATTAAAAGCTAATGCTAATGCACCAGCAAAAAGTAATTTTTTAATCATAATAATTTATTTTTATTGCCTCAAAAGTATGATATTTACTGGGAATTCCCAAAATTTTAACACTTTTCTCAAAACAAAAAAATAGGAACCCATTTAATTTTAGTATTAAGGTTTTAGATCGTAAATTTGTGAAAATTAAAATTTAAAAATATGTCTAAAGCCATTTCTCAAGTGCCTTTTGCACAAAACGAACCCGTAAACGCTTATGTCCCAGGTTCCGACGAGGTAAAAAGCCTTATTTCTACTTATAAAAAGATGTGGAAAGAAAAAACCGAAATCCCAATGGTAATCGGTGGAAAAGATATCAAAACAGACAAAAAAATACAACTGAGCTCACCTCAGGATCATCAGCACGATTTCGGTTTCTATTACGAAGGCGATATGTCTCACGTAGATCAGGCAATCGAAACGGCATTGGCAGCAAAAAGCAAATGGAACGCATTAGGCTGGGAGCACAGAGCGGCGATTTTCCTGAAAGCAGCCGATCTTTTGGCAGGACCATACAGAGACGTGATCAATGCTGCTACAATGATTGGGCAATCCAAAAACGTGCATCAGGCAGAGATCGACGCA
>Ga0308156_1001807_pt1 | contig 22209 bp, 25 predicted proteins | sample PhyAR2_FD_201041 | JGI IMG/M metagenome (GOLD analysis project Ga0308156, IMG submission 201041) | Phyllosphere microbial communities from UC Gill Tract Community Farm, Albany, California, United States - DLSL A.R2 | ecosystem: Host-associated > Plants > Phyllosphere > Unclassified | place: USA... | reverse complement strand
GCAGCCGTCAGATAACGCTTAATCACGACAATGGCCTGTGGTTCAGGTACGGCATGGGTCAGATGCCGGTCATTCTGCAGCAGGGGGAGACCGGATGGCAGGTCGCGGCGTACTGAAGAAGGCGGCTGTCATGATCTGCTTTGTCGGCTGCGTCTGCAGTGCGGCTGAAAGTCGCCAGGTCATTCCGGATGCCTACCGGCAGATAGCGGCAGCAGAACGCGTGCCGGCAGAGTCGCTTTATTCGCTGGCCATGGCGGAGAGCAACCGAAAAACCGCCTGGGGTACAAAACCCTGGCCGTGGACCATCAACGTTGCCGGCCGGGGTTATCACTATGAAACGCGTGAAGCGGCCTTCACCGCGCTGCTCGGGTTCATGCAGCGCTGGCCACTGAAGAACATCGATGTCGGCGTGGCTCAGGTCAACCTGGGCTGGAACGGGCATTTTTTCCCGACCTACCGCGACGCCTTTGACCCGTATCTCAACCTCCGCGCGGCCGCCCGCATTCTCCGGGCCTGTTATGAAGCACGCCCCGGTAGCTGGTTGAACGCAGCTGGCTGTTATCACCATCCGGCCGGTGGTAGAGAGGCGCAGACCTACATCGCCATCGTTCGCCGCAAGCTTGGCCAGATTGCCCCGGCGTCATCGGATACACAGTCGGTCACGCCGGTCGAGCTCGCCAGTAACACCCTTACCTGGATCGAACCGAAATGATGAAACGCAACTGCTTTATCCGGAATGCTCTGTTCAGCGCGTGCCTGCTCTCCGTCGTCACAGGGGCCAGCGCGGCGCTGGTTGTGGTCGGTGACCTGGGCGGTGAGCCTACAGCGCCGTACTTTGACGCCATTAACGCTGATAAAGATGCTGTTGCCGGGGCACCCTCTGTGCCGGCTGCGCCGCCGGAATCGCTGTCCATTTCCGACATGCTGCCCGTCAGCACGCCGGAAATGAGCCCGGGCCCGGTGTCGGCTCAGCCGCTTGAGCTTTCAGGCATGCCGCCGGTATTTGTTGTGGGCGACGACAACCTGTCAAAACAGTGGCTTTCACAGCATGCGGCAGCGCTCAGTCAGATGCATGCGACGGGCATGGTCGTGAGTGTAAAAGACGCCGCTGAGCTGTCTGCGCTTCGTGCGCTGGCGCCGTCCACTGAAATGGTGCCGGTGAGCGGCGGTGACCTTGCCCGCCGCCTGCACCTGGCTCATTACCCCGTATTGATTACTGATAAGGGGCTGTCCCAGTGATGCCGGTGACTGTTATTGCGGAGCTGATAAGGGCGAATCCTGTTCAGGTGGCGATTGCTGTGGCGCTGGCCCTGGCTCTGGTGTGCCTGTCGCCTTTCTGTCTCAGGAGCGCCAGTGCGCGTCGCCACCTGCGTTATCAGAAACGCGCTGCATCAGCACTCTCCCGCCTGCCGCAGCTGCGTGACGATGCTGCCCGCATGGTCTGGCTGCGTAAAATGAATCCTTATATTTTTGAGGAAATGCTGCTGACAGCATTATCCCGCCAGGGGTTTCGTATCAAACGCAATGCCAGCTACAGCGGTGACGGCGGTATGGACGGTCAGGTCTGGATAGCCGGACAGCGCTGGCTGATTCAGGCAAAGCGCTACGGCGCCACTATCAACGCACAGCACGTTGTTGCATTCGGAGAGCTGGCCCGTAAGGAAGCATGCGGTGGGCTCTTCATCCATACCGGGCGCACGGGTGAAGTCAGTCGTGAAGCCTTCAGATGTTGTCCGGATGTCACGCTCATCAGCGGTCAGCGCCTGCTTCAGCTGCTTGCCGGCGACCGGCGCTGGCTGGATTTCCCCGACAATGTTCATCACCTGAAGCCGCAGTCCGGTTTCAGCGCCCCTTCATCCCGCCATTGAGGTAGTCTCTTATGCGTATTTTCTTAAGAACCGTGCCGGTCGCTGCCATTAACCTTCTGCAGTCACTGAACGTGGGCGGTGCATTTAGCGCCGTATTCAAACCTTTACTTAACGTGCTGACGTATGTGCTCCTGCTGTTTATGTACCTGTTGAAGCCCGTATTCCTCTGGCCATTGATGTTCTTCTCTGTCGTCCTGGTCATCCTCACGATGGCGGTTCCGGTTCTTTTGCTGGCCAGTCCGCTTTTTACACTGGGTAACGCCTTCAGCGGGCTTCTAAAGATAATCGATCAGTTTCCTGCAATGTGGCCGGTGTTCATCCTGCTGAGCATCCAGATCGACATGCTGCTGTTTTTGCGTCGCGAATATAACCGCGAATTTACGAGGATGCGCGACCGTATATACGGACGTGAAATCCTTCAGGCCGGATATCTGTCGGGTCGCGGTGGTGATGTAACAGACAGGCAAAGAGGCTGAGCCATGAGCGAATTTCTCTCGAAAATTGATGCGAATCCGCCACACTGGGCAGGAGAGCTTATCGAAGCCTGGGATGACACACTGCTTGTTCGGCACGCGGGTTTTCTCAGACGGCATCACTGGACGGAATCCGGAACGATCAACGTCTTCTGCATCAAAGGCACATCACATCCGGATTATCAGGGCCTCAACTGGTCTGAGTTTCTGCACCAGGGCAAACACATGGCCAGTAACCTTGCCCTCCTTGAGAGCAATCAGGCTTACTATGAGTGCTACACGTCTTACTATTCGGAGATAACAGCAAAACAGCCCGCTATGTGTTTCAACAGCTACAACGGCATTGACTGGTATGTTGGCGCAGACGGTAATCACCGTGCCGCCCTGGCACGATTTCTGTTTGACTACTTGGGAAAGTCTTATCTGCACGGTGTGCAACTGAATCATTATGAGTTCAATGTGCCGCTTCTTGACGTCTTTCTCGCTCTCAGGGAAGAGCTGAGCCTGCACACGGCGCAGGGTTTTTTTATGGACCTGAGCGTTAATCGCGTTCACCGCCGCAGAGAGGATAATCCCGGCTGGAAAACCGACATTTATTCCACCTCGCTTTATTTCAGCACCGGCTCCTGGAGCAGGCGTTATGCGCATAATCCGACTGTCAGAGCTGTCACCGAAGCCCGTGAAATTACTGCTCCTGCTGAGGGCCTTGAGCTGCTGGTTGCGCTCAGGCTCTGGCGTGAGCGACGCATGGCTGAGCGTAACGGCGTTTTGAGCTGGCTGTCAGGCAGGAAAAATGCATGAGCGATCGCTATGTCATGGAGTCGCTGCTGCGTCCCGCCGTCGAGATGTACTCGGCAACCGTGGCGGGCAGCGCCACCTTCATCTGTCTGACCGCGCCCTGGTCTGTCGCGCTGGCACCGTCAGTAAGCTGGGTGACCGCCGCCGGTTTTGGCGTGCTGGCACTGAAGCGCACCTCTCAGGGATTAAAGATTCTGCGCTACCGCCGCAACATACGCCGCCTTTCCCGCTATGCGCTGACCAGTGACCAGATACCGGTCAGCCGCCGGCACCTGTTCCTCGGCAAAGGTTTTCAGTGGTCTCCCCGGCACACGCAGCGGCTGATGGAGGCCCGTCGGCCGGAATGCGAAATCTACGTCCAGCCCTCTGTGATGTACCGCATGGCCCGGGAGCTGGAAAAAAAGATGGAGTACAGCCTGCCGTGGCTGTGCCGGTTGACGTCGGCAGACTCCGCTCTCAATCCTTTCCGGCCGCTGCCGCCGGTCGGCGGCAGTTCCGTTTATCACGGGGTTGAGCCTGACGAGGTTAACGTCATGTCTGACCTGGGCGAGCGCGTGGGTCATATGCTGGTCATGGGCACCACCCGCGTCGGTAAAACCCGTCTGGCTGAGCTGATGATTACCCAGGATATCCGCAGGCGCAACGCCGCCGGCGAATTTGAGGTGGTTATCGTCTTTGACCCCAAAGGTGATGCAGACCTGCTTCGGCGTATGTATGCCGAATCGCACCGCGCCGGGCGGCAGGACAATTTCTGGGTGTTCCACCTGGGGTGGCCGGACATCAGCGCCCGCTACAACGCCGTCGGCCGCTTCAGCCGTATCTCAGAAGTGGCGTCGCGCGTGGCCGGTCAGCTCTCCGGCGAAGGTAACTCCGCCGCCTTCCGCGAGTTTGCCTGGCGGTTCGTCAACATCATTACCCGTGCGCTGGTCGCCCTTGGCCAGCGTCCGGATTACAGCCTGATCCTGCGCTACGTTACCAACATCGGCGAGCTGTATGAGACCTATGTCGACAACCTGCTGAGTGAAAAGGCTCCACAGCTGGTAGCCACGATGCAGGGCCTGATGGAACTACAAATCCCAGACAGAGATCTGCCCCGACACCTCCAGGGGAGAGCGAACGGCAAGAAAATATGGGTTTCAGAGCAGGTTCTGGGCAGTCCCGAGGGGCAGAAACTCTGGGACCCGGTGCTCGATGGCCTGCGCAGTGCGGTGCAGTATGACCGGACCTACTTCGACAAAATCGTGGCCTCGCTGCTGCCGCTGCTGGAAAAACTCACCACCGGCAAGACGGCCGCGCTGCTGGCCCCTGACTACACCGACCTTAACGATCCGCGCCCGATACTCGACTGGCACAACATCATCAAATCCCGGGGCGTGGTTTACGTCGGCCTCGACGCACTGTCTGACCCGGTGGTGGCCGCCGCCGTGGGGAACAGCATGTTTGCCGACCTGGTCTCTGAAGGTGGACATATCTATAAGTTTGGCCTGGGCGATGAGGGTGACAACAAAGCAGGTAAAGCCGTCATCAACCTGCACTGTGACGAGTTTAACGAGCTGATGGGGGATGAGTTTATTCCGCTCATTAACAAGGGCGGCGGTGCCGGGTTTCAGGTCACGGCCTACACCCAGACGCTGTCCGACATTGAGGCCCGCATCGGAAATTCGGCTAAAGCCAGTCAGGTCATCGGTAACTTTAACTCCCTGGTCATGCTCCGTGTGAAAGAGAAAAACACGGCTATGCTGCTGACCGATCAGCTGCCTGAGGTGGGGGTGTATCAAAAAACCCTGACGTCAGGTGTGACCGACGTCTCCCGTCCGGGGGAAGGCACGGACTTCAACAGTAACGTCAGCGATCAGGTGACGCTGGTTAAGGTGCCGATGATAAGCCCCTCCGATATTATCAATCTGCCGAAGGGCCAGGCTTTTGCCCTGCTGGAAGGCGGAAGGCTGTGGAAAATCCGTATGCCGCTGCCGGTCAGCGATGACAGTGACCGCTTTATGCCGGCGAGCCTGAAACAGCTGGCTGACAACATGGAGAAGAATTACCGCAGCGGCGAATCCTGGTGGACGGGCGGCGACGTCGTTATTCCTGGAGGCCTTGATGTCCCAGAATGACGGCGGGAATACACGGCAGAGCGCTCCCGCTAAACACAGACACCCGGGCCCTTTTACGCTGCTGCTGTGGGACATGCCGCTGAGCCTCATCGGCATCCTGATTGGTTCGCTGTTCGTCAGCCTGGGTGTAGAATATGCCTGCATGACCTTCCTCTGGCCGGACGAGGGTGCCACGCACAGCTATCAGGTGATGCTGGCCGAAAGCCACTGGCTGTCTTCGGGATATACCCGAAGCCTGCTGATGGCCACGCCGGTGGAAACCATCACCCGCTGGGTTCAGACCGCCTGGCACTGGCTGTTTGTGGACAGCGGTTTCAGTCACTGGCTGGCCTCTTTCAGGGAAACGAGCCGGAAAGGTAGCGGCCTCATTCCGGCCCTGAACGGCTTCGGCGTATCCCTCATCAGCAGGCTGGGAGAATACCTGCAGGCCACGCTCTGGGTGACGCTGATCTTCTTTATCCGCGTGATGATACTGTTTCTCAGCATCCCGCTGTTCGGGCTGGTCATCATCACCGGCATCGTTGAGGGGCTGGTCAGGCGTGACCTGCGTCGCTTCGGGGCAGGCTACGAATCAAGTTTCGTCTATCACCATGCAAAACGCTTTATCAAGCCGGCGCTATACGGGCCCTGCATGCTTTATCTGGCCTGGCCAACGGCAGTCTGGCCAAATCTTTTTTTGCTGCCCTCTGCGCTGCTGGTTGGTTGCGTACTGGCGGTTGTGACTGCGTCGTTTAAAAAGTATATATGAGCGCCTCCCGTTTGCCAGGCTTTGTACTTCATGACGACAGGACGATTGCGGCTATATATCCGGTCTTTATGCAGCTGTGAAAGCGGCTGCTGACCCTAATGAAATCCGCTGACCCACTCCTCAATTATCTCTGCGAACCCGGAGTTCGGTACTTTTTTTCAGGTTTAGTGAGTCCCGGTCTGACCTGTTCTATCATTACATACACTGCCTGTGCAATCTGTTGAAGTTCTGCTTATACACTGTGATTTCGTAATAAAAGTACTCAGTTAAGAGCAGCTTCCTTCCGATAGGGCCTGCCGCGCGCCAGCACAGCCCATATGGTTCGTGCCATTTTATTAGCCAGCGCTACGGAGGTGACATTTATCGGACGCCGCTTCAGCAAGTCTGTGACCCAGGGACCCGGCTCACGCGCATTCTGTATGACGCTGTGGGCTCCGTTGACCAGCAGTTTTCGAAGATACTTATCGCCTCGCTTACTAATTCCCAGCAGCTGAATCTTTCCGCCCGTTCCGGTCTGTTTTGGGACTAGCCCCACCCAGGCAGCAAACTCACGACCTGAACGGAAGGCGTCCGCATTACCCATTGAGGCAACCGCAGCGGTGGCGGTCAGTAGCCCTACACCTGGGATTTCGCTTATGGCTTTTACGCCGGGATCGTTTTTACTCAGTTCGCGTATTCGTCTTTCGATGTCCATAATTCGAGTGTCAGTTCGTTCCACTTCGCCCAGCTGTTCGCGCAGACTGTCGATGAGCACAGCCGGTAACCTTCCGGACAGGCGGTCAAGTATATCGGGGACGTTTCTGACGAGGCTGGCATGTCCTTTACGCATCACTTCACCGTATTCCGCGAGTAAACCGTGCAGGGCATTAGTCTGCATCAACCGGAACTTCATCAGCTGTGAGCGTATCCGGTGCAGTGCCAGCATGGCCTGCTGCTGTTCGGTTTTTATCGCTACCGCTTTGCCCGGTTGCTGGACCGCCCGCCAGATAGCCTGCGCGTCAGCGATGTCATTCTTGTTACGGATATTGAAGGCTTTTACGAATTCGCCCGGCATCAGTTTGACCGTATGACCGAGGCACATGAGTTGCCTTGCCCAGTGATGAGCGCCCCCACACGCCTCCATACCAATAAGGCAGGGAGAACGGTTAGTGAAAAATTCAAGAAATTTGTCACGCTTCAGGGCCTTGTTGAAAATTTCTCCTGTATCTGTATTTACGAAGTGAACTTGCATCACGTTTTTGGCAATGTCGACACCGACTGGTATGAGTTTCATTTCTGTTACCTCCTCCAATCTCTAAGGGAAACCGCGACATATTTATGTCGCAGCAATCCTGATCATATGACTACAGTTGCTGAGTGATAGATCCTGAACCCTCGGTAAAGGTTACTGTCGCTTTAGCGCCGTTAACAATTGAAATCTGTGGTGGAATGTGACCAATATCAACGTCATACAATACCGGAATTGAAAGGTCGCCGAGAGCAGCCTTGAGAGCATCCAGATAATTATGTTTAGTATTATCACTGACGTCAGGTGCTGCGCTTCTGCCTACGAGAATACCGTTCAAATTTTCAAACCAACCCTGTAAGCGTAGGCTTATCAGCGCACGAGTCATTTCACAGGGAGCCATTTCTACGTTCTCAAAATACAGAATTACGCGTTCTTCAATATACTGTTCAGTAAACAACCTGATATTTCCAAACGGTGTGCCTGCTAATCTCGAAATGATTTCAAGGCATCCTCCGATGAGGTGTCCATTGAAAGATACAGAAGACGTAACGCCATCAAGGATCTTCCATTCAGTGTTTTGGGCTAAATTGAAACCAGCATCGCTGGCTGAACCCCACTGATTTTCTTCAGTCTGATATGCCTTCGAAGAAAACTGAACAACTACATCTCCCTTATCTGCTGCCAAAATGTCCCACACGGCGTTTGTTGTGGGATCCAGCTCTTTTGCACCAAGATCCATCAGATTCGGGCCATGCAACGTAGACCAACCAGAGAGTGTAACCAGTGGAAAATGAATAGTACTCAGGTCAGAAAAGCCAACAAACCATTTTGGCTCTGTTTTCCCTATGAGGCTGAAATCCATTAACTCAAGTAGCTCGATAGCCCTATCCCCTCCCCAAGGAGGCATAACTGCTTTTACCTCTGGGTCAGTCAGGACGGTCATTAATTCTTTAGCGCGTGAAATTTTGCATGCGCTTTCATTCTTATGCTGAAAACGTAAGCATTCACCTTCCAGGACCCTGAATCCTTTTTTTTTGAGATTGCTGATGGCGAGTTCCAGCCGAGTGTGTAGATGTTCTGGTACGCCAGACGATGGGGCAGTAACTGCAATCAAATCTCCTGGAACCAGTTTGGGGGGAAGGCGAGTATTCATACATAAATCCTTTTTTCGAATGTAATTCCATAGTCCATAAAAGAATGGGGCTTGCAACCTTTAATCAAGCGTTTACCAACATCTATGTATTGGTATTTTGAGGGTTCAATCCACGCTACCGCCCGTGCACAAGAGGTTGGGAGGCGCTCATATCATTATCTGTGATGTGTGTGCTTTCGGGGATATGCCCGGAGGGCCTGCGCTGCTGCAGGCTCTTTTTTTAAACATGTAAGGGGATTCAGAGTTTCTTGCCCAGAACATGCACCGTGACATTTTGGGTGGCCGTGTTATAGAAATTATCCCTGATAAACGTCATACCCTGTCTTTCATAAAATCTACGCGCACGGGTATTTTCTTTAAGAACCTCAAGCCACAGAAAGTCACTTCCTGTTTCTTTGGCCATCTCAGCAACTTCATCAAATATGAGTTGACCGTAGTTTTTCCCGGTTGTGCCTTCTGAAAGATAGAGTTTTTTCAGAAAAGTGCCCTTTAACGATGTTCCTGGAATATTGCATCGCCATATGACTTTAACAAATCCGATCGGAGCCGACGTCTCGACTACATACCAGCCTGCTGAAGGGTCAGCAAGGCTGCTTTCGATGACCTGTGGCGAATACTCCTGCTCAAGGAACTCGTCCAGTTCCTCGCTATGGGTCCAGTACTGCTTAAAATGATGGATGTATGTACTGACACCCAGCTCACTCAGGAGCGAAACATCACACTGTCTTGCTTCGCGCAGAATTAATGTCATTCATTTATCCCGGACTATAAATATCATCGTGTCGTTCATGGGAAAAGCCAGCGTCCGGCTTCAGCAGACTCAATCAGCATTCTGACGGTCAGCGGGGAGGGTTCATGATGGTCGGTACGCATGAATTTTGGCAGTATGGCATTAGGCAGAAAGCGTATCCCGTCGTTAGGAAAATACTTTCTGAACTCAAAATGGGTCAGGTCGACACCAAATGTCCCAGCGTATTCCACCATAAAATCACAGGCATCTTCCGGCAACACCAGCTCCTTACCGGTGCTGAGTGAAACCTCATCTGCCATTTCCCAGAAATGTTTCCTGATGAGGCTCCGCACCTTTTCAGCGTTATTAATCATCATGTATAAAGCCAGTGGCCAGCCCGGGCCGAATCAATGAGCATGCTGACCGTAAGCGGCTTGTGAGGGTCAGGTACATCACTTGTTCCCGGCAGCTCAGGATGGACATAATTTCTGATGTTAAAGCCCTGACTGTGAACATTCCAGCGCTCAAAATACTCCTGCATCAGCGCTTCAGCCGTTTCTAAAGTCAGCTTCAGGTCATCCCGAATTCGGGTTTCTGGCGTAACAGGCAGACGTTCACCCCAGAAGATAAAGCGACGACGGGCATAGTTTTCTTTCACAAAGGCAATGATTTCTTCGCTCAGGCTGTCCATTAAAAATAGGTCCATTGAATGCGGTGTTCCGGCCGCGCAACCCGGTTGTAGGTGCTACGGATATCGTTAAAGATGTTGTAGACCGTGGTAAACGTCATTATCCAGCCCAGCCACGGGACATTCCGGCCAACGAACGCCCCCAGATGGTTGGTCCAGCTCACGTGCAGCTGACTGATGGTTTTGCCGTTGAGTGTCGGCAGTAACATGCCTTTTGGAAAACGGTAATTCAGCAGGTATCGGGAAGCCAGAGAGGCGACTGACGTGCCTTTGGTTGCGCTTCCGGGTTTTGCACGGGTGGGGATGAGGGGTTGTCCCGCCAGAACCAGTGCCGCGTCTGTCGCCGCGAGTCCGAGATGCTCACTCACCACCTGAACGCCCACAAGCCAGAACAGCTGGACATGGGTAACGTTGCTGTATCCGCCATAGAAATACGTGCCATTAAGCTCTTCGGTCGTGTCCATTTGCCTTCAGCTCCGGATATTAATGCATTGTTTAATTAATCATCGCCCAGCCGGTACGGTTTTCGCCAGAAACAATCTGCTTTTATTTTCAGAAATTCATAAAGATTTTACTGCTGTCAGGCGGTCACGGTTGCGGCACTCTCACCCTCATCTGATACCCGGGAGAGCCGTACATGCGCCGTTTACCCCCTTTCATTGCACTCCTCGTCTGCGTCATGCCGGCCGTGGCGTGTCATGCCTCCGAAAAGGACGAGCTCGCGCTGGTGATGCGCCAGCTGGATCAGGTCCAGGCGGGCCTTGACCGCGCCCGCGTGGTGGCGAACCAGAATCAGGATGCCCGCTTTTACTTCGACTATCAGCAGGCGACCCGCGACATCGCCACCATGAAACAGGGTATTTCCACCTACCTCGAACCGTCCCGGGCACAGCCTAACACCGGCTCAGCGTCGGTGAGCGGACAGTACCGGGCACAGGAGCCGGCGTGGCGATGAACGGCGCACAGACCTCCGGCTGGGCAGCAGGCACAGGCGGCAGCCTCACCCCTTCCCAGCTGAACATTCTCATCCTGAGCGCTCTCGCCATCGTCATCCTGCTCTTCTCGGCCTGGGCCATCGTGCAGGGCTACCGGGGATGGGCGTCAAGAGCCATCACACTCAGGCAGTTCAATGAGCTGGTTATCCGTCTGGTTCTCCTGTACCTGCTGACCCTGTTTTTCTTCTTTAACTGAAAGGACACCACCATGAAACTCCGATTTATCAGGCTCTGTCGTGCCGCACGGGTACGCGTCACGCTGCTGACTCTTACACTGGCTGCCGGTCATGCCAGTGCAGGCCTGCCTCCAGTTCAGCAACCAACCACAGGCGGCGGGGGCGGGCTCTGGAACACCTGGATGGGCTACCTGAAGATGGGGGGGCTTGCTCTGGGGCTCTTGGTGTGTATTGGTGCATTCATGTCGGTGGCACATGCCGTAATTACCTCATTTCACGACGTACGTAAGGGCAAAAACACCTGGACCGAACTCATTCTTTACTGCGTCGTCGGCATCATCCTCATCCTCGTGGTGATTTACCTCGCAACCCAGGCTGCTGACATTCTCTGAGGAGCAACGATGGCCGTTATCGACTTTCTCCCCGACCGCCTCAATTACCCGCCTGTTGTGTACCGGGGATTTACCGCCAGCGAATTTCTGCTGGCGGCAGGCTCGGGCAGTATTGTGGGCATTCCGCTGGCCGTACCGCTTTGCCTGGTGCCCCACGTCGGCTGGCTGGCGTTCCCGACCTGCATGTTGCTGATGCCGATTCTGACTGTATTTTTCGGCGGGAGCTGGATTGCTGCCTACAAGCGCGGCAAGCCGGAGAACTACATCTGGCAAAGGCTGGAGCAAATCCGCTGCCAGTTGGGCCTGTCGCGTTCGATGATTCTGGCCAGCCGCGCCTGGGAGCTGCAGCGCACGTCCGCCCGCGCTATGAGGAGGTCCACATGAGCCGGTTTCGTAACGGTATCACGGCGCGTGATAACCATATTTTTACCCTGCGGATGGCCTGCGTGCTGCTGTTCACCGGCATGATGGTCACGTCAGTCGGCTGGATGCGGGCGCCCTCAGACATGACCATCCACATTCCCCCCGACCTGCGCTCCGGCAGCACGCAGAAATGGTGGGTGATTCCGCCCTATACGGTGTACGCCTTTGCGTTCTACATCTTCCAGCAGCTCAACGCCTGGCCGACCAACGGTGAGGTGGACTATTCGGCGAAGATTGCCCAGCTCAGCCCTTACCTGACGCCGTCATGCCAGGATTTTCTGAACAGGGACTATGAGTTTCGTAAAAACAGCGGCGAGCTCAAGGACCGCGTGCGCGTGGTGTATGAAATCCCGCGTCGCGGCTACAGCGACAGCAGCGTCGACATCCTGAGTGACGATCGCTGGGTGGTCCGGCTCGACCTGATAGCTGACGAGTATTACCACGGCGAGAAGGTCAAGCGGGCACTTGTTCGTTATCCCCTCAAGGTCGTGCGCTGGGAAGGTGATCCGGCGCGCAACCCGTTTGGCATGGCGCTTGACTGCTATGCCTCCACGCCGCAGCAGCTCGAAGCCATGCCGCAGCCGGAGCCGGAGAAAAAATCAGGAGTCTTCCAGTGATGAAACGACCTTTGCTACTGCTGTGCCTGCTCATGGTCTCAGGCCTGACGCAGGCGGTTGAGCTCATGAAGTGGGAGCGTATTCCGCTGCAGATACCGCTCACCGTCGGCCAGGAGCGCATCGTATTTGTGAATAAAAACGTACGCGTGGGCTTCCCTCCGTCCCTCAACGGCAAAGTGCGTATTCAGAGCAACGGCGGCGCGGTATATCTCGATGCCAGAGAGGCCTTTCCGGTGACGCGCATTGAGCTGCAGAGCAAGGAAAACGGCGAAGTCATCCTCCTTGACGTCAGCGCCGTGCCTGGCAAAGTGACGCGCGAACCAGTGAAGCTTGTTTATGACGGTGAAGTGGCCACAGCAACGGCCAGTGACAGACAGTCGGTGAGCGGCGATGCCGGCAGCAGCAGTAAAAGCACAACTCCTGACGCTCAGTCCGGGTCTGCGCCGGCACGTAAACCGCCAAAACTCAGCGCCCCGCTGCCGGTGGTACTGACCCGCTATGCCGCACAGAGCCTTTACGGGCCGGTCCGCACTGTGGAGCCGGTGCCGGGCATCAGCCCCGTGTCACTGAAGCTGCCCTCGTCCATTACGACGCTGATGCCCGGTGAGCCCGTGTCTGTCACGCCGATGGCGGCCTGGAGTCTGCTGGGTGACAGCGTGGTGGCGCTGCAGGTGCGCAACCGCTCGGCCGATAAAGTCGTCCTCGACCCGCGAGAGCTACAGGGCCAGTTCGAGACGGCGACCTTTCAGCACCGCTGGCTGGGTCGTGCCGGCACGCCGGAGGACACAACTGTCGTGTACCTGGTGATACAGGGACGCCCTGAAGGTGCGTTTATCGCTGAACCCGTCTCCGTCATGCCCAAACCGGCGCGGAGGGCGAAGAAATGAGCCAGCCCGGCACAAACCTGATAGTGAAAATTGCGGTGCCGGTGGTGCTGACTGCCGCCATCGTCATTGGCGTCAAATCCTGCTCTGATTCAAAGGACAAAACGACGTCGACGCAAAAAACTACCAATGCAGCGCTGAAAGACCTGACGCCTGATGAGCTCAAGGCACTGGGCGTTGAAGGTGACACGCCTCAGGATACCCTGCGCACGATAGTGGGCAACTTTCGCCGCGTTCAGGACCGCCTCGATACGCTTGCCAATGACAACAAAAAGCTGAACGAAGAAAACACGGAGCTGAAAAAGACCAACAGCAACGTGGATGCACAAATCAACGAGGCCGTGGCCAATGCCCGGGCGGAGGAAGCCGAAAAGCGGGCAAAACTGAGCAGCCAGGTCTCCGATCTGAGTGCACAGATGGGCCAGATGATGGAGCAGCTGAAAAACAAAAATGCCGCAACGCCTGATAAAAGCAGCGTACCCGGCAGCGATATCCCGATCGGGCTGGGCTACGACAACGGCACCAGTGGCAGCGTTGCGATGTCATCCCCCGCCTCAGACGGTCTGCAGTGGGTTGAGCCAAAAGACGGTATCCCGGTGGATGCCAGCGGCAAACCCGTTACTGACAGCAATAAAAACAGCGCGACCGGCTTCTCGTTTGCTTCGTCATTCGGTGAAGCGGGTGACGCCGGTAAGCAGGCTGGCGCAGCGGTTTCCACTGCCGTCAGTCAGGCCGTGCCGGATGCGGTGAAACCCGTCGATCCGGTGTTTACGCTGCCGGAGAACTCCACTCTGGTCGGCAGTCGCGCCATGACGGCACTGCTTGGCCGCGTACCCATTGACGGCAAAGTCACTGATCCGTACCCGTTCAAGGTTATGTTAGGCAAAGACAACCTGACGGCCAACGGCATCGAGCTGCCGGACGTTCAGGGTGCCATCGTGTCCGGTACGGCGACCGGTGACTGGACGCTGTCCTGCGTGCGCGGGTCTATTACCAGCATCACGTTTGTGTTCGCGGACGGCACGGTTCGCACGCTCCCCGCGCCGGACAGCCAGAACGGCGGCAGTAATAGCCAGAATTCACAGAACAGCAGCGGAAACGGCAATAACAGTATCGGCTGGATTTCAGATGACAACGGCATTCCCTGCATCTCCGGCACCCGTAAAAGCAACGCCTCTACCTATCTGCCGACTATCAGCCTGCTGGCCGGCGCTGCCGCTGCCGGCGATGCCCTTTCACAGAACCAGATGACGGGCCAGACCAACGCCATGGGCGGCGTGACGCAGACCCTGACCGGTGATGCGGGACAGGCTGTGCTTGGGAAATCGCTGTCCGGGAGCATGAAAGAAACCGTGGACTGGGTAAAACAGCGTTATGGACAGACGTTTGACGCGATATACGTGCCGCCGGGTCAGACCGTGGCGCTTCACATTACACGCCAGCTGGCGATCGACTATGAAGAAAAAGGCCGTAAGGTGAAGTATGACTTCAGCCTGGCAGGCTCAGGTACGGGGATGGACTGATGAACAGCCAAAGCAAACACAGCAGTGAGCTTGAGTACCGCGTGGGTTATACCCCGCTAAGTGGCCGACTGTATGCCGGCTTCGTCCGGCGAGATACAGGCAAGTGGGAAGCCGAACCGCAGGACGTGACGGACTCGGCCATGCTGGCCGTCGCGCAGAAGCTCGTTCGTGAAGATACTGATGTTCTGCTCAGGCAGACGGATGGCCGCATCCTGCGCCTTTCAGCAGTTATTTCTGAGATGCACACGCCGGAGGCTGATGATGAAGAATAATGCCTTAATTTTGCTCATTCTGAGCGGGGCAGTTGCGCTGATGCTGAGCGGCTGCAGCACCTCTAAAGATGAAATGCTGCCCCCCGGTGACAGCACTATGCTGGAGCTCTGGAACAACGGCGCTTCAACAACCCACGCCACCGCTGAAAGCCGCACCACGCTGCGCCGGCCGGTCTCCGACAGCGAACGTACGATCGGACAACAGACCCGGGACAGCTACAGCCGCACCCAGGAAAATGAAATTCAGCAGACGTTTCCGCGACTGCCCAACCCCGACATGGTGATGTACGTGTTCCCGCATCTGGCCGACGGCAACACGCCGGTGCCGGGCTATAGTACCGTTTTCCCGTTTTACAGCCAGGTGCAGTACGCGCTGCCCGGCGAACGCACGGAGGCGCTGTAAATGGCCTTTCGTCTTTTTCGCCGCAGCCGTGAAGCCCAGACTGAACATCAGCACGGTCACGGGCCGTTCTCGGTTGAGGGCCATGAGCCGATCACCCGTGACGGCCGGCTGACGCACGCCGATGAATCAGGTCTTTATGCCACCGGTCCCTCCATTATCGACCACGTTCCCTGGGGGGAATACCTTCCCGAACACCAGTGCATCCTGCTCGATGACGGCGTTTCTGTGGGAGCAGTTTATGAGATCAATCCGGTCGGTACTGAAGGCCGTCCCGAATCGCGCCTGGAAGAAATCCGTGACGTGGTTGAAAATGCGCTCCAGGACAGCATTCCCGAGCTGGACTCACACCAGTGGGTGGTACAGTGCTTCTGTCAGGATGATTCGGATCTGTCAGCGTATATGGATTCCATCCGGGGCTACGTCAGACCCCGGGCACAGGGGACGGCTTTCACCGAGGCCTGGCTGAACGAGCAGGCGCGGCATCTGAAAAACGTGGCCGCTGAAAAAGGCCTGTTTGTCGATGAAACCGTGACAGGTGCGCCCTGGCGCGGGCAGATCCGTCGCACGCGCATGGTGGTTTACCGCTGGGTGGAAAAGCCCTACCGCGACCCGATGGCGCCGGAAGTTTTACTGAATCAGGTCTGCGACCGTCTGACCTCGGCAATGAGCGGTGCCGGCATTCGTTCCGTGCGCCAGAACGGTGAGCAGATACACAGCTGGCTGCTGCGTTGGTTCAACCCGGCCCCCCAGTGGACGGACAAGGCCACGCTTTACCGCTGTGCCCGTCACCGCGATGACGCGCCCGGCGACCTTCCTCTGCTCAATGACTTCAGCGAAAGCCTGTGGTTCACCCGCCCCCGCAGCGATGCGGACAAGGGCATATGGTGGTTTGATAACGTCGCGCACAAAGCGGTGCCGGTAGCCCGTCTTCGAACCCGCCCGCAGACAGGACACCTCACCGGCGAGGTAAAGCGCGGTGACAACATTAATGCCATTATGGATCTGCTGCCGGAAGGCACCGTGCTGGCCATGACGCTGGTTGTACAGCCTCAGGACAAACTGGAGGCGAATTTTGCCAGCCTGAGCCGCAACTCGATGGGAGAGAACGTCGATTCGCTGCGTGCGCGTGAAGATGCCGCCACTGCCCGTACGTTCCTGGGTAACAAGCACAAGCTTTACCGGGCGGCCATTACCCTGCTCATAAAGGGTCAGGACGAGGAGGCCCTGAGCAAACGCTACCTTGACCTCAGCAGTAAGCTGCTGAACTGCGGGCTGGAACCGGTTAATCCGGAACACGATATCGGTCCGCTCAGCACCTACATGCGGGCGCTGCCGATGTGCTTTAACCCGCAGCTTGACCGCCACAACTGGTACACGCGCCTGATGTTTGTTCAGCACTTTGCCTGCCTGTCGCCGGTTTACGGGCGTGACACCGGCACCGGCCATCACGGTCTCACCTTTTTTAACCGGGGCGGCGGTCCGCTGTCTGTCGACCCGCTTAATAAAGAGGACCGCACCCAGAATGCGCACCTGTTGCTGTTTGGTCCGACCGGCGCCGGCAAGTCTGCCACGGCGGTCGACAAACTGTCTCAGATGGTGGCCATCTATCGTTCGCGTATTTTCCTGATTGAGGCGGGTAACAGCTTTGGCCTTTACGGTGACTACTGTGCGTCGCTGGGCCTCAGCGTTCACCGCGTCAGCATCAAGCCCGGCAAGGTCGTGTCGCTGGCACCCTTTGGTGACTCGCATCTGTTGCTGGAGGTGAAGCCCGAAGCGTTGATCATCAGCGAGGAAGAGCTGCCGGATACTGATGAAGACGATGATGAAGATGGTGAACGTGACGTTCTGGGGGAAATGGAGATTGCGGCCCGCCTTATGATTACCGGTGGTGAAGCCTCGGAAGAATCCAGAATGACGCGTGCCGACCGTGGCATGATCCGCGAAGCCATCATGAATGCCGCCCGTAAGGCTTATGCTGAGTCCCGCCAGATGCTGCCTGAGGACCTGATGTTCGCGCTGCAGGACATTGCTCATGACATCAGCCTGGGCGACGACGGCCGCGAGAAACGCACGCCAGCCCGCCGCGCACGCGCCGAGGAGATGTCAGAGGCGCTGCGTATGTTCACGGAAGGCTTTGAGGGTGAACTGTTCAACCGTCCGGGCACCCCCTGGCCTGAGGCTGATATTACGATCGTGGACCTTGGGCAGCTGGCCCGCGAAGGGTACGAGGCTCAGATGGCCGTGGCGGTAATTTCTCTGCTGAACACCATCAATAATATCGCTGAGCGCGATCAGTATCTCGACCGTGACATCATAGTGCCCATTGATGAGGGGCACATCGTCACCACGAATCCGCTGCTCGGGCCCTATGCCACCAAAATTGCCAAAATGTGGCGTAAGTTAGGCACCTGGCTGTGGATTTTCACCCAGAACCTTGCCGACTTCCCCGACACGTCAAAAAAGATGCTGAACATGGCGGAATGGTGGATTTGTCTGGTAATGCCACCTGAAGAGGTTGAGCAGATTGCCCGCTTCAAGACGCTTAATGATGAGCAAAAAGCGATGCTGCTCTCCGCCACTAAACTGCCACGCAAATACACTGAGGGAGTCATTCTGTCACGTAAGGTGCAGGCGTTGTTTCGGGCCGTACCGCCGAGCCTCTACCTGGCGCTGGGCATGACAGAAAAAGAAGAAAAAGCAGAACGCCGGGCCATCATGAATGAATTTAAATGTACGGAACTTGAGGCCGTTTACCATGTTGCACGTCGTCTTGACGAGAGCCGTGGTCTTATTCACTGACAGGGGATTTTATGAAAAAACTGACCATGGCGCCGGCACAGGTTGTCGAGGACAAGGCTTTGATCGCTACTGTCATTTTCACCGTCCCTCCGCAGGGGCAGGCATCGGTCGGTGAGATGGATAACCGTGCTATCGTGCAGCTCCGGGAGGAGATAGGGCTGCGCCTTGAGCATCCCTTACTGGTATCGGTCTATCCGCATCGTGTCGGGCGACGCAGTTGCACGGCCGTGCATCTCTTCGGTGCCAATAACAGGGCTCTGGATATTCTCATCACCGTCACTGGTAATACGTTATGGCCAACTGAGGGGGATTACAGGACCGGCATTCGCTGGAATATCTGTGTGCCGGATGCGACGGATATGCTCTGGGTGCTCAAAGAGATAGACCGCGCAACAGAAGCTGATATGTGTCATTAAACAGACCCTCCGTTATCGCCCGGCACCGGTGTGTGGTGTCGGGCGGGAACGGAGGCTGCGGGTGCGGGCGGCATAGAGCCCGCGACTATGACGATTTAGTAAAACGCAAGTAGTCTTTAAAGGGGGTATTTGAAGACTCAATAAGCTCCCTCCTTTCATGACTAGACTGCATTTTCCGGTTTATATCAAAAATCTGGAACATTTTAATGTAAAAAAAAGCCTGTACAGGCTATATAGTTTACTAAAATTGAAAAATTATATATTCTTATGCCAACTCAGCTAACGCATTGATTGCCTTCATTAGACTTGCAGTGTTGTGCTAGGTACTTGCTACTAATATTTTCTATCTAGATGTACTTCTTATTATCATTTTTTTGCTAACTCATTGTTTTTGAGGTGTTATAAATGGAATATAACCCAGTTAAGATAAAAAGAAATCTGAACATAGGCGATCTTGATGCAGAAACTGACAATGATTTTTTAGACTCATGTTTCGTCGATAAGGGATATCTTGAGGATTTAATGGATGTCAAAAACCCCTGTTCAATTATTGTAGGTAGAACTGGCGCAGGGAAAAGTGCTCTTCTTTATAAAGTAAGCACCTCTGTAGAGAATTATAAAAAAATTGACCCTAACGATATATCAGTAAAATTCCTTGAACATTCAGACATAATTCAGTTCATGGATAAGTTAGGGGTTAATTTAGACTTGTTTTACAAAATGCTTTGGCGGCACATATTAATAATAGAACTAGTAAGATTGCGATACAAAATCAGGAACGAAGAAGAGAATGAAAATTTCTTCAGAGGTTTAATTGAAAGGTTTAATAGAGATGAAATTAAACAAAAAGCAATCTCTTACTTTAGAGAATGGGGAGACCAGTTCTGGTTGAATACAGATGAACAATTAAAACAAATAACGAAAAAGCTCGAAGATGAGACAAAGATGAATTTAGGGTTTAAGTATGTAGGTGTTGATGTTTCTGCAAGTGGAGCTAGCAAACTTAGTGACGAGCAAAAAATTGATATCACTCAGAGAGCAAGCCAGGTTGTTAGTAGCTTACAAATAAAACAATTAAATGAAATGTTAGACATGCTTGCTGAATATTCTTTTAAGGACCCACAAAAACACTACTATTTATTGATAGATCAACTTGATGAAGATTGGGCTGATACTAATACCAGATGTAAATTTATTAGGGCGCTAATCGAGGAGGTAAAAGGCTTTAGAAAAATAAGGCATGTAAAAATATTGGTCGCTCTTAGAAAAGACTTGATAGACATGGTGTTTGATAAAACTCGTGGGGCAGGCTTCCAAGAGGAGAAGTATGAATCGTATATATTGCAAATTCAATGGGATAATGACGAGTTAGTTGATCTTGTTCAAAAAAGAGTTAAGGAAACATTTAGGAGAGTTTACACTAAAGACCAAGTTAAAATATCGGATATTTTTCCAGAGGCTAGAAAGGTAGTTCATGGAAAAACAGCAATGGAATATATCTTAGAACGAACACTGCTAAGACCAAGAGACATTCTTCAATTTATTAACGAAACTTTCAAAGTTGGTTTCGATAAAGATAAAATAACATGGACTTTGATTCATGAGGCAGAAAAGACTTATTCAGAAAAAAGATTGAGATCTTTAAAGGAAGAGTGGGGAGAGACATATCCATCTTTTGAGGATACAGTCGAAATTTTGAGGGGTAGAAAATCTACTTTCGATTTTATAGAATTTAAAAATGCTCAACTTGAAACTGTCATCACTAAACTTTCCACAATAAAAAATGAAGACCCTTGCGTCATCAAGGCTAAAAGTTACTTTGAAGTTGCAGGCTCTTCAGAAGAGGAAATTTCAAGTACAATCTTAGCCTGTCTGTATAAAGTTGGCGCAATTGGTTTAAAGCTTGAAACTAATAACTCTTTTATTTGGTCTTATAGAAACAAAAGCGCAATATCAGCAGGCGAGGCGGAAAGAGCTAATCAGATAAAAATACACAAGATGCTGCATAAAACTCTGGACGTAATTTCCAGTAACAACTTTTAGTTATATCTTTGTAGTGCGCATGTAACTCGCGTGCGCATTTCATCTGTGCTGGCCCTTTGATAAATATAAATCTTGCAGGGTTTTCAGGTAGGATGCCTAAATAATTTAGTGGGTAGAGTCTTCTTTCTGGCGTGATGGATGTTTAGTTCTTAGTGTTCTATCGCTGTATACTTCAATAATAGTGCCTTTTCGCTCATCATATCCGGCCAGTTTGCCCCCTTTATTCTTTCAGACTCCCGTTATGACTTCTTCATTTAACCCTTAATCTGCATCAGGAAAATGGCCCTGAAACCACTACAGGAGCATTCTGATGCGACATCCCTTTGAGCTTGACCCCGAAATCATTCACCACATCATATACAGCCAGGCAGGCTCAGTGGCCAAAGCCCTTATCGAACTCATCATGAACAGTGTCGATGCCGGCGCGGGCGCGGTCATTCTGGAGATTACCCCGGAGGGCTTCACCTGCCGTGACGACGGTCATGGTTTTACTTCACATGACGATGTGAAACGCTATTTTGGCCGGTTCGGTACGCCACACCGTGAAGGCGATGCCACCTACGGCCGCTTCCGCCTCGGCCGTGGCCAGATTATGGCGCATGCGCGGACCGTCTGGCGCTCGCAGCGCTGGCAGATGGCCGTCGACACGCGGGTAATGGGTTATGAATATGAACTGACAGAGTCGGGAGAGATCCAGGAGGGGTGTGCCATCAGTGGTGACTGGTATAAGCCAATGTCCACCCAGGAACGTATGTCATGCATGCAGGAAATTCGTGACCTGGTGCGTTATACGCCCGTTTCGGTCAGCCTCAACGGCAACGTGATTACGCGTAAACCGGAGCTGGAAAAATGGGATGGCGAAGACGACGCAGCCTGGTATCGCCTGCGGGAAGACGGCGCCGTATCCATTTATAACCAGGGCGTACTTGTCAGGCATGACCCGGGCCATAACTGGGGAGTTGGCGGCCTTATCGTGAGTAAAAAAGCCATTGCGCTCAACGTGTCGCGAACGGAGATTCTTCGCAAGAGCTGCATGGTCTGGAAGCAGATAGCAGCAAAATTCAGCGAGCTGGCGCAGGCTTTTTCTGACAACACCGGCAGCCACCGCAAAACCGAGGCCCGGCGAGAGAAAACTGCCCGGGCACTTCTTGCCGGCGAAGGTGACCTGCAGAAGCTGGTTAACGGCGAAGAGGTGATTACGCTGCTCCCGGGCAAACAGCACGTCACCCTGGAACACTTCCTGCGCAAATGCCGCCACTATCCGTCCGCCGTCGATAAAAACTGTTTTACTGTGGCTGAGTATGCACGGGACGTCCCGCGCGGGGAGCTCATTGCGCGTGCCGGCATCGCGCCGGTCATTCACCCGGTGACGCTGACGCGCTTTAACTGCGACGGCACGGATGATTTTATGGACTGCATGCGTCGCGTGCGCGACAACCTCATCGCGTACCGCGCACAGCTGCCGT
>Ga0308156_1001806_pt1 | contig 22226 bp, 20 predicted proteins | sample PhyAR2_FD_201041 | JGI IMG/M metagenome (GOLD analysis project Ga0308156, IMG submission 201041) | Phyllosphere microbial communities from UC Gill Tract Community Farm, Albany, California, United States - DLSL A.R2 | ecosystem: Host-associated > Plants > Phyllosphere > Unclassified | place: USA... | reverse complement strand
CGCCGGTGATCATCAAGGCCTATGCCGACAACTTCGCCACCAACCGCAAGCAGTCCTGGACGCACTGACGCCTGACGTCTTGCCAGAGCGCCCATAGCTCAACCGGATAGAGCACCCGCCTTCTAAGCGGGATGTTGCAGGTTCGAGTCCTGCTGGGCGCGCCATCTCCGGCGCCTTCGAGGGGCTGATCCATGACCGACCATCAGACCTCGTCCGATCAAGCCGTCCGTGTCGCTGCACTCTACCGGTTCGCGCCGGTGGCCAACCCCGAAGCCGTACGCATGACGCTTCAGGCGGTCTGCGACGATGGGCAGGTGAGGGGAACCCTTCTCGTCGCGCCGGAGGGTCTGAACGGCACCATCGCAGGATCCGAAACAGCCATCGCAGAGGTGCTGTCCACGATCCACGCCATGCCAGGCTTCGAGACGCTGGAACTCAAATACGCCTGGACCGACGCCCTGCCTTTCCACCGGATGAAGGTGCGCGTCAAACGCGAGATCGTCACCATGGGACAGCCGGATCTGGACCCTGCGAACCAGGCGGGTGTGTACGTTTCACCTACGGACTGGAACGCCCTGATCGCCGATCCCGAGACCTTGGTGATCGATACGCGCAACGACTATGAGGGCGAGATCGGCGCGTTCGAACGGGCCGTCCAGCCCAATACCCGCAGCTTTCGCGATTTTCCCGACTGGTTCCGGAGCGAAGGTCGCGCCCTGATTGAGCGGACTGGCGCCAAGCGCGTGGCCTTGTACTGCACCGGCGGCATTCGCTGTGAGAAATCGACGGCCTTCCTGAAGGCCCAGGGGGTGGAGAACGTCCACCATCTGGAAGGCGGCATCCTCCGCTATCTTGAGACAGTCGATGAGGATCAGAGCCTATGGCGCGGGTCGTGTTTCGTTTTCGACGAACGCGTCTCGGTCGGGCACGGTCTGAGCCAAGGTCCCCACACTTTGTGCCGGGGATGTCGTCTGCCAGTGGACGAGGCCGGTCGGGCTTCGCCGCACTATGTCGAAGGCGTGTGCTGCGAGCGCTGTCACGATGTCCGCGATGAAATCCAACGGCAGCGATATGCCGAGCGTCACAGGCAGATGGAGATGGCCCGCGAACGCGGCGAGACGCATCTGGGATCAGCTCAGAAAGACTAAGATCGCCTCAACGACGGGGCGGGCGAGGGAAGAAGGCGCTTGTGCGGGCGGCATAGGCCTCGAACGCCTTTGGTCTTGATTGTCGCATATGCTCTTCCAGCAAGGGCACGCCCGACACCTTGGTCAAAAGCCAGTACATATAGGCTGGCCCTGTCAGCGCCAGCCAACCCCAAGGCCATTCGCCGCTCAGATTGATGGCGAACACAGGCCAGGCGCACCAACTCACCCATTCGAAAAAGTAGTTTGGGTGGCGTGACCAGGCCCACAGACCGATATCGCAGACTCCGCCCTTGTTGGCCGGATTACGTTTGAAGGCCGCCAGTTGGCGATCGGAAACAGCTTCGCCAACCAGGGCTCCGACAAAGATCAGTGTCGCTAAGGCATCCTGGAGCGTCAGGCCCGGCGCTGGGTTGCGCGCCGCCGCCATCACGCTGAGCGCCAGGAAGGCTGCGGCTCCGGCTTGCAACATAAGAAAGCCCAACATCTTGGCCTGAAAACCGGCGCCCCAGTCCTCTCGCAGACGCGCGTAGCGAGCGTCTTCGCGTTCCTCGTGAGCGGCGCGAACAGCGATGTGGGACCCCAGTCGCAAGCCCCAAAGGCCGATCAGAAGCGCCGCAAGATACTGGCGCAATGACGGAGCGGCGCCGTCGATCGGGAAGAGCGCGACGCCGACGCCGGCCGCTCCCAATCCGAGCGACCAGAAGGCGTCCGCCCAACCGCCCTGGCCGGTTCGTCTCTGAACCAGCCAAGCCGTAGACATGACGACAACGAGAAAGAGGGCAGCGACACCCCAAATGGTCGCAAGAGCAATCACAGGCGAACGAAGGGTTGGATCAGCTTGCCAACCCATCCATCCAGCTGAATCTGACCGTCAAGCGCGACGACGCACAGGCACGGCTCGTCCGACACTACACGGGGTTGGTGCAGCACCTCCGGATCCGCCTCTTCGAAATCGCCGACGTCGAAACGTTCGGTTTCGGTCGCATAGGCGCCGGAGATGACGCAGGTCAGCTCGACGCCGCCATGTGTGTGTTTTGGCGTCTCACGACCCGATTCGATCTTCAGAAGAATGACGCGGCAATCACCGTCCCGCGGCGCATGGACATCGCGCACGCGCATCCCCGGCCCAACCCAACGCCATGGGCCCAGCGCATAACGCCGCAGCGGCTCGGGCAACTCGGGCATGTCATTCAGGCGCGCGCTGTGGTTGGCTTTGCCGGCATCCGTCTCGATCCGCGCCATCGCCAAGGCGAGCGCATCATTCGACAAGGGGGAGGGGTGGGTCTCGTCCAAAAACTCCCCGCCCACGGCCTGCAGGTCGCGCACCCAGGCGTCATTGGCCGGGCGCATCGCCAGATGCGCCGCCATCACCACAGCCTCGGGTGGGCTGAGCGTGCCTGCCGCATAGGCCAGCAGACGTTCTTCGGAGGGATTGCGCTGAGGTTTCATCGCGCAGCCTCTTCAGACGGCGTGAGGATCAAACGAAGCTTGGTCATGGCGTTACGAATACGGGATTTGACGGTGCCGAGCGGCAGGCCGAGATGTTTGGCGATCTCGGAATGAGAGTTGTCCATGAAGAAGGCCAAACGCAGGACCTCCACATGATCAGCGCTGAGCCGCGCCAGGGCATCACGCACGCGATCCGCGTCTTGCGACATCGACAGCAATTCATCTGGCCGGCGGACATCGTCCCCCGCCAGCTCGATTTCCGGCGTCGGCAGGGGACGCGCGTCACGACGAAGCATGTCCAGCCGACGGTTGCGAGCGATGGTGAAAATCCATGTGGCGGCGCGCGCCTTGGACGAATCAAACAGATCAGCCTTGCGCCACACGGTCAGCATGGCGTCCTGCGCAAAGTCCTCGGCCGCGCCAGGGGTCGCGCCCGACTTGATCAGCCAGGCCTTCAACCGCGGAGCAAAGTAGGCGAAGAGCGCAGCGAAGGCGTCACGATCGCGCCTTAGGGCGATCTGTTCGATCAGACGATCATGGAGCAGCGGATCAGGCAAGCTGTCGAGCGCCTTCACGCGGTTTGACCGACATGGCGTTGATGCGAAGGATAACGGCTCAGCATGCATGAACACTAATACGCTCAGCGGAAATGTCTGGATCAATCGCGATCCGAACATGACGGCGACCCGTAATCCGTTCATGCCCTAGCGATTGCGCAGCGGTGTATCTTTCGGAGTTTTCATGCCCCTGTCGTCCGCGACGCCCTTTGCCGAACGTCAAAAGATCGCTGTGGTCGGATCTGGCGTAGCCGCCCTGTCTTCGGCCTGGCTTCTGTCGAAACGCCATGACGTGACGCTTTACGAAAAGGGCGACCGGCTGGGGGGGCACTCCAATACGGTGATGGCCAGCGTGCCTTCCGGCGACATCGCCGTCGACACCGGCTTTATCTGCTTTAACGACGCGACCTATCCCAATCTTATAGCGCTGTTCGAGCATTTGGAGATCGCGACACGGGCGACGGATATGTCGTTCGCCGTCTCGCTGGATGATGGGCGGTTCGAATATGCCGCGCCCGGCCTGTTTGCTCAGCGTCGCAACGCCCTGCGTCCTCGCTTCTGGTCGATGCTGAGCGAAATCCTGCGCTTCTATCGCGAGGCGCCAAAGGATTTGGCGGCCATGTCCGATTCTTCGCTGACGCTTGGCGACTATCTGAAGCGCGAAGGGTTCAGCGAGGCGTTCCGCGACGATCATCTGCTGCCCATGGCCGCCGCGATCTGGTCATCGCCTGCGCACACGCTAATGGACTATCCGGCCGAGTCCTTCATCCGTTTCTGCGGCAATCACGGCCTGCTGAAACTGGTGGGGCGCCCGCTGTGGCGCACCGTCGAGGGTGGCAGCCGCGTCTATGTCGAACATCTCGCTCGCGCCATCCAAGACATTCGGCTGAACCACGGCGTCACGGCGGTGCGGCGCAGCGAGCATGGCGTCTTCGTTCACGACAGCCAAGGCGGCGTCGAACGCTACGACCAGGTCGTGATCGGTTCGCATGCCGATCAGGCTCTGGCGATGCTTGCCGAACCGACGACGCAGGAGAAGGCGCTGCTCGGCGCTTTCCGGTACAGCCGAAATCTGACCGTCCTGCATACCGACGCCGGCCTGATGCCGCATCGCCGTCGCGCCTGGGCCAGCTGGAACTATATCGGCGCGGATGACGGCCTGTGCGTCACCTATTGGATGAACCGACTGCAAGGCCTGCCGGGCGACGACCTGTTCGTGACGCTCAATCCACCGCGTCCGCCACGCGCCGACACGATTTTACGCAGCGAACTGTACGAGCACCCCATCTTCGATCCCGCGGCCATAAAGGCGCAAAAGCAGTTGTGGAGCCTGCAAGGGCAGGGGGGCGTCTGGTACTGCGGGGCCCATTTCGGCGCTGGCTTCCACGAAGACGGCTTGCAATCCGGCCTCGCCGTCGCTGAACAACTCGGCGGCGTACGTCGCCCTTGGTCCGTCGCCAACGAAAGCGGTCGCATTCATTTGACCACGCCGATGGGCCCTCAGTTGGAACGTGCTGCGTGAACCTCAACTCGGCCCTTTATCGCGGCCGGGTCATGCACCGACGCCTTCGCCCCAAGACCCATAGGCTGAACTATCGCGTCTTCTGGCTTCTGCTCGATCTGTCAGAAATCGATGCTGTGGATGCGCGCCTACGCCTGTTTTCGCGCAATCGGTTCAATCTCTTGTCCTTCCACGACAAGGATTACGGAGACGGTTCTGGCGCGCTGCGTCCTCAGGTGGATGCGTGGATGGCTCAAGCCGGCATCGATCTCGCAGGTGGACCTGTCCGCCTGTTAACCATGCCGCGCGTTCTCGGATACGTCTTCAACCCGATCAGCATCTACTATTGCCATTGGCCGGACGGACGGTTGGCCGCCATGGTGTACGAGGTGACCAGCACCTTCGGCATCCGCCACGCCTATGTCATTCCGATCCCGATCGAAGATCAGGCCGCAGGCGTCATTCGTCAGGGCGCGGCCAAGACGCTCTATGTGTCGCCATTCATGGGCATGGAGATGGACTACCAGTTCCGTGGCCATACGCCGGGCGATCGCCTGAACATGACCATCGATGGGCTAGATGCCGAAGGCGTGCTGATCACGGCCGCTATGGCGGCCAAGCGGGAACAGTTGGATGATCGCAACATCGCCGCTGCGACAGCAGCAATCCCGCTGATGACGTTCAAGGTGGTCGCGGCGATCCATTGGGAGGCGCTGAAGCTATGGCTCAAGGGCGTCGGTCTGACACTGCAGCCCGAACCGGCAGAAAAGCCAGTGACCATTCAACGCCAAGCTCAAGAGAGCCGTTTGAGGCCTTGAGCAGCCTACGCAGCCTACACAGTTTTTCGCCTAAGATATATTATGTGAAGGGGACACATAGTCGAAGGTGTTGCATGAGCTGTAGCACGGAGCCCCGGCGCGGAGATCCAAAATCACGCAGCGACGGGGCTTCGTGCGGGCCACAGACCAATTTTCTGGGATTGATCTTGGGAGTTCGAAGCTGGGATAGCAGCCATGGTTACGCTTGTTGGCAGCTGTCTGAGTTCGAGTATGCAAGATTGTTCCGCGGCTCTGCTCGGGCCGTACTGCGCCGATCCATTTGGAGTACCGCGCTACAGCGCCACCATCTGGATCGACTTTCTCAACGGCCACTTGGCGTCATCGACCCGAGGAAAGTGCGCCGCAGCAGCGAATGCGCTCTACCATCAGGCCGAACGCATGACCCCGCCGATAGACTTGGACGCTGCGTTGCTGTCTGCGGATCTTTCGTCCTTGGAAGCGGTGCTTTCGGCAAATCTGCTCTCAGGCGCCGACAGCTTGAATGGGCAAAGCCGTTGGCGGCTGTCGAAACAGTTCGTGTTCAGCATCCTGGAGAACGTGGTCAGGTCCGATACGGCCGAGCTTGGGCGAGAATTGCGGCGGATCAAGCGCTTGTATGCGCAGCTGCGGCCGCCCGGCCGTCAGCCAAATGTCCGACTCCGGGCCATTCCCGCAGTTGCGCTCGAGGAACTCTATGAGGTCTTTCGGCCCGACAGCGTCCGAAATCCCTTCCGAACCGACGCCCTCAAATGGCGCAACTTCGTCATCCTCCTGGTGCTAACACAGCTTGGCCTTCGCAAAGGCGAGGTCCTATCGTTAAGCGTTTCAGCCCTCCAAACTGAGTTCGACGAGAAGGCTGGTGGCTTACGGCACTGGCTTTCGATCGACGGCAGCCTCTTGCAAGAGGACACTCGCGCGCGGCAGGCCAGCCTGAAGAACGGCGCTGCTATGCGACAGCTACCGATCTCTCTCGCGCTGCTCACGGCCCTTGACACCTACGTCAGCCAATTCCGCGGTGACCCGCCCCACGCATTTCTCTTCAGTTCGTTGCAAGACGGTCCGCTCGCCGCCAGCACTTTGGACCAGATCATAGCTACGGCTGTTGATTGTCTTTCCGTCGACGCCGTCGACGCCATTCGGCGGCATGCGGATGGGAAACTCTCAGCGCACTCGTTTCGCCATACGGCCGCGGTCATTCGGTTACAGCGCTTCATGTCCTCAGGCATGGAACATGACGAAGCCATCAGGCGCCTCCGCCCCTTCTTTGGTTGGTCGCGGGATTCAGAGATGCCGTTTCACTATGCTCGGGCGTATTTCGACCCTCGTTACGCGCAGCTGTGGGATGAAGATTTCGAAGCGTCATTGGCCGCTCTTCGGGAGGGGGTGTTCGGATGAAACAGCTTCAGCTTCCGCTGGGAGGCGGGCATGAAACTCCCCTTCCCTCCCTCGCCGCCGTCCCCCCGCTTCCGACCATAGTCCGGTACTATGATGACTTCGCGCGAATGCAGCGAACTCTCAGAACTGACGCTGAGAGTGGCTGGGTCATAGAGCACAACGGTGCCGAAGTGAGCTTGGCGCTCCGCTTGGCGAACTCGCCGATGCTGGACCTTGTGAAGGTCGCCTTGGTCGAGGCTCTGACCAATCTCTCGCCCGCAACCGCCATCGGCTACTGTGGAGTTTACAACCGCTTAGCCCCAGAGCTGCTGACCGGAATCATCCGGCACCTTCTCGGCAGCTCACCGACGGCATTCCGGCAGCGTTGGATTGTCGATTTTCGTGACCGGCTGACCAGACAGCAGGCCGTCGCCGTTAGGCATCTTGCTCGGACCACATGCCGGCTTGAACTGGGAGAATGGCGAATCTCGGATCTGTCGCTCGTCCGCGACCTGCCGGGTCATCACTTGGACAAGTACGCCGGTATCCGGGATGGTTCGTCCTTCCTTAGCGGCAACGCTCGCTCATTGATCGTAGAGTTCATTGATACCGTAGCTCGCGAGGTCGAGGAGACCCGACCTCCCCGCATCCGAATCCGAGATGCCGCCATCTTGGCCATCTCGTTCCAGTTTGGTCTGCGTACGAAACAGATTGCGTCTATTGAGCCCGAAGATCTGAAGTTTTTCGAGAATGGCGCCCTTCATATCCGTATTGGGCTAATCAAACAGCGTGGTGCGAAAATTGGTCGAACGGTCACTCGCCGCGTACAGCAAGGATGGGTGAATATCTTTTCTGCTTGGATGGAGGTTAGACCTCCTAAATCAGCGAAGCTCTTTGACCTGCGGCCCGATCAACTCGGAGACGTAATTCAGGCACTTACGAGCGACCTAAGCGGAACGGCATATTCCGCTCGCGACCTAAGGCACACCGCCGCACAACGCCTGGTGGACGGTGGCGCCTCCAGAGAGAGCGTGTCTGACTTCCTGGGCCATACGGACACAACCGCCGCGGATGTCTATTTCACAAGTTCGCCAACCCAAGCCGCATTGGTCAACGCCGCCTTGGGATATTCGCCGACCTATCAGGCAGTGGCAGCCGCCGGCGGAGGCGACTTAATCACCGCGACCCAGCTCCTGAAACGGCCTCTGGATGAGCAGGTCTCCGGCATGCCTCACGGCATTCCGGTTTCGGGAATTGGAGCCTGCACGTCCGGTCAGACGCAGTGCCGGCGGAATCCGGTTCTCGCCTGCTATACCTGCCACAAGTTTTTGCCCGTTTCCGACGCGGCTCTGCACCGTGGTGTGCTCGAGGATCTTCGAGGCGTCGTTCGAGACTTTGATCAGCCGGCGAAGCTCGATCGAGTTTCAGGAGCAATGATGCAGCTCCGCGCAACCTTGGAGGCCATCGAAGCAGTGGTTGGCGAAACGGAGAAATCCTCGTGACCCCTGAACTGCAAGCCTTCATTCGCCTCGGACGGGAGCTCGCAGAGTCCAAGCATCTCAGCTGGGACCTCCCCTACGACCTGACGACCGGTTCTATCCCCCGGGACCGCTGGTGGGACCTGTCGGCCCTCGTGAACGCCAATACGGGAGTGAGGGTCAAGCTTTCTACGTTCGCCACTCACGACGCCAGCCTGGACGCGATCGCTCGCTTTGGAGGCGGTAAGGCCGCACCTGTAATGACCGGCGAGTGGATCGAACTCTACAAGGCGGTAGCGCTGCAGGACATCCTCGTTCTGGGCAACAAGCCCTCCAACTTCGGTGCGAATGTCGGTCCCTCTTTTCGCATCCTAGCCGCGGCCGCAGGTTCGCTGGCGCCGCACGAGCTAAGCAGCGACCAAGTGCAGCTCGGCTTCAATGCAGCTCTGGTCGCCAGCGACTCCGCCAAGCGTGCGTCTACGCTCAAGGCGTTGGTCGCACGCTGGTTCGATGCGACAGGCATCTGCGAGCATCGGCCGCTTGCCCAGTATTGCACAGCTTATCCGGGCCGATCGGAATTGCTCGGACAAGTTCAGAAGCTCGCCGTCACGTCACGCCGGCAAACCGACACCAAGCGGCCAGCTGCGCTCAGGTCGGAACTCAGCCAGCGTCACTTCGCCGAGAAATTGCCCAGCGAGGAAGCCCTTCTTGAGCTGAGCTCGTGTCGCCGAGCTAAGTCGCCAGAATACTCCGCATGAGCGGCGAGGCCACGTTACTCACTCGTCACCTCCACTTAACGTGACAGCACTCACGGCCTTGTCTCGGCAGATCGCCCTCCGGTGCGAGACCGCTAGGACGACGCTGCACTGATCGACTGCCGGGCGTGCGAAAGACTCCCTGAAGAGATGGCATTCGCCCTGGATTCAAGGCGACGACCCACCCCTTGCGTGGCGTGGCGACCGCTCAGATCGGCGCGGGCAGGTGTTGGAGGTGTTTGTCGAGAGTGATGGGATACTCCCGCACCCTAACCCCCGTGGCGTTGTAGATTGCGTTCGCGATGGCGGCTGCGACGCCGCACAGCCCCAACTCGCCGACGCCCTTGGCCTTCATCGGCGACGACTTGTCGTCGACCTCGTCCAGGAAAATCACCTCTTGATGCGGGATGTCGGCATGGACCGGCACCTCATATCCGGCCAGATCGTGATTGACGAAGAAGCCGCGTCGCTTGTCGATTGCGAGTTCCTCCATCAAGGCCGCCCCGACGCCCATGGTCATCGCGCCGATCACCTGGCTGCGAGCCGTCTTGGGATTGAGAATCCGACCGGCGGCGCACACCGCCAGCATCCGACGGATTCGTGTCTCGCCGGTGTAGGCGTCGACAGCCACCTCCACGAAATGCCCCGCGAAGGTGGACTGCTGATAGCGTTTGTCGAGGTCGCCATACTCGATGAAGTCCTCAGCGACGATCGTACCGTCCGCCGCCGCTGACGCCAGCGCTGCACTGCGCTGGCCCGCTCGGACGCGGCCGTCCTGGAAGGCGGCGTCGGCCGGATAGCCCAGCTTCTCGATCACCTTGTCGCGCAGTTTCATGCAGGCGGCGTAAACGCCTGACGTTGAGTTGTTGGCGCCCCACTGACCGCCCGAGCCCGCCGCAGCGGGGAAATCGGAGTCCCCCAGCCGGACACTGATCTCGTCGATTGGCACACCGAGCGTCTCAGCCGCCGTTTGCGCCAAGATGGTGTAGGTTCCGGTGCCGATGTCGGTCATATCGGTTTCGACGGTTATCCTGCCGTCGGCGCTGAGGCGGACCCGGGCCGCCGACTTCGTCAGAACGTTGTTGCGAAAGCCGGCCGCCATGCCAAAGCCGATCAGGCGATCGCCATCTCGCATCGACCCAGGCGTCGCATTGCGACGCGACCATCCGAACCGTTCCGCGCCGGTGCGCAGACACTCCACGAAACGGCGGCTTGAGAACGGGCGTTTGGGATCCTGTGGATCCACCTGAGTGTCGTTGAGAATCCGAAACTCGACGGGGTCCATGCCCAAGGCCTCTGCCATTTCGTCCATGGCGATCTCCAGCGCCATGAGACCTGGCGCCTCGCCCGGCGCGCGCATGGCGTTGCCTTCGGGAAGGTCTAGCGTCGCCAGTCTCATGGCCGTCATCCGGTTCGCGCCGGCATAGAGCAGTTTCGTCTGGGCGGCGGCGGTTTCGAGCTGACCGCCGTCGAGGTCTCCGGACCAGCTCTGGTGGCCGATGGCGGTGATGCGGCCGCTGCGCTCCGCGCCGATGCGAATGCGCTGGATGGTCGCTGGACGATGGGTCGTATTGTTGATTATCAACGGCCGCTGAAGCGCAACCTTCACGGGCCGTCCACCGATCGCCTTGGAACCCAAGGCCGCCATCACCGCATCGGCGCGCACGAAGAGCTTTCCACCGAATCCCCCCCCGACATAGGGCGAATCCAGCCGCACATTCTCCGGTTTGAGTCCGAAGGTCTTGGCGATATCGCCCTTCGACCAGGCGATCATCTGGTTGGAAGTCCAAAGCGTCAGCTTGTCGTCCGCCCAAACCGCCGTGGTCGCGTGCGGCTCCATCATCGCGTGGCTATGGTCCGGGGTCGTATAGGTCTGGTCTAGGGTTACGGGCGCCGCCTTGAACGCCTCATCGAAATCGCCGTAGGCGGAGTCCGGCGCGCTGCTCGGATCTTCAGCCTCGGGCTTGATCGCCCTGTCCTTCGCCGCCTCAAGATCGAAGGCGCCGACTGTCGGAGCGTAGTCGATCTGCAAAAGCTGAGCCGCCGAGCGCGCCTGTTCGAAGGTCTCAGCGACGACGACCGCGATCGCCTGGTGGTAGTGCTGGATTTCGGGGCCGCCCAGCAGTTTGGCCGTGTTGTATTGCCCCTTGGCGACCGGGCCCGCTGTCTCGGCCGTGACGACGGCCAGGACGCCAGGCGCGGATCGGACGTGCTCGGTCCGTAGGCTGCGAATCCGACCTTTGGCGATGGCGCTTCCGACGACATACCCGTAGGCCGCGTTTGGCGCGACGTCGCGCCGTTCATAGGCGTACGGTGCGACGCCGGTCGTTTTCAGCGGCCCGTCGATGCGGTTGAGCGGCTGGCCAACAACCTTCAACTGATCGATGGGATTGCGACCTGCGGGCGTTTCGAACTTCATCGGTTCATCTCCTCGCGTCGCTCAGCGCAGCGGCCAGGGTGCGTTCGGCCAAGGTCACCTTGAACCGATTCTGGTCGGTCGCCCGGGCGCCCGCCAGGGCCAGATCGACCACCGCCTTGGCCCCCTGCGGCAGGGCGGCCTCGGCCTTTTCAACACGCCACGGCTTGTGGGCCAGACCACCGAACGCGACCCGTCCGCTGCCATCGGACTGAACCACTGTCGCCACCGAGACCAGGGCGAAGGCGTAGGAAGCCCGATCTCGGACCTTGCGGTAGACATGAGCGCCGCCCAAGGGCCGGGGTAGGGTGACGGCCGTAATCAGGTCTCCCGGCGGCAGGGTTGTGTCGATGTGCGGCTGATCGCCGGGCAGCCGGTGGAAATCGGCGATCGGGATGGTCTTGACCTCACCCATCGCGGTGACGGTCTCGACCTCGGCGTCCAGGAGTCGCATGGCCACCGCCATGTCGCTGGGATGGGTCGCAATGCAGCTTTCACTGACGCCGATGACCGCAAGTTGACGGCTGACCCCGCCGATGGCTGAGCAGCCTGAGCCAGGCTTGCGTTTGTTGCAGGCCTGATTGGGGTCGTAGAAATAGGGGCACCGCGTGCGCTGCAGCAGATTGCCCGCGGTTGTGGCCCTGTTGCGAAGCTGACCCGAGGCGCCGGCGACGATCGCTCGGGTAAGCACGCCGTAGTCGCGACGAACGCGATCGTTTGCAGCCAGGTCCGTATTGGTGACGAGGGCGCCAATGCGTAGGCCGCCCTCTTCTGTCTCTTCAATCCTGTCAAGGCCGAGCGGCCTTAGATCGATCAGATGCGTCGGAGCCTCGATCTCCAGCTTCATCAGATCGAGAAGGTTTGTGCCGCCGGCGATGAATTTCGCGCCGGGCTTGGCCCGCACAGCGGCGGCGGCGGCGGCCGGGGTGGAAACGCGCTCGTAGCTGAACGGCCTCATGCACGGCCCCCCGCGACATCCGCCATGGCTTCAGCGATGTTCGAATAGGCCCCGCAACGACAAATGTTGCCGCTCATTCTTTCCTGGAACTCCTCCCTTGTCGCCCGGGGTCGCTCGCGCAGATTGCCTGTGACATGGCTCGGCACTCCGGCTCGAATCTCGTCGAGCACGGCGATGGCCGAGCAAATCTGACCCGGCGTGCAATAGCCGCACTGGTAGCCATCGTGCTGGATGAAGGCCGCCTGCATCGGATGAAGATCGTCAACCTGACCCAGGCCTTCGATCGTCGTGACCTCCGCCCCTTCGTTCATCACCGCCAGGCTGAGGCAGGCGTTGATCCGCTGACCATCGACGATGACTGTGCAAGCCCCGCACTGGCCGTGATCGCAGCCTTTCTTTGTCCCGGTCAGCCCCAGATGCTCCCGCAGAAGATCCAGCAGGGTGGTGCGAGTATCCACTTCCAGGCTCCGGCGCGCGCCATTGACCTGTAGCGTGACGCCCATCCGGCTCGGTTCAGCTTCGGGTCGCGGCGTCTGAGCCTCTGCGGGGGACACGGCCGTCAGGGCGGCGGTCGCCGATCCCGCCATCAGCACGCCTCGACGAGACAAATCGATGTCGCCAGCCATGCGCTCCTCCGTGATGGTCTGCCGAGCGCCGAACGCGGAATGAAGAAACCCGGCGGCTGCGGCGCGCTACGAAGTATTACAACACAGCGGAGCGGACCGTGTTCCACCCATGACCGGCATTGGCCCACCCCTGCGACGCCGGGCTTTTGATGACGTCGCGCGATCGCTGACCGCTCACAAATCTAATCTTTGCAAATACAAATCATATGCAAGAATCTGGTTTAGTGCGCGTAACTCTCAGCCTCCCCTGAGCCGAGCGACTGCATGCTGAGACGCGTCACCTGCCGGATCGGACGCGGGGGTGGCGAATCCCCTTTCACCACGATCTGGAATGGCCCGGCGTCGGGGTTCAGCGGCGCGCCGTCCGTGCGATCCGCCAAGGATCCGGTTCGGCCGGCGGTTCGGGTCGGTTTCCGACAAGCGGCAGGCGGCCTGATAGCCGTCCGGGTGGTCGCCTGAACCCCAATGGCGGGCGCCGGCCCGCGAAGCGCCCTCCCTGTCGCCGGTCAACAGCTTTCAGGACGTCAATCAGCACAGCCCCATTTAGACGTGGACGACGCCATCGGCGTCCAAACGCGAGCTTCGCCCGCGGCAGGGCGGCCACCGTCTCAGCCGACAGATCCAACCGCTGACCTGCCAGGCCGGTCAAGGCAACCGATTGGGCGGCGGCCGGCGTCGCTTAACCCAGGGCGATGAGGACGAAAGTCAGGGCGAAGGCGGGCATCGGGCACCCGAGCTAGAGGTCAACGAGGGAAGGTCTTCGGGAGCATTGACGTTACGGCCATCATACCCCTGCAAGCGGACCGTCGTCGCACCCATCGTCTGCAGCACGGTCCGAATGGCGGGATGGGTCCGACCGGCCAGCGCCTCCGCGAGCGCGCGACGACCGCCGACGACCGGCCACACGGACACCAGCGGCTCCAGCCCCTGGTCCGTCACGCCCAGGGCGGCGGGAGCGCCGTCGTCGATAGCCCGCATGAGCATCTCGTATTGGGCGGGCTTGAGCGTCGGCGCATCGCAGGGCGCGACCGCGAGCCAGTCGAAGCCCGTCTCCTCCGCCCAGTCGATCCCGCGCCGGATGCCCGCCAACGGTCCCTCGGGGTCGTCCGAAGCATCGATCAGGCGGGGAAGTCCAAGGACCGCTGCATGGGCGTCCGCGCCCGATCCCTGTCGAACCGACACCGCGACCCGGCCGCACACGGCGTTCAGCGCTGCGAGAGGCAGGTCCATCAGAAGTCCGGCGCCGAAGGGGGCGACAGATTTCTCCGAGCCGAAACGGCGCGAGCGCCCGCCGGCCAGCAACAGGCCCGCGATCCTCATGCGAGAATCCGCTCGGTATGCGAAAAGACTTCGAACCCGTCCGCACGGGCGACGGCGACCAGGGTGATCCCGGCCTCTTCGGCGACGCGGATCGCCAAAGCGGTGGGGGCGGACACGGCGCACAGGATCGGTGCGCCGAGAACAGCGGTCTTCTGCACCATCTCAACCGACACCCGGCTGGTCAGAAGAACCACCCCGTCCGAACCATCGACCGCACCGGACCGCGCCCGCGCGCCGATCAGCTTGTCCAGAGCATTGTGTCGACCCACGTCCTCACGGACCGCCGACAGACCCGATGTCGGCGTCCAGAACCCCGCTGCGTGCATGGCCCGCGTCTCCCGACCGAGCGGTTGGGCATTCGAAAGTGCGGCCATGCCGGCCAGGAGCGCGGCCGGATCAACCCGCAATGCTTTCCCGGCGACTGGACGCGGCGATCGGACAGCCTCCGCCAGACTGTCGACGCCGCACAGGCCGCAACCGGTCGGACCGGCGAGCCGGCGACGGCGCGACGCGACATGGAGCGCCCGGTCGGGAGCCAGCCACATTCGGACCTCGACCCCCAGATCCTGCGCGACGACGTTAAGCTCGCGGATATCCTCCACCCGCACAATGGCGCCCTCGCTCAGGCTGAAGCCCACGGCGAAATCCTCGAGATCGGCCGGGGTCGCCATCATGACGGCCGTGGTGGAGGCGTCGTGGACGAGGGCGACGGCCGTCTCCTCCGGCGTCCGCCGCTGACCCGGCTCAACGCCGTCGGCCGTCCAGCGCATCCGCGCCGCATCGCGGAGCGGATGCGGCGGCGTCCAGGGTTCATGATCTTGGTCGCGCGACGCCATGACCCGTCACCTAACCCGGCGGACGACGCGCTTCCAGAGGCGGACGCGCGTTCCGAAAGTCGATCACGTCCTTGCATCCCGAGGCGTCCGAGGCTGTTGTGTCGATGAGGCAGGAGGCGACGATGAGCGGACCCAAGGCTGAACCAACCATCAAACCCTACAAGGGCCCGTCCGGCGGGTGGGGCTCGGCCAGGTCGGTCGGGGACATTCTGATGCGCGAGCAGATTCCGCTGACAGGCCCGGAAACCCTGACTCATCAAAACCACCCCGACGGCTTCCAGTGCGTTTCATGCGCCTGGGGCAAGCCAGCCAAGCCGAGCCTGGCCGAAATTTGCGAGAACGGGGTCAAGGCGACCGCCTGGGAGATCACCAAGAAGCGGGCGGGCGAAGACTTTTTCGAGAAACACACCCTTACTGAGTTGGAAGGGTTCCTCGACTACGATCTCGAGGCTGCGGGCCGGCTGACCCACCCGATGCGCTGGAACCCGGCGACCGACAAGTACGAACCGGTGTCCTGGGATCACGCCTTCGAGGAGATCGGACGCGAACTCCGTTCGCTGGGCGGCGACCCTGACCAGACGGTCTTCTATGTTTCCGGCCGGGCGGCGCTCGAGACGAGCTACATGTTCCAGCTACTGGCCCGGATGTACGGGACCAACAACCTGCCCGACAGCTCCAACATGTGTCACGAGTCGACGTCCGTGGCCCTGCCCGAGAGCATTGGCGTGGCGGTCGGCACCGTCACGCTGCAGGACTTCGAGCAGACCGATCTGATGTTCTACATCGCCCACAATCCGGGGACCTCGGCGCCACGGATCCTGCATCAGCTGCAGGACGCGGTAAAGCGCGGAGCCAAGATCATCGGTTTCAACCCCTTGCGCGAACGAGGCCTGGAGCGGTTCACCAACCCCCAGGATCCAAAACAGATGCTGACGGGCGGCGAGACCCAGATCGCCTCGCAGATCCATCAGGTCCGCAACGGCGGCGACATCGCGGCTCTGACCGGCGTGTGCAAGGCCGTGATCGCCATGGACGATGAGGCCGCCGCGCGGGGCGAGGCGCATGCCACCGACCGGGGCAAGCTGCTGGAGGAGACCGTTGACGACGCCGGCTTCTCCATCAAGGCGGCGGCCGCCAATAGGGAAAACCGCAAGGTCCTGGACCACGACTTCATCGAGAGCCACACTCACGGCTTCGAACCGTTCGCCGCCTACTGCCGGAGCGCAGACTGGGCCGAGATCGAAAATGTCTCCAGCCTGACGCGTCAGGCGCTCGAAGGGGTCGCGCAAGACTACGTCAAGGCCAACAAGGTCATCGGCATCTACGGCATGGGCCTGACCCAGCATGTCGCGGGCGTCGAGAACGTGCAGATGGTCGTCAACCTCCTGCTTCTGCGCGGCAACATCGGCAAGGGCGGGTCTGGCGTGTGCCCGGTTCGCGGCCACTCCAATGTCCAAGGCCAGCGCACCGTCGGCATCACCCAGAAGCCGGAACTGGCCCCGCTTGATGTTCTCAAGGACCTGTACGGGTTCGAGCCGCCGCGACATGAAGGCACGACGACCGTCAAGGCCTGCGAGAAGATGGTGTCAGGCGAGGTGAGAGCCTTCATCGCGCTCGGCGGGAACTTCATCCGCGCGGCCCCCGATCTGCCGGTTGTCGAGGCGGCGTGGAAGAAGCTGCGCCTAACCGTTTCGATCGCCACCAAGCTCAACCGCAGCCATGTCGTTCATGGCCAGGTCGCCTACGTCCTGCCCTGCTTGGGTCGAATCGAGATCGACGCCCAGGCGACGGGGCCGCAGGCTGTCTCCATAGAAAGCAGCCTGGCTCAATTCCACGGCTCGCGCGGCCATGTGAAGCCGGCCAGCGAACATCTGCGTTCCGAACCCGCGATCGTGGCCGGGATCGCCAAAGCGACACTCGATCCCAATCCCAAGGTCCCGTGGGACAGGTGGGTCGGCGACTACGGTCTGGTGCGACAGGCGATCGAGAACACTTGGCCGGCCACCTTCCCGAACTTCAATGAGAAGCTCTTTGATCCGGGCGGCGTCACCCGGCCGATCGCCGCGCGTGAGCGCAAATGGAACACCCGAACCGGCAGGGCCAACTTCATCGTCCCGACCCAAATGTTCGCCGGCAAGGCGGACAGCTTTGATCAGCCCGGGGTGGTGCAGCTCATCACCCTGCGCTCCAACGATCAGTTCAACACCACCATCTACGGCTATGACGACCGCTTCCGGGGCGTGAAGGGGACCCGGATGGTGGTGTTCATGAACGCCGAGGATGTCGCTGACAGAGGGCTGAAAGATGGAGAGTTCGTAGACCTCTCCACCGCCATCGACGATGGGACCGAGCGGGTTGTGCAAGGTCTCAGGGTCATCGTCTATGACATCCCCAAGGGGTGTGTCGGCGCCTACTTCCCGGAGACCAACCCGCTCGTGCCGCTGTCACACCATGACCTCAAGGCCCACACGCCGGCCTACAAGGCGGTCCCGGTAACAATCCGCCGTTCGGCGATGCAGACCCACGCGACCCCGATGTGAGACATCAAAGGCCGCCGGCGAACCGGCGGCCTTGATCGTGACGTCGGCGTTCCCTTCAGCCGCGTTTGAGCGCTTCGCGCGGTTCATGCATGGGACAGCCGTTGGCGCGCCCTCTGAACTCCGCCGCCGCCTTGTAGGTGTCTTTGCGGCACCGGTTTAGCGAGCCAAGCGGCTGATGCGCCGTAACGCCATGCCAGATGCTGAATGACAGACCGTCGTCGGCCTCGGCGTGGGCCTTTGAATAGGCGTTCTGCGGCGAGACCTTGATGCTGGCCACCGGCAAGAAGGGGCTTTCGTCCTGAGACCACGGCTTGGACGAATCCTCGATCGACATCGTCTTGTCGGTGCGAAGCTGGACGCGAACCTGCCATTCCCCCCCGTTTCGGGCGATTTCGTCGACGACGATATCTCGGAAGCCGTCGGGCTTGCCCTTGACGTCCTCGGGCTTGTCGGCGAGCGCGACGAGGTTGGCCGAGACGGGCGCCACGGAGATTTTCGCGACAAAGTCGCCGTATCGGAAGGCGGTCTGGGAGTAGAAGACGTCGCCCAGCGGGTTGGTCATCGGCGCGCCGCCCAGGCTCTTGAGCGTTCGGCTCTCTGCACCGAAGGCTTCGATCAGCGCCTCCAGACCGCGATTGACGACGGAAGCTCCCTTCTTCAACCCCTCGGCCTTGTCGGTCGTTGCGGCGAGCATCTTGAGATTGGCCAGAAACATCTTGGCGTTCGGCGTATTGAAGGCCGGCCCATTGACCAGCACGAAGTCCTGGGTGGCGTGCCCCTCCGACCCGGGCAGTCGCTCGCCTTCGACCTGAAGGACCTTCACCGCCAGGCCGTGCGCCACGGTGATCTCGTCGTCGAGGATGTCGCCGGGAATCGAGGACAGGCGCATGATGACCGGATGGATGGCGCCCGGGACAGCAAATAGTCCCTGGGCGTAATCGGGCAGGAGATCGTCGAAGACCGTCAGTTCACCCTCGAACAGACCCCAGGCCTTGGCGTGGACAGCGCGTTCGGCGTGGCCGGAATCCTTGAGCACAGTCTCCTGGATGTCCCGGAAGGTGTCCATGAACGCCTGATTGATCTTGTCCTCGCCCGCCTCCGGCTTTTCCTCGGCGGGATCGAAACGGAGCGGCGGTTTGTGTGGCGTGACGAGCATGAAACGACCCTTCGGACCAATGATAAGATGTCGCAGCGCCAACGGTCCCTCGCCGATCTTCGTTCCACCTAGGCCCGGGGCCAGACGTGTCCGGCCGGTTTGACCCGTATCCTCGCGCGTCCCGAACCGCTATTGCTCCGGGATGAGCGACTGGTACCCGGCGGGCCTTGAAGACGACATGCGACCCCGGCTGTTCGCCGCGGCTGATCGCGGCGAACCCATCGTCTTGGTCACCATTGTTGCGGCCGACGGCGGCGGACCGCGCGGCGTCGGCGCCCAGATGGCGATCACCGCCACTGAGGCCGCCGGCTTTCTATCGGGGGGATGCATCGAAGCCGATGTGATCCTGCATGCGCGCGCGGCCTTGGCGGACGGGCAATCCCGCGAGATCGTCTACGGTCGGGGAAGCCCCTATGCAGACACCAAGCTGCCGTGCGGCGGAAGGCTGGAGCTGCTGGTCGAGCGCCTGGAGCCGACGGATCGAGCGATCCACGACCTCCGCCTGGCCGAAGCCCAGAGACAGCGGGTCGTCTATGTCACCGACGGCCGAAGACGATCGGTCGGGCCAGCGGGTGAAGGCGTCAAAGGGCGCGACTATCCGCCAAGCCAGCGCCTGATCGTGATCGGATCAGACCCTTTCGCGCTTGCGATCGCGGGGCAGGGACTGAACGCAGGCTGGCGCGTCGATCTGGTTCGCCCCAAGGGACCGGATGCGCCGCCCCCGCTCCCGGTCGGCTATCATCGCGGCACGATCGCGGAGGCCTTTTCACATCTTGAACCCGACCCGTGGACGGCGATCGCCATCGCGACCCATGATGCGGATCTCGACCATGACGCGCTGATCCGTGCGCTCGAATCGCCGGCCGGGTATGTCGGTGTTCTAGGCGCGCGCCGACGCCTGCCGAACCGGATGCGACGCCTTGAAGCCGCCGGACTGTCGGCCGAGGCGCTGAGCCGACTGAAGGCCCCGATCGGGCTGGCCATCGGCGCGCGAACACCCGTCGAGGTCGCTGTTGCAGTGATCGGGGAAATCATCGCGGCGCGGCGATGATGACGCGCGCCGGACGGCACGCCCTGGTTCTCGCCGCCGGTGCAGGACGGCGTTTCGGCGGAAACAAGCTGACCACCCTGTGGCGTGGCGAGCCGCTCATTCTTGCGGCGCTCAGAACCGCCCTCGCCGCCCGCGTCGAACGGGTTACGGTGGTGACCGGAGCCCATGCCCCGGCGCTGGAGTCCGTTCTGTCCACGATCGACGATCCCCGGCTGCAGCGGGTCGTCGCCCAGGACTGCCACGAGGGTTTGGCGGCGTCATTGCGCGCCGGCGTCGCCAGTCTCCCGAGCAACGCGCAGGGGGCGGTGATCCTTCTGGGCGACATGCCGCTGATCCCCGAAGGACTGGCCGACCACCTGCTCGACGCCGTCGCCGGCGGCGCGCCAGCGGCGCGTGTCCGCTCGCCCGAGGGACCGGCGCACCCCGTCGCCTTCGCCGCCGCCGTCTTCCCGGATCTCGTCGCCCTCGAGGGCGACCGTGGCGCTCGGTCGGTCGTCGACGGCCTGGGCGACGCCGTCGCGTCCATCGACAGCGACGACGCTGGCGTCCGCTTCGATATCGATCTTCCCAGCGACCTCGACAACGCGACCGCCGGCAGGCCGACCTAGGAACTCGAGCGCCACTAAGGGATTGCCCTCAAGGAAACGGATGTGACGGGGCTTACGATGGACAGCGACAGAATCGAAGCCGGCGTGCCGGTGACCCTCAGGATCAACGGCGTCGATCACGTTTTGGAACTGGCCCCGTGGATCACGGTGCTGGACCTGCTGCGCGAACACCTTGGCCTGACCGGCGCCAAGAAGGGATGCGATCACGGCCAGTGCGGCGCCTGCACCGTCCTGATCGACGGTCAACGCATCAACTCTTGCCTCGTCCTGGCGGTGGTCAAGGACGGGTCCGACATCACAACCATCGAAGGGTTGGGTTCTCCGGACGCCCTTCATCCCCTTCAACAGGCCTTTATCGATCATGACGGCTTCCAGTGCGGCTACTGCACGCCCGGACAGATTTGTTCTGCCGTGGGCATGATAGCCGAAGGGCATGTCCAGACCCGGGACGACATCCGTGAGCTGATGAGTGGCAACCTCTGCCGCTGCGGAGCCTACACCAATATCGTCGACGCCATCGCCGAGGTGGCGTTGGGGGAGAAACGCGCCAAACCCCAACCGATGTCGGGAGAGGCGGCGTGAACCGTTTCGACTATTTCCGGGCATCGACCCTGAATGAGGCTATAGCCGCGCTTCGCGACGACCCCGAAGCCAAAATCATCGCCGGCGGCACCAATCTCGTCGATCTGATGAAATATGAGGTGACGCGGCCGTCGCGCCTCATCGACATCACGCGGCTGCCATTCGACGCCATCGAGACCCGACCGGACGGCGGTCTGCGGATCGGCGCTCTCGTCAGCAATGCGGCCGCTGCGTACCATCCCGAGGTGCAGGCGCGTTATCCGCTTCTGGCCAGCGCCATTCTGGCCGGGGCCTCGGGTCAGCTGCGCAACGCCGCCACGACCGGCGGCAACCTGCTCCAGCGCACCCGTTGCTACTATTTTTATGATATCGCCACGCCCTGCAACAAGCGCGCGCCCGGCTCGGGCTGTCCCGCGATCGGCGGCGTGAACCGCATCCACGCCATCCAGGGGACGAGCGACAGCTGTATCGCCACCCACCCATCGGACATGTGCGTGGCCATGGCGGCGCTGGAGGCGACCGTAAATGTCGCCGGACCGGACGGCGAGCGCGTCATCGCTTTCGCCGACTTTCACCGCCTTCCGGAAGACCGGCCCGACCTCGACAACACCCTGGCGGCCGACGAGATCGTCACCTCGGTCGATCTGCCGCCGACGACGTTCGACGATCATCATTCCTATTTGAAGCTTAGGGACCGTCTCTCCTACGCCTTCGCCCTCGTGTCGGTGGCGGCGGCGCTTCGGCTTGACGGCGGGGTGGTGTCGCAGGCCCGGATCGCACTGGGCGGGGTGGCGCACAAGCCCTGGCGATCAACCGACGCCGAGGCCGTCCTGGTCGGCCAGGCCCCGACAACCGAGGGTTTCGTCCGCGCCGCAGGCGTTCTGCTCGAGGGCGCCATTGGACAGGGGCAGAACGATTTCAAGATCGGGCTGGCGCGCGACGCGATCGTGCGTGCGCTCGAGCAGGCGGCCGCCGGCACGCCTCAGTCCCAGACCGACAAGCGGGTACGCTAACCATGGCCGATGGACGTCTTTCCAATACAGCCGCGTCGAA
>Ga0308156_1001802_pt1 | contig 22281 bp, 26 predicted proteins | sample PhyAR2_FD_201041 | JGI IMG/M metagenome (GOLD analysis project Ga0308156, IMG submission 201041) | Phyllosphere microbial communities from UC Gill Tract Community Farm, Albany, California, United States - DLSL A.R2 | ecosystem: Host-associated > Plants > Phyllosphere > Unclassified | place: USA... | reverse complement strand
CGGCTTGTCGAACACCGGGACGAGCTGCTTGGAGACGCCCAGGGTGATCGGATGCAGACGAGTGCCCGAACCACCGGCGAGGATGATGCCCTTCACCCGTTCATGGTGTCACATCGTGTTCGCGCGGATTCTCGTCACGCGGGCTGCCGGATGGCGGCCATGTCCTCCGCAGTTCTCCCGCTACGAGCCTTCCATGTGGGCGTACGAGGCATAGTTGGCGGTCGCGATGATGTCCGCGCCGCCTGTCCATACCGAGTAGAGGCGGCGAGGCTTGCGGTGCAGCATGGCATCTCTGTCCTCGAACATCGCATTCGAGTTCGCGACGATCCTGCGGACCGTCTTGGCGTCAGCGGTCGGGGGTCCAGGGCGCCCGATCGCGAAGTTCCACCACCCGGCGCCCATCTCCGTGTCAGCGCCGTCGGGATGCGAGGGCAGGCCGATGCGGCGGAAGATGTTGCTCGAGATGAGGACGTCCTCGACATTGCGTACGAGGCAGACGCCCCCTCGGTGCGCGCGTACGAAGTTATTGCCCGTGATGACGATGTTGCGCGCGAACTTATCCGCTGTGCCTTGGATCAGCACCGCGTACCCGTGCGCACCGGCACTCTTCCCGTCGGCGCCCCGATGGACGTCCGAGATCAGATTGCCTGTGATGGTGACGTCTTTCGGCGCGTCATAGAGGTTGATGCCCGCGGACCCCGCATGGATCACCGTGTTGCCCGTGCACGAGACGTGGCTAGGGCCCTCGTCACCCTGAAAGCCCCCCAGATGGATTCCGAAGCTGTACGCCTTGGTGATGATGTTGTTCGCACAGGTGACGTTCGAGTTGCCGCGGGACAGCGAGACGCCGTTGTCCGCCGAGTACTCGATTCTGTTGCGGGTGAACCGCACGCTCTCACATGACGTGAAACCGATGTCAAGGCACCTGTAGGCATAGCTGTCGTCGACCGACGCGAAGCCCCTGACCCCCCGCAGATACACCGGTAGGGAGGCGATGCCCAGGAGGCGGACGTTCTCGATCGAGATATCGCGGAAAGTGGGGCCGGTCACGAAGGAAGGATCGCCGTTGGCGGCGATGAAGACGGCGCACTGGATCGCCTGGCGCGGCTGGTGCAGCTTCGCGCCGTCGGGGGCGTACTTGCGTGAGTCGCGGGCGAACGCCCCCTTCTCCTCTTCGATCCGGCGGCCCGCTTCGTCATAATCGGCGAACGGCGCCTCGTCGAGTTCCTCCCCGTTGACCAGACCCCCATCGAACGTGATGCCGCGGAACGTGATCCGCGATCCGCCATCGGTGGCCGGCAGGCCGTCGGCATCCACGCCTGCGGCCTCGCCGACGAACGCGCGCAGTGCCGCGATCGGCTCCGCGGCACGGATCACCGACTGGGAGCGCGACTCGAACGTCACGTTGTGGAGACCGTTCAGACAGACGGGGGCACTCAGTTCGTACGTCGGGCGTGTCAGGAGCACGGTTCCGCCCCCGGCCTCCGTCGCCGCTTCGGCGGCCCGACGGATGGCCTGGTGATCGTGATCGTCCGGAAGAGCGTGAAGCTCAGGGAGGAACAGGCCGAGGTGTCGTTCGATGGCTTCGACCATCGCCGTATCGTCAGCCAGAGCGCGCACCGAGGCCTCGGCCCTGCGAGTGAGCGGAGACTCCTGCGGCATCAGCTGCCGCAGGAGAAAAGCGGCCCCTCCGCCCGCGATACCTCCGGCGGCGACGCCGGTGATCAGCGCCCTGCGCGAGAAGTCCGCTGGTGGCTCCTGAGCACCGGCGAGGTCACCGGGCGCTTCGGCCGAGCTGGCCGACTGGTCAGTCATCGAGATCCTCTCGTGGGGCTCGGCGGACATGGCGGCTACCACCCTATGCAGTGCGTCTACGAACGAGGTCCGTGAGGACAGGGCAGATGCTCGGACGCCGGGGGCAACACAATCGCGCCCAGTAGACTGCCCGCGACCCCTGTGGCCCGCCGCTCCTTCAGCGGGCAGACCGCCTTCAGGCCTGATCCGCGGCCGATGCCGCATGAAAGATTCGACGAATGACAAAGGTCCTCCTGCTTCGAGCCGATGCAACGTCCGCCAATCTCGGTGTGCGCGTGCTGAAGGAGGGGACGGAGGCTCTCGTCAAGCGGGCCCTCGGCGCTGACACCACGGTTCACGTGCAGAACTTCAATGGTGGCGACACCGGAGCCAAATTCAATCGCGATGCGGTCCTGCGCGATGTGCTCCGCCCGCGCGGCCCGATCAAGAGCGTGCTCCGCCGGTACGACCTCGTGATCGACGTCTGTGGCGGCGATTCGTTCACCGACATCTATGGGCTAAACAGGCTCGCGCTCATCCTGTACACGCAGCGGATGAGCCAGAAGCTCGGCATCCCGACCGTGCTGGGGCCCCAGACCATCGGTCCGTTCGAGCGCGGATTCACCCGCCGTCTCGCTTCGGCGTCTCTGAAGAGGATGGCACTGGTGCTCAGCCGCGACCGCGCCAGCGAGGCCGAGGCGCGCGCGCTGGGAAGGCCCGTCGATCTCACGGCCACCGATGTGGTCTTCGCGCTGCCTGTGCCGGAGCAGCGTCACCGCAGCGGCGTTGTGGTGAACGTGTCCGGCCTCCTGTGGAACGCCAACCGGCATGTGGATGCAACCGCCTACCGTGCGAACGTACGTGGGCTCATCGACGAACTGCTTCGACGTGGCCACCGCGTGTCGCTTCTCGCTCATGTCATCGACAACCCGAACAGCGACAACGACGTGCCCGCGGTGCGTGAGCTGGCCAGCGAGTACGGCGAGCGCGTCGGGGTCCTCATCCCCGAGTCCCTCGCAGAGGTGCGGGAGATGGTGGCGGGAGCCGAACTCGTGATCGGATCTCGGATGCATGCGTGCCTCAACGCCATCTCGACCGGCACACCTGCGATCCCGTGGGCTTACAGTCGCAAGTTCGCCCCCCTTCTCGAGGACATCGGCTGGACCCATCTGGTTGACCTGCGCACCGAGCTCGACCCGGTGGCCGCGACGTCAGCCATCCTCGAGTCGCACGCTCTGCCCGACCTTCTGACCGCGGCGCAGGCCGTTCGCGCGGCGACGGACGCGAGACTGGTCCCTATCGTCGAGGCTCTCACAGTGGTCGGGGCCGGCCGTGGCTGACGCGCTTCAGCGGGCAGTACGTGCGGTCGTCAGGAACGACAACTGCACGGGCTGTGGTGGGTGCACTCTGGTGAGCTCGCGGATCAGCGTCGAGCTGGACGGCGAAGGATGGATGCGCCCCGTGGTCGCCGAAGGCGCGGCGGGCGGCGAGGCGCGGGACGAAGCGCGCCGCTTCCGCGCCGTGTGCCCGGGTGTGCGCCTCGACGCGCCGGCGCCCGAGACGTCCGAGGCTCACCCGACGTTCGGTCGCTTCGTATCCGCCTGGCGCGGACAAGCGGTGGACTCCGAGACCCGCGCGGCCGGATCAAGCGCAGGAGTGCTGACTGCGCTGAGCACCTACCTTGTGGAGACCGGGCGGGCTCGCGCGGTGCGGGGTGCGGCGATGGACAGCAGTGCGCCCACCCGCACGGTCCCGGTCACGATCACGACGCGAGCCGAGGCGCTTGCCGCATCAGGATCGCGCTACGCGCCCGTCGCGACGCTCAGCGGACTGGGCCCCGAGGCCGACGCGGTTGTCGGCAAGCCCTGCGAGATCTCGGCGCTGCGGCGGCTCCGAGCCGGAGACGCCGAGCAGCCCATCGCGCTCTCCTTCTTCTGCGCGGGCACCCCCAGTCAGCGCGCGACCCGGAGCCTGATCACCCAGCTCGGCGTCGAACCCGACGAAGCCACGTCGCTGCGATACCGCGGCAACGGCTGGCCGGGCGAGTTCACTGTCACCGATGGCACCCGGACCGCCGCGGTGTCGTACGACGACTCGTGGGGCAAGCACCTCGGACGCGACCTGCAGTGGCGGTGCAAGATCTGCCCCGATGGGACGGGTGAGGACGCTGACATCGCGGTCGGCGACTTCTGGAAAGCCGACGACAAGGGCTATCCGCTCTTCGACGACGCCGCAGGCGAGTCTGTGGTGATCGCGCGGACCCGCCGGGGGCATGAGCTCCTGATGGCGGCGGCCGAGGCCGGAGTTGTGGCGCTGGGAGCGGTGACACTCGACGAGGTAGACCGTATCCAACCGCTGCAGCGGGCCAGGAAACGCACGCTGGCCGTGCGCCTGCTTGCCCGGACCCTGACCTTCAAACGCGTTCCGACCTATCGCGGATATGGCTTGACCGCGCGTGCCGTGTCGTTCCCACGTCTCTCCGCGAAGACATTCGCCGGAACGCTGGTGCGTTCGTGGCGCGACCGAGTGAAGGGACGGACGACATGACGGACCCGGCGAAGCTGAAGTCGCTTCGGATGATCGAAGACCCTGCCGCCGCGCGCCTCGCACGGGTCGCGCACCGTCTGCCGATGCGCGAGCGCAGCTTGCGGTTCATCCTGCGACGTGAAGGCGGTCAGCTCACCTCCCGTTCGCTTCGGTCCTATCTGCGAACGGCGCACGGGGTCACGGTCGGTGACTATTCCTACGGATCCCTTCTCGAGCCCGGGCGAGCGGATCGCGGACTGGAGATCGGGCGCTATGTGTCGATCGGGCCGAACGTGCGGCGCTTCGGTGCGGCTCATCCGGTCGCACGGCTCAGCATGCACCCCTATTGGTACAACCCGAACCTGGGTGTGGTGGGTGCCGCGGACGACGTCGAACGCTCCGCGTGCGTCATCGAGCACGAAGCCTGGATCGGGGCCAACGTGACCATCCTCCCGGGTTGCACGCGCATCGGCATCGGTGCCGTGGTGGGCGCGGGGGCCATCGTGACCAAGGATGTGCCGGACTTCGCGATCGTCGTGGGCAATCCCGGACGGGTCCGGGGCGAGCGTCTGGAGCCTGGCGTGCGTGCTGAACTCCTCGCCGCACGGCCGTGGCTGCTGGAGCCCGCGCAGGCAGCGTCCGTTCTCGAGAGCATCGCGCGAGGCGCGGGCGACCCCGCCCTCTTCGTTCCGTCAGCTGTCAGCTGACGGTCCCTCGGGGCGGCGGCCCAAGAAGACTCGGATCCCTCGGCGAAAATCGGGCAGCAAGGGGATCACCTTCCACGGGCGGAGCCCGAGCAGCGCGACCGCACTGCCGAACGTCGCCAGGTAGCCGACGGTAGATGCGGCGGCGGCACCGGTCGCCCCCCACAGATAGCCGGCCGGGACGAGCAGCGCGATGCCGACAGCGAGGCCGATCGTCTGGACAAGCGTCATTCGCAGGCCCTGATCCAGGGCCACAAACGCCATCGAGCAGATGTAGGTGCCCACCACGGCGATGCCACCCACCAGGGTGATGAACGCGAGGGGCACGGAGCCCGCGAACTCGGGCCCGAACAACAGGGGGATCCCCGGGATCGAGGCGAGTGCCACGACCACAGCGAGCGTGAAAGCCATGGCAGTCGCCATGCGCACGGCCTCCTCGAAGCGCTCCCGGCGGCGGTCCTCGACGAACCCCCGGAAGGACGCTGCGCCGAAGCCGATGCCGATCGAGACGGGGAGCGCGCCCATCGTCGCCGCCACGGAGTAGAGACCCGTGGGGGCGGCCCCGATGATCGGCAGCACGAGGAGTTGATCGAGGCGCGCGCTCGCGACTTCTGCGGCCTGGCTGCCCCATAGGCGAAGCCCCTCGCCCAGGAGCGAGCGCACCTCCTTCACCCTCCCGCCGCGGGAACGGACCCAGCAGCGTCCGAGGATGAATGCCGCGAGCGTACCCGCGGTGTAGGCCCAGAGCACCGCGGCTACGGACATCGCCCCCGCGATCCACAGCGCCAGGATCACCACGAAGTAGGCCACCGTCTGGATCGAGCCGAGCCAGAGGATCCGGAAATACCGTCGATCCGCCACGAGCACCTGTGTGTCGATGCCCCATGAGACGGTCAAGGCCGCACAGGTCATGGCCACGAGGAATGCGATGTGTCCGGCGGGATCCAGCGACGCCACGAGCGTGAACGACAGGATGATGCCGATGGCGAGAGCTGGGAGAGCGGTCACCCAGGCGAACAGACGCGCGGTTCGAACGAGGTCCCGGCGGTCCTCGGAGAGGACGGCACGCCGGCGGACTGCGAGCGGGACCCCCAGCCCGATCGCCACTCCGCTGATCGTGACCGCGGCCAGGGTCGCGGCCGTCATTCCTCTACCTGCGGGGCCGATTGCCTGCGCGATGATCGGTGCGGTGACGAGTGAGAGGGACTGCGTGGACATGCGTCCGATGCTGATCCCCGCCGGAGTGTCGAGCAGTCGGACGACCCGCTTCAGGAAGCGCCGCACGTCAGGCCGAACTCGAGGGGTCGAATCGGGGCGCGATTCGCTTAAACCCCCACCGCCACAGTTCCTGAAGCCGTGCCATGCGAGCGCGGCGTGCCCCCGTGCTGCGTGTGAGCAGCGCGCCGGCGATCGTGATGAGGGCGCTCTCCAGCCGCGCTGCGAGCGAACGGACATATCCGCGATGTATCGCCGTCAGTCGGAGGTGGGCGTCGGTGCGCGCCCGCTCGACCAGCGCGGACGAACCTTCGGACGACGTGCCGGCGTCGTGCAGGATCACGGCGCGTGGAACCAGCGTCAATGAGTGGCCCGCGCGTTTGGCGCGGAGCGAGAGGTCGACGTCTTCGCCGTAGAGGAAGAACCCGTCGTCGAAAGGTCCCAGCGCTGCCAGGTCATCTCGACGTGCGAACCAGCCGGCGCCGCACAATCGGGCGACGGCGGTCGGGCTGCCGAGCCTGACGACCGTGTCCAGTTCCTCAGCCCACGCGCGCTTTCGCAGTGCCAAGGCGAGCGAACTCCACCAGACGTTGTACGCATGAACCTGCGGGCGTCCGTCCTTCTCCAGCAGTGCGCCGAACATGGTGCCCTCGTTGGCGGAACCGCTCGCCCGAGCGAACTCCTGGAAGAGGTCGGGATGCGCCGTCGAGTCCGGGTTCATCATGAGGACGTACTCGCCGCGGGCATGGCGAACGCCTTCGTTGACAGCATGTCCGAAACCGACGTTGAGGCCTTCTCCGAGTACACGGATGCCCGGAATGGCGTCCGCGAGGTGTGCGGCGCCGCCGTTGTCCACCAGAATCAGATCCAGTTCGTCGCCGGATTTCTTCGCAGCAGCACGGACGGAGTCCACGGAAGCTCGGAGCATGTCGACCGGCGTCCGGTAGGCGACCCAGATCACAGTGACGGTCATGCCGCGGTCCCCGCCCGGGTCCGCAGTTCCGCCACGATCTGGTTGCGGGCAGCTGCGATCTTCTCCGCGGCGGCCGCGATACGCGCGTCGTAGTCGTCCCGGACGGACGGGTCCTGCAGCAGAGCCGTCGTCTGCGCGAATACGGCATCGACGTCGAAGGAGTTGACCGTGTGAACCCACGGGTCGATGCCGAGGTCGCCGAACGCGCCGAAGCCCTTGCGCTCGTACGCGAGATGCACGACGTAATGGCCGGCGGCAAGGGCCATCAGCGCAGCGTGAAGGCGCACCGCAACAACCACGCGGGGTGTGCCGCCCGGCGTCATCAGGTCCGAGCGTTCCACCATCAGACGCGGCGTGAGAGTGGCGGCGGCGGGCCTGTCGTCGTTGCCACCGGTCGTGCTCTGGATATAGCCGTCGTACGGCGACATGTGACGGGCGAGCGCGTAGATGTCGGGGTTGATCTTCCCGTGAACCGCGCGGATCGAGAGTACGGGGGTCGGATCGACCTGCGTGCCGGGCCGGCGTCCGCCCACCACGGCGGCGGTCGCGAGATCCGGCGTGCGCACCACCGTGGGGCCCCCGACCTCGGCGACGGTGCGGTCGTCGCGCACCATCACGAGGTCGAGCTTGCCGAGGGTTCGTCTCACCCATTTCCGCGTGCCGAAACGAGCCGGCCCGATGCTCTGCGGCAGGTAGACGGTGGGAGCCGTCGTGCGCGCCGCGGCGCGCAGCTGGGGGCCGTGCACGAGTGCGGTCTTCAGCGTCTCGACCGCCGTGCCCGCGCGCAGGTATCCGCCTCCGACGGCCACCACGATGTCGTAGCCGTCGATGGCGTTGAGCTCGGCGCGCATCGCCTTGTCCCATCCGCGTTTCGTCGGGACGGTCGGCAGCGCTCGGACACCGAGGTCCGCGAAGGTCTCCGGACGCGAGGCGAGCAGGGTCACCTCGGCCTCGCCGAACGCGTCCCGGATCAGCTCGAGCGTCTCACGCACGAGGAGACCGTCCCCGGCGTTCTCGGCGGAGTAGCCGTGCAGGACGAGGACCCGTGTCATCCGAGCACCTTCTTGTAGACCTCGATGTGCTTGTCCACGCTGGCATCCCAGGTGAAGCGCTGTGCCCATGCGAGACCCTGATCGAGGCATGCTCGGCGGGCGTCCTCGTCCTCGACGGCCGACACGATGCCCGACGCGATGCCCTCGACATCGATGTCCGGGAACTGCAGAGAGGGGCCGGCGACCTCAGCGAGCGAGCCACGGCTGGACGTGACGACGACCGCACCGGCGGCCAGTGCCTCGACGACAGGAAAGCCAAAGCCCTCGTAGAGGCTGGGGAACGCGAATGCGGTGCAGGCCTGCATCAGCGCGGTCCGGTCGTCATCGGATACGAACCCGAGGCGGATCACGTCGGGCGAACCGTCGATGACTGCCGCCGACTCCTCGGAGTTCCAAGCGGCACGACCGGCGATCACCAGCTTGATGCCCAGCGCGCGCACCTCCGGCGTCGCGAACGCCTTCACCAGGGGGATCAGGTTCTTACGGGGTTCGATGTTGCCCAGATAGAGGACGAATCGCTGCGGCAGCTGCGCGGCGAGCTCCGGAGACAGTGCGACCGGGGAGGCGAAGCGCTCGATGTCGATGCCGTGCTCGATCGTCGTCAGGCGATCGGCGCCGACGCCGAAGACCTCGGAGACATCGTCCGCGCTCGAGTTCGAGACCGTGATGACGTGGTCGGTCGAGTCGATCGCGCGCTGCACGCGCGTGCGCCAGACCTTCTCCTGCCGCGCATCGCGGGCCACGGAGATCCACCGGCTCGCGACTCCGTGCACGGTCACGACGGACGGGCGGCGCGTGCGCAGGAGAGGCCCCGTGTCGGCCACGTAGTGCAGCACATCGCCGTCCTGACCACCGAACAGACCCGTGAAGGTCTCCTGCGCCATCGTCAGCACCGGATGGCGCCGCGCGGGGATGCGTGCCACGGGGATGCCGCGCTGGGTCAGACCGTCGGCGACATGCCGCGCGTAAGTGGTGTTTCCGCCGGTATGGCGGTCGAGAATGCGGCTGGGCATGAGCACGCGCATGGGTTTCTCCCCTCAGACCGCGGCGTACAGCGCCTGGAGCGCCGCGCGCTGCGCGTCTCGGTTCATGGTGGACCGCAGGTCGCGGGCGGCCTGCTCGGCCTGGGCGAGATGGGGGCCGCTCGACAGGAGATCGAGGACCATCAGCGCGGCATCGTCGGCGGATTCGGCAGTGGGGATGGTGAGCCCGTCGAAGGCGGGGATGTGCCGCGCGAGGATCGGATGCTCGAAGGCCGCAGCGTCGAGGACGCTGAGCGGGAAGCCCTCATACAGTGCGGTGTGCAGGTAGACGGAGGGACGGGCCAGTTCCGCCGCCAGGGCCTCTCCGTAGAGCCACCCTGTCACCTCGACCCCGACAGCTTCGAGTTCGGCCCGCTTGTCCATGTCGCCGTCGCCGATCCAGCGGAATCTCACGTCGGGGGCGACATCGTGCACCCGACGGGCGACGTGCGCGAAGAAGCTCGGGTCCTTCTGCTTCGACAGTCGGCCGACCATGATCACGTCGCGTGCCGCGGCGAAACGGGTCGCGGGATGAGCCTCGTCGGGCTCCACGGAGGCGACGTTCGGCACGTAGTGGGTCGGAACCTTCTTGTTCACCGCCAGCGCGAGCGCCTCCTCATGCGGCGACAGCACGATGGTCCGCGCGGTGCGACGGGCGAGGGCGACCTCTGCCAACCGGTACGCGGTGCGAAGCGGCGCGGACGTGCTCGCATCGTCGAACTTGTAGCAGTGGGGTGCGTAGACCACGGGGGCATCCAAGCGCGTCGCTCGAGCGAACACTCCGGCCCAGCTCGAATGCGCGTAGACGAAGTCGGGCGAGACCTCCTCCACGACATCGCGAACTCGCCGGATCGCGCGGCGGAAGGACGCAGGCAGATCCCGGCGGGACGCATAGCCGATCGTCGCTTCCGGTGATTCGTCGCCGCGCCACAGCAGGTGGTGCTCCGCTTCCGGCGTGAGGTCGACGATGGTTTCGATCGCCCGGCTGACACCACCCGCGTAGCACTCGGTGAGGTGCAGGATTCGGGGTGTGCGAGCCGTCTGCGTGTCGTGGCTGTTCGTCATCTCTCCCCGTCGTACGCGCTCAGCGTCCCAAACTACCAGCGTGAGCGAGAGGGTGTATGTCCAGCGGAGCGCCATAGGCTGTGCGGCATGCACGACTCCTCACCCCAGCGGATGACGCGGCGCGCCCTCGCGGAGGCCCGTCGAACCCAGGTCGCCATCGCGGCCGCCGGCGACGCCCCGACGGCGCGAACGCAGCGCATCCCCGGGGCGCGCGACGCGGGAGCGGGTCGGCCGCCCCGGCGAACGGGGCGCCGAATCGCTGTGGCGATCACGATCGTCGTCGTCCTCCTTCTGATCGCTGCCCTCTGGGTCGCCTTCCGCGCGCTCACGGTGAAGAACGAACTGGAGGCCGCCCAGGCGGTGGTCGCTCAGGTGCAGAACGACCAGGCCGAGATCAAGGACGCCGTCGGTGCGCTGTCGTCTCACGCCCAGAAGGCGGCGGACGCCGCCGGGGACCCGGTGTGGAACGCGTTCGAGATCCTGCCTTTCCTCGGCGACAACCTTCGTGGCGTGCGTCTCGCCGCGCAGTCACTCGACGTCGTGGCCAACGACCTCGGGGTGCCGGCGCTGGCGGAGTTCGACGCGGACAGCGACGAACCCGTGCTCGCCCGGATCCTGCCGGTGCTGACGGCTGCCGAGCCGGAGGTGACGCGCCTGGCGGAGGAGATCACGGCCGTGCAGTCGTCCTCGTCGCTGATCGGCCCCGTTCGCGGTGGTGTGGATCAGGTCGGTGAGGTGATGCAGGCGGCTGCCCCGATGCTCGCGCTCGTGCCCGAGCTGCTGGGCGCTGAGGGAGAGCGCAACTATCTGCTGACCTTCCAGAACAACGCCGAATCGGTGGGCCTGGGTGGATCGGCGGCGTCCCAGACGATGCTCAACGCCAACCAGGGCGCGATCGCGATCACCGGGCAGGCGAGCAGCGCGCAGTATGCCAACAAGACTGCCGTCGACGTCGACGTGCCGCAGAGCGCTCTCGATCTGTACAGCAACTATCTGATCGACCACATCAACACCTCCGCGAGCCGACCCGACTTCCCGACGATGGCCAACATCGTGCGCGCCTTCTGGCAGCGAGACATCGCCGACCAGCAGGTCGACGGGGTGCTGTCGATCGACCCGATCGCGCTGAGCCGCATCCTGCGCGCGACCGGTCCGATCCAGCTGGCGACCGGCGACGAGCTCACCGAGACGAACGCCGTCGATCTTCTCCTCAACGGCGTCTACCTGCGCTGGGGCAAGTACTCCGAGTCGCCGCTGGTTGACGCGTTCTTCGCCAGCGCGGCGTCCACGATCTTCGAGAAGGTGGCCACCGGCGACTTCGACCCGAAGGACATGATGTGGGCGATCGGCGAGGGCATCGACAACGGCAACATCCTCTTCTGGAGTGCCCATGAGGAAATCCAGAAGCAGATCGAGCCGTTGCGGGTGTCGGGGATCCTCCCGACGGAGAACGACGCCGCGACGACGGTCGGCGTGTTCTTCCGCGATGAGTCGATGTCGAAGATCGACTACTACATGGAGTCGGGCATCAAGCTCGCCGAGGCATGCGCGGACGGCCGTCGCACCTTCACGACGAGCACAACGCTTCGCATGAACATCGATCAGGCCGCGGCCGACCAGTTGCCCGCCTACGTGCGCAGCGGACACTGGGGCTCATCCCAGTTCCGCACCCAGGTGTATGTCTACGGCCCTCCGGGAACGACCCTGGAGTCGGTGAGTGTGGAGGGGCGAGACGTGGCGGTGACCCGGCAGGACATTCAGGATCTCGAGCGACCCGTCGCGTGGTTCACGACGAACCTCGCACCGATGGAGCAGGCGACGGTCACGGCCGTCTTCTCCGCCGAAGACGGCGAGTTCGGCCCACTCGAATTGCGGTCCACCCCCATGATCAACACGACGGCGTACGCGCTCGACACGAGCGGGTGCGCGGATCGCTGAGTCGACGATAGACGTGCATCTCAGCCGGATTCGGCGGGCCCATCACCCGCGCGACAATCGAATCGGCGGTAAACTTCGGAAGCCCGCAGGGCTGACGCGGTGAGGAGCGATCGAGTGACGACAGAGTTGACGCGTGCTGAGCGCGCGCAGTCGCCGACGCTCGATGCCGCGGGGGTCGAGTCCGAGACGGCGATTCCGGCGGAACTCGCGGCGATCCCCCACAAGCTGAGGCCGCGGCCGTCGCGCGTGCGTGACTGGCGCAAGCGCTATGCGCTGGGGCTGCGGATCACGGACTTCGTTGCACTGACCCTGGTCGTGTACGGAACGCAACTGGTGTGGCTGGGTTGGCACGCTCGCATCCCCGGACAGCTGGGCATCCTGCCGTCGTCGTACTCGCTCGTCTCGGCGTTGATACTCGCTCTGTGGCTCCTGGCGCTCGCCCTCAACGACACCCGCAATGATCGTGTCATCGGCGTGGGGCCCACCGAGTACAAGAGGGTCTTCGACGCCAGCTTCAATCTCTTCGGTGCGATCGCGATCGTGGCGTTCCTGCTTCAGATCAATGTGGCACGCGGTTTTCTGCTGCTCTCGTTCCCCATCGGCATCCTCGCTCTGTTCGCGGGGCGGTGGCTCTGGCGACGGTGGCTGGGGGCCCAGCGTCTGCGGGGCGAATACGCCGCTCGCGTCGTCATCGTGGGCTCCGACCGATCCGTCGCCCACGTCGCGAAGGAGCTGAAGCGGACTCCCCAGGCGGGTTACCTCGTTGTCGGCGCCTGCGTGCCGGCGCCTCCGGCCTCGAAGCTCGTGGAGGGAACGGAGATCCCGGTTCTCGGCGATGTCCGTTCGGTCGAGCGCGCGATGGCGATCACCGGAGCCGACACGGTCGTGATCGCGAGCGCCGACGAGCTGGGCCCGCGCCGCATCAAAGAGATCTCCTGGTCGCTCGAGGCCGGGCGCCAGCACCTGGTGCTCGCACCCAGCATCACGGACATCGCGGGCCCCCGCATCCACATGCGGCCCGTGGCGGGTCTGCCGCTGATCCACGTGGAGACTCCGCGGTTCTCCGCCGGTCAGCGTTTCGTGAAGCGCATGCTCGACCTGATCGCGAGCGTCACCCTCGTCCTCCTGCTGAGCCCCGTTCTGCTGGTGCTCGCACTCGTCGTGAAGCTGTCGTCCACGGGGCCGGTGCTGTTCAAGCAGACGCGCGTCGGCCGCCACGGCGGCGAGTTCAAGATGCTGAAGTTCCGCTCCATGGTGCAGGACGCCGAGACCCTGCTCTCCGCGCTCGAGGCGAAGCGCGCGCTGTCGGGCGAATCGATCGGCAACGAGGTCATGTTCAAGATGCGCGACGACCCGCGCGTCACCCCGGTCGGGCGGATCATGCGCCGGTTCAGCCTGGACGAGCTCCCTCAGCTGTTCAACGTGATCGGCGGCAGCATGTCGCTCGTCGGGCCGCGCCCGCCGCTTCCGCGTGAGGTCGACCAGTACGCCGATCACGTGCACCGCCGTTTCCTTGTCAAGCCGGGAATCACGGGGCTGTGGCAGGTGTCCGGCCGGTCTTCGCTCTCGTGGGACGACACGGTCCGCCTCGATCTCTCCTATGTGGAGAACTGGTCGCTTCTCGGTGACGTGGTGATCATGCTCAAGACCTTCCGCGCAGCGCTGGTGCCCGGCGACACCGTCGCCTGACCAGTGGCGCCGACGCGCGGGCCGGGGTTCCGGTTGCCCGCGCTCGATGCCACAATGGCCGGGATGCGTCCCGAATCCGCGGCGCATCCAGCCGACCTGAGGGGTGACCATGGGCATCGATGACGTCGTGAACCAGGGCAAGGAAGTTTTCGAGCAGAACAAGGACAAGCTGCAGGACGCTCTGCGGTCGGCCAAGGCCGAGGGCGTCAGCGACGAGGTCCTCGACAAGGTCAGCGACTTCGCCAAGGGCGTCCTCCCGGACAGCCTGAATGATCGGATCGACGAGGTCCGCAAGAACATCGACGGCGCGATCGGCAACGAGTAGGACCTTCCGTCCCGAAGGCCCCCGATTCTCCTAGCGAGACGGGGGCCTTCGCGCGTGTGTCTGTATCAGAACCGGTGGGCACGACGTCCTCTGCCGTGTGACAGCCGATCTGATCTTTGCCCCCGGAGAAAGCAGTGGGGGAGGCCTGGGCCGTTTGCGGGCGCTCGCGACGCCCCGTGGGTCCGCTTCGCCCGGACCGGAGGCCGTCCGTCTCCTCAAACGGGCCGGCGACGTCATCGGCGGGCTCGCGCTCGTGATCATCCTCTCGCCAGTGCTCCTGGCGATCGCGGCGCTCGTGCGCATGACGTCTCCCGGGCCGGCGCTCTTCCGGCAGACGCGGGTGGGCCTGCATGGGCGGGAGTTCACCATGCTGAAGTTCCGATCGATGACGCAGGATGCCGAGGAGAGGCTCGCGGCACTCGCCGACCAGCGGGACCACGGCAACGAGGTCATGTTCAAGATGCGCAACGACCCGCGTGTGACGCCGGTGGGGAAGGTGCTGCGGCGGTTCAGCCTCGATGAGCTCCCCCAGCTGATGAACGTGATCGGTGGGAGCATGTCCCTCGTCGGACCGCGCCCGCCTCTGCCGCGCGAGGTCGACCTCTACGCAGACCATGTTCACCGCCGCTTCGCGGTGAAGCCGGGCATCACCGGGCTCTGGCAGGTGTCGGGGCGGTCCACGCTGTCGTGGGACGATACGGTCCGCCTCGACCTGTCCTATGCAGAGGGCTGGACTCTGCTCGGCGACTGCCGGATCCTGCTGCGCACATTTCGCGCGGCCCTGGTCCCGGGAGACTCGGCCGCCTGAGATCGCCCAGAGTTGAACGAATCAGGATCTCGTCAGGTAACGAACAGGTAACGCCCACCGGCTGCATATGGGATCCCCACGGGATCGGCCGGAACCGTCCAGGGGAGGGGCGCACGGTGGAGGGTCCGCGTTTCGCAGCGACCGCCGCCCGAAAGGCCGTCGCCACCCGAGCGTTCGCGGACGTACCTCGAACGAAAAACCAGGAATGTCGCAGAATCACACTGAGCCGCCCCTGCTCACCCCGTTCCCCCGTGCCAACCACATCAACCTCCTCCGCGCCGAGCGTCGCGCCCGTCGCGGCAAGGTGCTGATCGGAGCGGCCGCCATCATCGGCGTTGTGCTCACCGGAGGAGCGGCCGTCGCCGCCACGGTTCCCGAGCACACCCGCACCACCGCCACCGCCGCGGAGGACCCCGCAGCCGCCGCAGCCGCGCGCACGGCCCTCGAAGACGCCCAGGCCGCCCTCTCGGAGGCGCACGCCAAGGCCGACACCACCGAGCTGCGCAAGAAGGTCGACCACCTCAGTGCGTACAAGCGCATGCCCGCCGTGGTCGTGGAGGGCGAGGTCCGCGAGACCGAGGCGGAGGCCGAGGAGGTCGTCGCCCAGACCGCCGCCCTGACCGAGGCCGACGAGGCCGCCGCCGCCGCTGCGGCCGAGGCCGCCCGCGTCGCCGAGGAGCAGCGCAAGGCCGCCGAAGAGCAGCGCAAGGCTGCCGAGGCACTGGCCGCCGCCAACAGCCCCGCCGGCGCTCAGGCGACCGCGCAGGCCATGGCCGCCGAGCGCTTCGGCTGGGGTGGAGACCAGTTCGGCTGCCTCGTGTCGCTGTGGAACAAGGAGTCCGGCTGGAACTTCCAGGCGTCGAACCCCTCGTCCGGCGCCTACGGCATCCCGCAGTCCCTTCCCGGCAGCAAGATGGCCACGGTCGGGGCCGACTGGCAGACCAACGCCACCACGCAGATCGCCTGGGGCCTCGACTACATCTCGCGCGCCTACGGCACCCCGTGCGCGGCGTGGGGTCACTCGCAGGCCACCAACTGGTACTGATCCGCGGGTCGTCGATGCCCCCGAAGACGACCGCCGGATCCGATCCGCTCGGCACCCTGAGAAGGTGCCGAGCGGATCCTCGTCTCCCGCGTGATCACGCGGCTGGAGGCGCGACACGCCCGGGTTGCTTCACGGCCACCGGGGATGGCAGAATAGACAGGTTCCACATTCCCGCGTGCGCTCCGTCAGGAGGACTGCGCGGGATCACTGCCAGGGCAGTGCACAGACAGAGTCTGGGCCGCGGGCAGGAGAACACAAATCACAAACCACCTCGCAGGGTCTCTCTGCGCGCGTGGTCTGACATGTGAACACGGGTCGAAAGACAGGCCCAGCCCGAAGGGTTTCCGGAGGGTCAGTGCGTCCAATGCCCCTGAGGTAAGACGCGTTAAGAGAGTGAGCAAGCAATGGCGGGACAGAAGATCCGCATTCGCCTGAAGTCGTATGACCACGAGGTCATCGACTCGTCGGCGCGCAAGATTGTCGACACGGTCACCCGTGCGGGCGCCTCGGTCGTCGGCCCGGTGCCGCTTCCGACGGAGAAGAACGTGGTCGCCGTGATCCGTTCGCCCCACAAGTACAAGGACAGCCGCGAGCACTTCGAGATGCGCACGCACAAGCGCCTCATCGACATCGTGGACCCGACGCCGAAGGCCGTCGACTCGCTTATGCGTCTCGACCTCCCGGCGGACGTCAACATCGAGATCAAGCTCTGAGGCTGGGGATCGACATGGTTGACATCAACAACAAGGTTTCCAAGGGTCTCCTCGGCACCAAGCTCGGCATGACTCAGGTCTGGAACGAGTCCGGCAAGCTCATCCCCGTCACGGTGATCGAGCTCGCGCCGAACGTCGTCACCCAGATCCGCACCGCGGAGGTGGACGGCTACTCGGCCATCCAGATCGCCGCCGGTGCGATCGACCCCCGCAAGGTCAACAAGCCCCTCTCGGGCCACTTCGAGGCTGCGGGCGTCACGCCCCGACGTCACCTCGCTGAGATCCGCACCGCCGACGCCGCGTCCTACGCGCTCGGTCAGGAGCTCACGGTTGACGGCACCTTCGAGGCCGGCCAGCTCGTCGACGTCGTCGGCACGAGCAAGGGTAAGGGCACCGCGGGTGTCATGAAGCGTCACAACTTCAAGGGTGTCTCCGCTTCGCACGGTGCACACCGCAACCACCGCAAGCCCGGTTCGATCGGCGCATCGTCGACCCCGAGCCGCGTCTTCAAGGGCATGCGCATGGCCGGCCGTATGGGCGCCGAGCGCGTGACCGTCCTCAACCTCACGGTTCACGCCGTCGACGCCGAGAAGGGTCTGCTGCTCGTCAAGGGCGCCGTCCCCGGCGCGCGCGGTCGCACCGTGTACGTCCGCAACGCAGTGAAGGGGGCCTGAGTTAGATGGCTGACTCGACTCTCGCTCTGGACGTCCTGGGCATCGACGGCAAGAAGGCCGGCTCTGTTGAGCTGCCCGCCTCGGTGTTCGACGCCAAGACGAACATCCCGCTGATCCACCAGGTCGTCGTCGCGCAGCTCGCGGCGGCTCGCCAGGGCACCCACTCGACCAAGCGTCGCGGTGAGGTCTCCGGTGCCGGTCGCAAGCCCTTCAAGCAGAAGGGCACGGGTAACGCCCGTCAGGGTTCGATCCGTGCGCCGCACATGACCGGTGGTGGCATCGTCCACGGCCCGAAGCCGCGCGACTACTCGCAGCGCACCCCCAAGAAGATGATCGCCGCCGCCCTCGCGGGTGCGCTGAGCGACCGCTTCCGCGGTGAGCGTCTGCACGTCGTCGAGTCCTTCGGCGTGTCCGAGCCCTCGACCAAGGCCGCTTCGACGTTCCTCGCGACCGTCGCACCGACCAAGAACGTGCTCGTCGTGCTCGACCGCGAGGACGACTTCGGCTACCTGAGCGTGCGCAACCTCGGTTACGTGCACGTCCTCATGGCCGACCAGCTGAACGCCTACGACGTGCTCGTCTCGGACGACATCGTCTTCACCAAGGCCGCCATCGACGCGTTCATCGCGCAGAAGGCCGGCGCCACTGAGGAGGTCTCCGCATGACCGTGCAGAAGGACCCGCGCGACGTCATCCTGAAGCCGGTCGTCTCGGAGAAGAGCTACGGTCTGATCGACGAGGGCAAGTACACGTTCATCGTGGACCCCCGCTCGAACAAGACCGAGATCAAGCTCGCCATCGAGAAGATCTTCGGCGTCCAGGTGGCTTCGGTCAACACGATCAACCGCGTCGGCAAGGCCCGCCGCACCCGCTTCGGCATCGGCAAGCGCAAGGACACCAAGCGCGCCATCGTCACGCTCAAGTCGGGCACCATCGACATCTTCACGGCAGTCGGCTGACGGTCGGGGAGGAAGAGAGAACATGGCTATTCGCAACTACAAGCCCACGACCCCCGGTCGCCGCGGCTCGTCGGTGGCTGACTTCGCCGAGATCACGCGATCGACGCCGGAGAAGTCGCTGCTCCGCCCGCTTTCCAAGACGGGTGGCCGCAACAACCAGGGTCGCATCACGACCCGTCACATCGGTGGTGGCCACAAGCGCCAGTACCGCGTGATCGACTTCCGTCGCAACGACAAGGACGGCGTCAACGCCAAGGTCGCTCACATCGAGTACGACCCCAACCGCACCGCGCGCATCGCGCTGCTCCACTACGTGGACGGCACGAAGCGCTACATCCTCGCGCCGAACAAGCTGGCGCAGGGCGACATCATCGAGTCGGGTGCCGGCGCTGACATCAAGCCGGGCAACAACCTGCCGCTGAAGAACATCCCGACGGGTACCGTCATCCACGCCATCGAGCTCCGTCCCGGTGGCGGCGCGAAGATGGCTCGTTCGGCGGGCGCCTCGGTGCGTCTCGTCGCCAAGGACGGCCCCTACGCTCAGCTGCGCCTCCCCTCGGGCGAGGTCCGCAACGTCGATGCGCGCTGCCGCGCGACCATCGGCGAGGTCGGCAACGCCGAGCAGTCGAACATCAACTGGGGCAAGGCCGGCCGCAAGCGCTGGCTCGGCGTTCGCCCGACCGTCCGTGGTGTCGCGATGAACCCGGTCGATCACCCGCACGGTGGTGGTGAGGGTAAGACCTCTGGTGGTCGTCACCCCGTTTCGCCGTGGGGCCAGGCTGAGGGCCGCACCCGTCACGCCAACAAGGAAAGCGACAAGCTCATCGTGCGTCGCCGTAACGCCGGCAAGAAGCGCAAGTAGGAGTAAAGAAGATGCCCCGCAGTCTGAAGAAGGGCCCCTTCGTCGACGAGCACCTGCTTCGCAAGGTCGTCTCGCAGAACGAAGCCGGCACCAAGAACGTCATCAAGACGTGGTCGCGCCGCTCGATGATCATCCCCGCCATGCTGGGTCACACCATCGCCGTGCACGACGGTCGCAAGCACATCCCCGTGTTCGTCACGGAGACGCTTGTCGGCCACAAGCTGGGCGAGTTCGCGCCCACCCGCACCTTCCGTGGTCACGTGAAGGACGACAAGAAGGGCCGTCGCCGCTAAGGCGACTGAGGAGGAGAGAGAAATGGTGGAGTCCATCGCACGTGTGCGACACATCCGCGTGACCCCTCAGAAGGCTCGTCGCGTCGTCGCCCTCATCAAGGGCAAGCAGGCCCAGGAGGCGCTCGCGATCCTGAAGTTCGCGCCGCAGGCGGCTTCCGAGCCGATCTACAAGCTGGTCGCGTCGGCTATGGCCAACGCCCAGGTGAAGGCCGACAAGGACGGCGAGTCGTTCGATGAGGCCGACCTGTTCGTCCTGAACGCCTACGTCGACGAGGGCACGACGCTCAAGCGTTTCCGCCCCCGTGCTCAGGGTCGCGCGTTCCAGATCAAGAAGCGCACGAGCCACATCACGGTCGTGCTCTCGACGCCGGAGGTCGCTCAGACCGCCGGTGCCGACAAGAAGAAGGCGAGCAACTAATGGGTCAGAAGGTCAACCCGTACGGCTTCCGCCTCGGCATCACCACGGATCACGTCTCGCGCTGGTTCGCGGACTCGACGAAGCCGGGTCAGCGTTACGCCGACTACGTGGCCGAGGACATCAAGATCCGCAAGCTGCTGCAGACGAACCTCGACCGTGCCGGCGTCAGCCGCATCGAGATCGAGCGCACTCGCGACCGCGTCCGCGTCGACATCCACACCGCCCGTCCGGGCATCGTGATCGGTCGTCGTGGTGCCGAGGCCGAGCGCATCCGCGGCGAGCTCGAGAAGCTCTCGGGCAAGCAGATCCAGCTGAACATCCTCGAGGTCAAGAACCCCGAGGCTGACGCTCAGCTCGTCGCCCAGGGCGTCGCCGAGCAGCTCAGCGCCCGCGTGGCCTTCCGCCGCGCGATGCGCAAGGGCCTCCAGGGCGCCCAGCGCGCCGGCGCCAAGGGCATCCGCATCCAGGTCTCGGGCCGCCTCGGCGGCGCGGAGATGTCGCGTTCGGAGTTCTACCGCGAGGGTCGTGTGCCGCTGCACACGCTGCGCGCGAACATCGACTACGGCTTCTACGAGGCCAAGACCACCTTCGGCCGCATCGGCGTGAAGGTCTGGATCTACAAGGGCGACCTCACCAACAAGGAACTCGCGCGCGAGCAGGCCAACATGAAGCCTGCCCGTGACCGCGACCGTGGCGGCCGTCGTGGCCCGCGTCGTGACGACGCGGCGACCCCGGTGGCGGAAGGAGCTTCGGCGTAATGCTCATCCCCCGCAAGGTCAAGTACCGCAAGCAGCACCACCCCAAGCGCGATGGTGCCGCGACCGGTGGCACCAAGGTGTCGTTCGGTGAGTTCGGCATCCAGGCCCTCACCCCCGCTTACGTGACGAACCGTCAGATCGAGTCCGCTCGTATCGCCATGACGCGTCACATCAAGCGTGGTGGAAAGGTCTGGATCAACATCTACCCGGACCGCCCCCTCACGAAGAAGCCCGCCGAGACCCGCATGGGTTCGGGTAAGGGCTCGCCCGAGTGGTGGGTCGCCAACGTCAAGCCGGGTCGCGTCCTCTTCGAGGTCGCGGGCGTCAACGAGCAGCTCGCTCGTGAGGCCCTCACCCGAGCAATCCACAAGCTGCCCCTGAAGGCACGCATCATCAAGCGCGAGGAGGGCGACGCGTAATGGCGATCGGCACCAAGGAGCTCGCTCCGAGCGAGCTCGACACGTTCGAGGACACCCGCCTCGTCGAGGAGCTGCGTAAGGCGAAGGAAGAGCTGTTCAACCTGCGCTTCCAGTCGGCCACCGGTCAGCTCGAGAGCCACGGTCGCATCCGCGCCGTCAAGCGCGACATCGCGCGGCTCTACACCGTGATCCGCGAGCGCGAGCTGGGCATCCGTGCCACGCCCGCTCCGGTCGAGGCCAAGGCCAAGAAGGCCAAGGCGAAGAAGGCCGCCGAGGAGACTCCGGCCGTCGAGGGAGGGGCTGAGTGATGGCCGCCGAGAAGAAGACTGTGGAGCACGGCGCGCACGATGTGCGCGACGCCGACGCCCGTGGCTACCGCAAGGTCGCCCGCGGTTACGTCGTGAGCGACAAGATGGACAAGACGATCGTCGTCGAGGTCGAGGACCGCGTTAAGCACCCCCTCTACGGCAAGGTCATCCGTCGCACGAGCAAGCTCAAGGCCCACGACGAGAACAACAGCGCCGGCATCGGCGACTTCGTTCTCATCAACGAGACCCGCCCGCTGAGCGCCACCAAGCGCTGGCGCCTGGTTGAGATCCTGGAGAAGGCCAAGTGATCCAGACTGAGTCCCGCCTCAAGGTCGCCGACAACACCGGCGCCAAGGAGCTGCTCACGATCCGTGTCCTCGGTGGTTCGAACCGCCGTTACGCCGGCATCGGCGACACGATCGTCGCGACCGTCAAGGACGCGATCCCGGGCGGCAACGTCAAGAAGGGCGACGTGGTCAAGGCCGTCGTCGTCCGCACCGTCAAGCAGGTTCGCCGCGCCGACGGTTCGTACATCAAGTTCGATGAGAACGCCGCCGTCATCCTGAAGAACGACGGGGAGCCCCGCGGCACCCGCATCTTCGGCCCGGTCGGCCGCGAGCTTCGTGACCGCAAGTTCATGAAGATCGTCTCGCTCGCCCCGGAGGTGCTGTAACTCATGGCGAAGATCAAGAAGGGTGACCTCGTTCAGGTCATCACGGGTG
>Ga0308156_1001801_pt1 | contig 22295 bp, 22 predicted proteins | sample PhyAR2_FD_201041 | JGI IMG/M metagenome (GOLD analysis project Ga0308156, IMG submission 201041) | Phyllosphere microbial communities from UC Gill Tract Community Farm, Albany, California, United States - DLSL A.R2 | ecosystem: Host-associated > Plants > Phyllosphere > Unclassified | place: USA... | reverse complement strand
CTCGACGAGCGCTGCAGCGTGGTTCATGGGCGACTTCCGCAACGAGTCCGACCACGACGTCCGCGTGCGCAGTGTCCGCATCGACCGCGTCGAGGGTGTGCGGCTCGAGCACCTCGCGATCGCTCCGAGCCCGGACTCGTCGGCGCCCGGACTCATCGGCACCGACTCGGCTGCCCGGCCGGCCGAGTACGGGTCGACGGTCCCGGTCGACAGCGGCGTCGTCGTCCGGGCACACGGCGAACTCGACGTGGTCGGCCGCATCGTGCTCGAACCGGACCGGGACGACGGGTACGTGCGCGGCATCAGGGTCACGACGCAGGACCGCCTGGGTCGGGTCCGTGCCGTCTCGCAGCCGATCGCGTTCGGCGTCGGCATCGACCAGGGCCAGGAGCCCGGCGTGATCGGCTGCCCCGGCACCTGAGCGGCGGCCAGGGACGCGGCACGGCATCGCCGAGCGCCCGCCTGCCCGCTCAGTTACACCCCGAGCTGCTCCGCCACCTCGAGCCAGCGCTCCTCGAGCTGCTCGACCTCGGCCTCGAGTGCGCCGAGCTTCGACTGCAGTTCGCCGAGCCCGGCGTAGTCGGACTGGTCGTGCGTCGCGAACTGGTCGAGCAGCTGCTTGCGGTCGGCGCCGACCTTCGCGATCTTCCGGTCGAGCGCCGACATCTCCTTCTCCGCCGTCCGCCGGTCCGCTCCCGACAGGGCGGACGCACCGGCGGCGGTGGACCCGGCCACGGCACCGGCCGAGCCGGTCCCGCCGACGGTGTCGGGCCTCCCGGCAGACGCGGCGGCAGCCGCAGAGGCGGTCCCGCCACCGGTGCCGGCCTCGCGCAGCCGCATGTACTCGTCGACGCCGCCGGGCAGGTGGCGCAGGTGTCCGCCGAGCACGGCGTACTGCTGGTCGGTGACGCGCTCGAGCAGGTACCGGTCGTGGCTGACGACCAGCAGGGTGCCGGGCCAGGTGTCGAGCAGGTCCTCCATCGCGGCGAGCATGTCGGTGTCGAGGTCGTTGGTGGGCTCGTCGAGGATGAGCACGTTGGGCTCGTCGAGCAGGATGAGCATGAGCTGCAGGCGTCGCTTCTGCCCGCCGGACAGGTCCTTGACGGGCGTGGAGAGCTGCTCCGAGGTGAAGCCGAGCCGCTCGAGCAACTGCGACGGCGTCATCTCCTTGCCGTCGGCGACGTAGCTCGTCTTCTTGCGGGCCACGACCTCGCGGACGCGGTCGTCAGCGAACTGCTGCAGGTCGGCGAGCTGCTGGTCGAGCACCGCGACCTGCACGGTCTTGCCGGTCTTCACCCGCCCGCTGGTCGGCTGCAGCCGACCGGAGACCAGGTTCAGCAGGGTCGACTTGCCGGCGCCGTTCGGGCCGAGGACGCCGGTCCGCTCCCCCGGTGCGATGCGCCACTCGATGCGGTCCAGGATCTGCGTGCCGTCGAACGAGACGCTCACGTCGAGCAGGTCGACGACGTCCTTGCCGAGGCGCGCGGTCGCCGTCCGGGACAGCGCGACCGTGTCGCGGATCGGCGGGACGTCGTCGATCAGGGCGTTCGCTGCGTCGATGCGGAACTTCGGCTTGCTCGTGCGGGCCGGGGCGCCGCGGCGGAGCCACGCGAGCTCCTTGCGGGCCAGGTTCTGGCGGCGCTGCTCGATCGTGGCCGCCTGCCGGTCACGCTCGACGCGCTGCAGGATGTACGCGGCGTAGCCACCCTCGAAGGGGTCGACGACGCCGTCGTGGACCTCCCAGGTGTCGGTCGACACCGCGTCGAGGAACCACCGGTCGTGCGTCACGACGACCATGCCGCCCTGGTTCGACGACCAGCGGCGGTTGATGTGCCCGGCAAGCCACTCGATGCCCTCGACGTCCAGGTGGTTGGTCGGCTCGTCCAGGAACAGGACGTCCCAGTCACCGACCAGCAGCCGCGCGAGTGCCACACGGCGACGCTGCCCACCGGACAGGTCGTCGACGCTGACGTCCCACGGGATGTCGGAGACCAGACCGCCGATGATGTCGCGGATCTTCGGGTCACCGGCCCACTCGTGCTCCTCGAGGTCGCCGACGACGGTGCTGCCGACGGTCGCGCCCTCGGGCAGGACGTCGCGCTGGTCCAGGTAGCCGATGGTCAGCCCGCGGCGGTGCGTGACGCGGCCGCCGTCCGGCTCGAGGCGCTGGGACAGCAGTGCGAGGAGGGTCGACTTGCCGTCGCCGTTCCGGCCGACGACGCCGATCCGGTCACCCTCGTCGATGCCGAGGGTGACGTTGTCGAAGACGACCTTGGTGGGGAACTCGAGATGCAGGTTCTCGGCGCCGAGGAGATGTGCCACGCGTCAAGGGTAGGTGGCGCGGGTGGGTGCGGGTGTCGCGCGGGGCGCGGGTGGCGCGGCGGCGCGGCGCGGGGGGCGCGGGCGCGTGGGCGCGTGGGCGCGTGGGCGCGTGGGCGCGGGTCGAACCAGGTTCCCGACATGGAACCAGGGCGGGTGGCTGGTTCGACGTCGGGAACGTGGTTCGACGCAGCGGTACGGGGTGCGTCGTGCGCGGTACGCGGTGCGTCGTGCGCGCTGTGCGGCCCGGCCGGGAGGCGCGGGTCAGCTCCCCGGGACCGCGTCGCCCTCGCCGGCTGCCTCCTTGGCACGGCGCAGGCGCGCCTGGGCCTCCCAGTACTCGATCTCGCGCTCGAGCTCCGCGAGCTCCTGCTCGGTCCCGGTGACCCGCTTGTCGCCGTGCGCCGCGCGGGCGTGGCCGATGCTGGCGTACCGGTCCTCGTGCCGGTTCGGCTCGATGTAGCGGCCGTGGTTCCGGTCGTTCGCACTCCAGTCGTGCCCGACGGCGAACCACACGATGCTGCCGACGACGGGCAGGAAGACGCAGATGAGGATCCACGCCAACTTCGGCAGCCCACGGACCTGGTCGTCGCCCCGGGTGATGATGTCGATCAGGGCGAAGACGAGCAGGACGATCCCCGCCCCGTACAACAGAACGCTCATGTTCCCGGATTCTACGAACCGGCCGAGTACCGATCCATGCCCTGAACGGGTGCCGCGATCACGATCGGGCGTCGGTCTCCTGCGGGGTTCCACAGCTGCCGGGTCCGACCGCGGGTCCGTCGGCGAGCAGACGTCGGGCGAGGGCACCATCGCGGACGCTGCCGGCCAGGCTCCCGGCCGTCAGCACGGCTGGGACGAGGTACAGGATCGACAGGGCGTTGGCGCCCGAGGCGGCCAGCGCACTCCAGGTGATCGTCGTTGCGCACAGGGCGAGCAGACCGTCGGCCGCCGCCATCTGGACCGCGGTCGCCCGGACCACGGTGCGCCGGTCGGCGGGAGCGGAGCCGTGCCCACGGACGACGCGCTTGACGGCCTGCTGCTCCCGTGCGGAGAGCGATCCGATCACCGGCTGCCCTTCCGGTGTCCGGCGCCGGCGGACGGCCCCGATCACCGATGCGGCGACCACGATCATCGCCACGGACGCCACGACGACGACGAGCATCGACCGCACGGGCGCATCCGGCGGCAACGCGACCGCGGTGACGAGCAGTGCCACCTCGACCAGGACGCTGACGGACACGAGCAGGCCCAGCCGAGCGGGACGAGGTCCCCGCCCCGCTGCGGACCGCCGCAGCACGAGCCGAGCGCGCCGCTCGGCGAGGTCCCACCGGTGCTCGGCTGCCGCCACCGTGTCGCTCATCGGCCGCTGCCGGTGCGCACGACGCCGGGGCACATCAGAGCGCAGCCACCCACTCGTCCGTGCCGTCCGTGAACTCCTGGCGCTTCCAGATCGGCGTGCGCTCCTTCACCAGGTCGATCAGCGCCGCGCACGCTGCGAACGCCTCGGCCCGGTGCGGCGAGGACACGGCGGCGGCGAGCGCCACGTCACCGATGCCCAACGCCCCGACGCGGTGCAGCACGGCGATGCGGACCTCCGGGTGCTCGGCGGCGATCGACCGGGCGACCTCGGCGATCACGTCGCCGGCGCTCGGGTGCCGCTCGTAGTCGAGCGCCGTCACGCCCTTGCCGTCGTCGTGGTCGCGGACGACCCCGGCGAAGGTGACGACCGCACCGTCGCGGTCCGTGGCGACGGCGTCTGAGACCTCGTCGACGGTGATGACCCGGTCCACCACGTCGGCGATGACGACGCGTTTCGCGCTCACGAGGCGCTCCGGGGCGCGTGCCCCTCGCCGTGCAGCTGGGCGAGGACGTGGTCGAGCACGCCGTCGAGGACGGCCAGCCCGTCGGCGACCCCGCCCCGTGACCCGGGCAGGGTCACCACGAGCGTCCGTCCGCCCGCGATGCCGGCGACCCCGCGGGTCAGCAGCGCCGTCGGCCCGGCCCCGGCGAGCCCGCGCCGGCGGATCTCCTCGGTGATGCCCGGGAGGTCGAGGTCGATCAGGGGCGCCACGGCCTCGGGCGTCCGGTCGGTCGGGGTGACGCCCGTCCCACCCGTGGTCACGACGACCCTGGCGTCCGCGAGCAGCTCGGCGGACACGGTCTCGGCGATCGCACCGCCGTCCGGCACGATGGTCGGCTCGCCCACGCTGAACCCCCGCTCCCGGAACCAGGCGGCGATCGTCGGGCCGGTGCGGTCGAGCGAGGCGTCCGTCGACGCCTGCGTGGAGACGACGACCACGCCGGCGCGGCCCCTGGTCGGTTCGGACGTCATCGAGCGCTCCAGTCCCCGGAGCGTCCGCCGTGCTTCTCGAGCACCCGGACGTCCGTGATCACGGCCGCACGGTCGACGGCCTTCACCATGTCGTACACGGTCAGCGCGGCGACGCTCGCGCCGGTGAGCGCCTCCATCTCGACGCCGGTGCGCGAGGTGGTCCGGACGGAGACCTCGATGTGCACGCGGTCGCCCGCTCCGGTGATGTCGACCTCGACCCCCGCGATGGGCAGCGGGTGGCACAGCGGCACGAGGTCCGAGGTCTTCTTGACCGCCATGATGGCCGCGATCCGAGCGGTGCCGATGACCTCGCCCTTGGGCAGCGACCCGTCGATGATCCGCTCGACCACGTCGGTCCGCGTCACCAGGGTGGCGGTGGCGGTGGCGGACCGGGCGGTGACGTCCTTGTCGGAGACGTCGACCATGTGGGCGGAGCCGTCGGACCGGACGTGGGACAGGTCGGCGCCGTGCTCCTCGGCGGTGGGGTCGTCGGCGGTGGGGTCGTCGGTCATCGCAGGCTCCAGACGGTCAGCGGGTCCCCCGGTTCGACGGTGTCGGTGCCGACCGGGACGTGGACGAGGTGGGTGGCGGCGGCGAGGTGCCCGAGCAGGTGCGAGCTCGGGCCGCCGACGAAGTGGACGCGTCCGTCGGCGACCCGGCCGCGGCGCACCTGGTGCTTGCCCGCCGGCGAGGTCGCCGACTCGGCTGCCGGCAGCTCGGCGGTCGCGCGGTCCGCAGCGCCCACGAGCGCCGCGAGCAGGGGGCGCAGGAAGACCTCGAACGACACGAGCGCGGACACGGGGTTGCCGGGGAACGCGACGACGGGGACGCTGCGGCCCGCGAGCGGCAGGCTGCCGAGTGCCTGCGGTCCCCCGGGCTGCATCGCGACGGGCGTGACGGCGAGACCGAGCGGCCCGAGCGTCTGGCGCACCACCTCGTACGCTCCGGCACTGATCCCGCCGGTGGTGAGCACGAGGTCGGTCCGGTCCCCCACGGCGTGCTCGAGCGCGGGCAGGAAGGCGTCGACGTCGTCGGTCAGGCGGACCGTCCGCGCGACGGCCCCGACGTCGGCGAGCGCGGCCCGCAGTGCGACGCCGTTCGCATCGCCGATCGACGCACCCGGCGCACCGTCGTCGAGCCCGCCGTCCTCGAGCCCACCGTCGGCGAGCTCGCTGCCCGTGGACACGACCAGCACCCGCACCCGCCGGCGGACTTCGACGTCCTCGACCCCCGCGGACGCGAGGGCCCCGAGGAGCGCCGGCGTCACCGGGGCGCCGGCCGGGGCGAGCTCGGCCCCGCGGACGACGTCACTGCCGACGGTCCGGACGAAGGTGCCGGCGGACGTGCCGTCCGGCACGGTGAGCTCGGCGAGCTCCAGGGCTGCGGGGAAGGCCCCCGGGGCGATCGCCTCGACCTGGACGACCGCGTCCGCGCCGTCGGGGATCCGCGCCCCGGTCATGACGGGCGCGGCGGTCCCCGGTGCCAACGGCCGGGGCACCACACCGGCCGGGATCGGGTCCACCACCCGCACGGCCCGGCCGGCCTCGGCGGAGCGGACGGCGAACCCGTCCATCTGGCTGTTGTCGAACGCGGGCAGCGGGACGGGCGACGTCACCGCTCGTGCCAGCAGGCGGTACCCGCGACCGGCGCCGGCCGCGTCGGCCAGGTCGTCGATCGGGACCCGTTCCGGACCGAGCTGCGCCACCACGGGCGCGAGGAGCGCGGCCACCTCGTCGCGATGCTGACCGATCGTGCGCACCCGTGCCTCCGAACTCGTCGTGACGCCCGCTCTCGGTCGCTGCCGGAGGGGCGTCAGTAGCGTATCGAGGGCGCACCACGCGCCGAGGACGACCGGAGGACCTGTGGAGGACGACGTGACCACGACCGCACCTGTGGACGGAACGACCGCACGCATCGGGGTGATCGGGGGCTCCGGCCTCTACCGCCTCTTCGAGGATGGCACCGCCGACGAGATCGACGTCGCGACCCCCTACGGCCCGACCTCCAGCCCGATCACGATCGGCACGATGGCGGGCAAGCGCGTCGCGTTCCTCACCCGGCACGGCCGCGAGCACTCCGTCGCCCCGCACCTGATCAACCACCGTGCGAACGTGTGGGCGCTCCGCTCCCTGGGCGTCCGCGCGATCGTCTCGTCGAGCGCCGTGGGCGGGCTGCACCCGGACTACGCTCCCGGCACCTTCGTCGTGACGGACCAGCTGGTCGACCGCACCTGGGGTCGACCGGACACGTTCTTCGAGGACCAGGTGCAGCACCTGTCCTTCGCCGACCCGTTCGACCCGGTGCTCCGCCGCGCCGCGATCGACGCGATCGCCGCGCTCGACGTGCCGTTCCGACCGACGGGCACGTGCGTCGTGATCCAGGGCCCGCGGTTCTCGACGCGCGCCGAGTCGGTGTGGATGCGCGAGGCCGGCGGCCACACCATCAACATGACGATGACCCCCGAGGTGCCGCTCGCGGCCGAGCTCGGCATCGGCACCGTCAACCTGTCCTACGTCACCGACGCCGACGCCGGGCTGGCACCGGCAGCCGACGAGACGGCCGCCGGCGGAACCGCACCCGGCGAGACGGCACAGGGTGAGACGGCGCAGGGCGAGGCCCCCGTCACGCACGCCGCGGTGATGGAACGCCTGGCCCGCGCGAACGAAGTCATCGTCCGCGCCATCGGCGACGTCGTCGCCGCGCTGCCGGACGACTGGGCGCCGCGCGAGCTCGTGCCCGCCGCGGCCAGCGAGAGCGTGCTCCGGAAGGCGGTCGGCGCATGAGCCGCCTGCTCGTCACCGGAGGCGCGGGGTTCATCGGCTCCGCGATCGTCCGCCGTGCCCTCGCCGAGGGGCACGAGGTCCGCATCCTCGACTCCCTGCGCGACGACGTGCACGGCGACCCCGCCGAGGTCGTCCGCGCCCACGAGCAGCAGGGCCTGTCGTTCGTGCACGGCGACGTCCGTGACCGCGCCGCGCTCGAGGCCGCGCTCGACGGCGTCGACGTCGTCTGCCACCAGGCGGCGAAGGTCGGCCTCGGCGTCGACTTCCAGGACGCCCCCGACTACGTCTCGTCGAACGACGCCGGCACCGCCCACGTCCTCGCCGGCATGGACCGGCACGGCATCGGGCGGCTCGTGGTCGCGAGCTCGATGGTCGTCTACGGCGAGGGTGCGTACGAGACCGCCGACGGCGACCCGGTGCGGCCGCCCGCGCGTCGCCGCGAGGACCTCGACGCCGGTCGCTTCGACCCCATCGGCCCCGACGGCCGTCCGCTCGTCCCGGGGCTCATCGACGAGTCGGCCGCGCTCGACCCCCGCAACGTCTACGCGCAGACGAAGGTCGCGCAGGAACACCTCGCCTCGTCGTGGGCCCGCGCGACCGGAGGCACCGCGATCGCCCTCCGGTACCACAACGTCTACGGGCCGGGGATGCCGTCGAACACCCCGTACGCCGGCGTCGCCTCGCTGTTCCGGTCGGCCCTGGCACGGGGCGAGGCACCCCGGGTCTTCGAGGACGGCCGCCAGCGCCGCGACTTCGTGCACGTCGACGACGTCGCCGGTGCGAACGCCGCGTCGATCGCCGCGACCGCCGAGCTGCCCGCCGAGTCCTTCCGGGCGTACAACGTCGGGTCCGGCGTCGTGCACACCATCGGCGACATGGCGTCCGCGATCGCCGGTCCGGACGGCCCGCAGCCGGTGGTCACCGGCGAGTACCGGCTCGGCGACGTCCGCCACGTCACGGCGTCGTCGGACCGCATCCGGGCGGAGCTCGGGTGGCACGCGCAGGTGGACTTCGAGCAGGGCATGCGCGAGTTCGCGACCGCCCCGCTGCGAGCCGCCGTCCAGCGCTGACCGGCGCGGCCGGGGCGGCCGGGGCGCTCCCGGCCGCGCCGCCGTGGCGGGGAGCGGGCTGAGACTCGGCACAGGCGACCGAACCGCCGAGCGGTCGGCAGGACCGGCCACCCACCCGCAGAGCGCCGACCGTCGGGGGTGATCCGAGCCTCCCGGCTGTCCCCCGGAAGTGGGACATGCCATCCGTTCGACGCACGGGATCACCACCGGGGGACAGCTAGTCTGTACCCCGGGCAGCGTCTTCGTGTTACGTCGAGTGCATGGACCGCACGCCCTCCGACGACCACGAACCCGCCGCCGCCGACGCGACGCGCGGGACCGACGCGGAGTCCCGTCGATCCGACGACCCGCACCGAATGGACCACATGACCGTCGACGTGATCCTGCCCTGTCTCGACGAGGCGGACGCACTCCCCCACGTCATCGGGCGCCTGCCCGAGGGCTACCGCGCCATCGTCGTCGACAACGGCTCGACCGACGGCTCCGCCGGCGTCGCCCGCGCGCACGGTGCGACCGTCGTGTCCGAGCCCGTCAAGGGCTTCGGCTCGGCCTGCGCCGCCGGTGTCGCCGCCGCGACCGCCGAGTACGTCGCCTTCTGCGACGCCGACGCCTCGATGGACCCGGCCGAACTGCCGGCGCTCGTCGCACGCGTGGCCGACGGCCGCACCGACCTCGCGCTCGGCCGTCGCGTCCCGACCACGCGCGGCGCCTGGGCGCCGCACGCCCGCTTCGCGAACCGCGTGCTCGCCGTGCTCATGCGCCGAGCCACCGGCTACCGCCTCCGCGACCTCGGCCCGATGCGCGTGATGCGCCGCGCCGACCTCGTCGCGCTCGACCTGCAGGACCGTCGCAGCGGCTACCCGCTGGAGATGGTGCTGGCCGCCCACGCGGCCGGCTGGCACGTCGACGAGTCCGACATCGGCTACGCCCAGCGCGTCGGCGACAGCAAGGTCACCGGCACGCTCCGCGGCACGGTCAACGCCGTCCGCGACATGTCCCGTCTGCTGCGCGAGTACGGACGGGAGGCGCGCCCCCGCGTCGTCGCACCCGGTCCGGCCCGCGACGTGGCCGGGTCCACCTCGGAAGGAGCCCGTTCATGACGGACGTCACGGTGGTCGTCGTGGCCAAGGAGTGCCTGCCCGGCAAGGTCAAGACCCGGCTGACGCCGGCCCTGACCCCGGAGGGCGCCGCACGCGTCGCGTCGGCAGCACTCGCCGACACGATCGCGACGGTCCGGGCCCTCCCGGCGTCGCGGCGCGTGCTGCTGTACGACGGCGTCGTCCTGCCCGAGGGCACCGACGACTTCGAGGTCCTGCACCAGGTGGGCGGCGGCCTCGACGAGCGCCTCGGCGCGATGTTCGACGCGATGACGGGCCCGACCCTGCTCGTCGGCATGGACACCCCGCAGGCGACGCCCGAGCACCTCGCCCCGGTGTTCGACGACCCGGACCGCGACGCGTGGTTCGGACCGGCGGACGACGGCGGCTTCTGGTCCCTGTACCTGCGGGAGCCCGACGGTGCCCTGCTCCGCGGCGTCCCGATGTCGCAGGACGACACCGGTGCCGTGCAGCGCGCCCGCCTGACCGACGCCGGCCTGTCCGTCGGCACCCTGCCCGGGCTGCTCGACGTCGACACCGTGGCGGACGCCGAGCAGGTGGCCGCCACGGCTCCGGACTCCCGCTTCGCCGCGGCGTTCCGCGCCGAGGCACCCGCACCACTGACCACGACGACCGGAGGTGCCCGATGACGATGCACGACACCATCACGTTCGGCGCAGGCGGCGGCGAGCCGTACGCCCGCGCCCTGCGGACCGACGGCCACCTGCGCCTGACCGACCCCGAGCGTCCCGACGTCGAGGTGACGATGGACGTCGGCCGCTGGAGCGCCGCCGCCGACCGGGTCGACCGGTCGCTGCTCGACGGCGCCGACGGTCCCGTCATCGACATCGGCTGCGGCCCGGGCCGCATGCTCGTGGCCGCCCGCACGCTCGGGATCCCGGCGCTCGGCGTCGACGTGTCGGACGAGGCCGTCGCCATCGCGCGGCGTTCCGGCGGGACGGCCGTGCAGGGCTCGGTCTTCGACCCGATCCCCGACGAGGGCCGGTGGGACACCGCGCTCGTGATCGACGGCAACATCGGCATCGGCGGCGACCCGGTCGCCCTGCTGGCCCGCTGTGCCGAGATCGTCCGCGACGGTGGACGTGTCGTCGTCGAGACGCACGTCGACCGTTCCGCCGACCGGACCTTCACCGCACACGTGATGGACGCCGACGGCAACCGCAGCGAGGGCTTCCCCTGGGCCGAGGTGGGTGTCGACGCGCTGCTCGAGCACGCGGTGTCCGCGGGGCTGCAGGCCCGTCAGAGCTGGACCACCGACGGCCGGACGTTCTGCGAGCTCGCCGCGTGAGGCACCCTCGTTGTCTTGCATCGCTCAAGACAACGAGGTATCTTGGTGGTCATCAGCCGACGGCGCACTGATTGCCGGCACGGTGATCGGTGACCCTCGGCACGACGACGAGGAGCACCCGTGCAGAACCGACAGAACCCCCTCGGCGGCGCCTACGTCTCCGGTCTCGAGCAGCGCGACGAGCTCGGCGCCTACGTGGTCGAGGCCGCGTGGCGCCCCCTCGGCAGCTACACCGGTACCGGCACCGGCCGGACCCTGGGCCGCTTCGTGGACGCCCAGTTCCGGCGTCCCGGTACGGCGACGTCCTCCACGCGGACCGTGACCGGTTCGCTGCGCACGGCGACCGGCTCGTTCCGCACCGCCTGAGTCGCCACTCCCCCAGACCGCGAGCGGTCGCCCACCCCGGGACGTCCCCCCACGTTCCCGGTCGGGCGGCCGCTCGTGTCGCGTCCGGGCGGCCCCTCGTGTCGCAACCGGGCGGCCGCTCGTGTCGCGTCCGGGCAGCCCGCACCAGCCGTCAGTCGGCCTCCCGGTCGAACCGTCCGCCTGCGGGCTCGCTGTCCAGCAGGTTCCAGACGAGCAGCGTGACGGCGCCGACCACCGGGACCACCTGGACCACCTGCAGCCAGCCGCTCCGGTCCGTGTCGTGCAGGCGACGGCACTGCAGGCTCAGGTTCGGCAGCAGGGTCACGACCAGCCAGACGAGCAGCGCGACCGTGAACGGCGCTCGGGCTGCCGTCGGCACGATCGCGACCGTGGTCACGAGCAGCACGCAGACCGCGGCCCAGAGCGTGCGCGCCCACCAGAACTCCGCGCGGCTCGCCCTGCCGTCGAAGGACGCGGCCCGCAGCACGAACCGCACGACGGCGACGCGGGGACCCGCTCCCCGGACCGGCCGTGACGACCGCTGCCACCCCGCACGGCCCAGGTCCGCCGACGCCGGCGGTGCCAGCTCGGTCGACCGCACGCCGAGCTGCCGCCGCATCCAGGTCAACCACTCCCGGTCCGTCGCGCCGACGTCCGCCGGGTCGTGGTTGCAGTCGAGCGCGACCAGGGTCGCGGCGACCGTCTCGTCGTCACTCGCGAGCAGCTCGTCGAGTTCGGCCCCCAGCGCGCGCGCCTCGTCCCGTGTGGCCGTCGCGAGGAAGTGCGCCATCACGTCCTCCGGCCCCATCTCGGTGTCCGCCCACGAACGGTGGAAGTACGCGCCGACGAAGCCGTCGAGGGCGGGGAAGCGGTCGCTCGTGCCGCCGTCGAACGACGGGTACACCGCGACGACGTCGTGCCGCCACGGGTCACCGGCGCGCACCGCGAGCACGACCCGGACGGTGTCGAGCGGTGCCTCCGCGCCGAAGGCCGTGCCCACCCCGACGACACGGTGCGGCTCGGGACGGAAGGTGAGCCGGATCGGTCGCACCATCCCGCGTCCGTCCCAGACGTCGATGCGTTCCCGGTGCGCGCGCAGGGCGGCGTCGGTGAGCGACCGGACCTCCCGGTCGTCGACCGTGAAGCGCGTGGTGCCGGTCCGCAGCGTCGGTGCCGCTGCCCTGTCGTCTGCCATCGCGTGGTGCCCCCGTCAGCGTCGGTCGTGCGGACACGAGGGCGTCCGGGACCGCACTCGGCCCCGCTCCCCCGTGCTCCGACCGTAGCGGCGGCAGGCGGTGTTCCGCGACGCCGCGACACACCCAGGGGGTCGAGTGCCAGGATGGGGCCATGAACGACCGCGCCGGCACACCCGCGACCGCAGACGACCTCGTCGACCTCGACGCCCTCCTGGCGGCCTACCACGAGCGCGTCCCCGACGTGTCGATCCCCGAGCAGAAGGTGGTGTTCGGCACCTCGGGCCACCGCGGGTCCTCGCTCGACACCGCGTTCAACGACACCCACATCGCCGCGATCACGCAGGCGATCGTCGAGTACCGCACCGAACAGGGCACCGACGGCCCGCTGTTCATCGGCCGGGACACCCACGCGCTCTCCGCCCCCGCCGAGCAGACCGCGCTGCAGGTCCTCGCCGCGAACGGCGTCCGCGTGCTCGCCGACGCCGAGGACGGCTACGTGCCGACCCCGGCGCTCAGCCACGCGATCATCGCGTACAACCGCGCGGACCACGGCGACACCGCCGACGGCATCGTCATCACGCCGAGCCACAACCCGCCGCGCGACGGCGGCTTCAAGTACAACCCGCCGCACGGCGGCCCCGCCGACAGCGACGCGACCTCGTGGATCGCGGACCGCGCGAACGCCATCATCGCCGGCGGCAACGCCGACGTGCGCCGACAGGACGAGACCGCGGCGGAGGGCTACGACTACCTCGGCTCGTACGTCGCCGACCTCGAGCACATCATCGACATCGACGCGATCAAGCGTGCCGGCGTGAAGATCGGTGCGGACCCGCTGGGCGGCGCCTCGCTGCCGTACTGGGAGCGCATCCGCGACCACTACGGGCTGGACCTGACCGTGGTGAACCCCGAGGTCGACCCGACCTGGGCCTTCATGACGCTCGACTGGGACGGCAAGATCCGCATGGACCCGTCGAGCCCCTCGGCGATGGCATCGGTGCTGGCGCACAAGGACGACTTCGACGTCCTGACCGGCAACGACGCCGACTCGGACCGTCACGGCATCGTCACCCCCGACGGCGGTCTGATGAACCCGAACCACTACCTGGCCGTCGCGATCGAGTACCTCTACGCGCACCGCCCCGAGTGGCGCGACGACGCCGCGATCGGCAAGACGCTCGTGTCGTCGAGCATCATCGACCGCGTCGCGGAGTCGCTCGGCCGTCGTCTGTGGGAGGTCCCGGTCGGCTTCAAGTGGTTCGTCCCCGGCCTGATCGACGGATCCGTCGCGTTCGGTGGCGAGGAGTCCGCCGGCGCCTCGTTCCTCCGCAAGGACGGCACGGCGTGGACGACCGACAAGGACGGCATCATCCTGGCCCTCCTGGCGTCCGAGATCGTCGCCGTCACGGGCAAGACCCCGTCGCAGCTGTACCGCGAGCTCACGGAGCGCTTCGGCGACCCGGTCTACCAGCGCGTGGACGCAGCGGCGAGCAAGGACCAGAAGGCACGGCTGTCGAAGCTCGACGGCGACGCCATCACCGCGGACACGCTCGCGGGCGACCCGATCACCGCGAAGCTCGCGAAGGCGCCGGGCAACGACGCGGCCGTCGGCGGCGTGAAGGTGGTCACGGACAAGGCGTGGTTCGCCGCCCGCCCGTCCGGCACCGAGGACGTCTACAAGATCTACGCGGAGAGCTTCGTCGGCCAGGACCACCTCGAGCAGGTCCAGCGCGAGGCCAAGGAGATCGTGGACGCGGCACTCGGCGCGTAGGCCGCACCCATCAGGAGGCGTCGTCGGATCCGTCCGACGGCGCCTCCTGCACATCCCCCGCGGGACCCTGCCGATGTCCACAGGAACGTCCGTCCGGGGAACAAACGGTTTGCGCCGGTTGTATTTTTGCAGTGCGCGCAACGAACGTTCCCCCGCGCCCGGGACGGAACACCTGCGCGAGCACCAGTACGCACGGGAGACCGAATGACCCAGACGGCGACCGCACCCGCGGCCCCCACCACGTCCTCGAACGCGGTGATGAACCACCGGCAGATCCTGCTCGTCATCTACGGGCTGATGGCCGGCATGTTCCTCGGCGCGCTCGACCAGACCATCGTCGGCACCGCGATCCGCACGATCGGCGACGACCTGCACGGCCTCGACCAGCAGGCTTGGGTGACGACCGGCTACCTCATCGCCTCGACGATCACGACGCCGATCTACGGCAAGCTGTCCGACATCTTCGGGCGGCGACCGCTGTTCCTCACGGCCATCGGCATCTTCATCGTCGGCTCGTTCGCGGCGTCGTTCTCGACCTCGATGCTCATGCTCGCCGGGTTCCGCGCCCTGCAGGGCCTCGGTGCCGGTGGCCTGATGTCCCTGCCGCTGGCGATCATGGGCGACATGCTCGCCCCGCGCGAGCGGGCGAAGTACCAGGGGTACTTCCTCGCCGTCTTCGGCATCTCCTCGGTGATCGGCCCCCTCGTCGGCGGGCTCTTCGCCGGTGCGTCCGAGATCCTGTTCGTCAGCGGCTGGCGCTGGGTCTTCCTGATCAACGTCCCGATCGGCATCGTGGCGCTGGTCATGGTGACGACGTTCCTGCACCTGCCGAAGTTCGGCAACCGCGGCAAGCCCCGCATCGACTGGTGGGGCGCGACGCTCGTCATCGTCACGCTCGTGCCGCTGCTCCTGATCGCCGAGCAGGGCCGCGAGTGGGGCTGGGACTCCCCTGGCGCGTTCGCCTGCTACGTCATCGGCGCGCTCGGCCTCATCGGCTTCGTGATCGTCGAGCGGGCCATGGGTGACGACGCGATCCTGCCGCTCAAGCTGTTCGGCTCGCGCGTGTTCTCGATGGCCGCCGTGCTCTCGGTGCTCGTCGGCTTCGGCATGTTCGGTGCGATGCTGACGCTCCCGCTGTACCTGCAGATCGTGAAGGGCGTCACGCCGACCGAGTCCGGTTTCAGCATGCTGCCGATGGTGCTCGGCCTGATGATCGCCTCGATCGCGTCCGGGCAGATCATCTCCCGCACGGGTCGGTACCAGGTCTTCCCGATCACCGGTACCGCGTTCACCGCCATCGGCTTCACGATCCTGACCTTCCTGGACGCCGACAGCCCGCTCTGGTTCCTCATGCTCGGCATGTTCGGCATCGGCCTGGGCCTCGGGCAGCTCATGCAGACGCTCACCCTGGCAGCGCAGAACTCCGTGTCCCCGCGGGACATCGGTGTCGCCACGAGCGCCGCGACGTTCTTCCGGCAGATCGGCGGCACCATGGGCACCGCGGTGCTCCTCTCGGTGCTGTTCACCCTCATGCCGACGAACATCACCGGCGCGATGCAGAACGAGTCGGACCTCAAGCCCGCCCTCAACGCCGCACTGACCCCCTCGGTCGCCAGCGCGTCCGACAACAAGGGCGTGATGGACCAGATCTGGTCGAAGATCGTCGATCCGGTGCAGCAGAACGTGCAGAAGGGCCTCGACCAGGGTGCCGCCGCCGCGAAGCAGGCAGCGGACGAGGCCGTCACGAAGCAGGTCACCGCCCAGGTGCAGCAGCAGGTCGCCGCCGGCAGGGTGCCTGCCTCGGCAGCCGACTCGGTCATCGCCGAGCAGGTCGCCGCGAACAAGTCGGCAGCCGAGCAGCAGGCACTCGAGACCGCCGCGTCGAAGGCGAACGCCGAGGTCGTGGACGGCACGCTGCAGATCGACTACGCGAACGCCTCCCAGCGACGAGCCGTGGTGGACGAGGTCGCACCGAAGCTCGTCGACCAGCTGAAGAACGGCAACACGGCGGCGAGTTCCTCCGCCGGCTCCGCGACGACCGACACGTCGTTCCTCAACGGCGCCGACCCCCGGCTGACCCGTCCGTTCCTCGTCGGCTTCAGCAGCTCCGCGGTGGTCGTCTACTGGGTCGGACTCGGCGTGATCCTGCTCGCCTTCGTCCTGACCTGGTTCTTCCGGGTGCCGCCGCTCCGCAAGACCTCGGCCCTGCAGGAGCAGGCCGACGCCGCGAAGGACGCTGACCAGTTGAGCGCTGACGCGCAGCGTGCCGCTGCGGACACCGGGTCGCTCGTCTCGCCCGACACCGGGTCGATGCGGACGGTCCCGACCTCGCCGGACGTGACGGCTCGATCCCCGCAGGACCGGACGGGAGGCGCCACCTCCCCCGCGACGTCGGTCCGGTCCGACGGTGGCACGGTCCAGGGCACGACCGCGACGGTCACGGCGGAGCGCGACGACGAGTCGGGCGCACCGCTGCCGAGTGCGGCGACGCACGGCGCGCACGCTTCGGCTGCTCCGGTCGACGAGCCGCCGACGACGACCGCGACCATCCGGACGCACCCGGCGCACGCTGCGTCGGACCAGCCCACGGATGCGGCGCCGGCAGGACACCACGGGCGCCACTCCGCGGAGTAGTACCCAGACGAGGCGGGCGGTGGGACGGCGTTGCAACGCCGTCCCACCGCCCGTTCTCCGTGACCCCGGTCGCAGCCGTGCCGGGCGTCAGCCCTGCCCGCGCTCCTGCTCGCGCATCTCCACGTAGTCCCCGTCAGCACACGCCGAGGTCGCGCTGATCGTGTCGCCACCGCCCAGGTCGGACGAGCTGAACGACACACTCGCGAGCGTCGCCCCCGCGCCGTTGACCCCGGTGTACTTCGCTCCGGCGCTCCCGAACCGCTCGGTCGTCAGGCCGTGCCGCTTCCACAGCGCCTCGAGGGTGTCGACGTCACGCTCGGTGTCGCCGCGCTCTCCACGCGAGGACAGGATCGTGTAGTTCACGCCGTCGCCCTCACCACGTTCGTTCGTGCAGGTGCCGAGCCTCGGCCCTTCCTCCACGGTCCAGGTGCCCCCGAGCGCCTTCGTGGAGTCGTCGACGATCTGCTGCACCGCTCGTTTCGCGTCCTGCGGCTGCTGGGTCTGTTCGGCTTCCATCGGTCCTCCACTACAGCCGGCCACGACGGCGACCAGGACGGTCGTCATCGCGATCAGCGCGGTCCTGCTCGTGCGGGTGGTCATGGGTCGGCGGGTCTCCATCCGATCGGCGTCTCGCCTCAGGTACTGCTTCATCGTGCCGGACTCACCTCGTCGCCGTTCCCCGTCGTCGCCAGCGCCACGTTGCGCAGGGACTCGGTCCCCACGTCGAGGTAGCCCTCGTGGTCCTTCGTCGCGACGCCGTGGTCCTTCACACCGCGCAGGTCCTCGGGTCCGTTCGGACCGTCGACCACCGCGCCGTCCGCACCGAAGGTCTCCGCACCGAAGCTCGAGTTCGTGGGGTCGAGCCGGTACGGGACGCTGAAGTCACGGCCGACGTAGGCGTACTGGTCGCCGAACCCGGGGATCCCGACGAAGGTGTCCTTCGCCTGACCGGCGTAGACGTGGTCGGCGTGGATGTCGGCCGCCGTCGGGATGGTCTGCGAGATGCCGGCCGACGCGATCGACACGAAGGTGTCGACGTGCACCCCCTTCTCGGTCAGCCCGAGGGACGCCGTCGTGGTGCCGTAGGAGTGCGCGAGGACGTTCGTCCGCGGCATGTCCCCGGCGCGGGCAGCACCGAGGCCGAGGATCGACGCCGCGAGCTTCGGCGCACCGGCTTCCGCAGCGCGCTCGTTGAACACCCCCGTGTCCGGTGGCGCCGGCGGTGCGTCGTAGCCCATCCAGGCGATGACCGCGCGGTCCTGCTTGCCGTCGACCCTCCGCTGCTCGTCCGCGAGGTTCTGCGCGGCCTGCACCCACCCCACCATGTGTTCCGAGGTCGACGTCATGCCGGGCACCGCCCAGGTGACGTTCGTCGCCGTGTCGAGGTCACCGATGGACACGGCGGCCAACGGGGGAACGTCCGCGGTCAGCGACACGAGGTACCGGCCGTCACCGAGCGACGCCCGGATGCTGCGGAGGGCGCGGTCCTCGACCGGGTCGAGGTTGCCTCGCTCGAGCCGGTCCGCCAGGACCTGCTGGTTCGCCGTGTCCCGAGCCCAGTAGGGGATGCCCTCGAGGTTCCCGAGCACGGCCAGGACGTCGGTGGGCAGCGCGGTGAGGTCGTTGTCCGACGCGGTCCCGAGCCCGAGACCCGCCCAGATCTCGGCGGCACGAGCTGGCGTCACGTCCGGGGCGAGGAGCTGGCGGAACGCCGGTGGTACCTGCTCGGCCACCGCGACGTCGATGACCGCGTCCGGGAGCGTGTGTCCGCCGCCGGCGCGTTCGAACGCATCGGCGATCCGGTCGATCCAGTCGGCGTCTGCGGCGTTCTCGTGCAGGTAGCGGTCGAAGCCGGGGAACAGGGTCGCCGACGACACCTCGACCCACCCGCAACCGTTCCGGAAGGCGGTCCAGGCGTTCCGCACACGGGTCGCCCCGTCGGCGAAGACCCGGTCGGACGCCCGCGCCGACGCGGTGAAGGCCCGGAGGTGCTCCGGGTCGGCCGAGCTCGTGCCCGCGCTCGACCCGCCGGCTGTCCGTGGGCGGTCCGACGCCGAGAAGGAGGCCGAGACGGGTGTCGGACGCACCGCGTCGGTCGACGGCTTCGCGTCGAAGACCGGAGCGAGGGCGATGCCGACGCCGCCGAGCACCCCGCCCTGCTGCTGGCGCTCCCGGTCACGCTCCTGCCACGCCGCGAGGTCAGCGCGACGCTCGCGCTCGCGAGCGGCCTCGCCCTTGGCGACCCGGACGGCGTCGGCGAGATCGCCCAGCGCACCGGCCAGCGTCAGACGGTCGGAGGCCTCGGCCCTGGCCGCGTCGCCGAACCGGTCGGCGTACGAACCGGAGAAGCCGTCCAGCGCCTGCTCTGCCGCTGCCCGCCGCGAGAACCCGCCCGTCACGAGCTGGTTGTCGACCGTCGACGCAGCGTCGATCAGTCGGTCAGCTGCCCCGTCGTCGAACTCGATCGTCCCCAACACCGCCCCCGAGATGTCCTGGTCCCCCGATCGGGGATCCGTCGACCACGCTACCGCGGCGGTGACGTCGGGTCGCGGTTCTCCACATGTCGTACTTCCACGGGACCGGCAGCCGGGGACGCGGCGGTCTCGACCCGGGCGCCCGGCAGCCGCCGCCGCATGACGTCCACCGCCGCCGGGTTGTCGTCGACGAGCACGAAGCGCCGGCCGAGGTCCCGCGCGACCGCACCGAGCGTGCCGCTGCCCGCGAAGAAGTCGAGCACCCAGTCACCCTCGCGCGAGGACGCCTGCACCATCCGCCGCAGCACCCCCTCGGGCTTCTGCGTCGGGTACCCGGTCTTCTCGCTGCCGGTCGGCGAGACGATCGTGTGCCACCAGACGTCCGTCGGCAGCTTGCCGCGCTCGCGCTTCTCGGGCGTCACGAGCCCCGGTGCCATGTACGGCTCGCGGTCGACCGCCTCGGAGTCGAACCAGTACCGCGTCGGGTCCTTCACGTAGACCAGGACCGTGTCGTGCTTCGTCGGCCACCGCGACCGGGACTTCGCGCCGAAGTCGTACGCCCAGATGATCTCGTTGAGGAAGGCGTCGCGGCCGAACAGCGCGTCGAGCAGGACCTTCGCGTAGTGGGCCTCGCGGTAGTCGAGGTGGAGGTAGAGGGTGCCGTCCTCGGTCAGCAGGCGCCACGCCTCGAGCAGCCGCGGCTCGAGGAAGGCCCAGTAGTCCTCGAACCGGTCGTCGAAGCGCATGAGGTCACCCCGGATGCGTTCGTAGGTGCGACCACGGAACCCGGTGATCGTGCCGGCATCACCGGCCGTCCGCCGCTCGGCGGTGACCGCGTGACGACGCTGCTTCCGGCCGGTGTTGAACGGCGGGTCCAGGTAGACGACCGTGAACGACGCGTCCGGCAGGGTCGGCAGGACGTCGAGGTTGTCCCCGAGGACCACCCGGTCCGGGCCCCGGTCGTCTCCGCTGTGCACCGGACCATCCTCGCGCACGGTCGGGGGCCCGGCGGACCGTGCGGCGTCGCTCAGCGTGTGGTGTGACGGAGGGCGTACGGTCCTCGTCATGGCATCACCCGAGGTCCGCAACGACACCGACGCGCAGCAGTACTCCCTGGTCGAGGAGGGCGAGGTCATCGGCTTCGCGGCGTACGAGGTGGAGGGCGACGAGATCCGCTTCACCCACACCGAGGTCGACCCCGCCCACCGCGGTGGCGGCCACGCGTCGATCCTGGTGCAGCACGCGCTCGACGACGTCCGCGAGGGGTCCCTCCGCGTCGTCCCGCAGTGCAGCTACGTGCACGCCTGGATCGAGCGCCACCCGGACTACCAGGAGCTCACGACCCGCTGACCCGGCAGCGGCCGCGTCAGTACGTGCGGTCGAGCGTGCCCGGTCGGGCCTCGTGCCGACCGGCACCCCGCACCGCCGGCACCCGGATGAGCACGTTCCCGCTGAGCAGGTCGTGGTCGTCGTCGGCAGGCGTCGGAGCCGGGGCCGGGAGGCGCGACTGCCGCTCGTACTCGGCCTGCGTCTCGTGACGGGTCGGCGCGAACACCTCGTCCATCATCGACCCGACACCGCCGGATCCGCCGCTGCGTGTGGCCTTGTTCGACAGGTCGATCCACCCCACGCGATCGGCGATCCACATCACGACGGCCGCTGCGGCCACCGCCCCCAGGAGGATCAACCAGTTCACGGTCCCGACGGTACGTCAGTCGTCCGACGGCCACCTCCGCCGCGCGGATGATCCTCGCGATCCGACCCTCCGGTGCGCTGCCGACCCGTCGTCGCGACCGGGTCAGGGCACCCGCTCGAGCCACTCCTGGGTGGAGAACTTGGTCTCGACGAGCTCCCGCGCCCGCGCCCGCTCCTGCTCGGTGACGCGCCCCTCGTGCGCCCCGTACAGCTTCGTGAACGTCGCGATGAGCCGGTCGATGATCTCGGCGCGGGTGAGCCCGGTCTGCGACCGCAGCGGGTCGACGCGCTTCGCCGCCGAGGTCGTGCCCTTGTCGCTCATCTTCTCGCGACCGATGCGCAGGACCTCGACCATCTTCTGGCCGTCCATGTCGTAGCTCATCGTGGCGTGGTGCAGCAGCGCACCGGTGCCGAGCCGCTTCTGGGCGGCGCCGCCGATCTTGCCCTTGGTCGAGGTGATGTCGTTGAGCGGCTGGTAGTACGCATCGATCCCGAGGGACTTCAGCGCCTCGATCACCCACTCGTCGAGGTAGGCGTACGAGTCCGCGAACGTCATCCCCTGCACGAGGTCGGTCGGCACGTACAGCGAGTACGAGATGATCGCGCCCGCGTCCATGAACATCGCGCCGCCACCGGAGATCCGTCGGACGACCTGCACGCCGTACTTCGCGGCACCGTCCGGGTCGACCTCGTTCTTGAGCGACTGGAACGAGCCGATCACGACCGCCGGCTGGTCCCACTCCCAGATGCGCAGCGTCGGGCCGCGGCGACCGGCACCGACCTCCTCGGTGAGCACCTGGTCGAGCGCGAGGTGCTCGTTCGGGCTGATCGGTCCCTCGTGGACGATCTCCCAGTCGTACTCCTGCCACGTCGACGCCCGCGAGAGGGCGCGGCGGACGGCGACGCCGACGGCCTCGGGGGTGAAGCCGAGCAGCACCGCGCCCTCGGGGAGCGCCGCGCGGACCGCCGCGGCGACGCCGGCGGCGTCCGTGGTTGCGGGCAGGCCGTCGACGGCGGCGTCGATCAGCGGGAGCGCGTCGTCCGGTTCGAGGAAGAAGTCACCCGCCAGCCGGAACTGCTCGATGCTCCCGTCGACGACCTCCAGGTCGACGACGACCAGCTTGCCTCCGGGGACCTTGTACTCACCATGCACGGGACGACCCTACGCCGCGGCGGACGGGAGGCGCGGGGCGGCGCCCCCCCCCGCCCCCCCGCCCCCCCCCCCCGCGCCGCCCCGCGCCCCCGG
>Ga0308156_1001800_pt1 | contig 22304 bp, 20 predicted proteins | sample PhyAR2_FD_201041 | JGI IMG/M metagenome (GOLD analysis project Ga0308156, IMG submission 201041) | Phyllosphere microbial communities from UC Gill Tract Community Farm, Albany, California, United States - DLSL A.R2 | ecosystem: Host-associated > Plants > Phyllosphere > Unclassified | place: USA... | reverse complement strand
TCGACGATCATCAGCACGGGCGTGATGATGTGGATGAGGTTGTCGGTGAGCGAGAACACGTCGGTGTCGCCGTCGGCGAACCGCGTCGGCACCAGCACGACCAGGTAGATGAGCATCGTCACCGTGATCGCCATCATCACCGCACCGCTGACGCGCGCGCTCGGTGTCGACGTGCCCCGAGGGCCGGTGTGCCGGAGGTCGCGCACCGTGCGGATGACGAGCAGCAGCATCCAGACCAGACAGAGCAGATTGCTGAGCATCGTGTAGAACAGCACGGTCGTCCACGCCGGCTGCCCGGTGAGGAGGTCGGAGTGACGCACCACACCGGTCACGATGACGGCCAGTGCGACGACGCGGTAGGCGAGCGCGACCGGGCGGGAGTTGACCCCGGCGCGCGCGAACAGCGACGGACGCGGTGACGCGGTGGAGGGGAGGGCGGAAGCCGCGGACGGCGAGACGACGGCTTTCGACATACTTCGAGGCTACGCGTCCTGACGTGACGGCCGCGCCGGGTCAGCGACGTACAGGATCGGAATCCCGGTCTGCAAAGCGCTCGAGCTCACGCCGGGTGGGCGCCGCCTCCCAGTCGCCGGGCACGAGGCAGGCCATGGCGCCGCAGGCGTTCGCGCGGTGCAGCGTGGCATCCGTGTCGAGGTCCTCGAGCAGGGCGCTCAGATAGCCGCTGACGAACGCGTCGCCGGCGCCGACCGTGTCGACGGCCTCGATCGCGAACCCGCCGGCCTCGACGACCGTGTCGGCCGTGATCACCGCCGCCCCCGCCGGACCGAGCTTCACGACGGTCGTCGCGCATCCGGCATCGCGCAGCCGCGCGGCGGCGTCGGCGACCGACGTCTCGGGGTACAGGACCGCGAACTCCTCCTCGCCGCCGAACACGATGTCGGAGCGCTCGGCGAGATCGCGCAGCACGGGACCGGCCGTCGCCGCGGGCGCGAGCGCCGACCGGTAGTTGATGTCGAAGGTCACGATCGCGCCGGATGCGCGTGCGCGGTCGATCGCCGCGTGCAGCGCCTCCCGTGCGGTGTCGGAGAGCAGGGGGGTGATCCCGGTGAGGTGCAGCAGCGCGGCCGACTCGACCCAGCCCTCGGGCAGGTCCTCGGGGCGCAGGCGGGATCCCGCCGATCCGGCACGGTAGTAGTGCACGGCGGTCGACGATGCCGACGGGCGCTCTTTGACCATCAGGCCGGTGCGCGCCTCGGCGTCGATCACGGCATGCACCTGCACGCCGTCGCCGCGGATCTCACGGGCCACGCGCTCACCCAGGGAGTCGTCGCCCACGCGTCCGAGCCAGGACACCGCCACGCCGAGCCGTGCGAGCCCGATCGCGACGTTGCTCTCGGCGCCGCCGATGCCGAACGCCATCGCATTCGCGTGACGCAGCGAGCCGATCTCGGTCGTGCGCACCAGCGCCATGGTCTCGCCGAGGGTGACGACCGACGGCGAGGTCACGCAGCGCTCCGTGCGCAGACCTCGACGAAGGCGGCCGCGCGCTCGCGCAGGGCGCCGAGGTCGCCTCCACCGAAGGCGTCGCCGAGCAGGGGTCCGCCGACGCTCACGGCCACCGCCCCGGCACGCAGCCAGGCGTCGGCTCCGGCCAGATCGACGCCGCCCGAGGGCACGGCGACCAGGTCGGGGAACGGGCCGCGCAGGTCCTTGAGATACGAGGAGCCCACCTGTCCTGCCGGGAACACCTTGACCGCGGAGGCACCGGCCGCCCACGAGGCGAACAGCTCGGTCGGGGTCAGCCCGCCGGGCACGATCGGCACGCCGGCATCCGTCGCCTGCGTGACGAAGTCGGTCGAGGTGATCGGGGTCACGATGTAGGCGGCGCCCACCGCGATCGCCCGCGCCAGGTCGTCGGTGTTCGTGACGGTGCCGACGCCGAGGTCGATCGCGTCGCCGAACCGCGCGAGCAGGTGCGGGAAGTGTGCGAACGTGCCGGGGGTCGTCAGCGTCAGCTCGACGCTGCGGATGCCGGCATCGACCAGCACGTCGAGCACGGCGTCGTAGTCCTCGGCTCGCGTCGCACGGGCCACGACGATCAGTCGGGAGTCGACCGTGCGCTGCGGCAGGGCGACCCGGCGGACCTCACCAGTCATGGACGGTCCCGTCGAGCAGGCGGTTCACCGGCAGGTACGCCTTGGTGTACTCGTGGCCGGCCGCGGCCTCTTCGTCGAGCTCGACACCGAGACCGGGCTGGTCGCCGGGGTGCAGGAAGCCCTTGTCGAACGTGAAGGAGGTCTGGAACACCTCGAGCGTCTGCTCGTTGTGCGGCATGTACTCCTGGATGCCGAAGTTGTGGATCGCGAGGTCGAGGTGCAGCGCTGCGGCCATGCCCACGGGCGAGATGTCGGTCGGGCCGTGGATGCCGGACTTGATGCCGTAGATCGCGGCGAAGTCGAGCAGCTTCTTCATGGCCGTGATGCCACCCGTGTGGGTGACCGCGGAGCGCACGTAGTCGATCAGCCGCTCGGTGATGAGGGTCTGGTAATCGAAGACCGAGTTGAACACCTCGCCGATCGCGAGCGGCGTCGTCGAGTGCTGGCGCACGAGGCGCAGCGCGGTCTGGTCTTCACCCGGGGTGCAGTCCTCGAGCCAGAACAGGTCGTAGGGCTCGATGTCCTTCGCGAAGCGCGCGGCCTCGATCGGCGACATCCGGTGGTGTCCGTCGTGCAGGATGCGCAGGTCGGTGCCGAAGTCCTCGCGGATCTGCGAGAAGATCCCGGGCATGTGGTTGAGGTAGTTGCGGGTGTCCCACGTCTCCTCGCTCGGCCGGTCGCCCGAGCGCTTGGCGGGCTCGTAGTCGTAGCGCACGCCCGGGCCGGTCGACGAGACGCCGTAGATCTGGCCGAGGCCGGGCACGCCGGTCTGCACGCGCACGGCCGTGTAGCCGAGCTCCTCGTAGCCGGTGATCGCGTTCTTGAGGGCCGCGTAGTCGGTGCCCGAGGCGTGGGCGTAGACGCGCACGCCCTCGCGGCTCGCGCCGCCGAGCAGCTGGTAGAGCGGCATCCCGGCCTTCTTGGCCTTGATGTCCCACAGGGCCATGTCGACAGCGGCGATCGCCGCCATGGTCACGGGGCCACGGCGCCAGTACGGTCCGCGATAGAGGTACTGCCAGGTGTCTTCGATCCTGTCCTCATCGCGGCCGATGAGCGTCGAGGCGACGTGGTCGGAGAGGTACGACGCGACGGCGAGCTCGCGCCCGTTGAGCGTGGCGTCACCCCAGCCGACGATGCCGTCGGAGGTCGTGATCTTGAGCGTGACGAAGTTGCGTCCGGGGCTGGTGATGATGACGTCGACGAGCTCGATGGTCATGTCGTTCTCTCCTGGTGATGCGGGGACGAGGCGTGGGGAAGGTGTGGGGGTGCGGACGTTCGGGCGTCCGCACCCCTGGTCGTGATGTGCGGGGCGATCAGATCGCGTCGCGGGGGTCTGTCAGGTCGCGGCCGGCGACCTCGGGCATCCAGATCGAGGCGACCAGCGCGCTCAGCGTGAAGATGAAGAGCATGATGATGATCGGGATGAACGAGCCGGTGGCGGCCGAGACCCAGGCGGCGGCGATGACGGGGCCCGCACCGGTCGCGATGATGGCGGCGATCTCGCGTGCCATCGCCGTGAACGTGTAGCGGTTGCGAGCACCGAACAGCTCGGGCAGCGTGAGGTTCTCGAGCGACGCGAAGCTCATCACCGCGAGGTTGTGCAGCACGACGTAGCCGATGAAGACCTGCAGGGTGACACCGCTGCTGATCATGAGCATCGTCGGGACGATGATGATGAGCGCGACGATCGCCCAGATCATGTACATGCGCTTGCGGCCGAAGCGGTCGCCGAGCCAGCCCGAGAGCGGAACGGTGATGAAGGCGACGAGCGACGAGACGATCACGGCGTTGACGCCGATCGAGCGGTCGAGCAGCAGCACGACGGTGATGTAGCTGATCAGGTAGGTCTGGATCATGCCGGAGTTGCCGGCCTGGCCGAAGCGCAGCAGGAGGGCGATCGAGAAAGCCTTCCAGGGCTTGCGGTTCATCGCCTCGAGGGTGCGCACGTCGCCGGTCTCGGTGGCGAGCTGGATCGTCTCCTCGCGGGAGAGCGCCTTGCCGTCGACGACGTCGTCGCGCTCTTCGAAGACCGGGGTCTCCTTGAGGTTGAAGCGCACCCAGATCGCGAAGAGCATGATGATCGCGCTGCCGATGAACGGGATGCGCCATGCCCAGTCGATGACTTCCTGCTCGCTGTACGCGACGAGCAGGATCGCCCAGATGCCCGACGCGAGCAGGGTTCCGCAGTTGGTGCCGAGCGCGACGAGCGAGGCGATGATGCCACGGCGCTTCGCCGGTGCGTACTCGGCGAGCATGACGCCCGCGCCCGAGATCTCCGCGCCGGCGCCGAAGCCCTGCGCGATGCGCAGCAGCACGAGCAGGATCGGCGCGAGCACACCCACCTGGTTGTACGTCGGCAGGAAGCCGATGAGGGTGGTCGCGAGACCCATCAGGAGGATCGTGTAGAAGAGCACCTTCGTGCGGCCGGTCTTGTCACCGAGGCGCGCGAAGAAGAACGCTCCGACCGGGCGGGCGACGTAGCCGACACCGTACGTGGCCATCGCGGCGACCACGGCGACGGCCGGGTTCTCGGACGAGAAGAACAGGTCGGCGAAGACGAGAGCGGCCGCCAGCGAGTAGAGCTGGTAGTCCATGAACTCGAGGGCCGTGCCGAGCCATCCCGAGATGGCGGCGCGGACGAGGTCTTTGACGGACCTCTTCGCGGTGGGGTCGGCGGCCGTGGCCGTCGTCTGCGGTTCTGACATGGGAGGTACTCCTTCGGACCAGGAACAGGGTGTCGGGCGGGGTGTCGCTAGAGGGACAGCAGGACCTTCGCCGAGGCGGACGAGTCGCGAGCGAGCTCGAACGCCTGCACGGCGTCGGATGCGGGGAGGACGTGCGAGATGACGGAGTCGAGCGAGTCGGATGCGGCCAGCAGCGCGACCGCGTCGTCGATCTCGGTGGAGAAGCGGAAGGCGCCGCGGATGGTGAGCTCCTTGGCGAGCATCGGCGCGAGGTTCACTCCGATGTCGGCGTTCGGGAGCATCCCGACCTGAACGATGGTGCCCGCGCGGCGAGCGGCGCGGACAGCCGACGTGAGAGCGACTCCGACGCCTGAGCACTCGAACACGACGTCGTACGACTCGTTCTCGATCGTGTCGCGGCCGACGAGCGAGACCTCGGTCGCGCCGAGGGCCTTCGCACGGTCGAGCGGCTCGTCGCGCACATCGCTGGCGCCCACGACCGATGCGCCCGCGTTGACGGCGGCGGCCACGACGAGGAGTCCGATGGGTCCTGCGCCGATCACGAGCACGCGCGCGCCGGTGATGTCGCCCGCGAGGTTCACGGCGTGGATCGCGACCGCCAGCGGCTCGGCGAGGGCTGCGCGCTCGAGCGGCAGGGACGCCGGCAGCACGCGGACCATGTGGTCCTCGACGATCAGGAGCTCGGATGCTCCGCCCTGACGGTGCGGGTTCGCCGCGGCGCTGCCGAAGTAGTCGCCGCCGGGGCGCAGGTGCGGGCGGTCTTCGAGACCGGGCACCTCAGGGCCGTAGCGCGCGGGGTGCACGGTGACGGGGGTGCCGGGCGCGAGGCGGCCGGACGGGTCGAGATCGACGACGCCCGAGAGCTCGTGACCGGGGGTCAGCGGCTCGCGGATCGTGTACTCGCCGTTGGCGCCGTGGAAGTAGTAGTGCAGGTCGGATCCGCAGATGCCGACGTAGTTCACGCGCAGGCGCACCTCGCCGTCGCCGGGGGTCGGGACCTCGCGGTCCTCCCAGCGGATGTCTTCCTTGCCGTGGATGGCGAGAGCCTTCATGGCTGCATCTCCTCTGCCCTGGTGGCTGATGATGTGGGGGTCTGCGATGCCGAGACGGCATCGGTGATCGCGGCGTCGACGCCCTGGCGACGGATGGTGTCGATCAGGTCGCCGACTCGTGCGATGAAAGCATCCTCCGCCCCGAGCTCCGCCCCGAACAGGTGCAGCTCGGCGATCACGCGCGTCGCGAGCTCGCGACCGTCGCGGGCGGTGGCGGCGAATCCGGCCAGGCGCTCGCGCGAGGAGTCGGTCATCGCGGCGGCGTGCAGGCCGGGGTCGAATCCGGCGAGGGGCGCGATGCACGACAGGTAGCCGGCGACCGTCAGGGCGATCAGGTGCGGCATGTCGCCGCGGCCGAGCGCGAGGAGCGCGGGCTCGGGTATGCGCTGGCGCAGCTTGACCGAGCCGTCGGTGCCGACCTGGCTGGTGCGATGGCCGAGGGCCGTGTTCTCCCAGCGCTCGAAGAGCTCGGTCTCGTAGGCGCGGATGTCGACGCCGGTCGGCACCTCGATCGACGGCTCGTACTCGTCGTTCAGCACGGCGCGGGCCGCCTTCGCGATGCCGTCGACGCGGATCGCCTCGGGGATCGTGCCGACGCCGGTCAGGGCGCCGAGGTAGGCGATGAGGGAGTGCGTGCCGTTGAGCAGTCGCACCTTCATCTGCTCGTAGAGAGCGACCTCGTCGGTGAACACGGCGCCGCCGGCCTCCCACGCCGGACGACCGGCCGCGAACGCGTCTTCGACGGCCCACATGGTGAACGGCTCGGCGGGTACGGGGATGTCGTCTCGCGCGCCGAGGAGTGCGCTGACCCTGGTGCGGAGTTCGGGAGTGGTCGACGGGACGATGCGGTCGACCATGCTCGAGGGGAACGTCACGCCGCGATCGAGGAACGCGAGTGCGTCCGCGCCCTCGGCGGCAGGGAGCTCCTGCAGGAACTCGCGCACGAGCTTGGCGGTGTGCTTGCCGTTGGCGGCGAGGTTGTCGCAGCTGAGGATCGAGATCGGGGCTCCGCCTGCCGCGGCGCGAGCCTGGAGGCCGCGGGCGAGCTGTCCGATGGTCGAGCGCGGTGCGCCGCCGCGGAGGTCGGATCGCACGGCGTCGTCGTCGAGGTCGAGGCGCTGAGTGGCCGGCGAGTAGCTGTAGCCGTTCTCGGTGACGGTGAGGGTCACGATGCGGATGCCGGGATCGGCGATCTGCGCGACGACGCGTTCGGGCTGCTCGGCGCCGACGAAGGCGTCGGTGTGCACGCCGGGGATCGAGAGCGATGTGCTGCCCGGTGCGATGGTCGCGACCGAGTAGAGGAAGTCCTGTGCGTGCAGGGCATCGACGATGGAGCGTGATCGCGAGGCGACGCCGATGATCCCCCAGTCGCCGCCGGCGGACTGCAGTGCGGCCGCCGTGTAGACGGCCTGATGTGCGCGGTGGAAGCTGCCGAGTCCGAGGTGCAGGATGCCTGCGGCCGAGGGGGTGGCTCCGGGGGTGGCGCTCGCGGGGGTGGTGCGGCGCAGGACCGGTGTGTCGATGCTCACGCGTCGGCTCCTTCGCTCTGGGCCGCGCACCCTGATGGGTGATCGGCGATGATCGTCCTGCAAACAGTGTGAATGAGTTGTACAAACTTGTCAAGCCATCTTTCATCACGCCCCGGGACCGTAGGATGACGGAGAGGGCGGGAGCAGAACATGGCGGCGACACTGACCGATGTGGCACGGCACGCAGGCGTGTCGATCGCCACCGCGTCGCGCGCCTTCGGTGAGCCCGACCGCCTCGCTCCCGGCACGCTCGGACGGGTTCTCGAGGCGGCGACCGAACTGGGATACGCCGCCGCGCAGTCCGCCACCGCGACCCGTACCTTCGGGGTCGTCGTGCCCGACGTGTCGAACCCCGTGTACGCCACGCTGCTCAAGGCGATCCAGGGGCAGGCGTGGCACGGGCATCACCGCATCGTGCTGTTCGACGCCGACGAAGACCTGCGGCGCGAGCGCGAGCAGATCGAGCAGGCGCGCAAGCTCGACGGCATGCTGCTGTGCTCGCCCCGACTTCCCGACGACGAGGTGCTCGCCCTCGTCGGCGACACCCCCTACGTGGTGGTCAACCGTCAGATCGACGGCGCCGCGTGCGTGCTCATGGACACCGAGAACGGCCCCGGCCAGGCGATCGAGCACCTCGTGGCACTCGGCCACACCCACATCGCCTACGCCTCAGGACCCCGCGGCTCCTGGGCCGACATCCGCCGCGCCGACACGGTCGCCCGGGCGTGCGAGCGCCACGGCATCCGCCTCACCCGTCTCAGCCACCACGCGGCATCCATCCAGGGCGGCCGAGCCGCAGCCGCGCTCGCCGCGGCGAGCGGTGCCACCGCCGTCGTGGCCTACAACGACCTGGTCGCCCTCGGGCTCGAGGCCGGGATGCTCGAGCTCGGCAAGCGATGCCCCGCCGACATCAGCATCGTCGGCATCGACGACATCGATCTGGCGGGCGCGGTCACGCCGGCGCTCACGACGGTGCGGATGCCGATCGAACGCAGCGGCGCGCTCGCGGTGGATCTGCTGCTGCAGGCCATGTCGGGCGGCACGATCGACGACGTCGTGACCCTGGGGTCGCAGCTGATCGTGCGCGCGTCGACCGCTCCGCCGCCTGCCCTCTGAGCGGCGCGTTTTCGCGACGGTCAACGATGCACGATATTGGCATCTGCGTGACAGCCTTGCCGATGTCCTGAGCGGGGTCGCCTACGGCTCGGAGCGAGTGGGCGTCACGCGCCACGGCAAGCTGACGGCAGTGGTGATCAGTGTCGATGATCTCGAGCTGCTCGAAGAACTCGAAACGGCCCGAGACGTCGCCGAGTTCGCCGCCGCTCGAGCGGCCGATGACGGTGGGCGCGTGTCGTTGGATGAGCTGCGCGCGGAAGTCGCGTGACGCGCTTTCGAATCGAGTTCACCACTGCCGCTGCCAGGGAGATCCGCAAGCTCGACCCACGACCTTTCAGCGGATGATCCCCCTCTGACGGGCCGCCGAGACAGCGGCGGTGCGTGAGCTGACATCGAGCTTCGAGAAGATGTGCGCGAGATGCGACTTCACGGTCGTCTCGCTGACGAAGAGCTGTTCTGCCACCTCGCTGTTCGATCGCCCGGAGGCGACGAGCTCGAGCACCTCGATCTCGCGGCTGCTGAGGCTCACGCGCGGTGCGCGCATGCGGTCGAGCAGGCGGGAGGCGATCACCGGCGCGAGCGCGCTCTCTCCGGCGGCGGCCGCGCGCACGGCGGCGGTCAGCTCGTGTGGCGGGGCGTCCTTCAACAGGTAGCCGCTCGCGCCGGCCTCGACGGCTCCGAGGATGTCGGCATCCGAGTCGTAGTTCGTGAGAACGAGCACGTAGGGCGGAGCCTCGAGCGCACGGATGCGTCGCGTCGCGTCCACGCCCGTGGCGTGGGCCTGAGAGCCGAACTGCAGATCCATGAGCACCACGTCGGGATTCTTGCGCTCGGCGCAGGCGACCGCCTCCTCGGGGGTGCCTGCCTCTGCGACCACCTCGAGATCGGCTTCGAGGCTGAACAGGGCTGTGAGGCCCGCGCGGACGATGGGGTGGTCGTCGGCGATCACGAGCCGGATCATGCGAACTCCGTGAGGGGGAGGTCGACGGTGAGTGTCGTTCCGCGCCCCGACGCGCTGTCGATCTCGAGTCGTCCGCCGAGCTGCTGCACTCGCTCGGCGGTGGCGCGCAGACCGAACGAATCCGACTTCTCGGTGCTCCCCGGCGCAGGGAGCTCTGCATCGAACCCGGTTCCGTCATCCTCGACGGTGAAGCGCAGGTGGTCTCCCTCGATGACGATGGTGACCGTCGCCGTCGTCGCGTGAGCATGCTGGAGGACGTTGGCGATGGCTCCCTGGGTGATGCGCAGCAGCGCCGTCTGCAGGTGCATGGGCAGAACGACCGCGTCGGACACCCGCACCTGCACGTCGAGTCCCTGCGTCGCCCACTGCGTTCGGGCGAGGCGACGCAGCGCTCCGCCGAGGGTCTGATCGTCGAGCTGGGGAGGCGTCAGCTCGCGGATGAACCGCCGCGCCTCGACGAGGTTGGCGGCAGCGGTCTCGCGTGCGAGCCGGATGTGCTCGATCCCCGGGCGCGTGGCATCGGCGCGCTCCGCGGCATGCAGCAGCATCTGGATGCTGGAGAGACCCTGCGCGAGCGTGTCGTGGATCTCGCGAGCGAGCCGGGCGCGTTCCGCGAGAACCCCTGATTCATGCTCCTGCGCGGCCAGCTGTCCGCGGGTGGCGAGCAGCTCGCTGACCAGCGCTTCGCGTTGCCGGGCCTCGTTCGCCAGAGCCTGATATCCGAGGCCGATCAGGAGAGCGACGCCGGCGCCGACGAACGGGCCGACGACCCCGCCGACGCTCCACCCGCCGTGGATGCCGAGTGCGCACACCGCGACGATCGTCGACACGAGTATCGCGGCCGATCCCGCCCAGCGCCCCAGCAGGTGGAGGAACAGGAAGAACAGAGGGAAGACGAGGTAGGCGGCATCGGCGCTCACCCAGAGCAGGCCCAGCCACTCCGCCGAGAGCAGGGCCAACCAGACCAGGGACATCAGCCGTCGTGCGTGCGAGAGGCGAGTGAGCAGCAGCCCTGAGGCGTATGTGACGCCGACGATCAGCGCCAGGACGATCGCGGCGGCGCTCGAATCAGACGGGTCGAGCACCGCGCGGGCGATGACGAGCGCCGTCAGGGCGAAGAAGAGAACGTGGAGGCCCGTCCGCAGACCCACGAACACCGGGGTCAGAGCGGTATGCGCCATGGATCGAACTCTACGCCGCCGCACCGAGCGGCGGCATCGTCCGAAAGGAGGATCGGGGCGTCCTCCTCCCGGGCGCGAAAGGCCGTTCCCGTGGCCGATGACCACGACGAGGCCGACGGCGAAAGTGGAAAGGTCCCCGCATCGGAGACAGGAAAGGCACCCACATGTTCGTCGCGTTACGCGATCTCCGCTTCGCCAGAGGGCGATTCGTCCTCATCGGCTCCGTCGTCGCCCTCATCACCCTTCTCGTGGGGTTCCTCAGTGGACTGACGGGGGGCCTCGCCATCCAGAACGTCTCGGGTGTGCTTGCGCTGCCCGCAGACCGGATCTTGTTCTCCTCGCCATCGGGCGGAGACGGGGCGGTCAGCTTCGCCGACTCGACGATCACCGAGCAGCAGGCGACCGACTGGGCGGCGACGGCGGGTGTGACCGATGCGCGTCCGCTCGGCATCAGCCAGACCCGCGCCGAGACCGATGACACCCGTGCCGCGATCGCGGTGTTCGGTGTGGAGCCCGGCTTCGACGAGGATGCGCCCTCCGGCGACGGTCAGCTGCGCCTGTCGGTGCCCGCTGCCGATGCGCTCGGAGTGACGGTCGGCGACGAGGTCGAGATCGCCGGCGTCTCCTACGCCGTCGAGACGGTCGAGGGAGACGCGTGGTACAGCCACACGCCGGTCGTGCAGATGACCCTGCACGACTGGCACGCGTACTCGGCATCCACCGGCACCCCCGACGCCTACGCCACGGTCCTGGCTGTCTCGGGCGCCCCCGACTGGGATGCCGCGGATGCGGCGAACGACACGATCTCGGAGACCACCCTCGGGTCGCTGACGGCCCTGAGCGCCTTCCGCTCCGAGATCGGATCGCTCCTGCTCATGGTGGCCATGCTGTTCGGCATCTCGGGACTCGTCATCGGGGCCTTCTTCACCGTGTGGACCATGCAGCGCAAGGGCGACGTCGCCGTGCTCAAGGCGCTCGGCGCGAGCACACGATCCCTGATCCGCGACGCGCTGGGTCAGGCGCTGATCGTCCTGGTGGCGGGCATCGGCATCGGTCTGGGGCTGGTCACCGTGCTCGGCCTGCTCGCCGGCACCGCCCTCCCGTTCCTGCTGAGCCCTGTCACGACCATTCTTCCGGGCGCCATCATGATCGCGCTCGGCCTCGCAGGCGCCGCCTTCGCCCTGCGATCCGTCACCTCCGCCGACCCCCTCACCGCCCTCGGGAGCAACCGATGATCCGCCTGAACGACATCACCCTGACCTTCCCCGACGGCGAATCGCGCGTGACCGCCGTGGATGGCGTCTCCCTCACCGCCCACCCCGGAACCGTCACGGGCATCACGGGTCCGAGCGGTTCGGGCAAGTCGAGTCTGCTCGCGGTCGCCGGCACCCTTCTGCGCCCCGATTCCGGCGAGATCCTCGTCGACGGGAACGACGTCACCGCCCTCAGCCCGGCCGAGGCGACGCGTCTGCGGCGCGACCGCATCGGGATCGTCTTCCAGCAGCCCAACCTCATCCCCTCGTTGACCGCCCGGGAACAGCTGAGCGTCATGAACGAGCTCGGCGCCCCGCGCAGCCGTCGCAACCGCGCCACGACGGCCGCTCGTGCGGATGAGCTGCTCGCCGCGGTCGGCCTCGCCGAGCACGGTCACAAGAGACCGCACCAGCTCTCCGGCGGACAGCGCCAGCGCGTCAACATCGCTCGCGCCCTGATGAACGACCCGAGCGTGCTCCTCGTCGACGAGCCCACCAGCGCTCTCGACCAGGAACGCGGGGCCGCCATCATCGACCTCATCCTGCGGCTCACCGACGAACGGAACACCTCGACGCTGCTCGTCACGCATGACCTCGTGCACCTGCCGCGGATGCACGGTGTGCTGCACCTCGTGGACGGTCGTGTCGTCGACGCCGCCGTCGCGAGAGGCTGAGAGCCGGCCACTCGCCGGAGCGTCGCCACTTGCGAGGCTAGTTCGGGTTCGCGCGACTCAGGCCCGGGGTGCCGTCGACGTTCCACACGCGCGTCCGCTCCACGGTTCGAGCGTTAGCGGACGCGCCGACCGTCAGGAAAGAACCGACCCGGAATCCGCGTCTCCGACGATGGTCTTGGCCAGGGGCAGCGCGCACGTCTGTGCGAGGGACGAGTGCTGATCCGTGTCCGGGCAGAGACCGACAGCGAGGAGGCTGCACTTCGCCCGCAACGCGCAGAGCGCGGTTACACTCGGATCCGCAGCAAGTACCGCCGCCAGCAGCTTCTTCACGATTACCTTCACGGCGGTTCGAGGAAGCCAGTGGACCGGCAGCTGCTCGAGAATCACGTCGACCAGAAGGTCGGGTACGGACAGGATCTCGCGGATCACAACAGCGAGCGCTTCGAAGACCTCACACAACGCATGCGAGCCGGCTTTTTGGGCAGCTCGCAGCTCGGCGGGATCGTCAAGTGCGGCATCCAACAGATCCCACGCAGCCGACCTCACGCGAGTTTGGTCATCGCTCTCCAACAACAGAGCGACCAGATGCTCCGCGCTCTCGGACAGATCGTCCATGTCAAGGGGAGTGCCCGTCGACACCGAAAGGGTGGGTACCGGAAACACCGTCCCGGGAGTCGCCGAGGATCCGGTCGACCGGACAGCTGCCCCTCCGCACTCAGGGCACAGCCTCCCCCGGGTGGATCCCGGGTCATGCCCATTCTGCGGCGCCCTAGAGCAATACACCATCGCACTCCCTCTCGATCTGTCCCGAAGCGACGCTATCTATCCGTACGGCTTACTCGACACACACCCTACGGCGATGCACGACCCACCCATACGCCCGCACACCCACACCCGCGTGTGGAGTCCTCTCCAGAGAATCGGGACCAATCCGATCGCGGGTTCGCGCCCGATGCGACGTTGATGCGACGGCCTGTGGAGTCCCGTCGTTGTGGTCTTCGGGGCTAGGTGCGCACGAGCTCCGCAGGAATGTCCTGGCTCGCGTGGAGAACACGGTGGATCCGGACGGCATCCTCGTCATCGGTGTAGAACACGACGTACGGGAAGCGGTGTAGGGCGAAGTCGCGCAACTCGGGGATCTTCGTCTCGATCGCGAATCGTGAGGATCCGATCGCGGGGAACTCGCCGATGTGTTTCCGGGCGCTCTGCAGAGCATCGATCAGTCGACTTGCGACGTCTCGTCCAGCGGTGCGTCGAAGATAGCTCACGGCGTTGGTGATGTCGTCGTCGGCCATCGCAGTGGTGACGACCCGGCGTCCTGTCACTGCGTGTCGGTTTCCGTTTCGTCGACGCTGTCGCGGAGACGATCGAAGTACTCATCATCCATTTCAGACCCGTGACCGGACTTCATACCGGCCAGGATGAGCCCGCGCAGCTCGGTGCGGGCCTGCTCATCGCGGATGAGGTCGCGGACGAATTCGCTGCTCGTGGCGAACCCGCGCTCGGACACCTGTCCTTCGACGAAGTCTTTGAGGGGGTTAGGAAGAGAGACGTTCATCGTTGCCATCTGCCTATTCTACGACCGTTGGCAAAGATTGTCATTCCTTACTCGCCGGAGCTCTGCTTGAACTGACGCTCCCAGTCGCGCAGCTCGCTGCGTCCGATCAGCGAGTCGAGCGACACCTGGAAGAGCAGTCCCGTGCGGGCGTTGACCTGCTTGATGTTGTCGACGATCTGCGTCGTCACGGCGGCCAGCGCCTCGCGCACCTCGGCGATGCGCTCGTCCGGGGCATCCCACAGGTCCGGCCGGGTGAGCAGGTCGAGCAGATAGTCGCGGTCGAGGGCGGCGACGAGACGAGCGAGCTTGTCGGAGTACTCGGCCTCGGCGAGCACGCTCTGATCCTCGCCCGCCTTCGCATCGAGGCGGATGAACAGCTGCTCGACGTGCGAGGCGAGGGCGTCGATCCCCGCGGCGGTCTCGGCGGCGACCGGGCTGCCTGGCACCGCCGCATAGTCGGCGCGGAGCTCACGCAGCCGGGTGACGCGAAGACGGATGCCTGCCGGCACCGGGTCGGCGGAGGGGGCCGGCGTGCGGCGACGGCGCGCGATGAGGCCGATCGCGGTGCCCGCGGCGGCGAGCAGGACGACACCGCCGATGACCACGGGCAGGAGGACATCGGCGCCGCCGACGTCGCCGCCGCCCGGCGAGGTCGGGGTCTCGGCGGAGATCTCATTCACCGTCTCGATGAGCTTGTCCTGCAGGCTCCCGCCCGAGGACTCGTTCTCGTTCGCGATGGTCATCGCACGCTCGCCGTCGATCGCCACGGAGTCGGCCATGAGGTTGTCGCCCACCGCCACGATGACCGTCTTCTGCCCGCCCGCGGCCGTGAGCTGGTCGAGCACGTAGCCGTCGTACTGATTCTCGCGGTTCGCCGCGGCCGGAAGGACGACCACCGCGATGGACCCATCGTCGGGTACGGCGGAGGAGAGGGCATCCGTGAGCCCGGTCGCGCCGCTCACCGCGGAGTCGACGTAGACGTTCTGCGTGGATATGCCCGAGACGGCATCATCGAGCCAGGGGTTGTCGGACCCGGAGAGAGACGGCATTCGGAACCTCAGAAGTTGTTGATCACGGAGGCGAACACGAGGTCGATCCGCTCGGCATCAGAGGCATCGAAGAGCTGACCGCCGGTCACGTCGGCGATACGCTGCAGGGCCGACGTGTCGGCTCCCTCTCCATACGCGATCGGGAATATACGCACGGGAGCGTCGTCGCCGCCCTCCTTCGTGCTCGTGCCGATCTTCGCGATGAGCGAATCGAGCGACGTGGCGGAGTCGGTGTCCTCGCCGTCCGAGAGCAGCACGATCGCGTTGATACGCCCCGGCTCGGCGCGCTCGCTCATCGCCTCGTACGCCAGGAGGATCGAGTCGTAGAGCGGCGTACCGTTGCGCTGGGCGTAGCGCAGGTCGTCGAGCGAGGAGTCGAGCTTCTCGCCGTCCGAGCCGAGCGCACTGACGTCGCGCAGCACCTGGATTCCGTCGCCCTCATCGGAGGAGATGCCGGTGGTGAACGCCCACACCCCGATCTCGTCGGTCGAGCGGAAGTGGTCGAGAGTCGTCTGCGCGCCCTCGATCGCGCCGTCGAGGCGTGAGCGTCCGTCGCCGATCGGGTCGTCCATCGAGCCGGAGATGTCGATGAGTTCGAGCACCGACGAGGGCTTGCGCACCTGGGTCCACTGGTCGATCGCCGTGGAGATCACGTCGACCTCGGGCTTCGGCAGCGTCACGGCGGGCTGCGCCGGGTCGACGCCGAACTTCGCGGTGAACAGGTCGCCCAGGGGCACAGACTCGTCGAGCGGGCGGAAGCCGTAGTCCGGCAGGATCTTCTGGGCCGCGGTGGTCTGCACGAAGGCGGCGAACGCCTCGCCCGCGGTGCGCTGCTCGGCGGTGACCCAGTCGGCGCCCAGCACCGTGATCGGGTTGTCCGACCACATGGATCCGCCCTCGGGGTAGACCGCGACCAGCTTGGTCTTCGGCGGGGTCAGGGTCTCACCCGGCTGCACGGTGTGCGAGTCGGGGTTGCCCTGGTTGTAGTTGAGCAGCGAGGTCTCCTCCAGCGCGACGGCCGAGACGTACGCCGAGCCGTTCGAGCCGTCCTGCGTCTCGTCGTAGAGCGTCGAGAGCACGTTGCCGGTGGTGTCGCCGTAGTGGATGACGCACTCCTCGAACACGCGGGAGAAGTCGGCGGATGCCTCGACGTCGGCGGACGTGAGGCCTTCGGCCTTGCCTGTGGCCTCGTACGACTGCATGAGGATCGTCGAGAGGCCCGTGGTCGACGTGTTCGGATTGGTCTTGGAGATCTTGAACGCTCCCCAGATGTCCTTGCCGACGCTGCCCCATCCGGCCGGGTCCTGGCAGAGGTTCTCGAGATCGGTGATGCTGACGGGGGTGTTCGGCCAGCCGAGCGCGGTGGCCATGGGCTCGGGCATCCCGAACACGACGGGCGTGCGGGTGAACGACTGCGGATCGCCGACGAGGCCGGGCGACGCCGCCGCGGCGACGCGGTCGGTCCAGACCGTGGATGCCGGAGACCACAGCGTCGGCCACAGCGACCGGTCGTCGCTCGGCCAGTCGTCGCCGGAGGTGAGGAAGCGCGTGGCGTTGCCGGACGAGACGTTGGTGGGACGCACCGTCGCGCAGGTCTCCAGCCCCTCGTGCTCGGGCGAGTCCTTGAACGCCTTCGCGAGCTCGTCGAGCATGTTGACCTTCTCCGACGAGGTCGCGACGGTGATGTGCGTGCATCCGTCATCGGGGAATCCCTGCGCCCCGTCGGTGGACGTGCCCTCGTCGCCACCGCCCGTGCAGGCGGACAGTGCCAGGGCCGCGATCGCCGTCATGGCGAGGGCAGCGGGGATGCGTCGTGCGGTGCGAGGCGCGCTCATGCGCCCAGGCTACCGAGGTATGGAGCGGGTGATCACGGATCGGTCCGATCTTGTGACCCGCTCGATCCGGCGGCCGGCTCGCACATGCCTCGGAGTACGCTCGCTCGTGTGGGGCGGATCACGACGAGGCGACCGGTACTGAAGCTCACCCTCGGCGAGGGTGTCATCCGGCGAGCCGACACGCTCGCCGTGGAGGAGCCGCTCGAGATCAGGGTGGCGGGCGCACCGCTCGCGGTCACGATGCGCACGCCAGGGCACGACGTCGAGCTGGCAGCCGGCTTCCTCGTGTCCGAGGGGATCATCGCGCAGGCCTCCGACTTCCACTCGGCGATCCACTGCGGCGGACCGGGCACGGGCGGGGAAGAGAACACCTACAACGTGCTCGACCTCACCCTCGGGCAGGGGATTCCCCTTCCCGACCCCGACGCGGCTCGGCGCTTCTACACGACCAGCTCGTGCGGGGTGTGCGGCAAGGCGAGCATCGAGGCGGTGCGCACCGTGTCGCGGCATCCGCGGGGCGACGACGACATCCTGGTCGGCGCCGACCGGATCGCGGCCTATCCCGAGCGACTGCGTGCCGAGCAGGCGGCCTTCGACAAGACCGGCGGCCTGCACGCGGCGGCGCTCTTCGACGCCGACACGGGCGAGATGCTCGTGCTGCGTGAGGACGTGGGCCGGCACAACGCGGTCGACAAGGTGGTCGGCTGGGCGCTGCTGAACGACAGGCTGCCCCTGCGCCGGCAGATCCTGCAGGTGTCGGGGCGCGCGAGCTTCGAGCTGGTGCAGAAGGCGGCGATGGCCGGCATCCCGATGCTCAGCGCCGTGTCGGCGCCCTCGTCCCTGGCCGCGGAGCTCGCGGATGAGTCGGGGGTGACGCTCGTCGGATTCGTCCGCGGGCGGTCGATGAACATCTACACGCACGCGCACCGGGTGCGGACGGATGCCGGAGCAGACGGCGAGGGGATCGGCGCGTCCGAGCCCGCCGTGGAGGGAGCGAGCCATGCTCGATAGTCACGGAACCGCCGGCACGGCGTTCGGGCTCATGCCGGTCGAGCCGCGCCAGGGCGGGTACGGTCCGCGCACCGACCGCGCCTGGTCGCGCACGCCGTACCGCCACCCCGCGGCGGGGTGGGGTGCGGCGGTGTCGGTCGGACGTGTGGTGCTCAGGGAGAGCCAGCCGATCGCCGGCCCCCTGGCGATGTTCCAGATGAATCACCCGATCTCGGGCTACGACTGCCCCGGGTGCGCCTGGCCCGACGACCTCGGCAACCTGAAGCTCGACATCTGCGAGAACGGCATCAAGCACGTCACCTGGGAGATGACGCGCAAGCGGGTCGATCGACGCTTCTTCGCCGAGCACTCCGTCACCGAGCTCGCGACCTGGCCTGACTTCGACCTCGAGGACCAGGGTCGCCTGACCGAGCCGATGGCCTACGACGCGGCCACAGATCACTATGTGCCGATCTCGTGGGACGACGCGTTCGCGTTGGTCGGAGACGAACTGCAGAGTCTCGACAGCCCTGACGAGGCGGCCTTCTACACGTCGGGGCGGCTCAGCAACGAAGCCACCTTCCTCTATCAGCTGATGGTCCGCGAGTACGGCACGAACAACCTCCCCGACTGCTCGAACATGTGTCATGAGGCGTCGGGGCGCGCCCTCAAGGCCTCGATCGCCACCGGCAAGGGCACGGTCGACATGCACGACTGGGGCGACTGCGACGCTCTCTTCGTGCTCGGCGTGAACGCGGCGTCGAGCGCCCCGCGCATGCTGACCGCGCTGGCGGATGCGGTGAAGCGCGGCGCCCAGGTGGTGCACGTGAATCCGCTCGTCGAGGCCGGCGCCACGCGCACGATCGTGCCGCACGACTTCGTCGACATGGCGCGCTTCAAGGCCACGGGCACGAGCACGATGAACCTGCAGGTGCGCCCCGGCGGCGACCTGGCACTGATCCGCGGCATGTCGAAGGTGGTCTTCGAGGCCGCGGCGCACGACCCTTCCGTGCTCGACTCCGAGTTCCTCTCATCGCTGACGAACGGCGTCGAGGCGTACCGCGCGCTGGTGGAGGCCACGACGTGGGCCGACCTCGTCACGCAGTCGGGGCTGACGGAGGAGCAGATCCGCGCGGCCGCGGCGGTGTACCTCGCGTCGGAGCGCACGATCATCAGCTGGTGCCTCGGCGTGAGTCAGCACGAGCACGGCGTCGACACCGTGCGCGAGATCGTCAACCTGCTGCTCCTGCGGGGCAATATCGGGCGTGCGGGCGCGGGCCCGTCACCGATCCGGGGGCACAGCAACGTGCAGGGCAACCGCACCTGCGGCATCGACCACAGGCCGACGGATGCCTGGCTCGACCGCCTCGCCGAGGTCTGCCGCATCGATCCGCCGCGGCATCCGGGGCTCGACACCGTGCGCACGATCGAGGCGATGCACGACGGCCGCGTGACGGTGTTCGTCGGCATGGGCGGCAACTTCGTGCTCGCGGCCCCCGACACCCCTTTCACGGCGCAGGGCCTCGAGAAGTGTCGGCTGACCGTGCAGGTGAGCACCAAGCTCAACCGCAGTCACCTCGTGCACGGGCAGAGGGCGCTGATCCTGCCCTGCCTCGGCCGCACCGAGCGAGACCAGCAGGCGGAGGGGCCCCAGGGGGTCACGGTCGAGGATGCGATGAGCATGGTGCACCTCTCGGTCGGACGCAAGCAGCCGGCCTCCGCCAATCTGAAGTCGGAGCCCGCGATCATCGCCGGGCTCGCGAAGGCGACGCTGCCGCACACCGCGACCCCGTGGGACCGGTACGTCGGCGACTACGACACCATCCGTGACGTGATGGCGAAGGTGCTGCCGGGATTCGAGGGGTTCAACGACCTCATCCGCGACCGGCACGGGTTCCGCATCCCGCAACCCGCGAGGCAGCGCGTGTTCGAGACGCCGTCAGGGCGCGCGGAGTTCTCGCAGGCGCCGTTGCCGAACGTCATCCCCGAGTCGGCCGACACCCTGGTGCTGCAGACCGTGCGATCGCACGATCAGTGGAACACCACCATCTACTCGAACGACGACCGCTACCGGGGCGTGAAGAACCTGCGCGAGCTCGTGTTCCTGCACGAGGACGACATGCGAGACCGCGGACTCGTCGAGGGCGACCTCGTCGACATCGTGTCGACGTCGAAGGACGGCTCGACGCGGATGCTGCGCGCGTTCCGCGCCGTGCCCTACGACCTTCCCCGCGGCAGCGCGGCGGGGTACATGCCCGAGATGAACGTGCTGATCGGCCGCAAGGACTTCAGCGCCCAGAGCGATCAGCCGCTGATGAAGAGCATCCAGGTCACCGTCGCTCGAACAGGATCCTGACCCGGACCGGACCGGAGGCGGTGGTCAGGCGCCGACCGTCGCGCCCTGCAGCGCGTGCACGACGGGCGCGAGCTCGGGCTGCGTGACCGCGTCGCCGAGGGTGCGCTCGAGGGTCTCGTCGTGGATCGGATGCGCCTTCTCGTACAGCGCCAGGCCGGCCGGAGTGAGCTCGGTGTAGATGCCGCGGCGGTCGTCGGCGCAGAGGATGCGCGTGAGCAGCCCGCGGTCCTCGAGGCGCGTCACGAGCCGCGTGGTCGCGCTGGGGCTGAGGGCGGTCGCGCGGGCGAGCTGCTGCATCCGCATGTGCCAGCCGTCTTGCCGGCTGAGGGCGTCGAGCACGGTGTACTCGACGACGGACAGCCCCGCAGACGCAGCGAGCGCCTTCTCGAGCTCGGCCTCGATGATGCCGTGCAGGGCCGCGAGGGTGCGCCATCCGCGCGCCCGGATCTCGACGGCGTCGTCTGAGATTCCCATGGTGACCTCCCGCGCCACGCGGGCGCATAAGTAGTTGCTTGCGCGGGATAGTTGCGTGTGCAATGATTATCCCTCGTGACGCAATATCCCGCGTCTGCAACAACTTTAGCAGAGGACTTCGGAGCACACTCATGCCATTCGGACTCATCGCACTCGCCATCGGCGCCTTCGGGATCGGACTCACCGAGTTCGTGATCATGGGCCTCCTTCCCGAGGTCGCCACCGACTTCGGTGTCACCGAGGCCACCGCCGGCTGGCTCATCTCGGGCTATGCCGTGGCCGTGGTCGTCGGGGCGCTCGGCCTGACCGCGGCCACGACGCGACTGCCGCGCAAGCCGGTGCTGCTCGGCCTCGTCGTGCTCTTCATCGCAGGAAACGTGCTGACCGCACTCGCCCCGGACTACTCGGTCGCGATGATCGGCCGCATCATCGCCGCTCTCTGCCACGGCGCGTTCTTCGGCATCGGGTCGGTCGTCGCGGCCGATCTCGTCGCTCCCGACAAGAAGGCGCGGGCGATCGCCATCATGTTCACGGGGCTCACCGCCGCCAACGTCTTCGGGGTGCCGTTCGGCACGTTCCTCGGCCAGCAGTTCGGGTGGCGCTCGACGTTCTGGGTGATCTCGGTCATCGGCGTCGTCGCGTTCGCCGGTATCACCCTTCTCGTCACGGCGCCGAAGGTCACCGGCGATCAGGTGAGCCTGCGCAGCGAACTGCGCGCGTTCCGGTCGGGACAGGTCTGGCTGTCGCTGATCGTCACCGCGCTCGCCTTCGGCGGGATGTTCGGTGCCTTCACCTACATCGCCTACACGCTCACGGGCGTGACCGGCTTCGCCGACACCGCCGTGCCGTGGCTGCTCGTGCTCTTCGGTGTGGGACTCGTCGCGGGCAACGCGATCGGCGGACGGCTGGCCGACCGCTCGATCGACCGCACCCTCCTGATCTTCATCGCCGCCCTGGTGGTCGTGCTCGTGCTGTTCGGCCTCTTCGCCTGGTCGCAGCCGGCGACGATCGCGATCCTCGTGCTGATGGGAGCGTTCGGCTTCGGAACCGTCCCCGGACTGCAGAGTCGCATCATGCACTACGCGGGCGGGGCACCCACCCTCGCCTCGGGCGCCAACATCGGCGCGTTCAACGTCGGCAACGCGCTCGGCGCCTGGGCGGGCGGACTCGGCATCGCCGCAGGGCTCGGCTACACCTCTCCCATCTGGATCGGCGCCGCGATCACGGCATCCGCCCTCGTCGTCATGGTGATCGCCGTGGTCACCGCACGGTGCCCCGCGCCGGCGGACACCGACACCCTGCAGGCCGTCGCCGTCTGACGCCTCGGCGCGTCGCGGTGCTACTGCGCCCGCATGAACTCCTCCGCGGCGGCGACCTGCTCAGGGGTCGGCCGGATGCCGGTGTAGAGCACGAACTGCTCGAGCGCCTGCAGCGTCGCGACCTCCGCGCCGGTG
>Ga0308156_1001799_pt1 | contig 22308 bp, 19 predicted proteins | sample PhyAR2_FD_201041 | JGI IMG/M metagenome (GOLD analysis project Ga0308156, IMG submission 201041) | Phyllosphere microbial communities from UC Gill Tract Community Farm, Albany, California, United States - DLSL A.R2 | ecosystem: Host-associated > Plants > Phyllosphere > Unclassified | place: USA... | reverse complement strand
CATGATAGAATGCGCCGCCTGTTTTTTTATCGTAATGCGAGCGTGTCATGTCTGACAACAGCCAGAAAAAAGTGATCGTCGGTATGTCCGGCGGCGTCGATTCTTCCGTTTCCGCCTGGTTACTGCAGCAGCAGGGTTACCAGGTTGAAGGCCTGTTCATGAAGAACTGGGAGGAGGACGATGGCGAGGAGTATTGTACCGCCGCGGACGATCTGGCGGATGCGCAGGCTGTGTGCGACAAGCTGGGTATGAAGCTGCACAAAGTTAACTTTGCCGCTGAATACTGGGATAACGTCTTTGAGCATTTCCTCGAAGAGTACAAAGCGGGCCGCACGCCGAACCCCGATATCCTCTGTAACAAAGAGATCAAATTCAAAGCGTTCCTGGAGTTCGCCGCTGAGGACCTGGGCGCAGATTTCATCGCCACCGGTCACTACGTGCGTCGTCAGGACGTAGCCGGCCAGAGCCAGCTGTTACGCGGTCTGGATGGCAACAAAGATCAGAGCTACTTCCTCTATACCCTGAGTCACGAGCAGATTGCTCAGAGCCTGTTCCCGGTCGGCGAGCTGGAAAAACCGGAAGTGCGCCGCATTGCCGAACAGCTGGACCTGATCACGGCCAAGAAGAAAGATTCGACCGGCATCTGCTTTATCGGCGAGCGCAAATTCCGCGACTTCCTGGCCCGCTATCTCCCGGCTCAGCCTGGCGAGATTGAAACCACGGAAGGCCAGATCGTCGGTGAACATCAGGGGCTGATGTACCATACTCTGGGACAGCGCAAAGGCCTGGGTATCGGCGGCCTGAAAGAGAGCAAAGATGATCCCTGGTATGTGGTCGACAAAGATGTGGCGCGTAACCGCCTGATTGTCGCTCAGGGCGGCGATCATCCGCGTCTGATGTCCGTTGGCCTGATTGCGCAGCAGCTGCACTGGGTCGATCGCCAGCCGATTACCGCCCCGCTTCGCTGCACCGTGAAAACCCGCTATCGTCAGACTGATATTCCCTGTGAGATTATTCCACACGGCGACGATCGGATTGAGGTGCGTTTCGACGAGCCGGTTGCGGCGGTCACGCCCGGCCAGTCCGCGGTGTTTTACCTTGGCGACGTCTGCCTCGGTGGCGGTATTATCGAACAGCGCCTGCCGTTAGTGGCGGAGTAAGCGGGCTCAGCCCGCGTTGATGACGCGTAAACAGGAGTAACCGTGGCGAAAAATTATCAGGAAATTACGCTGGCGCTGGCGGGCATCTGTCAGTCCGCCCATCTGGTGCAGCAGCTGGCTCAGCAGGGTCACTGCCAGCCAGAGGCGCTGACCGTTTCCCTGCGCAGCGTGCTGGACCTTAATCCTGGTTCCACGCTGGCGGTGTTTGGCAATAATGAAGCCAACCTGCGTCTCGGACTTGAAACACTGATGGCGGTGCTGAACAGCAGCAGTCGTCAGGGCGCAGGCGCTGAACTGACGCGTTACACACTGAGTATGATGGTGCTGGAGCGCAAGCTCAGCGCCAGTAAATCCGCCATGGCGACGCTGGCACAGCGCATCTCTCAGCTGGATCGTCAGCTGGCGCATTATGACCTTGAATCAGACACCATTCTCAGCGCGATGGCGGCCATCTATGTGGATGTGATCAGCCCGCTGGGCCCGCGCATTCAGGTCACCGGTTCACCCGCTGTGCTGCAGAATACGCAGGTGCAGAGTAAGGTTCGTGCCACTCTGTTAGCCGGTATCCGCGCTGCCGTATTGTGGCAGCAGGTCGGCGGTGGCCGACTGCAACTGATGTTCTCGCGTCAGCGTTTGCTGCGTGAAGCAAAAACCCTCTTATCCCGGCTGCCACTGACTTACTAAGTCGGTGCGGCAAAACACTGCTAAATGAATCAGGAGTTGCACTGATGGAATTATCCTCTCTGACCGCCGTCTCACCTGTCGATGGTCGTTACGGCGATAAAGTCAGCCCGCTGCGTGCGATTTTCAGCGAATTCGGTTTGCTGAAATTCCGCGTTGAGGTTGAAGTTCGCTGGTTACAAAAACTGGCCGCGACCGCAGAGATCAAGGAAGTTCCTGCATTTGATGCCGACGCAAACGCTTTCCTTGATGCGATTGTCGCCGGTTTTTCCGAAGAAGATGCCGCGCGCATCAAAACCATTGAGCGCACCACCAACCACGACGTCAAAGCGGTTGAGTATTTCCTGAAAGAGAAAGTTGCCGACGTCCCTGCCCTGCATGCTGTTTCTGAATTTATCCACTTCGCCTGTACTTCTGAAGATATCAACAACCTGTCGCACGCCCTGATGCTGGAAACAGCCCGTCGTGACGTGATCCTGCCTTACTGGCAGCAGCTGATTACCGCTGTGAAGGATCTTGCCAGCGAATATCGTGACATTCCGCTGCTCTCCCGCACCCACGGCCAGCCGGCTACACCGTCGACGATGGGTAAAGAGATGGCGAACGTCGCTTACCGTCTGGAGCGTCAGTTACGTCAGCTGAAACAGATTGAGGTGCTGGGCAAAATCAACGGCGCTGTAGGGAATTACAACGCCCACATTGCCGCCTATCCCGAAGTGGACTGGCATGCGCTGAGCGAGAACTTCGTCACCTCGCTGGGGATCACCTGGAACCCTTACACCACGCAGATTGAGCCGCACGACTATATTGCCGAAATGTTCGACTGCATCGCCCGCTTTAACACCATCCTGATCGATTTCGATCGCGATATCTGGGGTTATGTAGCGCTGAACCATTTCAAACAGAAGACCATTGCGGGCGAGATTGGCTCGTCGACCATGCCGCACAAAGTGAACCCAATCGACTTCGAAAACTCCGAAGGCAATCTGGGCCTGGCGAACGCGGTAATGCAGCATCTGGCCAGCAAGCTGCCGGTCTCACGCTGGCAGCGCGATCTGACCGACTCCACCGTGCTGCGTAACCTCGGCGTGGGCGTCGGTTATGCGCTGATCGCCTATCAGGCGACGCTGAAAGGCATCTCGAAACTGGAAGTGAACCGCGATCGTCTGCTGGACGAACTGGATCACAACTGGGAAGTGCTGGCAGAACCGATCCAGACGGTAATGCGCCGTTACGGCATTGAGAAGCCTTATGAAAAGCTGAAGGAGCTGACGCGCGGTAAACGCGTCGATGCCGCCGGCATGCAGGCCTTTATCGACAGCCTGGCGCTGCCGGAAGAGGAAAAAGCCCGTCTGAAGCAGATGACGCCTGCAAACTATATTGGCCGCGCTATCCAGATGGTTGACGATCTGAAATAATGCCCGCCGCAGACCGGCCCAGTCCGGTCTGCGTTAACATCTTGTTTAATACATTTCGCGTATACTTTCTGCAGGTTGACTCAAACAGAGTGTAAGGAATTTCTATGCGTGTTCTGGTTGTTGAAGACAATGCCCTGCTGCGCCATCATCTCGCCGTCCAGCTACGTGACATGGGCCATCAGGTCGATGCCGCCGAAGACGCCAAAGAAGCCGACTATTTTCTTCGCGAACATCTGCCCGATATCGCACTGGTCGATCTCGGCCTGCCGGATGAAGATGGCATGTCGCTGATTCGCCGCTGGCGCAGCGATGCCGTGCGCCAGCCGATTCTGGTGCTGACCGCCCGTGAAGGCTGGCAGGCGAAAGTGGAAGCGCTGGAAGCCGGTGCGGATGACTACGTCACCAAGCCGTTCCATATTGAAGAAGTCGCGGCACGCCTGCAGGCGCTGATGCGCCGTAACAGCGGTCATGCGTCGCAAATCATCGATATGGCCCCGTTTCAGGTGGATCTCTCCCGCCGTGAACTGACGGTTAACGAAGAGCCGGTGAAGCTTACCGCCTTCGAGTACACCATTGTTGAGACGTTGATCCGCAACGCGGGCAAAGTGGTGAGTAAAGACTCGCTGATGCTGCAGCTCTATCCTGACGCTGAACTGCGCGAAAGCCACACCATCGACGTGCTGATGGGTCGTCTGCGCAAAAAGATTCTGGCGTTGCACCCCACCGACGTGATCGCCACCGTGCGTGGCCAGGGTTACCGCTTTGATCTCTGACCATGTCCTGGTTTAACCGTTACCGCCCTATTTCGCTGCGCGCCCGCTTTCTGCTGGCCTCCGCAGCGATAGTTCTGTTCCTCTCCCTCTCTTACGGCATGGTCGCGGTCATTGGCTATGTGGTGAGTTTCGATAAAAACACCTACCGCGTGATGCGCGGCGAGAGCAATCTGTTTTTTACGCTGGCGCAGTGGCATGACAGTAAGCTCACCATCGCCCAGCCGGAACGGATGACACTCAATTTCCCGACGCTGGTGTTTATTTACGATGAGCACGGCAAGCTGCTGTGGCAGCAACGCGATGTGCCGGAGATCCGCAAAAAGATCCGCCGTGAATGGCTGCTGAAGCCCGACTTCTACGAGATTGATACCAGCAACCGCACCAGCATGGTGGCGATGGGCAATAACGTGAATGCTAAGCAACGGCTCAACGACTGGGATACCGACAGCAACGATACCTTTACCCACTCGGTCGCCGTTAACCGTTACGATGCCACCACCAATCTGCCTGCACTTACCATCGTGGTGGTCGACTCGATCCCGCAGGAGTTGCAGCATTCTGATGTGGTCTGGTCATGGTTCAGCTACGTGCTGGCGGCAAACCTGATACTGATTATTCCGCTGCTGTGGCTGGCGGCACACTGGAGTCTGCGACCGATTGGCGCGCTGACACAGCAGGTGCGTGAACTGGAGACCAGTCAGCGCGAGAATCTGGCGGATAATCCGCCGGCAGAGCTGCGCAGTCTGGTGCGCAACCTCAATCTGTTGCTGACCAATGAGCGGCAGCGCTATACCCGCTATCGCACGACGCTTTCTGACCTGACCCACAGTCTGAAAACGCCGCTGGCCGTGCTGCAGAGTACTCTGCGTTCGCTGCGTAACGGCAAAGAGCTGACGGTGGAACAGGCTGAGCCGGTGATGCTGGAGCAGATAAGCCGCATCTCACAGCAGGTCGGTTATTATCTGCATCGTGCCAGCATGCAGGCCGACCACAATCCGCTACAGCGCGATATCCATTCCGTTTCCGGTCTGCTCGACAAACTCTGTTCGGCACTGAATAAAGTCTATCAGCGCAAAGGCGTGGCGATTACGCTGGATATCTCCCCGGAACTCTCCTTTATTGGCGACCAGAATGACTTTATGGAAGTGCTGGGCAACGTGCTGGATAACGCCTGCAAATATTGCCTGGAGTTTATCGAAGTCAGCGCTTTTCAGAGCGAAAATGCACTCCATCTCTATATCGACGATGATGGTCCGGGCATTCCCGAGAGCAAGCGCGATTTAGTCTTTGTCCGGGGACAGCGCGCCGATACTCTGCGTCCCGGTCAGGGACTCGGTCTGGCGGTGGTGCGCGATATTCTTGAGCAATATGAGGGTAACGTGATCGCCTCCAGCAGCACGCTGGGCGGAACACGCATGGAAGTGGTCTTTCAGCGCCAGGAACCCGAACATCACCGCGAGTAGAAAACCCTCAGGGCTGTTATACTTGCTGGCATTTACAGCCCTAAGCGGAACCCTTTTATGGACTATCAGCTCGATATTAACTGGCCCGATTTTATTCAGCGCTACTGGCAGAAACGCCCGGTCGTGCTGAAGCGTGGTTTTAAAGACTTTGTCGATCCTCTTTCACCGGATGAACTCGCCGGTCTGGCGATGGAAAACGAGGTGGATAGCCGCCTGGTCAGTCATCAGGATGGCAAATGGCAGGTCAGCCACGGCCCGTTCGAGAGCTATGATCATCTGGGAGAGAACAACTGGTCGCTGCTGGTTCAGGCGGTCAATCACTGGCATGAACCCTCTGCCGCGCTGATGCGCCCTTTCCGTTTCCTGCCTGACTGGCGTGTGGATGACCTGATGGTGTCGTTTGCCGTGCCTGGCGGCGGCGTCGGTCCCCATTTTGATCAGTACGATGTCTTTATTATTCAGGGCTCCGGCCGCCGTCGCTGGCGCGTCGGTGAGAAAGTGCCGCTCAAGCAGCACTGTCCGCATCCCGACCTGCTGCAGGTAGAACCGTTCGACGCCATCATCGATGAAGAGCTGGAGCCGGGCGATATTCTCTACATCCCGCCTGGATTCCCGCATGAAGGCTACTCGCTGGAAAACGCTCTGAACTATTCCGTCGGTTTCCGCGCACCCAGCGGCCGCGAATTAATCAGCGGCTTTGCGGATTATGCCCTGGCCAATGAGCTGGGCAGCCTGCGCTTCAGCGATCCGGATGTGCCTTCACGCGACTGCCCGTCGGAGATTCTGCCGCAGGAGATTGAAGGCGTGCGTCAGCTGATGCTGGATGTGGTCAATCAGCCGGAGCATTTCGCTCAGTGGTTTGGCGAATTTATTTCGCAGTCACGTCACGAACTTGACGTCGCGCCGCCGGAACCGCCTTATCAGCCTGATGAAATTTATGATGCGCTGCAACAGGGTGATGCCCTGAGCCGGTTAGGTGGCCTGCGTGTTCTGACGATTGGTGGTGCGGTCTATATCAACGGTGAGCGGGTTGAGTGTTCACGCCCTGATGTGATGGCGGTTCTGGCGAATCACTATCGCATCACGCTGGAGGATCTGGGGGATGCGCTGGATGATCCGGCTGTGCTGGCGCAGATCGCCGGTCTGGTGAATGCCGGTTACTGGTTCTTCGGCGACGAAGAATAAAACACAGAGCGCCATCCTGCGCGCCTGAATCAAGGCTCTCTGTCCGTGGTGGCAGAGAGCCTTTTTAATTTAACCCTTCTTCTGCGCCGCCAGTTCTGACAGACGCACAATCACTTCCACCGACTTCGCCATAATATTCAGCGACGCGAACTCATGCTTACCGTGATAGTTATAGCCACCGGTAAAGATGTTCGGGCAAGGCAACCCTTTCCACGACAGTGAGGAGCCATCTGTGCCGCCGCGAATCGGTTTCACTACCGGTTCAATATCGCAGTCACGCATCGCCTGTAAAGCCAGGTCAATGATGTGCGGGAACGGCTCGACCTTTTCACGCATGTTGCGATAGCTGTTAGTGATCTCAACGGTGACCGAGCAGTCAGGATGCAGGGTTTTGTTAATCTCCGCAGCAATCTGCAGCAGCGTCTGTTTACGCTGTTCGAAACTTTCTGTTTCGAAGTCACGAATGATATAGAGCATCTCGGCGTGTTCTACGCTGCCCTTGATCTGATGCAGATGGTAGAAGCCCTCATAACCGTCGGTGTACTGCGGTTTTTCGCTGGCCGGGACGGCGGCATGGAACTGATTTGCCAGCTCCAGCGCATTGACCATCACGCCTTTCGCGGAGCCCGGGTGCACGTTGTTACCGACGATTTTGACGGTGGCCGAGGCGGCATTGAAGTTCTCATACTCGAACTCGCCCAGATCGCTGCCATCAATGGTGTAAGCCCAGTCAGCGGCGAACGCTTCCACATCAAAGTGAGAGGTGCCGCGACCGATCTCTTCATCAGGCGTAAAGGCGACGCGAATCGCACCGTGCGGCGTATCGCTTTTTGCCAGTTGGGCCATCGCTGTCATGATCTCGGCGATACCCGCTTTGTCATCCGCACCCAGCAGGGTTTTGCCATCGGTAGTAATCAGCGTATGCCCGATCAGCTTGTGCAGCACCGGGAACATCACCGGCGACAGAATCTCGTTGCCATTTCCCAGCGCAATATCGCCACCGCGATAGTTTTCGATGATCTGGGGATTCACATGTTTCGCCGTAAAATCAGGCGAGGTATCCATGTGGGAGATGAAACCGATAACCGGCGTCGGCCAGTCAACATTGGCGGGCAAGGTGCCCATGACGCAGCAGTGATCGCTTAAGGTGACATCGACAAAACCCAGCGCCAGCAGCTCTTCCTGCAGCTGACGCGCCAGCGTCCACTGCCCTTCACTGCTGGGCACCTGGCGCGCCTGCGGCTTAGCCTGTGTCTCAACTGCCACATAACTCAAAAAGCGCTCAAGTAACTGTTCCATAGCCCATCCTTTATAAGTGCCGTCCGGTATTATTCACAGACCCGGCGGTCACAACGTTGCGTAAAATCATTCGCAGACAGGTTAGCGCTGTCGATGACCTTTGGGAAAGCAATAAGCCCGAAAAAAACGCCTGGTGACGAGATTGTTGCGGCAAACCTCGCAATGTTGACAACAGGGGGGCGGTTTAACACGATGAGACGGGCAAAAAATCAGGGGCGGCCATAGCCGCCCCCGCTTATTTATAAAGACCGCGCAGCAGCTTATGCACGAACTCCGGCACCACTTCGCTCGCCAGACCGTAATGCCGCTCGGCAAATTCGTTGCCCACCTGGCTCGGCTCCAGGTTCAGCTCAACGGTGTGCGCGCCCTGCAGTTTGGCTTCATGGACAAAGCCCGCAGCGGGATAGACATGGCCTGATGTGCCGATAGCGATAAAGTAATCGGCCTGTTCCAGCGCCTGATAAATCTGCTCCATGCCCAGCGGCATCTCACCAAACCACACCACGTGCGGCCGCAGCGCAGAGGGGAACTGGCAGCAGGTGCAGCGATCGTCCGGCGTGATATCGCCGGTCCACTCAATCACCTGACCGCTGGTGACACAGCGCACTTTTAACAGCTCACCGTGCATGTGCAGCACCCGGTTATTGCCGGCACGCTCATGCAGATTGTCGATGTTCTGCGTGACCAGCAGGAAATTATCGCCTAACACCTGCTCCAGCTCAGCCAGCGCCAGATGGGCGGCGTTTGGCTGAATCTCCGCCTCCTGCAGCTGCTGGCGGCGCGCATTGTAAAACCGCTGCACCAGCGCGGGATCGCGCTGAAAGCCTTCAGGCGTCGCAACATCTTCAACGTGGTGCTCTTCCCACAGGCCATCAGCCGCGCGGAAGGTCCGGATGCCGGACTCCGCTGAGATACCTGCGCCGGTCAGCACCACAACGTGCGGCTGAGGATGGGCGGCCAGTTCGGCCTGACGATCGCGCTCAAAAATGCGCTGGCGAAAGCGCTGATGCACTTTTCTCCGGGTTTTCTTCAGGCGGGCAAGTCGTATGCGGCGACGTGGTGTACGCATAAAATCTCCTGGCGTAGCAGCTGCGGCGAGCCGCTCTTAACAGATTCCGGGTCAACATCTCCCGATAGTAACGGTTGCTGAGGGCACTACCCAACAGCAAAGGTCTTAAACAGATGCGGCGCGAAAAAGATTCGCGCCGCATTTTATTACTGACCGCTTAATACCCGAGCCGGGTCAATTCGGCTGGCGCGTCTGGCGGGATACCAGCTCGCCAGCAGACTCAGCAGAATCGCGGTAATCAGTACTGAGAACACATCAATCCAGTGCAGTTCCGAAGGCAGGAAATCAATGAAGTAGATATCGCCTGCCAGCAGATGGTGGCCGGTAATCGACTCCAGCCCGCGCACCAGCGAGGTCAGGTTCAGCGCCACCAGCACGCCCGCGACCACGCCGCTGACGCTGCCCAGCAGACCGGCCAGCAAACCGTACCAGATAAAGATGGCGCGAATCAGCCGGTCTTTCGCGCCGAGGGTGCGCAGCACCGCAATGTCACTGCTCTTATCTTTGACCGCCATCACCAGCGTGGAGACGATGTTAAAGCAGGCGACACCAATCACCAGCACCATCGCCAGATACATGATGGCGCGGATCATCTGAATATCGCGGTACATGTAGCCGTAAGTGCCAATCCAGCTTTTGATGTAGACGTAGGAACGGGTCGCTTCACCGGCATCGCGCACCAGTTTCACCGCCTGGAACGGGTCGGTCATCTTCAGGGCGATGCCGGAGACGCTGTCTCCCATCTCCAGATAGTGCTGCGCATCGGCCAGCGGCACCAGCGCCAGACTGTGATCGAGCATGCCGCTCAGCTGCAGAATCCCGCTGACCTGCAGCCGGATACGTTTTGGCTGCAGCAGTTTGTTATCACCATCGTTGTTAGGGATCATGATGGTGATCCAGTCGCCCTGCTTCACGTTCAGCGATTTCGCAATGCCACCGCCCAGAATGATCTGCTGCTTACCGGCGGCAAAAGAGGACCAGGCGTTATCGGCCACAAACTGTGGCAGTGCGCTGAGGCGCGGCTCCTGTGCGGGATCCACACCTTTGACCTGCAGCGCCTCCAGCCGGGCCCCGCTCTCAATCAGGCCGGTGAAGTTCACGTAAGGCGCAGCCGCGGCAATGCCGGGCACCTTTTCAATCGGGGCGATCATCGACTGCCAGTGCTGGAACGGCTGATTGACCGCCTCGATCTCGCCGTGCGGTACCACCGCCAGAATGCGGTTGTTCAGCTCACGCTCAAAACCGTTCATGGCACTCAGGCCGATAATCAGTACGGCCACGCCCAGCGCAATCCCGATGGTGGAGATCACCGAAATCAGCGAAACCATGCCGCCACGACGGCGGCCCCGGCTAAAGCGCAGGCCCAGCAACAGGGATAACGACGAACCCATTACAGCGCTCCTGCCATAGTGAGCTGATCGCTTAACTGACCATCACGCATCTCCATCTGACGCGTCATGCGTTTTGCCAGCATCAGATCGTGCGTCACCACCAGAAACGCGGTGCCCTGACGGACGTTCAGTTCGCCCAGCAATTCAAAAATAGCGTCGGCGTTACGCGCATCCAGGTTGCCGGTTGGTTCATCCGCCATCACCAGACGTGGACGGTTCACCAGCGCACGAGCGATCGCCACGCGCTGGCGTTCGCCGCCTGACAGTTCAGATGGCCGGTGCGCAGCGCGATGGTCCAGCCCGACCGCAGCCAGCATCTCACGGGCGCGATCCTGTGCTTCCGCTTTGGCGGTTTTACCAATCAGCAGCGGCATCGCCACGTTTTCCAGCGCGCTGAAGTCCGGCAACAGATGGTGGAACTGATAGATAAAGCCCAGCTCGCGGTTACGCAGCTCGGCTTTGGCCGACGAGGACATGGCATTCAGTGACTGGCCATCAAACACCACGTCGCCCGACGTCGGCGCATCCAGGCCGCCCAGCAGATGCAGCAGCGTACTTTTACCGGAACCGGAGCTGCCGACAATCGCCGTCAGTTCACCGGGCTGGAGGCTGAAAGCCACATTGCGCAGCACATCGGTCTGCACGCTTCCTTCCTGATAGCGTTTGCACAGGTCGCGGCACTGCAACAAAGGAGTGTTACTCATAACGTAAAGCCTCAGCAGGTTGAACGGCGGCAGCGCGCCACGAAGGATAGAGCGTAGACAACAGCGCCACAATCATCGCGCTGAGGGCGATGGTGACGACCTGCCACACATTAATATCAACCGGCAACGCGGCACCATCGAGGAACAGGCCAATCACCGGCATTAAATTGTTGAGCTGGCTGGCGAGCAGCACACCGAGCAGCGTGCCAAGCAGCGTGCCGATAATCCCGGCGCTGGCACCCTGCACCATAAACACCGCCACTATTTGCCGGCGCGTCAGGCCCTGGGTTTGCAGGATCGCCACTTCGCCCTGCTTCTCCATGATCAGCAGGCCCAGCGAGGTGATGATGTTAAAGGCGGCCACGGCAATGATCAGGCTCAGCAGCAGGCCCATCATATTCTTCTCCATGCGCACCGCCTGGAAGAGATCGCCTTTGCGCTCACGCCAGTCTTTCCATACCAGCCCCTGGGGCAGCGTCTGCTGACTCAGACTGTCAACCGACAGCGGTTTATCCAGCCACAGCCGCCAGCCGGTAATATTCCCGGCCGGATAGCGCATGACGCGCGACGCATCCTGAAGATTGACCAGAATCTGATAACCATCGACTTCGCTGTTGGCAGCATAGGTGCCCGCCACGGTAAACAGACGCTGGCTCGGCACACGTCCCATCGGCGTGAACTGGCTGACCGACGGCACCATCAGACGCAGCTGATCGCCACGTTTTACGCCAAGCTGTGACGCCAGCTGTTCGCCGAGGATCACATTGTACTGTCCGGCCTGCAGCACGCTCTGCTGGGTGTTTACCAGGAACGGCGTCAGCGGATCTTTTTCATCCGGATTAATGCCCAGCATCACGCCAACGGAGACGCTGCGCGGGCTTTGCAACACCACATTGGCGGTGGTCAGCGGTGCAATGTGGTTAACGCCCTGCAGATTCAGCGAGGCGGCGGGTTGCTGTTGGGGATTGAGACTGCCTTTGTCGCTGGTAATCAGCGCCTGAGGCATCAGGCCAAGAATATTGCCTTCAAGTTCACGCTCAAAACCGTTCATCACCGATAAGACGGTGACCATCGCCAGCACGCCGAGCGTAATGCCAATCGTTGAGAGCCAGGAGACAAAGCGACCGAAGCGATCCGATGCTCGTCCGCGCATGTAACGCAGACCGATAAATAGCGCGACAGGTTGATACATGGAATCCAGTAAGCCGTTGCCTGAAAATAGGTAGTGGGATGATAAAGGAGCGGCTGGCTTTATGAAACCTCTAACCCTCTGAGTCGGCAGCAAAGTTGCATCCGGATGCGTCACATTCCGCGCCAAAGCAGCGGAATAGCCGATAAAGCCGCCGCTTATTGGCTGATTATTCAGCGTCCAGGGGGGTAGACTACAATCAGTACCATGATCACGGGTGATTTATTGCCGGGCAGTATGAGGTAGCGACCATGTTGAAATTTCCCAAAGGCAGCATCGTTAAACATAAATCCGGGGAGATCAGAGGCGAAATCATCAACGTCTTTGAGCAGGGAAACGCACCAGCCGGCTACTACGTAAAGTGGGACGACGGTAACCTCAGCTATCATCCTGAGCAGGAGTTATCCTGGGCGAATATCGACCGCCCACGCATGCATTACACACAGCAATCCATAAAATAAAATGCCCGTTTAACCCCGTCGCTGCATGGCGACGGCGGTTTTTTCTGATCCCTTGCCAGACTCCGTCTATCCTCTCTTTATCCGCACGATTACCGCTGACGCCCGGTAATGGCTGAACGATCCCCTGGTTCAGCACGGCGCGGCAGGAAAATTGTGCCGCAGAGGTGATCCCCCTGACATAATATGGAATGATTACGTCCTGGAAAAATGGAGCAACCCCGAGATCCCATGCCCGAACAGACTCGTTATACCCTGCCCGTTAAATCCGGCGATCACCGTCAGCTCGGCCAGTTAATCGGCGCTGCGCACGCGGTGGAGTGTGCCAGCATTACCGAACGCCATGCTGGTCCGGTATTGATGATTACCCCCGATACCCAAACCGCCCTGCGTCTGCTGGATGAGATCCGCCAGTTTACCGATCTGCCGGTGGCACACCTCGCCGACTGGGAAACGCTGCCCTACGACAGCTTCTCGCCGCATCAGGATATTATCTCTGCCCGCCTGTCGACCCTCTACCAGCTGCCGGTGATGCAGCGCGGTATGCTGATCATGCCGGTTAATACCCTGATGCAGCGCGTCTGCCCGCACAGTTTCCTGCACGGCCATGCGCTGGTGATGAAGCAGGGACAAAAACTGTCACGCGACCGCCTGCGCGATCAGCTTGAGCAGGCCGGTTATCGCCATGTCGATCAGGTGATGGAGCATGGTGAATACGCCACGCGCGGCGCCCTGCTCGACCTGTTCCCGATGGGCAGCGATCAGCCCTATCGCATCGACTTTTTCGATGATGAGATCGACAGCCTGCGCCTGTTCGACGTCGACAGTCAGCGTACGCTGGAAGCGGTGCCAGAGATTAACCTGCTGCCTGCGCATGAGTTCCCCAGCGACAAAGCCGCCATCGAGCTGTTCCGCAGCCGCTGGCGCGAAATTTTTGATGTGCGCCGCGAGTCGGAGCATGTCTATCAGCAGGTGAGTAAAGGCACGCTACCTGCGGGCATCGAATACTGGCAGCCGCTGTTTTTTGAGCAGCCGTTACCCAGCCTGTTCAGCTATCTGCCGGACAACACCCTGATTGTGAACTGCGGCGATCTGGAAGGCAGCGCCAGCCGCTTCTGGCAGGATGCCGAGGCGCGTTATGAGAACCGCCGCGTTGACCCGATGCGTCCGCTACTGGAACCGGTCACCCTGTGGCTGCGCCCCGATGCATTAATGGGTGAACTGAAAGCCTGGCCACGCATCCAGATGACCAATGAGGTGCTGCCCGCCAAAGCAGCCAACACCAACCTCGGTTATACCCCGCTGCCAGACCTGTCCGTTCAGGCGCAGGCTAAAGCCCCGCTGGATCATCTGCGTCAGTTTATTGAGACCTTCAGTGGCGCAGTGGTCTTCTCCGTAGAAAGTGAGGGCCGCCGCGAGAGCCTGCAGGAGTTGTTGGCCCGCATTAAACTGCGTCCTCAGCCGGTGCATCGCCTTGATGAAACCGTTGACGATCGTTTCAGCCTGATGATTGGCGCCAGCGAGCGCGGCTTCATTGATACCCTGGGCAACCGGGCGCTGATTTGCGAAAGCGATCTGCTGGGTGAACGCGTCAGCCGTCGCCGTCAGGATACCCGTCGCACCATCAATCCGGACATTCTGATCCGCAATCTGGCGGAGCTGAGTCCCGGCCAGCCGGTGGTGCATCTGGAGCACGGTGTCGGGCGCTATATCGGCCTGACGACGTTAGAAGCGGGCGGCATTGAGGCGGAATACCTGATGCTCTCCTACGCCAACGACGCCAAACTCTATGTCCCGGTTTCATCGCTGCATCTGATCAGCCGCTATGCGGGTGGCGCGGACGATAACGCCCCGCTGCACAAACTGGGCAGCGATGCCTGGTCACGTGCACGGCAGAAAGCGGCGGAGAAAGTGCGTGATGTGGCGGCTGAGCTGCTGGATATCTATGCTCAGCGCGCCGCCAAAACCGGCTTTGCCTTTAAGCACAATCGTGAGCAGTATCAGCTGTTCTGCGAGAGCTTCCCGTTTGAGACCACACCGGATCAGGCACAGGCAATCAACGCGGTGCTGAGTGACATGTGCCAGCCGCTGGCGATGGACCGTCTGGTGTGCGGCGACGTCGGCTTCGGTAAAACCGAAGTGGCAATGCGCGCGGCGTTTCTGGCAATCGAAAACCATAAACAGGTCGCCGTGCTGGTACCAACAACCCTGCTGGCACAGCAGCATTACGATAACTTCCGCGATCGCTTTGCCAACTGGCCGGTCCGCATTGAGATGCTCTCCCGTTTCCGTACCGCCAAAGAGCAGGCGCAGGTGCTGGAACAGGCCAGCGAGGGCAAGATCGACATTTTAATCGGCACCCATAAGCTGCTGATGAGCGACCTCAAATGGCACGATCTCGGTCTGCTGATTGTCGATGAAGAACACCGCTTCGGGGTGCGTCACAAAGAGCGTATCAAGGCGATGCGTGCCGATGTGGACATTCTGACCCTGACCGCAACGCCGATCCCGCGTACGCTGAATATGGCCATGAGCGGCATGCGCGATCTCTCTATTATCGCCACGCCGCCTGCCCGCCGTTTAGCGGTAAAAACCTTTGTGCGGGAATTCGACGATCTGGTGATCCGCGAAGCGATCCTGCGTGAGGTTCTGCGTGGCGGCCAGGTCTACTACCTCTATAACGACGTTGAAAATATTGAGAAAGCAGCACAGCGTCTCAGCGATCTGGTGCCCGAAGCGCGTGTCGCGATTGGTCATGGCCAGATGCGTGAGCGCGATCTGGAACGGGTGATGAACGACTTCCATCATCAGCGGTTCAACGTGCTGGTCTGTACCACCATTATTGAAACCGGGATCGACATTCCGACCGCCAATACCATCATCATTGAGCGGGCCGATCACTTTGGTCTGGCACAGCTGCATCAGCTGCGCGGTCGCGTTGGCCGTTCGCATCATCAGGCTTATGCCTGGCTGTTAACGCCGCATCCGAAGTCGATGACCGCTGATGCGCATAAGCGCCTGGAGGCGATCGCCTCACTGGAAGATCTGGGGGCAGGTTTTGCGCTCGCGACGCACGACCTGGAGATTCGTGGTGCCGGCGAGCTGCTGGGTGATGAGCAGAGCGGACAGATGGAGACGCTGGGCTTCACACTCTATATGGAGCTGCTGGAGAATGCGGTCGATGCCCTGAAAGAGGGACGCGAGCCGTCACTGGAAGATCTCACCAGCAACCAGACGGAAGTCGAACTGCGGATGCCCGCCCTGCTGCCCGAGACCTTTATCCCGGATGTCAGCACCCGTCTTTCACTCTATAAACGCATCGCCAGCGCAGAAGCTGAAGAGGAGTTGCAGGAACTGAAGGTTGAGATGATTGACCGCTTCGGCCTGCTGCCCGATCCGGCGCGTAACCTGCTGGATGTGGCGATTATCCGGCTGAAGGCCCGCGCTGTGGGTCTGCGTAAGATCGAAGCCAGTGACAAAGGCGGTTATTTCGATTTTGCGCCTAAAAACAACGTGGATCCGGCCTGGCTGATAGGCCTGCTGCAGAAAGAGCCTCAGCAGTGGAAGCTGGATGGGCCGACACGACTGCGATTCACCCGTGAGCTGTCGGAAAGAAAGATTCGTATGGAGTGGGTGCAGGGCTTTGTTTCACAACTGGCTGAGCATCAGGCGTAACCCTCCTGCCCGCGCATTGCTGAGCTAATCGGTAAAGCGCGGGAGAGGAACACAAAAAAAGGCGCATCATCCGATGCGCCTTTTTCATTACTTATATTATGTCGTGCTGTGTGGCCGCGAGTGCGGCAAAGCTTTGCCCAATTACGCCTGGTCGCCGTTGAGAACGAGCTGACCATTGCGGTCCAGTGGAATACGTGTGCCGGGGTCATTTTCCATACGGATTTTACCCTGCTGATCGCCTATTTTATAGGTCACGTCATATCCCAGTTTTTTCTCTTGTTTGTCATACACTGTTTTGCAGCGCTGTTCGGTTGTGGTGTAAGTATCCCGATCCTGCAGTCCGCCCTGGACCTGATTACCGGCATAACCCCCCGCGACCGCACCTGCTACTGTCGCCACATCCCTGCCGCGACCGCCACCAAACTGGTGACCCAGCACGCCACCTGCCACTGCACCTAATACAGAGCCAGCAAGACGGTTTTCATCCTGTACGGCCCGACGGTGAGTCAGAGTGACATTACGGCACTCCTGACGTGGCTGTTTGATGCTCTCTTTGATTGGTGTTGCAGAGAGTACCTGAGCGTATTGAGGACCGCGATCAAACACATTCATGCCTGCTACGGCTGCAACACCCAGCGCTGCTGCCACACCAATACCGATACCCGCTAACATTGATTTATTCACAGGAAGTTCCTCCTGAAAAGTGTTACCGCGCAATCCTGCTGTTAAAGCATCCTCGTTAACTGAGGTATAACCGGCGTGCGCGACGCGCCGTGTTTGTTGAGATGAAGTTTTACAGATGGACCGAAAATGCAACATCAGACAAATGGAGGAAATTGGTTACTTTGCTATCAGGGCCAGTTTTTAGGAGAGTTCTGAGGTGAAGAAGCCGCACTGATAGTTTCAGTCAGCTATGAATAATAATAGTAAAATCAATCTGATAAAATTAGTTAACCTGAAGCAAAGCAGGCAGTCGCTTTATCACTTCGCACATGAAAAATCTGAAGAAAATTCGCCGTTTTGCCCCATACTTACCCGGCGCAGGAATAAATAACCCCGGCCAAACAGCCAGCCGGGGTGATAGATTTAAAGCAACTTAGAAACGATAGCCAACACCGATGTTGAAACCATTGATGGCAACATTGTCGTTAAATTTAACGCGTGTACCTTCATAGCCAATACTCACAGAGAGGTTGCTTATCGGGTTAACCACGACACCCGCACCGTAGGCAAAGGATGTTTTGCTTTCGCTGTAAGAACCTGAGTACTGTGCGTATGGCGACTGGTAGCTGGCTTTGTCTTCTACTTTGATGCGCGCGACCCCAATTAATCCGTAGAAACTGACATAGTCATTAATACGGTAAGCCGGACCCGCCATCAGGGAGTAATATTTCGCTTCAATTTTTTCATTATATTTTTCAATACCGTCAAAATAATCATTCTGCTCTGAATAACTGTCATCGCCTTTCATATAGCTGAAAGAGCCCATAATGCTGATAGGCGAATCCCATTCATAGCGATACTGAACATTGACACCGCGAATGTTTTTAAAGTCTTCAACTTTGCTTTGAGCATAGCCGATAGAGACCGTGTGATTATCAGCCAGCGCATTATTGCCCGCGAGCAAACTGCCACACAGTAATGCCAGCATCGTTAATTTAGAGGTCATCTGATTAATTCCTTTTCATAATTTAACATTATTTCCCTGCACTTATCGCAGGACTTCGTTCCCTGAATCACCCATACCCGACGGAGTGGTTATCGCTTTATCTATCCGCCTGTACCGGCCAGGAATTTCCTGTAGCGCTCCGCGCCTTATGCTCAGATCAGCCGGAGTGCATCTGTTTATACCCGGATATCTTTAAAACAGGCTTACCTGTGAAAACATGGAGTTTGATTTACACTCTTTGAAAATAGTATTTCGTCCATTTAATTTGAGTTAAGTCAGGAATTTCACCACCTGAGTAACTCATGTACTTTATTTATTAATCCATTTTCAGGGCATTATTAGACCAAAAATAATCAGAGGTATCAAGAGCACATCGCGACAAAAAAAGCAAAATCATTGAAAATGTTATTGCTAATATATCCAGAAAACCACACAGCTTTATACAGTCTATTAACACGGATTCTCAACCTGAACGCAGGGTTCCCCATTCATTCAGACGCTGAGTTACAGATCTATTTAAATTTCCCCGTTTGGAAAATAGCAACTGGCGAGTTATACCTGCACTTATTCAAAAGTGCTGACCTGAAACTGACTGTCGATTCTTAGGCTCACACCAGGGTGCTCTGTTGTTTAGTGCGCAGACTTCCGGATGTACTCACCAACAGTCACGGCAATGCTGCGTCACGTCGCAGCCTTTATTACTGGTTTTAGTGGATATAGTGATGTAATCAGTAAGACAGAATGAAGGTGTGCTGACGCGGGTTCATAGCATTAAAGTCCGCCCGCAGCAGATATTACAGAAGGCCAAAGAAAGAAAAGATAAGCGGATTGCGGACCGGAAAAAAGAGTCGGTTTTCAGAGACGCCTCGCAGTTTATTACTTAGCTTTCAGCGAGTTTGCCCGGCAGAAGGTGTATATTTGAACAGGAGAAAACGGAAAAGGAAGAGCGTAACGAGAGATTTTTAAGCGCGGACTGATTGTGCTGGAACACCAACAGCCCGCTGACCACAACCAACTGATAAGGAGTTGATCATGGCTGACACGCATCATAAGCCAGATACCCGCACACCCACAACCTCCGCCAGCGGATCGCAGTCGCATTATTACAAGGTGGGATACAGGCCTAATAAAGGCCAGCCTAACCCGCTGCCACAGCTGACCATTAAGGGACGATGGCTGGAAGCGCTGGGCTTTACCACCGGGCAGAAGATCGAGGTGATCACCGGGCCGGGACAGTTGATCATCCGGCTGGCGACTGAAGGGTACTTGACTGACCTGTAAAACAATATCCCGGCACCAAGGCCGGGATTTATCTAATTATTCAGCGAATAAGCTTTTGAAAAATCATTGTACGTTTCATGAAGATGATAAAATTTTGCAGCGGGATCATCTTTCAATTCCTCATATCTTTCCATTAGCTTTTTAAATAAACATTCTGGCACAGGATAAGGATCTGCTTCATTTTTTTCACAGTAAAAATAAAATAGCGCCTTTTCAATCTCTGCAATATTTAGATTGCCTGCATTACCTGTTAAATATTCAAAGGCATAAGAATACTGCTCTGACAGCAATAAAAAATTCAGTGCAGAACCTCTAATAAAAACACCATCAACATTCTGTGAGTTAAGTATTTTTTCACAAAATGACAGACAACACTCTTGGTCTTTAACTAATAAATCACTGAGGCATTCTAAGGCATCATCCTCTGGATCATTAAATGAATCAGCCTCTACATAGCCATTAGCTAAGTAACTCCCTAAGCCTTCAATGTTTTTTTCGGTACTATTTATCTTTATCATTTGAATGCTCCTGTATTAACAGTTGAGAGTCTTTTTGTGCCATCAGGTAATATTGTCCATGTAGCATAAACCCTTGCATTGCCGTTAGGCCCTGATACCACAACAGATGTTTGTCTATTTGAAGACGTAACACCCTGCGCTGAGTCCAATAAACTATCCATTATCATGCTGTTATTACTGGCAGTATTCACTATACCTGCCTGATCTAATACGCGAGCCATATCTTGAGGTCGCTCAATATTGTGGATTTGTTTTTCTAGCAATTCCATACTTTTCGCATTACCTGGATCTTTCGCAAATTCTCTTTGACTGCTAATTTTTGCGTCTTTTAAAGAGTTATATTCTTTCTGCAAAGACTCAAGATCACCAGATGCTTTACCGCGCATATACAGTTCAATCTTATCTACAGGTATCTTTGCATCACCCTTCACTGCTGTAACATGATTTTTCCCGTTGGCATCTGGCAGAGAGGGTATTTCAAAACTACTGGCCAGTCGTTGCTTACCTGCCAGAGCTTCAATTTTGCTGGCTGCTGCCGGGCCAATGACAGGCGTCATTGAAGCCGTAACAATCTGCATCCCCTCATAAGTTGAGACGTACTGCTCTGCCGTCGCCTTATCAACACTAAGCTGCGTCATGGCATAGTTCACCATCGCATCTTTCACCTGCTGCTGATTCTGTGCATCAACGCTGGTAATGTTCAGCAGGTTCACTATCTGCCCGTATGGTTGATAAAAAGCTCCCGGCCTCGATTTGGCCGGAAGCTTTATCTTTATTAAATTAGCTGTTTTAATTCTTCATTTAACCATTTTTGATGATTATTAACTAATGTAATATAATTTTCATCTGTATAATATTCAGATGGTGAAATGTTATTTCCAACACCTTGTATTATATTGGGAGAACTAACCGCCCCCCCCCATTCATTCCAAAAACTGTTCAATTCAATAGGCCCATACACACTATCCTCGGGAAGATTTTTAAGTAAGAAAGATAATGCGACACATCTCCACTTCCTTTGTGATACTTGCAAATCCACATTCTCTTCATTACAGATAAATTCTAAATAGATAATAATTTCATCTGTAATTTCAGTACAAAAAGCAACCTCAGAAATAGCTATTAGTAGTGATTCTTTAATATCAGAAACTGCCATTTTCTGACATGCAAAATCACTGACATCAGATGCCGATAACCTGCCTGCCGGGATTCCTTTTGCACCAAGGAGGATCATTCCCCAGTCAGTCATATTCAATTGATTAGACAAAGAAAATAATTTTTCAATCATGGCTTTGATGGCACCCCATTGATTTTTCCATCAGAAACAAACATTCTGTGGCTTACTCCACCTAATTTAGGATCTACGATCCACTCAAATCGTCCTGCAACTCCATTCAAGCTACCTTCCAGTTGATAAAGTGTAGCACCATTATTTAATTTAGTTTTAGTAGCATATCCTGCATAATTATCAACTATATCATTAAAGCCATGGGCCTTAGGCACAGCAGAAAACTCTTGAGTTGCGAAAGGTTTTTTATCATTTGAGTAAATAGATATTTCCTTCCCGTTAATATCAGTAACAACTTTATTAGGTTGTGGATCTATTTTATTTCCACTACCTTTTCCTTTTTCTCCAGTCCCAACCCTTGGGTTATCTAATATTTCATTATTAATTGTCTTACTGTTAGCAGTCTCAACTTTTCCAGCTGAACTACTTCCCTTCATCCCATAAACCGCGCCACCAATTGCCGCCGTGGTATGAACTCCAGCCATCGCGGTATAGAGGCCGTCCGCTGTTTCCTTACTCACACCCCAGTTTTCAGCGATGCGGCTAACATTAGCATCACGATCCGCTTTCGCATCCGCCGTGGCATACTGCCACATCAGCGCATCGACCTGGCCTTTACCTTCCTTGTATACGCTACCCAGATTGCCGATGTACTGCCCATCAAGCTGCTCGCTGTAGCTTTTACCCATTACCGCCAGTTCCTGCCGCATTCCCTGGCAGGCTGCTGAAGACAGCCCTTTACAGGCTAAGTCTAACGCTGCATCGAATGCCTTGTCTTTCGCATTCAGGTCACTGATTAACTGCTCTGCCTGCTGTTTCTTTTCACCTTCCAGATACGGCAGTGACCACTTCGCATCCTGCCGCTGTTTCTCGTCTTCGGCGTGCAGCGCATTATTCTCAACCGCATTTCTACCCGCCTGCGCGCCCGCCACCGCACTGCCCGCGCTGTCTCCGGTAATGCCGCCCGCAAGGCCCGCCGCCAGCGTCCCCAGCGCACTGATAGTCTGGCGCTGTTCTTCACTCAGGTCCTCGCGCTTAACCCCCGGATACATCTGCTGCGCGATGTACTCGCCCATCGCCGCGCCCG
>Ga0308156_1001798_pt1 | contig 22313 bp, 22 predicted proteins | sample PhyAR2_FD_201041 | JGI IMG/M metagenome (GOLD analysis project Ga0308156, IMG submission 201041) | Phyllosphere microbial communities from UC Gill Tract Community Farm, Albany, California, United States - DLSL A.R2 | ecosystem: Host-associated > Plants > Phyllosphere > Unclassified | place: USA... | reverse complement strand
CCGCGCGGTAGGCCGGCAGCCAGACGCGGTCGACGGTGTCGCGGACGGTCAGCGCGTAGGAGAGGTTGTTGACGTCCTCGCTCGTGCACGCGAAGTGCGTGAGCTCGGCGATGGCGTCGAGCCCGAGCTCCGACAGGCGACGACGGACGAAGTACTCGACCGCCTTGACGTCGTGGCGGGTGGTCGCCTCGATCTCGGCCAGCTCGGCGATCTCCTGCTGCCCGAACGTCTCGACGACCCGGCGGAGTGCGGCCTTGTCGTCGATGCTGAGCGGCGACGTGGTGAACATCGCGTGGTCGGTCAGGAAGATGAGCCACTCGACCTCGACCACGATGCGCGCGCGGTTGAGGCCGGCCTCGGAGAGGTGCTCGCCCACCGTGTGCACGATCGGGTAGTACCGCCCGTCGAGCGGGCTGATCGGCTGCGGGGGAAGGGGGGTCATGGGGCTCCCTGACGGACTGCCGGTTCGAGTTGGCGGAAGAGCGCCCGGCAGGCCCGTTCGACGGTCGAGAGCACTCGGTCGAACTCGTGCCGGTCCGCGTAGTACGGGTCCGGCACGTCGGTCTGCTGGGGCCAGGCGTCGTCGTACCGCAGCAGGAGCGTCACCTTGGCGGCGTCGTCCATCGTCGGTGCCCACGACCGCAGCACACGTTCGTGGGAGCGGTCGAGTGCGACCACCAGGTCGAGGTCCGGGAACCGGTCCGGGTCGAACTGGCGGGCGCGATGCCTGCTCCCATCGTATCCGCGCGCCGCGAGCGCTGCGATCGTGCGCTCGTCCGCGGGTTCCCCGACGTGCCAGTCGCCGGTGCCGGCGGAGTCCACCAGGAAGCGGTCGGACATCCCCGCGTCCTCGGCGATCTGGGCGAACACGATGCCGGCCATCGGCGACCGGCAGATGTTCCCGCTGCAGACGAACGACACGCGGAAGGGAGCAGGGCCGTCCTCGGTCATGTGCACATCATGGCGCAGCCGCGTGCCCGACGCGACGGCGGTGCCGCCGGGCCAGCGGCGCCCGGACGACGTCGGCCGTGCGTCACGGACGCGGGCGGCGCAGCACGGGACGCACGAGCAGTCCGATCAGCCACGAGAACACGGCGAGCACGAACGCCCCGACGATGCCCCAGCCGAACGACTCGACCTGCAGGCCGAACCCGATCGTCTCCGAGATGCCGGCGACGACGAGCAGGAGCACGGCGTTCACGATCAGCGAGATGAGGCCGAGCGTCAGCACGTAGAGCGGGAACGCGACGATGCGGATGATCGTGCCGAGGACGGCGTTGACGAGCCCGAACACGAATGCCACGAGCAGGAAGGTGAGCACGACGGCGGTGGTGCTGCCGTCGCCGAACGGCGTGACGGTGACGCCGCTCACGATGAGGGTGGTGAGCCACAGTGCGACGGCGTTGACGACGAGGCGGACGAGGAATCGCATGGGGCCATGATGCCCGTCGACACCGCCGGTCCGGCTGTGCCGACGCCGGTTACGCTGAGCCGGTGACTGACGAGCGCGTGCACATCCGCCCCGAGGTGGCGGTCCTCCCCGCGTACCGGCAGGGCCGACAGGCCGCGCCCGACGCCTTCAAGCTCTCGAGCAACGAGAACCCGTTCCCGCCGCTGCCCGGTGTCGTCGAGGCCGTGCAGGCGCAGACCGCGTTCAACCGCTACCCGGACGCCTCCGCCCTGGCCGTCCGCGCCGTGCTCGCACACCGCGCCGGGTTGACCGTCGACGAGGTCCACGTCGCGCCGGGCAGCGTCGCGATCCTGCACGAGCTCGCGAAGGCGACGAGCGGCCCGGGCGACGAGGTCGTCTACGCGTGGCGGTCCTTCGAGGCGTACCCGGGTGTCGTCACGGTCGCGGGGGCCACGAGCGTGCAGGTGCCGAACCGTCCGGACGGCGGCCACGACCTCGACGCCATGGCGGAAGCCGTCACCGACCGCACCCGCATGGTGATCGTGTGCACGCCGAACAACCCGACCGGCCCGGTCGTGACGGCCGCCGAGTTCGACGCGTTCATGGCGCGGGTGCCGACGACCGTGCTCGTGGTGCTCGACGAGGCCTACGCCGAGTTCGTCACCGAGCCGACCGCGGTCCGCGGGACCCCGCTGCTCGAGCGGTACCCGAACCTCGTCGTCCTCCGCACGTTCTCCAAGGCGTACGGACTCGCGGGCCTCCGTGTCGGGTACGCGTTCGGCCCGGCGTACGTGCTCGACGCGGTCCGTGCCTGCGCGATCCCGCTGTCGGTCACGGCGCAGGGCCAGGCCGCGGCGCTCGCCAGCCTGGAGCGCGAGGACGAGCTGCTCGAGCGGGTCGCCGAACTGGCGTCGAGCCGTGACCGCATCGTCGCGGCGCTGCGGGAGCAGGGCTGGGACGTGCCGGACGCACAGGGCAACTTCGTCTGGCTGCCCACCGGCGACCTGACGGCGCACGCGGCCGAGCGCTTCGAGGCCGCCGGCATCATCGTCCGTGCCTTCGGGAACGAGGGCATCCGGGTGTCGATCGGCGAGCACGAGGCTGTGGGAACGCTCCTCGAAACGGCGGGGTCGCTTGTGGGGGACCTCCAGGCGGCCCGGTAGGCCCTGGCGTTACGCTGACCGACATGTCATTCCACGCCGCGGCCCCCGCGACGGCCACCGTCCGGATCCTCGACCTCGAGGGCCGGTTCGTGGAGACCGACGAGAACGCCGAGTACGCCGCCGTCGCGCGGGAGATCCCGGACGAGACCCTGCTGGCGATGCACCGCCGCATGGTGCTCACACGTCGGTTCGACCACGCGGGCCACAACCTCCAGCGCACCGGTCAGCTCGGCCTCTGGGTCCCGAGCCACGGACAGGAGGCCGCGCAGGTCGGCTCCGTGTTCGCCCTGCGCGCGCAGGACCACCTCTTCCCGTCGTACCGCGAGCACGCCGTCACGATGCACCGCGGCGTCGAGCCGATGGAGATCATCGCGATGTACCGCGGCCAGACGCACGGCGGCTGGGACCCGGACGAGCGCGGGAACACGCACGTGTCGACGCTCGTGATCGGCTCGCAGACGCTGCACGCGACCGGCTACGCGCTCGGGCAGAAGCTCGACGGCGACGTCGGGACCGGCGACCCGGACCGCGACGCCTGCACGATCGTCTACTTCGGCGACGGCGCGACGAGCCAGGGCGACGTCAACGAGGCGTACGTCTTCGCCGCGTCGACGCAGGCCCCGGTCGTCTTCTTCCTGCAGAACAACCACTGGGCCATCTCCGTGCCGGTGTCGGTGCAGTCGCCGACGCCGCTCGTCGACCGCCCGCGCGGCTTCGGCATCCCGAGCGTCCGCGTCGACGGCAACGACGTCCTGGCCTCCTACACGGCGTCCCTCGTGGCGACCGACCACGCCCGCAGCGGGCAGGGCCCGGCGTTCGTCGAGGCCGAGACCTACCGGATCGGCGCGCACACGAGCTCGGACGACCCGAGCCGCTACCGCCTCGACGACGAGCTCAGCTCGTGGGTCGAGCGCGACCCGATCACCCGGTCGGCCGCGTACCTCCGCAGCCGCGGGGTGACCGACGAGCAGCTCGCGCGCTTCGACGAGGAGGGCGAGGACATCGCCGCCGACGTCCGTCGCCGCACGGTCGCCCTCACCCCGCCGTCGGTGGACGTCATGTTCGACAACGTGTACCGCGAGCCGCACCCGGTCACGACCGCGCAGAAGGCCTGGCTCGAGCAGTACGAGGCCGGATACGAAGGGGGCTCCCACTGATGAGCACCACCGAGCAGCTCTTCGACTACACGCTCCGCGCCCACCCGGGCGCCGGCGAGGTCCCCAGCGAGCCCGTCCAGACCCTCCCGATGGCCAAGGCGCTCAACGCCGGTCTGGCCGCCGCGATGGCCGCGGACGACAAGGTCCTGCTGATGGGCGAGGACATCGGCCAGCTCGGCGGTGTGTTCCGCATCACCGAGGGCCTGCAGGACCGGTTCGGCCCCGAGCGCGTGCGGGACACCCCGCTCGCCGAGGCCGGCATCATCGGCACCGCGATCGGCCTGGCCCTCCGCGGCTACCGTCCGGTCGTCGAGATCCAGTTCGACGGCTTCGTCTGGCCGGGCTTCGACCAGATCACCTCGCAGCTGGCGAAGATGCAGAACCGCCTGCCGGCGCACATGGCGCTGCCGGTCGTCATCCGCATCCCCTACGGCGGCCACATCGGCGCCGTGGAGCACCACCAGGAGTCCCCGGAGGCGTACTTCGCGCACACCCCGGGTCTGCGCGTGGTCAGCCCGAGCACGCCGAACGACGCGTACTGGATGATCCAGGAGGCGATCGCGTCGAAGGACCCGGTCGTCTTCCTCGAGCCGAAGTCCCGCTACTGGCCGAAGGGCGAGGTCGACCTCGTCGACGGCCACGTCCCGATGCACACCACCCGCGTCGCCCGCACCGGCACCGAGGTCACGCTCGTCGGACACGGCGCGATGGTCGCGACCCTCATGCAGGCGGCGGAGCTCGCCGAGACCGAGGGCACCAGCTGCGAGGTCATCGACCTCCGCTCGATCTCCCCGATCGACTGGGAGCCGCTGCTCGCATCGGTCCGGAAGACCGGGCGCGTGGTCATCGCGCAGGAGGCCTCCGGCTTCGTGAGCGTCGGCAGCGAGATCGCCGCGACCGTGGCCGAGCAGTGCTTCTACACGATGCAGGCACCCCCGATCCGGGTCTCCGGGTTCGACATCCCCTTCCCGGTGTCGAAGCTCGAGCACCTCCACCTGCCGGACGCGGACCGTGTCCTCGAGGCCGTCGACCGCGCCCTCGCCTACTGACCGAGCCGACCAGAACGTTCGAAGGAGCCGCAGTGCCCGCCGCCGAATTCCCCCTGCCCGACGTGGGCGAAGGCCTGACCGAGGCCGAGATCGTGCAGTGGCGCGTCGCGATCGGGGACGAGATCGCCGTCGACCAGGTGCTCGTCGAGATCGAGACCGCGAAGTCGCTCGTCGAGCTCCCGTCGCCGTTCGCCGGGACCGTCACCGGCCTGCTCGTCTCCGAGGGTGACACCGTCGAGGTCGGCAAGCCGATCATCCGGGTCGACTCCGACGCGCAGGTCGCGTCGGGCGCGCCGGTCGGTGGGCAGTCGGGAGGCCCTGGCCCGGTCGCCGACAGCGTCCCGGCCTCGCCGGACCTGCAGGCCACCCCGCCTGCCGCCGCTGCCGTCCCGGCCCCCGTCGCGCCGGCACCGGCAGCGCCCGCCGCCGTCGCTCCGGCGCCGGCGCAGCAGACGCCGCCGGCCCCGGCAGCCGCGGTGCCCGCACCCGTCGCCTCGCAGCCGAAGCACGCCGCACCGGCGCAGCCGGTCGCCGACCACGCGACCGTCGTCGGCACGGACGAGTCGTCCGGCGCCGTCCTGGTCGGGTACGGCTCCGCGACCACGTCCCCGTCCCGCCGCAAGCCGGGCGCCCGTCGGGCCGCAGCGCTCGCGGCGGAGGCGAGCCGCGCCTCCAGTGCGGACGCCGTCGCCGCGGCCGAGGCGGCCTCCGACGCCGACGAGGACTCGATCTCCCAGGCGGTCGAGGCGCAGGGCAGCCGCCCCCGCAAGGCCGTGGTGTCCGGGATCGTCCTGGCGAAGCCGCCGATCCGCAAGCTCGCGAAGGACCTCGACGTCGACCTGGGCGCGGTCGTGCCGACCGGCCTGGCGGGCGAGGTCACCCGCGACGACGTCATCCGCCACGCCAAGCAGGCCGGTGTCTTCCGCAACATCGAGACGCCGGAGTGGGGCGACGTCCGCCGCGAGACGATCCCGGTGAAGGGCGTCCGCAAGGCCATCGCGAAGGCCATGACCACGTCGAAGTTCACGGCACCGCACGTGTCGCTGTTCGTCGACGTCGACGCGACCCGCACCATGGAGTTCGTCAAGCGCCTGAAGTCGTCGCCGACGTTCGCCGGGGTGAAGGTCTCGCCGCTGCTCGTCTTCGCCAAGGCCGTCATCTGGGCCGTGCGTCGGAACCGGTCGGTGAACTCGACCTGGACCGACCAGGAGATCATCGTCCACCACTTCGTGAACCTCGGCATCGCCGCGGCGACCCCGCGCGGGCTCATCGTGCCGAACATCAAGGACGCGCAGGACATGTCGCTCTTCGAGCTCGCCGGTGCGCTCGAGGACCTCACCCTCACCGCCCGCGACGGCAAGACGACGCCGCAGCAGATGGCCGACGGCACCGTGACGGTCACCAACATCGGGGTGTTCGGCATGGACACCGGGACGCCGATCCTCAACCCGGGCGAGGTCGCCATCGTCGCGATGGGCACGATCAAGCCGAAGCCCTGGGTCGTCGACGGCGAGGTCCGGTCGCGCATGGTGACCACCATCGGTGCGTCGTTCGACCACCGGGTCGTCGACGGGGACGTGGCGTCGCGTTTCGTGCACGACATCGCCTCGGTGCTCGAGGAGCCGGCGCTGCTGCTCGACTAGCGGTCGGCGTCTCGGAGTCGCCGGTCGATGCGGGTGTCCAGCTCGCTGCGCAGCACTCCGACGGCGACCACCGCGTCGAGCGCGAGTGTCTCGAGGGGGTCGGGGCTGCCCGCGGCGGCGGACAGCGTCGCGAAGGCGCGCGCTCCCGGACCCTCGGCCGTGGCGTAGAGGTCGCAGACGGCGGTCACGGCGTGGGTGCGGTCGCGGTCGGTCGCCGGGTCGAGGACCTCGAGGAGTGCGTCTGCTGCGTTCGCCGAGCCGGACCGGAGATCGGCGACGAGCACCCACGCAAAGTCGTAGAGGTCCTTGTCCGCCCGCCGCCAGTACGCGCTCGCACCCTTGGCGGCGAGGTACCCACCGAGTCCCGTCACGGCGGCGGACTCGCCGCCGATCACCGTCTGGTGGACGTCCCGCAGCGCTGGTCCCGGGCCTCGGAGGTTCTTCGCGCCGAGGGTGCTGGTGCCGGGCAGGGCGATCTCCTGGTCCTGACTGTCCGGGACGTCGACGAGGAACTCGACCAGGACGGGGAACCCGTCGGTCTCCCGCACCCAGCGCCAGCCGGTGTTCGGTGTCGCCGTCACGAAGCCGGCGTCGAGGAGCGCCCGTTCCAACCAGCCGAAGTCCAGGTCGTCACGGTCGTACACGAGGCCGATGTCGAGCAGGACGTCGACGTCGTTGGTCCCCTGGTGGGGCTCGTCCGACCGGACGACGTGCTCGGGTACCAACCCGCCGATGAGCAGGAGGTCCCGGCGCCGGTCGCCGACGGCGAGGAGGAGTGACGCGTACGCGGTCTCCGCGAGGCTCCGGGCATCGCGGTTCCTGCCGTTCGGTCCGGTGTTCACGAGAGGATCCCCATCGTCGTCGCCCGGAACAGCTCGGCCGCCTCTCGTTCCCGGTCGGACCCGGCAGCGAGGTCTGCGTAGACCCGAGCCGGCGATGCGACGCGGAGGCCGCGCGCGATCGACGTGGTGTGCTCGACGACCGGGGGAGCGGGTGCCAGGCGGATGCGCGGCACGGCAGCCGGGACGAGGCGCGCGCGACGCGTGGTGGCCTCGATGCCGCTCCACCCGGAGCCGTCTGCGACGTACGCGGTCACGACCCAGCCGCCCGTGAGCGTCGGTCGGACCTGTTCACTCGCCGCGGCCCCGGTGAGGATCAGGTCGTTCCCGAAGGCCTCGAGGAGCTCGTCGACCACGTCCCCCGGACTGCGGTGGATCGAGTGGAAGCCGTCGAACCGTCGGTGTCGCTCGGTGTTCCACGCGGCCCACGAATCGAGCATCGCAGGGCCGTCCGTCACGATGCGGGCGCGCGCCCGGGTCCCCGGCGCCGTCCACCCCTGGGCGTCGAGGACCGCGAGCGTGTTGGCGGTGGTCCCGAACGACCGACCGGCGAGTCTCGCCATCGTCTCGACGTCCGGGACCTCGTCGGACCCCGAGCCGCTCGGATCTCGGTTGGTGAGGACGGCGAAGAGCGCCTCTGCCACCTCCGCTCGCGCTGGGCTCCAGGCGGTCGGACGCTCGGCCGTGCGCCCTGCCGACGAGCCGTCGCGGTCGATCCACACCGTCCCGAGCCGGAGCTCCGCCGAGCCGTCGACACCCACCCAGGACACGCCCTCGGCGCGCAGGAGCTGTCGTGCGCCGGGCGACAAGGAGTGTGCCGCGACGACGGTCAGGTCCCCCTGTACGCGGGCAGCGACGACTTCCGGGTCGAGCAGCGTTCGTTGGACGTCGCGGGGGTACCCGTGACCAGCCCAGGCGAGCACGAGTCGGCGACGCGAACGGTCGGGGAGGGTTGCTGTCAGGCTCCCGTCCGCGCGCTCCGACAGGGCGACGGACCCCGGGGGGAGGACCGCAGCAAGCGCGTCGAAGGCGGACCGTTCACGCTTTGGCATTTTTTCACTGTACAGTGAAAACATGTGATCTCGTGAAATTCCCGGACTCATGTTCCACGGGGTGCGCGATGCCGCATGGTGAAGCCGGATCACGCGGACGTCGCGTGGTGTTCACCCGCATGTCGGCGGCACGGGTGATCATCGGGACATGGCCCACCAGCTCCTGACCCCGCAGCAGGAGATCCGGACGGATCGCCTGGTGCTGACACCGCTCGCGCCCGCCGACATCGACGATGCGCACGCGGTCTTCTCGGATGCCCGGACGTGGGCACACCTGCCCTCCGGTCGGCACGAGCAGCGCGCGGTGACGGTCGACCTCGTCCAGCGGAAGATCGGCGGGCGTGCCCGGCACGGCCTGGGGTCGTGGGCCGTCCGGACGACCGACGGCGCCTTCGTCGGGGTCGGTGGTGTCGACATGACCGCTGCGGGCGTCTGGAACCTCGGGTACCGGCTCGCACCCTCGGCGTGGGGCAACGGATACGCGAGCGAACTCGCGCGGGCAGCGATGTCCGAGGCGCACCGGGTCGTGCCGTGCGCGCCGGTCACCGGCCGCGTGCTGACCAACAACCCGGCCTCGGCAGCGGTGCTGCGGAAGGCCGGGTTGTCGCTCGTGTGGCAGGGGCCGGCCTCGGGCTCGGTGCCGGAGGGTGTCGCGGGTCAGGTCTGGACCGACCGCGAGCTCACCGACGACCTGTTCGCCTGGCTCGTCCGCAACGCCTGACGGCGATCAGCCCTCCGCGCCGAACAACGCGTCCGCGAACGGCCCGACGTCCGTCCGGAACGACCACTGCACCGTGTTCCAGTCGTGCCCGCTCCCCGGCGCCGACCCGATCGACACCCGGGCCCCGGCTGCACGGGCAGCCGTCCCGAGTCGCCGCGCGTTGTCGCTGAACTTCCGGTCCGACGACCCGGCCGTCAGCCAGAGGGCGTGCCCGTCGAGCCCGTTCGCCCGCATCTGCGCGATCGGCGCCGCGGCGCGCCAGGCCGGCACGGACCCGCCGAACGCCTGGTCGGCGCTGTGCTGTGGCCCCTGGTCGATCGGCTGGAGCTCGCTCGACACGGCCAGCGCCGCGCCGAAGTCCGCCGGGTGCCCGGTGAGGAACTGCATGGTGCAGGTACCGCCCTGCGAGAACCCGGTCAGCCCCCAGGCCCTCCGGTCGGTCGTCGCCGGCAGGTGTGCCGTGATCCACGCGGGCACGTCCTGCAGCACGTAGCTCGCGACGTTGCCGAGGGGGGAGTCGACGCACATCGTGTTCATCCCCGGCGCCGAGAGCTGGTCGACGCTCACGACGATCGGCGCGCGACCGTCGTGTGCCCGGGCGTACGCGTCGAGGGGCTCCGCCAGGCGACCGGCCGTGAACAGGTCGCCCGGGGCGCCGGGCTGCCCGGAGAACGCGATGACGACGGGCAGCGGTCGCGGGTCGCGGACCAGGGCCGCCGGCGGCAGGTACAGGACGGCTCGCCGGGCGGGGAAGCCGGAGCGGGTGCCGGGGATCTCGGCGGTGCGGACGACCCCGGCGGCCGGGGGTGCAGCGAGCGGTGCTGCGTCCGGGTCGTAGGCGGGCCAGGGGTCGCTCTGCACGACGGTGCCGAGCGTGGGGTACTTCCCGAACTCGACGTTGATGCCGAGCGCGGGCACGAGCAGCGCCGCCGGCACCAGCACGATCGCCAGTGCCCGACGCCACCGGCCGCCCTGCACGAGCCCGGTGACCGCGAGGGCGAGTGCCGCGCCCGCGAACGCGCTCCACATCTGCGTGACCGGGCTCAGCGCGACGCCGAACAGGTCGACGACGTGCGTGGTCGCCCAGCAGACGGCGACCACCACGAGTGCGGCGGCCGCGGCGATCCCGGCCCGGAGGCCGACGCGACGCCACGCACGCCGTGACCGCCACTGCCGGACGGCGGGGAGCAGCACGGCGACGGCCAGCGCGGCGAACGCCAGGTCCGCCGGCACGAGCTTCGACGGTGCCTGCAGCTGCGTGGCGAGCAGCCACTCGGTGGGGCTCACGAGCGGGCGGCCGACTGCTTCGCCGCCGGGCCGACGTGGGCCTGCCGGAGCGCCCACAGGTGCTTCGGGCGCAGTCCGGGCACGTACGCGCTGGTCAGGGCCCGGGCCACGCGGGGCGCCTGCAGGGCACTCGGCACCACCAGCCAGAGCGGTTCGTGCCGGGCGCCGAACTTCTCCTTGAAGCGCTGGAGCGACCGGAAGCCGTAGACGGGCTCGAGCGCACGGGCGAGGAGGGCGGACCCCCGGGCCACCCACGACCCGGCATCGGCGTGCGGTGCGAGCGGTGTGCCGGACAGGCTGATCGCGGCGAGACCGGCCTCGCGGGAGCGCAGGGCGGTCCGCGCGATGAGGAACTCCATCACGCCGGGCATCCCGTCCTCGCCGCGCCGCATGACGTCCAGCGTGTACCCGGTCAGCGTCCCGTGCTCGTGGACGGGGAGCCAGCTCGTGACCGCCGTCACCCGGCCGTCGGCGGTGACCGCGAGCAGGAGCCGCACGTCCGGGTCGTCGAGCTCGTGGAAGCCCCCGAGGGTGAAGCCCATCTCGGGCAGGCGTCGGTCGGCGGCCCACCGGGTGCAGATCGCCTCGACCTGTGCGCGCTGGTCGGCGTCGAGCGCGGCGAGGGTAGTCCACTCGTCGCGCAGTCCCTCGCGGTCGGCCCGGTTCGACGCGGTCCGGAGGTCCTGTCGCTTCTTCCCGCGCAGGTCGAAGGTGGTCACGTCGAGCACGGACTCCACGCCGACCGGGAAGGACGCCCAGCCCTCGGCCGCGAGGATCGCCCGGACCGGTTCGTGCACGCTCGTGAACGCGGGCGTCCAGCCGTTCCGCTCGCAGGACCGCGCGAAGGCGCTGAGGACCTCGGCCCGGTCGGCGGCGGCGCAGGCCGGGTCCGAGACGGTGAGCGCGACGTCGCCGTGCACCCGGTACGCGACGGCGCCGAGTCCGTCGGGGTGCGTCCACGTGGCGTTGCCCTGCCAGGTGCCCATGTGCCCGAGCGTGCCGGCGTCCCCCTCGCGGAGCATGCTCAGGTACGACTCGGGGCAGGTCGTGCTCGCCCGGAAGCGGGCGCGCACCAGTCGGCCACGGAGCAGCAGGATCGCCAGGAGCACCGTCGCGGGGACGACCCACGCGCCGAGGAGCGTGACCTGCCACTCGACCTGGTCGGTCGACAGGCCCTGCCACTGCACGGCGCCGTCCTGCAGCGGCTCGATGAGGAACCCGTCCGCGAGGACCGCCGACAGCACGACGAGCAGCCCCGCCGCGATCACGAGTCCGGCGCGCCGTCCCCGCTGGACCAGCCACGCCGACGCGAGCAGGAGCACGCCGACCAGCACGGTCGCGCGGTCGCTCACGGCGTCGGCGAACGGGGAGAGGACGCCGTCCGGTTCCGGCACGACGAGCGTCACCAGGGTGCCGGCACCGAGCGCCACGAGCGTCGCGACGACGACGGCGCGCGGGTGGGCGAGAACGGCCCGCCCCGGACGCTGCGCGGTCGGTGTCGGCCGGGAGGCGCGACGCACCACGAGCGCACCGGCTGCGGTCCCGAACAGGGTCGCCAGGGCGCGGGCGGTGTCCGACCCGTGACCAGCGAACAGCACCAGCGTGAGGACGACCGTCCAGAGGACGGCGCGGACGCGCCGCCGTCGGGCGGTCGGCATCGTCGCCGAGGTGGCGGCGAGGAGTGCGGCAGCGACCGCGGACGGGGCGAACAGCGGTTCACCGGCGGCGGTCTCCGCGTGCGCCTCGCCCATCGCCGCGCCGACCGTGACCGCGAGGGCGGTCACGCCGACGGCCGCCAGGGGAGCGCCGACGCCGACCAGCACGGTCCGGACGGACCCGACGGCGCGCTCGGCGAGCAGGGTCGCGGCGACGACGGCAGCGAGGGCGAGCCAGGCGACCGGCGGGTGGTGCGGGAAGTCCGGTTCGACGTGTGCGATCCGCGCGGTGACGGCGAGCAGGACCGCGACGACGGCCACACCGGTCGTGACGGGGTGCCGGCGGAGGGCGGTGACGAGCGTTGCGGGGTCCACACTGCCATCACAGCGGGTCGGACCGGGCCGGTGCATCGGGCGACGGCGTGAACCCCGGTGGCCGGTCGGCCAGTCCGGGTCACCCGGAAGGCGGTGCCCGCCGCGTGCGGCCCTCGTCCCCCGGCGGGGCGTCGGTCAGGGGACGGGGACGCCCGGGCGGTGCTCGGCGGGCAGGCGCAGGTGCAGTGCGAAGCCGTCACCGGGCTGCGGGCCGGACTCCAGGTGACCGCCGAGCAGCGAGGCGCGCTCGCCGAGGCCGATCAGGCCGAGCCCGGACCCGGGGAGCTCGAGCCGTTCGGCCTGGGCCGGCCCGTTGACCAGGTCGACGAGCACCTGGTCGCCGTGGAGCCGGCCGCTCACCCGGACCCGTGCGCCGGGTGCGTGCTTCCGGACGTTGGTCAGCCCCTCCTGCACGAACCGGTAGACGGCCCGCTGCACGGGCTGGGGCAGGGTGGCCGGCAGGTCGACCGCCACGTCCGTCTCGAGCCCGCTCGCCGCCACGAGCCGGTCGAGGTCGGCCAGCACCGGCTGCGGGGCCGTCTCGCGGTCGGTGCCGCCCGAGGCCCGGAGGACCTGCACCATCTCGCGGAGCTCCTGCAGGGTGACGACGCAGAGCTGCCGGATCGTCCGGGCGAACTCCCGCTCGCGCTCGTCCCGCCCGGCCATCTGCACGCCGCCGGCCTGCACCGCGATGAGCGTCACCTGGTGCGAGACGACGTCGTGCATCTCGCGCGCGAGCAGCGCCCGTTCGCGGGAGAGCGCCACCGCTGCCGCCTGTCGGCGTTCCTCGCTGCGCGACGCCCGGAGCTCGGCGATCCGGTCCACCAGGTCGGCGCGCGTCCGGACGAGCAGGCCGATCGCGAGCGGTCCGAGGGCGAAGATGAGGGCGTAGACGACCGAGACGACGATCTCGCCGAGCTGCTGCGGCGGGCCGACGACGAAGCCGCTGAAGCCGACGAACTGCACCACGGCCGCCAGGAGCATGAGCCACCGGCGGTCGGTCCGCTCGCCGAGCGTGAAGAGCGCCACGCTCGCCGCGACGACGCCCGACCCGATGAACAGCGCCGGCATCGTCAGGGCGAAGGTGAGCACGGGTAGACGGCGGCGCAGGACCAGGGCCGCGGCGGCGATCACCGAGACGGTGACCTCGGCCGCCGTCGCGCCCGCGATGTCGAGCACGGCGTCCACGACGGCGGCGGCGAGGAAGAGCGCGTCGACCAGCCACCAGGGGGCGGGGTGGGCACGCGCCCGACGCAGGCCGACGTCGACGAGGCCGTCGAGCCTCCCGTCCGCCCGCGCGAGCAGCGTCCGGACGCGACCCGCTCCGGCTGGCTCAGCCATCGAGCAGTCCGGCCTCGGCGGCGCGCAGCGCCAGTTGGACGCGTGTGGTGACCCCGAACGCGGCCAGCAGGGCGCGGACGTCCTCCTTGACCGTCCCGGTGCTCACGCCGATGCGCTGGCCGATCTCGGGGTTGCTCGCCCCCTCGGCGACGAGACGGACGACGTCGTGCTCCCGGTCGGACAGCCGCGGGGCCTCGACCGTGCGCCGCTGCGCGAACAGGCGCGAGCGGTCGAGGCCGGCGGCGAGGACGATCCCACCGCGGGCGAGGGCGCGGACGTACTCGGCGAGCGACTCGGGGTCGGTGTCCTTGAGGAGGAAGCCCGCGGCACCGGACTCCATCGCCTGCGCGACGACCTGGTCGTCGGTGTCGAACGTGGTGAGCATGGCGACCGCGGGCGGCTCGGGCAGGCGGCGGAGGGCGTCGAGCACCTCGAGGCCGTTGACCCGCGGCATGCGCACGTCGAGCAGGACGACGTCGGGCCGGTGCCGCCGGACGGTCTCGACGGCGTCGACGTCCCCGCTGGTGGCGACGACGTCGATGTCCGACGCCGCGCCGAGGATGAGTTCGAAGCCGTACCGGACGAGGGTCTCGTCGTCCACGATCACCACCGAGGTCACGGGCGTCATCCTTCCACGGCATTGGCTTCTCGCACCCGGATCGCTACTGTGAGGGCAACTGGTCATGTCCGCCCATGACCACCGGCACGACCAGTCACGACGAGCAACGGAGCACGGGGGCCCGCATGACGACCCGCATCACCGAGGGCGCCGAGCCGAAGCACCAGCAGCTGCGGCGCATCCTGCTCGACCTCGCGACCACGCGACTGGCCCCGGGTGCGGCGATCCCGTCGGAGCGGCAGCTCATCGCCGAGTACGGCGTCTCGCGGATCACGGTGCGCGAGGCCCTCGGCCAGCTCGTCAACGAGGGGTACCTGGAGCGCGTGCGCGGCAAGGGCACCTTCGTGGCCCACCGTCCCGTGCAGTCGACCCTGCACCTGGCGTCCTTCACCGAGGAGATGCGGGCGCTCGGACACGTGCCGACGACGGTCGTCCTGGTGCGCGAGGAACGCGTGCCGCCGGCGGACACCGTCGCGGCACTGCGGCTGGCCGAGGGCGAGACGGCGTACCACCTCAAGCGGCTCCGGATGGCGGACGGCGCCCCGGTGTCGATCGACGACGCCTGGCTGTCGGCCGCGGCGTTCCCGGGGCTCCTCGAGCAGGACCTGTCCGGGTCGGTGTACTCGCTCGCGGCGAACACGTACGGCACGCCGATCGACCGGGCGCAGCAGACGGTGGCGGCGAAGCCCGCGGCGGACGACGTCGCGACGCTGCTCGGCACCCGGACCGGTGCGCCGGTGCTCGAGTTCGACCGGGTGTCGTACTCGGGGGACCGTCCCGTCGAGCACGCCCGCTCCTGGTACCGGTCGGACCGCTACCGGGTGCAGATGGAGGTCACCGCGTCGCGGTCCGTCGCGTAGCGCGGGTGCTGACGGCGCCGTCCGCGGTCCGGCGCGGGCTGCGCGGCACGGGCTGCGCGGTGCGGGCTGCGCGGTACGCGTTCGCGGGAGTGGTCTGCGAGAGCGACAGTCCTCGGCGGATGATCGGCCGAGGACTGTCGCTTCCGCGGAGTACTCCGGGGGCGCAGTGGCGGCGGCGGCAGCAGCGGTGGCGGCCGCACGGCCGCGGCGTGGGCGTGCGCCGCCCGCGGCTCAGACGGTGAACAGCGCGGCGCCGTCGGCGACCGTCGTGCCGACCGCCGACTGCTCGACCGAGTCCGGCGCGCTGCCGAGCACGACGACCGGGCAGACCGGCGAGTAGCCGGCGGCCGAGATCGCCGCGGGGGTGAACCGGACGACCGGGTCACCGGCGCGGACGGTGTCGCCCTCGGTCGCGAGCAGCTCGAAGCCCTCGCCCGCGAGCTTCACGGTGTCGATGCCGACGTGCACCAGGACGTCGGTGCCCGCGGTGCCCTGCAGCGCGAACGCGTGCGGGTGCAGCTTGACGATGGTGCCGTCGACCGGGGCGACCGCGGTCACGGCCTCCGCGACACCGGTGGGGTCGACCGCGACCCCGGCACCGACGAGCTGCCCGGCGAACACCGGGTCGGGCACGTCGGCCAGGGCGACGACCGGGCCCGCGAAGGGGGTCCGGACCGTCGTCACAGCTCGTCCTGGATGTCCTGCGCGAGGTTGTCGGCGACCGTGCCGACGATGACCTGCCAGCCGGTGCCGCCACCGACGACGGCCTGCGCGCCCGCTGCCTGCAGGGCGGCCTTGTCGACGAGGTCACCGTCCTCGACCTCGACACGGAGGCGGGTGATGCAGCCCTCGACCTCCTCGATGTTGTCGACGCCGCCGAGTGCGGCGATGATGTCGGCTGCCTTGATGTCGGCCATCGGGTTCCTCCTCGTTGGGGTTTCGTGCCGGGTTGACACAGATCAGGTCGCCGGTTCAGACTACGGAACTGGTCATGACCGGACAGGACCGGACCCGGCGGTACCGCCGAGGGTACCGGGGCCGGACCCGCGACTCAACCCAACCCCGACAGCTCCACCCGACGACGAGAGGACCGCCGATGAGCACCGCTGCTGCAACGGACGTGCCGGACAAGAAGACCCCGAAGAAGCAGTCCAGGCTCTTCGCGAACGCCCAGCGTCTCGGCCGGAGCCTGCTCCTGCCGATCGCGGTCATGCCCGCGGCGGGCATCCTGCTCCGTCTGGGCCAGTCCGACATGCTCGGCGCGATCCCCGGGTTCGCGCAGGGCGCGTCGATCATCGCCGCGGCCGGCAACGGCGTGTTCACGTGGTTGCCGCTGCTCTTCGCGGTCGGCATCGCGATCGGCTGGGCGAAGAAGTCCGACGGCACGACGGCGCTCGCCGCGGTCGTCGGCTACATGGTCATGTACCAGGTGTTCGCGGCGATGTCGCCGATCGTGCTCGCCGGCGTGAAGGACGCGAACGGCGACCAGGCCACCATCAACTTCGGCGTCCTCGGCGGCATCGTCATGGGTCTCGTCTCGGCCGGGCTGTGGTCGAAGTTCCACCGCACGAAGATGCCCGACTTCCTCGGCTTCTTCTCGGGTCGCCGTCTCGTCCCGATCCTGACGGCCGTCGCCGGCCTCGTCATCGCCGTGCTCATGTCGTTCGTCTACCGCTACTTCGACATCGCGCTGACCGCCGCGGGCCAGGCCGTCGCCGACAACGCCGTCCTCGGTGGCGGGATCTTCGGCTTCGTGAACCGCATGCTCATCCCGGTCGGGCTGCACCAGCTGCTCAACTTCTTCCCGTGGTTCCAGCTCGGCAGCTTCACCACCGGTGGTGTGACCTACCACGGCGACATCGCCCGCTTCCTCGCGGGTGACCCGACGGCCGGCATCTTCCAGGCCGGCTTCTTCCCGATCATGATGTTCGCGCTCCCCGCCGGTGCCCTCGCGATCTGGCGCAACGCCAAGCCGCAGAACCGCAAGCTCGTCGGCGGCATCATGATCTCCGCCGCGCTCACCTCGTTCGTCACGGGGATCACCGAGCCGCTCGAGTACTCCTTCATGTTCGTGGCGTTCCCGCTCTACGTCATCCACGCGGTGCTGACCGGGACGTCCCTGGCGCTGGTCAACGCGCTCGGCATCCGGGACGGCTTCTCGTTCTCGGCCGGCGCGATCGACTACGTCCTGAACTTCGGCAAGGCGGACGGCGCGATCTGGCTCATCCCGATCGGGCTCGCGTACGCGGTCGTCTACTACTTCCTGTTCTCGTTCGTGATCAAGAAGTGGAACCTCCGGACGCCCGGACGCGAGGAGGACACGATCGCCGAGAACACGATCGAGGCGGCCACCAAGCCGTAGGGACTGCACGACGGACGGGAGGCGCTGTGCCAGCTGGCACCGCGTCTCCCGTCCGGCATCTGGCTGATACTGGTTTTGACAACCGTTATCAAGAAGTCCTAGGCTCGTCCCCATGCAGAACCGCCGCCTCCTCGCCCTGCCGCTCGTCGCGGGCGCCGCCGCCCTCGTGCTGACCGGCTGCGCCACGTCCTCGTCGTCCGGGAACGCGAGCGGGGACGGCGACGGCACCGTCCGTGTCGTCGCCTCGACCAACGTGTACGGCTCCCTCGTGCAGGCCGTCGGCGGCGACGACGTCGAGGTCACGAGCATCCTCGACGACCCGTCGCAGGACCCGCACTCGTTCGAGTCCAGCGCGCGCACGCAGCTGGCGGTGTCGAAGGCCGACCTGCTCGTCGAGAACGGCGGCGGCTACGACGACTTCATGACCACGCTCGCGAAGGCGTCGGACACGAAGGCCGACACGATCAACGTCGTGGAGCTCTCCGGACTCGACCACGGTGGCGAGTTCAACGAGCACGTGTTCTACGACTACCCGACCATGGTGAAGCTCGTGGCCGACGTCGAACAGCGCCTGACGAAGCTCGACTCCGCCCACGCAGACACGTTCGAGCGCAACGCGGAGGCGCTCACCACGGAGCTCGAGGGCCTCGAGTCGAAGACCGCCGCGGTCAAGGCCGAGGTCGACGGCGAGCAGGTGTCCTACACGGAGCCGGTGCCCGGGTACCTGTTCGACGCGATGGGCCTCGACAACGTCACGCCGGAGGCGTTCTCGGAGGCGATCGAGGAGGGCGACGACGTCCCGCCGGCCGCGCTCAACGACACCCTGAAGCTCTTCAGCGAGAAGACCGTCGAGCTGCTCGCCGTCAACGAGCAGACGTCCAGCCCGGAGACCGAGCAGGTCCAGGCGGCCGCCGAGCGGGCCGGCATCCCGGTGGTCGGTGTCACGGAGACGCTCCCGAAGGGGGAGGATTACGTCTCGTGGCAGCAGGCGAACATCGACGCGATCCAGGCGGCGCTCACGAAGTGACCGCGGTCGAGACCCCCTCGCGAACCGCTGCGGCCACCGGCCGTGGCGGTTCCGCCGTGCTCGCACTCCGCGACGCGGCACTGTCCTACGGGGCGCGATCGCTCTGGTCCCACCTCGACCTCGACCTGGCGCCGGGCGAGTTCGTCGCGGTGCTCGGCCCGAACGGCGCCGGCAAGACCTCGCTGCTGCGCACCGTCCTCGGGCAGCAGCGTCTGACCGGCGGCACCATGTCCTTCCTCGGTCAGCCCGTCCGCCGGGGGCACCGGAAGATCGGGTACATCCCGCAGCAGCGGCTGATGGAGTCCGGCACGCCCCTCCGCGCCCGGGACATGATCGCGCAGGGGGTCACCGGCTCCCGGTGGGGGATCGTGCCCGCGAGCCGGGCAGAGCGCGCCCGCATCGACCGGATCCTCGACGAGGTCGGCGCGACCGCGTTCGCCGACGCCCCCGTCGCCGAGCTGTCCGGCGGCGAGCAGCAGCGCACGCGCGTCGGGCAGGCCATCGCCGCCGACCCCGCCCTGCTCCTCTGCGACGAGCCGCTCATCTCGCTCGACCTGCGGCACCAGCGCGGTGTCACCGAGCTCATCGACCGACAGCGTCGCCAGCAGGACGCCGCGGTGCTGTTCGTCACCCACGACGTGAACCCGATCCTCGACGTCGTCGACCGGGTCCTCTACATCGCCGGCGGTCGCTTCCGGATCGGTGCTCCCGACGAGGTCCTGCGCGCCGACGTCCTGAGCGACCTGTACGGCACGCCCGTCGACGTCGTCCGCACGATGGGGCGGATCGTGATCGTCGGGGCGAACGAGGCCCACGACCAGACCGGAGCGCACCACCACTGCGACCCGGACCCGCACGCCACGGCGCCGGACGAGGGGCGGATCTGATGGACGTCCTGTCGACCGTCTTCTCGTTCCAGGACTACGGCGAGCTCCTGGTCCTCGTGCAGAACTCGATCTGGGCCGGCGCGGTGCTCGGCATCGTCGGTGGGCTCATCGGCCCGTTCGTCGTCGCCCGGAACATGCCGTTCGCGGTGCACGGCATCTCGGAGCTCTCGTTCGCGGGCGCCAGTGCGGCCCTGCTGTTCGGCGTGAACGTCGTCACCGGGTCGCTCGTCGGGTCCGTCGTCGCCGCCCTGCTCATCGGGCTGCTCGGCTCGCGGGCCCGCGACCGGAACTCGATCATCGCCGTGCTCATGCCGTTCGGACTCGGGCTCGGCATCCTCTGCCTGGCGCTCTACAAGGGGCGCGCGGCGAACAAGTTCGGGCTGCTCACCGGGCAGATCGTGTCGGTCGACAACCCGCAGCTCACCTCGCTCGTCGTGGTGTCCGCGATCGTCGTCGTCACGCTCCTGGTGATCTGGCGCCCGCTGATGTTCTCGTCGGTCGACCCCGACGTCGCCGCGGCAGCGGGCGTCCCGGTGCGGACCCTCGCGATCGTGTTCATGCTCGCGCTCGGCCTGGCCACCGCGGTCTCCGTGCAGATCGTCGGCGCCCTGCTCGTGCTCTCGCTGCTCGTCACCCCCGCGGCCGCCGCGCTCCGCCTGTCGTCGCACCCCGTCGTCGTCCCGGTGCTCTCGATGGTGTTCGCGGTCGTGTCGGTCGTGGGTGGCATCCTGCTCGCGCTCGGCGGCGGCCTGCCGATCAGCCCCTACGTCACGACGATCTCGTTCCTGATCTGGGTCGTCTGCCGCGTGGTCGGCGGACGCAGGGACCGACGTGGACGCGACCGCATCGCGGACCGCGAGCAGCACGACGGGGGCGCGCCGCGCCTCCCGGCCGAACCGGACCCGTCGACGGACGCGGGCCGCAAGGAAGGAGTCACCGCATGAACGCCGTGCAGAAGCCGAAGCGGAACACCTGGCAGCGCGAGGCCGTGCGCAGCGCGCTCTCCGGGACCGAGGGGTTCGTCAGCGCGCAGGCGCTCCACCAGCACCTGCGGGACGGCGGCTCCACGATCGGACTGGCGACGGTCTACCGGGCGCTCGCCGACCTGGCGACCGAGGGCGATGCCGACTCGCTGCAGCAGGACGGCGAGTCGCTCTACCGGGCGTGCACGACCGACAAGCACCACCACCACCTGATCTGCCGGAATTGCGGACGGACCGTCGAGATCGAGGCCGACCCGGTCGAGCGGTGGGCGCAGGAGGTCGCGGCCGCGAACGGGTTCACGAACGCCAGCCACGTCGTCGACATCTTCGGCGAGTGCGCGGTCTGCACCGCGGCGCGTCCCGGCGAGTAGCCTCCCGCGCATGCACGTCATCCTGGTGCCCGGACTCTGGCTCGACGCGAGCGCGTGGGACGAGGTGGCGCCCGTGCTGCAGGAGGCGGGCCACTCCGTCCAGGCGCTCACCCGCACCGGCGACACGCTCGACGAGCAGGTCGCCGGGATCGTCGCCGTCCTCGACGAGGTCGCGACCCCGACCGAGCCCGTCGTCCTCGCCGGGCACTCCGGTGCAGGGCCGATGGTGCTCATGGCCGCGGACCAGCGGCCGTCCCTCGTCGCGCACCTGCTGTACGTCGACACCTTCCCCGCCCCGGACGGCGCCAGCATCAACGACGAGCTCCCCGTCGTCGACGGCGCCGTGCCGCTGCCGCCGTGGGACGTCTGGGAGCCGGCCACCGTGCGCGGCATGACCCCCGCGCTGCGGCGGGCGTTCGAGGAGCGGGCGTTCCCGGAGCCCGCGGCCGTGCCGTCGGACCCGTTCCACTACGCCGACCCCGCGCGGCACCGCATCCCGGCGACGGTGGTGTCCTCCGAGATCCCGGCCGCGGAGCTCGCGGCGATGGTCGCGGAGCACCACGCGTGGACGACCGAGCTCGCGGCGGTCGAGGACCTGACGGTCGTGGGGCTCGAGACCGGACACTGGCCGATGTTCACGGCGCCGCGGGAGCTCGGGGCGCTCCTGGTGCAGGCGCTGGCGCCGGAGCCGACCGCCGGGCCGTAGGGCCGGCGGTGCCGGGCGGCGCTGGGCCGGGCCCAGGCCGTGCCGGGCAGCGCTGGGCCAGGCCCAGGCCGTGCCGGGCAGCCGCGCATCTGCCGAGCGGGCAGGACATGCCGTCGGTCGACCGCCCATCGGGCGAAAGTCGTCGTCGTCGGCCGCCGAGCGCGACAGAGGTTGCCCTCTCGGTGGGTCCGGCCGCAGGGCTGCCGCACGGCCGGTCCGTCGGCCTCCCGGGGGCGGGCAGCCGCCGAACGGGCAGGACATGCCGTCGGTCGCGCGCCCTGCGGGCGGAAGCCGTGGTCGCCAGCCGCCGAGCGTGACGGAAGTTGCCCACTCGGCGAACCGGCAGCTGGAGCGCCGGGGCCGACCCGCCCCTCCCGACCGGCCCGCACGCCCGGCTTGTGACACGCCCGGTCGTCGCGTACTCTTGTCCCTTGGTCCGCCACGTCCGCGTGACAGACCGATTTGTTCCAGCCCTCCGACCGTCGCGAACGCCGCGGTCGCGCGGAGCTCGCGGTCTCTTCGACAGGGATCGTGGGCCTGGGCGGTGCACACACCCCCCCTCGCAGCCCGTCCCGGCGGACCTGCGCGTGTGCGCCAGGCAAGTGAACTTGGGAGCGGCCGTCCGGTCGCTCGGTACTCAGGAGGAAACCATGGCAGCAGTGTGCCAGGTGACCGGAGCCACCCCCGGCTTCGGACACAACATCTCGCACTCGCACCGTCGGACGAAGCGTCGCTTCGACCCGAACGTGCAGAAGAAGACGTACTACGTGCCCTCGCTTCGTCGTAACGTCTCGCTCACGCTGAG
>Ga0308156_1001788_pt1 | contig 22401 bp, 19 predicted proteins | sample PhyAR2_FD_201041 | JGI IMG/M metagenome (GOLD analysis project Ga0308156, IMG submission 201041) | Phyllosphere microbial communities from UC Gill Tract Community Farm, Albany, California, United States - DLSL A.R2 | ecosystem: Host-associated > Plants > Phyllosphere > Unclassified | place: USA... | reverse complement strand
CGGCACGGAAAACACCAACCTGGCGGCCAACACCATGGCGCACGCCGTGGCGGGCGCAGTACTGGCACAGATAGCAGGCAGCAGTGCCGGCGCTGGCGCCGCCGGTGCCGCAGGCGGTGAGCTGGCCGCACGCGCAATTGTGGCGGCAATGTATCCTGACACCGACATCAGCAAGCTGACGGAAAGCCAGAAGCAGACCGTCAGTACTCTAAGCCAGATAGCGGCGGGGCTGGCGGGCGGTATAGCGGCAGACTCGTCGGCCGGCGGTGGTGCCGGTGCTGGAGCGGGTAAGAATGCGGTTGAGAATAACTTCCTGGGCGCAACATCTTCCGACAAAGTCGACAAAGCCGTAGAGAAAATAAAGCAGGGTAATAAATCATTAGCTGCGGCTAATGAGCTGATCAAGCTGGAAAATGCAGATAAACGCAGCGATGCGCTGGTATCTAAATTCACCAGTGCCCCTTCAGAGATGAACAGCACGGAACGCGCTGAACTGGCAGGTTATCTACGGGTTTATGCCTTTGAAATGGAGAAAGAATATGGTACTGCGGTAGCGCAGGAACTGGTTAAAGGACTGCTATCAGGACAGGATTATATAAAACGTAGTCCTGACTCTGAGGCAATGGCCAGCGCTCAGACAATCATGAACACCTGGGGCTACCATAAATCGAATGCCAGCATTGGTGATGCACCGCTGATATTTGGCAGCACAGTGCTGGGAACCACGATAAAAGGTATGGCGGTGAATACGGCCATTGGCGTGGGTGTTAATACTGGGGTACAGCTTGCTGGAAAAGACCCATTCAGTTATGTGGATATGATTATGGCGGGAGTCACAGCGGCAGCAACGACAGGAAAAGGGATCATAGCTTCAGCTCCAATAAATGTGGGAGGTGCTGCGATTGGAAGCAGTATTAAAGGAGATAATCCGGTTAACTCTATGGCTGGAGCTGGTGCTGGTACTGTAGCTGGGGGTGTTGGCGGCATCATAATAAAAGGTGTGGCATCAAAAGTTACGGAAGAAGCTGTCTCTGATTTAACTGGTGCCATTGGTGGTAGCTATATCGCTGAAAAAGGAGGCAATTATATAAAAGATCAATTGGATGGGAAGGAAGAAAATGATAATAAAAAGTAATTTTTTCTTATTGATCAAATTGATGTCCATGTGCCTGATACTGTTTTTATTTTTCGATATGACATCAGTGTTACTTGCCTCATTAATGGTCTATTTTAAAAAGGGTTTTTTCCCATTCAGCTGGGAAACTGTTTTTACATCTTTCTTTGAGTCTGGATATGTCGGTGGCCTCATTTTGGGTGTTGGGATCTGGATAAAAATCTGGTTAAAAGAGAGAAAAAGCCGGAAAACTCCATCTGAATGAATGCTCGATTCCAACCCCAGCGGCTAAGTTTGTTGTTGCGAATAACTATCGGAGCCAGAAACAGCAGGCTCAGAAGGATAAAGATATTGCTGAATGCCAGACAGTAGCCTGCAAAGCGGGAGCGCAGGCGAAATGGACGGCGATTGACATGGGTCAGGATGGCAGCTTTGCAGCGGGCATGGTGGCCGGGGTTCCGGCAGGTCTGTTTGACGCTGTGAACAGTATCGTGAAAACAGCCAGCAGTCCGTCGGTGGAAACCTAAAAAGCATTGAAGACGCTGTTTTACAGTGGTGACGTGCTGGGCAATGTCTTGGATGCGGTGAAACAGTCCTACATTGACCGTATCGACCAGATGGAAGCGGAGTATCAGAAGGCCGGAGCCAGCGGCTCGTTTAATGCCGGTGTTGAAGGCGGGAAGCTGGTCACGGATATCGCAGGCCTTCTTGCTGGCGGTGCCGGGGTTGTAAAAGGTGGTGCGGTACTGACGGAGAAGGTAGTTGCTAAGGTTGCGGGTAAGGCTGAAGCAGCAGCAGTAAATGCAGGAAAAGTGCCAAAGAATCCTAATTCATCGAGTGCTATTACCGATAGTGAAGCCGGAGGTTACTCGTACTATGACCAATTCAAAAATGCTGATGGTGGATGGAATTGGCCTAAGAATTAGGATTTGAAGGAAATCCAGTTAAAACTACCATACCAGTAGGCACTCACTTAGATAGGTATGGAGAGCCTGGTGGTTCTTTCCTTGCTCCGAAAGGGACACCTTACGAACAACGTGCTCTTGCACCAGGAGCTAAGGCTGAAAAATACTATGAGTATGAGGTAATCAAACCGTTGCCTGCTATACAGGGTAAAATTGCCCCTGCTTTTGGTGAGCCAGGGGGAGGGATTCAAATATTACCTAATATGCAAGATCGAGTGAATGTAGAATGGCTGTTAAAGAATGAATATATCCATGAGGTTCGCTGATATGCTGCTGAATATCGCAGAAATACAAAAAAAAATTGACGAGATGACCTTGCAAGCTGGTCTACCAAGACATTCCGTTAATCTTTGTACCGCTCCAATTGGTGATGGTACTCCATATGTTACATTTGAAAATGATGAATATAATTTTATTCACTCAGAAAGAGGATATGAATTCTCGCGTAAGGTTACTGGGTCGCTAGATGAGCTACTTTATTGGATTATGTCAGAAGTTGCTTATAAGACAGCATTTCAATATGAGTTAGAACACAGGGTGAAAGGCAGGGATGGACGACGCATCGCCTTCCCAAAATTTATTGAGTTAATGGCAAATATGAATATTTCATGGGAGCCAAAAGCACAACGTGAAATTCAAAAAATTCTGACTGAAGCGCCCTACGACGATAGTTTTTATAAATAAGGGTAACTAATCCCAGCGATTGCTGGCTGGGGTTGTTGTTGAGAATAACCCGCGGAGTGCGCCGCAAATAGATGATTTTGCGGCAAGAGCGAAAGGCTGTGACGCTCGTGGTGACTGCGGTCAGATCGTGAAGGAAATGGAAGATCTGAGCCTGAAACAGCAACAGGAAATGATTGCGGTCTGCTCTGCCAATCCTTTGACCTGTAAGGATAAGTACGATGATATCCCGGCTAATGGAATGCTGGTACGTGAAGCCCGGTGGAAATTTACGAAGCACTGAAGACGCTGTTTAACAGCGGCGATGTGCTGGGTAACGTGTCGGATGCGATGAAGCACTCCTACATTGACCGTATCGACCGGATGGAAGCGCAGTACCAGAAGGCCGGAGCCAGCGGATCGTTTAATGCCGATCATGCTTCTGCCTGCATGATGATTAGCTATCCGCTTTCAACTACCACCTTCGCTTGCTGCCCTGCCTTCAAACCGTGCATCTTCCACTCCTGGTATTTACTCTATCCTGTAGTGAGCACTCAATGCACGTTGATGGCAATGATCCGTAATGAAAAATCTGGACATGATTGTTATTTCACTGACAACAACGAAGCGCAGAATCGATGTTCACTGAGCTAATCACTAAAGTTAAAAAGCAGGGAAATACGATGAATAAAATAACCGTAATTCAGGGTGATATCACTAAAATCACGGCAGAAGCGATTGTCAATGCCGCCAATTCTTCGTTACTGGGTGGTGGCGGCGTTGATGGCGCAATCCACCGCGCAGGCGGGCCGGCGATTCTGGCTGAGTGTCAGGCAATCCGCAATCGTCAGGGTGGCTGCAAAGTCGGTGATGCCGTTATTACCGGCGCAGGCAATCTGCCCGCCGATTACGTCATCCATACCGTTGGCCCGCGCTGGAGTGATGGAAGACATGACGAAGATGCGCTGTTAAGAAGGGCCTACCTGAGTTGTTTTAAACTCGTCGACCAGCATGACATCGAAACGGTTTCGTTTCCCAACATCAGCACTGGAATTTATGGTTTCCCTAAAGAACGTGCCGCGGCGATTGCCTTAGAAGTAATCAAACATTGCATCGCTGAGAACAGCAAAATCGGCAAGGTTAACTTAGTCTGCTTTGATGCGGAAAATTATGATCTGTATCTTAAACTACTGGCCTGAGGATTGGTGCGGGCAGGTCAGGGGATGCGTTTATTAGCCAGGACAAACGTCCTGAAGGGCAGCCGCACTGGCATCCCGCTGAAGAGCAGTGTCTTCGTTGTTGAGAAGGCTCTTCGAGACAGGCCGGCCTGTCGAATGCTGTCTGAATCTTAATCGCCAGGGCAGCTGAAAGGCGCCAGAGCGACAGACAGGGTAAAGGAAATCACCCGTCACGCTTAAGACTGCTCCCCATGCTGAGGACTATTACTGGCTGCGCGTGGATCCTGGTGTGACGGATCTGCCGGAAAAGAGTTTGGCTAAAGCCCGGACATCTCAAAACAGCCTTAATCACCTCCCGCAACACCAAATCCTCCAAAGCTGAGTAATGCAGTCTCACGCCTGCTAAAGAAGGCTGATCACTGAAGAACGTTTATCTTATGAAGTGATTAATCTAACATGACCTTAGCTAACCTGATGATGTGAGGCTGAGTGTTGCGTTGACAGAGAAAAAGAAAAGTACCATCAAAGAGGTGGCGGCCTTAGCAGAGGTCTCTATCGGTGTGGTTTCTCGGGTATTGAACCCCGGTTCAGGTTCAGTATCTGAACGCACCCGTCAGCGTATTCTGGAGGCAATGCAAACGCTGAATTACACTCCTCAAAGTGCCGCTCGTGAGCTTAAAACCAGTCTGAATAACACTATCGGCCTGGTTGTAGCAGACATCGCAAACGATTTTTTTTCTGAGATCTCCGATCTCATTGTCCGCCGCGCCAGAGAAATGGCGATGAATGTCATTTTGGTGACTACCCAGGAAGACCCGCTACTGGAGCGGGAAAGCTTGAGTATGTTAATGCAAAAGCGGGTTAAAGCCATTATAGCAACGCCCACCAGCGCAAATAGCGATATGTGGCAATCCATTAGCGAAATGGGCATCGCTATTGTTTTCATCGATCGCTACCTTAGCGAGGTGACACATGCCAGCGTCATCGGCTTCAACAATGAAGCTTCCGCTTGTGAGGCAACCCGCTATCTTGCTCAGCAAGGCCATCGCCGTATTGGCTGGATAAGCGGGCCGCTGAACACCTCGACCTCTTTGCAAAGGCTGAAGGGTTATAAACAAGGATTGAAAGAGTATGGAATTGACTGGGAAAAACAGTATGCGGTAGTGAAGAACTTTCGTGATCCGCTAGCCAGTCAGGCGCTTGATGAGTTGTTATCGCTTGAGGAACCACCGACTGCAGTCATTATTGGAAATACGTCGATTGCACCGATGATTATGTCGCGCATCCGGCAGTTGAAGCTCTCTGTTCCTGAAGACCTCTCGCTGATTGTTTACCATGACAGCCACTGGAGCCGTCTCCTGAGCCCGTCAATAAGCGTTATCAAACATCCTCTTGAAGCGTTGGCCGATAAGGCACTATTAAGTCTCTCCGTTGAGAAGCAGACGACCTGTGAACTAAACAGCACGTTAATCAAACGTGAGAGCGTGGCCCGGGTTAAATAGTCATGCCGTTTAAACGCTGAATTTGCCTGATAATGGCGCAGTGATCTAAGTCGCCATCGCCAGCTTCAATCATCTGGCTGAAAAGCTGGTTCACCGTCTCAGTCAGCGGCAATGTCAGACCAAATTGCTCAGCCAGCGCCACACTACTGCGCGTATCTTTAAGCTGCCACTTTGCCGCGCCGCGGGCCTTAAAGTCCTGGTTTACCATACGTTCCCCTTGCTGTTGCAGCAGGGTTGAGTCAGCAAAACCACCCAGCAATGCTTCCCGCACTTTTACCGGATCGGCTCCGCCGCGCTGGGCAAGGGTAAAGGCTTCCGACAACAAGCTTAGCGTGCCTGCGACAATAATCTGATTGGCGAGTTTTGTCAGCTGACCCGCGCCCACCTCACCGACCCGCGTGACTTTTCCCAGTTGAGACAGCAGAGGGCGTAACCGGTCAATAGTTTCTGCCTTACCACCGGCCATCAATGACAATGTGCCGTTTTCAGCCCCCGAAGTGCCACCTGAGACAGGCATATCGATATAGTCCGCCTGTGCTGCGTTCGCCTTGTGTTGCTGCTCAATCACAATCTGTGGCGACAGGGTGCTCATCATAATAATGACTGCTTTTTTCTCGATGTGCTTCAGCGCATCATCAGTAAAAAGAACATCGTTACAGGCTTGAGCATCGCTCAATAAACAGATGATGACATTACTGCCTGCTATTAACCGGGCGGGCGTGTCTACCGCCGTAACGCCATACTTTTCCAGCGCATACGCTTTATCTTTAGAACGATTCCACACCGCAACGGAGTAACCGGCAGCAGCTAAGCGCCGTGCCACCGGCTGTCCCATTAATCCGGTGCCAGCCAACCCAATACGTATTTCTGAAGCCATGTTGTTCCTCCTGACATTACCCGCTACTGCAACGTCAATAGCGGGTAATATCACTGTTTATAATCCTGCCAGACTGACCATCTGCTTGCGCAACTCGACGATATCCAGATTGTTATCAAACTGAACATCTGAAAAACGCACCGCTTTGTCTTTGGCGACATCTTTCACCAGACGAACGTGATGCGCTAATCCCATAGGTAACAGATCCTGCGCCACGCTGATGTTAGCAGGCAGAGCATTGGCCCAGACGGTAAACCCACCTTCGCCATCCAACATTTCGCCCGCTTTGAGGTCTCGTTTAGCCGTTGCGACAGCATCACCCCGGAAGCTTAAAGCCGAACCGGTGGCTTCATTACGCAGCACCGCAGAGAGAATACTGATGCTGGTTTCAAGGCCAATGAGATGGAAAGGGCGCCACATAGAGGCATACCAGCCACTGGGATCGGTCAACAGTCCGTACTGTTTAAAACAGGCGCGGCTGTATTCATCCCGGGCTTTAAAGGTGACAAATACGCCATAGCGAATGTTGTTCAGTACCTCCCTGCCATCTGGCTCCTGGCTGGCAGCAATATCCACCAGACCGCTACGGCTCAGTCGCCCACCGTCAGACTCAGGTGAGAAGACCCGCGCCAGGTCATGCACACCGGCTGGAGGGAAGGCCAGTCCGTTATCAGGACAATCCAGTCCGGTAGCATTGGCCACCGCCGCCATTTCAATTGCCGCTTTGGTGCCGTCGGTGAAGGAATTGTACATCTTTGGATTAAAGTCACCGGCCGCCACTTCTTCTTCGCTCCAGCCGAAAAATCCCCATACTGTATCCGGAGTAGAATAGCGATAGCGTGGTTCAAAGTTCATGCCTTTGCCAGCCGCAACAATTTCAAATCCACAGGCTTTGGCCCAATCCACCAGCTCACAAATAATGGCGGGTTGATCGCCGTACGCCATGCTGTAAATCACACCATTTTGACGTGCACGCTCAGCGATTAACGGGCCACACAGCACATCGGCCTCAACGTTTACCATCACCACATGCTTGCCATGTTCAACCGCATGGAGTGCATGACGCGTTCCCGCCAGCGGATGTCCAGTGGCTTCAACAATGCAATCGATCTGCTCGCAGCGGAACAGTTTTTCCGCATCCTCAACCACACAGGTTGAACCTTCGCGTAACGCAGCCTCGATAGTTTGTGCCTGATACTGAGATTCAGGCCAGCCCACGCGCGCCAGAGCTGCACGGGCTTTACTCACGTCAAGATCGGCAATGGCGACCACCTGTAAACCGTCCAGATGGCGCAGTTGGGCAAGAACCATCGACCCAAATTTACCTGCGCCAATGATGCCAACCCGGATCGGTTGTGCTGCACCTGATTTCACGGCACAGGCACGCTCAGCTAACAGTGCTGCTAAGTTCATTTTCTACTCCTTGACAGGGTTTGATGCGTGGGATTTAACGCCAGCCAGCGACCTGACGGCGACTTTTACTCAGGAGATAAATCAGTAGCGGCGAGAACAGCACCAGAATCGATAACAGATAGAGGCCGTTTTGTGATTTACCGGTAAGAGAAATAGTGAGACCCACCAGGAAAGGGCCAAAGAAACCGCCAACATTCCCGATAGAGTTGATGAGCGCCAGGCCACCCGCAGAACCCTGGCTGGTAAGGAAGGAGGCGGGCAGAGTATAAAACGTCGGTACACATGCCAGCATACCAACAGTCGAAAGCGTCAATCCCAGCATGGATATGACGGGAGAATCGCTGATAGCTGCGACCACGAAACCGACAGAAAACAGTAGCGAAGGCAGAATGAAATGCCAGGTGCGCTCGTTGGTTTTGTCAGAATGATTTGACCACCAGCACATCACCACGGCACCCACGATATAGGGAATAGTGCCAAGCAGTCCTACCACCGTGTCTGAATAGTCGAAGCGTTTAATAAACTGCGGCATCCAGAAACCGAGACCGGTTAAGCCAATGACCGTAAAGAAGTAAGCCAGGCCTAAGATCCATACCCGCCGGTCTTTGAACATCGCTTTCAAACCAGAGTGTCCCACCGCTAATGTTGCCTGCTGCTCTTTTTCCATCAGCTCCTGATAGGCCTGACGTTCCTCAGGCTTAAGCCAGGAAGCTTTAGCCGGTTTATCCGTGAGGTAAAGAAAAACGATGACCGACAAAATTACCGGCGGACATCCTTCAATTAAAAACAGCCATTGCCAGCTTTCCAGCCCACCCACATCATGGAAATTGTCGAGAATATATCCTGATAAAGGATTGGCAATAATAGCGGCCAGCGGTACACCTAAATAGTAAATTGAGAAAACCCTGGCCAGCTCTTTTTTGGGAAACCATGTGGTGAGATAAAAAACAATACCAGGCGCCAGACCTGCTTCGGCTACACCTAATAAGAATCGCAGGATACTGAGACTCACCACACCTTGCGCGAACGCCATCGCCATCGAAATCACACCCCAGGTGATCATGATCCTGGCTAACCAGAAGCGTGCACCATAACGTTCCAGCAGAACATTGCTGGGAATTTCAAACAGGATGTAGCCAAAAGAGAAAATGCCGACAGCGAAGCCAAAATGCTCAGGCATTAACCCTAAAGACTGGTTCATGGTTAATGCCGCCATGCCGATATTAGAACGATCAATAAACGCCAGCAGATACATCATCAGGATCAGCGGCATTAAGCGCATCCGGGCTTTTTTGATCGCGCCACTGGCCAGTGATGATATTTCTGGCTGAGGATGATCCGGCATCACATCAATGCCGACCAGTGAATTATCGTACTCTTCTACGTGTTTCATGATGTATCCCAGTAGAGTTATAACCCCCGGAAATATCACGGAAAATGCATATATACCGCGACGCCTGAGTCGAAAAGTAAAACGTTTTACTTTTTGCAAGTTTTACGACAGAGCGGTCAACAGTCAAGGGATGAAAGCGTGAAGTTAAAAAATTGTGACTGAGTTAACGCATAGCACTCGCCACGGGTAAAGCGCCTGTCACGAGGTCTAAAATGACTCCACTGGGGCTTCGACAGCGGCAATCATAACGTGGAGTTCTGGCTGCTCTGACGCATTGGCTTTGTAAAGGGCGGCAATCGCTCGCTCGCCGCCGGTATCCTGACGAGTGAAGGGAGGGGTGTACCAGCGATATCACCTGTGATGAAGACAGATATCCGTATAGCTAACTTCACTATAATTTAACATAATCTATGTTTTGCGCACTTATATCTCTGGCATATTTCATTCTTCTTTCCAGACAGCAACACCCGTTCAACCAGCCCTCAGCAGCAGTTGCCGCCAGACAAAACATGCCATCACTCCGACGTCACCACTCATCCGCCGCTCTCAAAAGCTACGGCCACGCATACTAAAAAAGCCTCCTCTGTTTAAAACTCTGTGCCGCACAGCCATCATTCATATTTTTTGATAAAGCAAAGCAATAAACACGGATTTTCATTGTCAGGCCTGTTCTCTATTATTCATTCCATCGAGGCACAACGCCTCACAATCTAAAACTCAACTTCAGGAACTGACCATGAAAAACTTCAAAAAATTCGTTGTTGTCGCTGTACTGGCCTTCATCTCATCAGCAAGTTTTGCGCAGACCGTAACCGCGACAGCCTCCACGCTGGATGGTGCGGAAGCACAAATTGCGGCCCGGGCAAAAATGGCCGGTGCGGATTACAGCATTACTGAGGCGTACAGTGGGAATCAGGTTCATATGACCGCGCGACTGATTAAATAATCATGGTCGCAAAAGGATTTGCCAGAAAGGGCTGCCGTCAGGCGGCCTTTTCTGGTTTTGCGGGTTGCTGAAGCGGTATAGAAATTCCACGGCGGATAGGCCTCAGCCAGAGTCTGGCTGCCCGTCACTGTGCCGTTTAAAGGGCTGCCGCAGCGACTGTTTTGTACAGAATCACGTCAGACCTGCGCGTAAAGAGATCCGCGTTTATTTAACTGCAAAATCTCTGAAAACCACCAGTTGGCGTGACAGGAATTGGCGGGTAGATTCATCGGTCAGGATGCCGTCTGTAACCTTATCACTCACTTCACCAATGATAGCCTCCGGCTTGTTGAGGATACGGGCATCGAAGTAGCCGAGGATCTGTCGCAAATGCAGTTGCGCCCTTACCCCACCCAGCTTGCCGGGCGAAGCTGACTGAATCAGTACCGGTTTACCGGCGATCGGCTGAGGTGATACCCGGGACAGCCAGTCGAGGGCATTTTTGAGCACGCCCGGAATCGAATGGTTGTATTCCGGTGTAATGATAATCAGCCCGTCGGCTTTGAAAATCGCCTCAGCCATCGCCAGCACTTCAGTTGGAAATCCTGCTGCTTCGGTGTCCTGGCTGTAATGCGGGAATGAACCTGGCGATCCTAACGGCTCAAAAGTGACGCCTTCAGGTCCCAGTTCCGGTAGCGCGGCTGCAATGGCGGCATTAAATGAACCGGCTCGCAGGCTGCAGGTTAGCGTGACAAACTTCAGGGCATTATTCATGGTGATCCTCATTATTCAGTAAACAACGGCACAATCAGAACTGATAAACCAGACCGACGGCCAGAATATCATCGGTGGATACGCCGGCCTGTTGAGAAAATTCGCTGTTATCAATCAGGTTGAGTTTGTAATCGACGTACGCCAGCATATTGCGGTTAAACAGGTAGGAGCCGCCAAAGTCGATGAACTTCACCAAATCCTGACTACCGTAGACGCGGCCATTACCTGCCGCGCCAAGGTCTTTTGCCCGGGACTGGCTATAGGCGATAAAAGGAACCCAGCCGGTATCAAAGGTATATTGCGCAAACAGTTCGATGATATCTGACCGGTTAGCGTAGCCATAAATCCCGGTTGCACTGCTGCTGCCAAACCGCGAGGCATTGAATGCCTGCGTATACATCACCGCCAGATAGAGGTTGTGGGCGTCATATTTTAGCGACGCAGAGTAAGCTTCCGCTTTGTCGCCCTCCCCCATCATTCCGGCGTCACTGTTCTGGGCAGCGGTACGACCAGAACGGGTTAACGCTCCCACCGCTTTAAAACCTGCGCCAAAGGAATATGAGGCAGAGACGCCGTATCCCTCACCATTCTGACGCAACACATCCCGTGTACCCGGTTCACCAGTGCCGCTATTTTTCCCCTGATACTGCAGGGCAAAATCCAGACCGTTCACCAGGCCAAAGAAATCGGTGTTGCGATAAGTGGCCAGGCTGTTTCCTCGCCGAAACATAAACTGATCGGTGTTATAGGTTTGCGCATCAAACTCGGGCTGCATGTCAGTCTGGCTCAGCGCGTCATACAACACGCCGACATTGCGGCCATAATCAAATGACCCGTAGCGACCGACCTTAATACCGGCAAAACCGAGGCGGGTGAACAGACTGTTGCTGTCACTTTCTGACTGGTTAGTGTTGAACTGACCCTGCCACTGGCCATAGCCAGTGATCTGCTCAGCGATCTGGCTTTGTCCTTTAAAACCTATTCGCATATAAGACTGATCGCCATCCTGGCTTTTGTCATCACTTATATAACGGAGTCCGGAAACCAGACCATACAGGTCAATCTTATTCCCGTGGTTATTATAAATTTCAGCGGCAGACACTGGCAGGGTTAAAAAAAGACAAGACGTCATTAGCGCCAGATAATTCGCTTTCATTTATTCCTCATAGCCTGTTAAGACCGCTTGTCGGCCTCGTCAGACAGGTTCACGACGCCGCTGATTGGTTAATGTCAGGGCAATAGTTTCCACATCAGGAGACCAGGGATTATCAGGCGCGAACGGGGAAAAGAGAAGTTATACAAAGGGATAGGTATACCAATGGATAATAGCTAAAACGGCTTATCTGTTTTTTGCCGTTCGCCCAGACACTTTTCACTGCAGCAGGATATAAAACGCAGGATGTTCAAATTAACTGATTTACTTCAGCATAATCTCTCTATTTCAAAGCGGGTCCTGAACGCATAACATTCATCTCGACGACACCGGTTATCGCCGTGCTGAATATCAGCGCAAAGATAAGGTGTTGAGAAAATGAAAGTGAGTTTTACACCCGCGCCATCAACAGGTCCGCAGTGCGGATAAATAATACCGCCGCCGGTCTGCCGGCAATTAAATGAGATAATTACCGTGAATATGCTGAAAACCTGGGTTGTGCTGATCGTTGTTGGCCTGTTTTTGCTGATTTTAAAGAAATACGCCAGGCCTGCGGGATGAGGACGGTGATAAACCGGCTGACAAAGGTGGGTGAACCCGGCCGTTCAGCCTGCCCACCCACCCTGCCCGGTTCTGCGCTCAACACAACGGGATCGCACTCAGGCGGTCGTCTCTTTTCCTTCCAGGGGTTTGAGGTCCAATCGTGTAAAAAACCACGCTAGTAAGATATCATTCTGTTTTATCTATCAAAAATCACCATCTGATGGATGGAATGATCCAGATTTTCCCGAAATTTTTGTGTATACTTTGCTCCAGAGAAGTATCTACATTTTAAGGATGGAAGGTGAGATGCTATGAAAGTGAGTGAAGCAGCATTACTGAAGTCTGGTTTTAGCCATGCTGATCTACAAAAAATCAAAAACAATGTAGATAGTTATGGAGGGAGTTTGGGTGAATCCATTCATGATCTTGCTAATCGTTTTAGAATTGTGTTGTGGGTGTTTTTCGGCTGTATGGTTGTATTTATCTGGGTAATTCTTTCAAGTAACCAAGTTTACATTATTTCTACGGGTATAGGCTTGTTAATTACAATGCTCATCGTAATATTCGTGCAACCACCAGTTCTGTCTTACAAGTCCTGGCGATACTGTAGAATGTACCGGGCTAACGATGATCTTGGTCAGTAGATAATAAATCAAAGACCACTTTAGCTTTAACGCCATAGCCCACTATTTTCATAGTTATTTTTGGCCTGCTCATAGTATCTACTTTTCGATAATAATCGCGAGGAAGCCAACGGAATAACCGCCATGCACCGGGCTTTCTTGCTAATCCGAAAATACTGTAAACACTAGCGCTGAGCGTAACTGCATTATAAAAAGCCAGCCCAGACTCAGCCTTAATCCCCATGAACTGCGCTATATCTATGACTTTATCGGCTATTACGCCCTCAGAATGAACCTGACTGCCGGAATTAAAATTTATTATTTCTTTAGTTATTCCGTTTGCACCGTCTGCTACAAGAATAGCTCCTGCAAGCACGCCTAACGGGGTCATTGTAGACATCATTAGTACGCCGCCAGCAACGGCAAAGCCCGATATAACTACATGAACAGCAGAAATCACACATACCCTACAATTTTATTATTTTCCCGGACAAACTCCACTTTAGCGTAAATTTTTGCTGTCTTCATACGCAACATCCGGCCCTGTTCTTCGAGGTTTTCAGTCTCTACTCTCAGGTTTTTGATGCATGCTATGCACTCTTCATCCGATTTCGCGCGCCGGGCCGCGGAAAATTGCTGCTCTATAACCTGTTTTATTTCCTGAACAAAATTAATACGGGTCAGACCATCCTGAAGGTGAAAGGCGGAAAGTCTGTTGGCAGTATTAATCAGTTTTCTGGCTTCAAGATTAACCATTGTTTCAGCCCAGGCTTTATTTCTTCCGCCAGAGCGCATCATATCAAGCAATGCCGCATCCATTTTTGTTCTCCCTGTATATCACATCGCCGATGATACCCCTTTAGTTTCAGCTGTAAACAACCGTCGTTTCAGCGGAAATATGTCGGTATCGATATGCCTGTTTTTTCCGATACCGCCTTAAATGAAACGCCCTGCCGAATCAGAGTCAGAGCCGAAGCTGTCGCCGGATGGGGCTTCCTGCCGAACCGAACACCTGAAGCCATTGCAGCAACCCGTCCGTCATTGGTTCGTTCCAGAATGCGCTCACGCTCGGCTTCTGCAACAGCAGCCAGGATCTGAATGACCATTTTCCCCATCGTGCCTTCCGTACTGAGACCATTTTCCAGAAAACGAATGGCGATTCCCTTCTTATAGCAGGCATCAACAATATGGATCATGTCGGCTGTATTGCGCCCGAGGCGGTCCATTTTGGTACAGATGATGATGTCATCTTTTTCAGCCCGGCCAAGCAGCCGCTGTAACCCCTCCCGTTCGTCAGTGGCTCCGCTCATCATATCGGTAAAAATCCTGTCTTCACGCACACCGGCATTTTTCAGTTCAGCCAGATGAGTAGTGACTTTCTGACCGACGGCCAGATTCAAAATTATGGCTGCTATTCTGCCGAACCAAATGAAGTTCAGCTGGCAAAGTATTTTCATCTTGATGAGCGCGATCTGGATTTCGTTAATCAGCGCCGGGGCAGGCACAACCGGTTTGGCATTGCTCTTCAACTCACCACTGCCCGTTTTCTGGGGACGTTTCTGAATGATCTCATGCAGATCCCTTTTAGTGTACGGCACTGAAGGTTGTCAGCCACTGGGATGAAATGCTGCGTGCCTCCGGCTCCCTGAAACTGGGTACCATTCATGCATCGGAACTGCTCCGTTCTCTGCTCAGGAGTACCCGCCCATCGGGGCTGGCGCAGGCGATCATGGAGGTAGGGAGGGTCAATAACACGTTGTACCTTCTTAATTATATTGATGATGAGGATTATCGTCGCCGTATCCTGACCCAGTTAAACAGGGGAGAAGGACGTCATGCCGTAGCCAGGGCCATCTGTTATGGCCAGCGTGGTGAAATCAGAAAACGTTATCGTGAGGGACAGGAAGATCAGCTTGGTGCCTTGGGCCTGGTCACGAATGCGGTAGTACTGTGGAACACGCTTTATATGCAGGAAGTACTTTCACACCTGCGTGCGACAGGAGAAACGCCGCATGACGAGCATATTGCCCGGATTTCGCCACTGATGCACGGTCATATCAATATGCTGGGACATTATACGTTTGCTCTACCGGAGGATATTATGAAGGGAGAACTGAGGCCATTAAATTTCAATGTAAACAGAGAATTATCTTCTTAACGTGTTTTTTTACATCATTGACCGTCAACCCCCTTCTAATGGCAATGTGAACCAGAACAGGCTGCCGCCCTGCGGACGGTTTTCTGCGCGTAGCTCACCGCCGTGACGTTTAATAATCTCATTGCTGATGGTCAGCCCCATGCCCATCCCTTCCGCTTTGGTGGTGTAAAACGAGTCGAATATTTTTCCGATCACCGTATCAGACAGACCCGCGCCGTTATCAGCAACCTCAATGCGAATCACCTTAGCGGAAGGATGTGAAGAGGCGATGCGTAAATGACGCGCACCGATGTTATCGGCCATCGCTTCAATTGCATTGATCACCAGGTTGAGCAGCACCTGTTGTATCTGAACGCTTTCACAGAAAACATTGTCGTTATCTGCCACCAGATCCAGCTCCAGTGAGACAAACCGACGTTCCAGCTCCAGACGCGACAGAACGATAATATCGCGGGTAATCAGGTGCATTTTTGCCGGCGCAAATTCGGCAACCTGATTCCGCGTCAGCGCCTGCAGTCCGCGAATAATATCGCCAGCCCGCCGGCCTTCCCGGATGATCTCATCAAGACTGTGACTGGCATTTTCCAGATTCGCCGGATCACGTTTAAGCCAGCGCTGGCTGGCACCGGCATTGGCCACGATTGACATCAGTGGCTGATTAATCTCATGGGCAATGGAAGAGGTAAGCTGGCCAACGGTGGTTGCCCGCGCGACGCGAGCCAGTTCCGCCTGAGCGATGCGCACCGCATCTTCCGACTGACGCTGAGCCGTGATATCGGTGAGCGTGCCAAAATATTCGGCCACTTCTGGCCAGTTTTCATTGGGCTCGCCGATGCCTTTGATGTAGCGGCATTCACCGTCATCGCGAATGATACGAAACTCAGCCTGCATCACCGTCCCTTTTCGCACGCTGGTCTCGATCAACTCCCTCAGGCAGAGAATGTCATCCGGATGAACGCGACGCTGAAACTCCACCATTGAGGTGCTTGCCTGCTCCTGTGGCAGTCCCATAATGCGTTTATATTCATCGGAGATGTACTGAATATCCGGTTCAAGATGCCAGTGCCAGGTGCCGGTATGACTGATTTTTTCGCCGAGCATTAAAGAGGTCTGGCTGGCACGCAGCTGCTTCTCAATTTTGCGGCGTTGAATATTCTCATCAACCAGCTCGGCGTACAGGCGAGCTGTCTCAAGTGATACCGCAGCCTGCGCTCCCAGCATTGAAACGATCCGCGAGTGATCGGCGGTAAATACGTCTGGCATCAGGCGGTTTTCCAGATAAAGCACACCTACCATCTGCGCCTGTCTGAACATCGGGACACACATTACCGCTGCGCCGGAGGCAACCAGATAGTTATCCTGACTGAAGGGGCTGAATACCTCTGGCTTACCGGTACGGATCTCCTGCCCGGTACGGATCACCGCAGACAGCACTGACAGCGGCAGATCGGTGGCGACCGGCAACTCACGTACGATTTTGACCTTAACGCCGTCGACGGTGGTCGAAGCCCTTGCCTGGATTTCCGGGATATTGCCGTCGACCAGTCGGATCAGCATGCAGTGCTGGGCACCGGCACGCTCCACCAGCATCATCATCAGCACATGAATAAGCCGGTCCAGATTAATCTCTTCGGTGAGCGCTCGCATCACCGTCACCATACTTTGTAAATCGCCGATCACCGCACTTTGCTCAAACGGAACGGTACTCAGCGCGGTCTGCGTTGCCTGGCTGGCCAGCGCCGGATGCTGCATCTCCAGCTGGCGAACCTTAGCCCCGGCTCCCCAGCGATCCCAGGCGGCGATGGCCCCTTTGATGTAGGCATCGCCAGCAAACGTCATATTACTGGCATAGGCCATCCGTGCAGCCAGTTCGCAGGTCAGCCCGTTAATATGATGAAACTGCCCTTCGCGTGACAACACGATCGCCTTTTCAAATTGCTCAAACGCCGGTGCGGTTTTCCCTTCCAGACGCAGCCACTCGGCGCGCAGCAGCGCCTCTTTATCGGCGAACGTTTTGCTGTTTTCGTTTGACCAGGTCACGATCCTGTCGAGGTGCTGCTTCAGCTGCAGTCGTAACTTATCCGTCATCGCTCCGGTTTTAAGCGGCACGGTCAGCGAAAGCGCGCTGTAGAGATGATAATCGAGCATATGCACATGCCCCGGTATACGTGCGGTGAACGGTTCGGCCTGCTTAAACCATGCCTCTGCCGCCGCATACTCACTGGCAAAGAAGTGGGCCATCGCTTTATAAAGCCGGGACCAGAACTGCATCAGGTAGATAGGTTCAACCGCATGTTCAGGTTTAACCACCGCCAGCACCGGCGGCTGAAAATCATCACCGGTGAAGATAGTGCTGCGCGGCTTGCGCAGGAAAAGGACGTAGTCCAGCTGCATCCCGAGGATCACTTCCACGTCGCGGTATTGTGCCTTTCTGACAAACTGCATGCCTCGCGCAATCGAGGTGTGTACGCCATCAAGATGATCGCCGCGCGCCAGATAATTCATGACGATGTGCCGCAGTGCCAGACACGCCGACGTCCGGTCGCCGGTTTCAACCCCCACGTCAAAGGTGGCCTTCGCCCGCTCGATGGCATAGGTTAGCGGCATCGTCCAGATACTGACCTGATCGAGCGGGAGCAGCGTCCGGGCTTTAAAGCTGACAAAGTCATGCTTATAGACCAGCTCGCGCGCCAGCAGCGTGCTGGCAAAGCCGCGGCTGTACTCATCATACTGGTCGCCGCACACCACGCCATACCACGAGAGCGCCAGCGTCGAGGCGCCACTTAGCCCACGCTCCATTGTCAGGTGCAGCAGCTGGCACAGGATCATAAAGTGCAGTCGCGGATTGATGAAGGCGGCAAATGTACTGGCGCTGGCCAGCAGATTCATCACCGCTTCGGTATTTTTACAGTCGACCCGGGCCAGCGAACGGAAGCGGGCATAGGGATTTTTCCCCACCGCCTCCTTCAGCTTCACTCTGGCCGCATCGCACTCCGCCTGGTCCGGATGACGGTTCAGATGAATGCCAAACACCGCCAGCCAGGCGAGCGCGGTCTCCAGCGCCAGCTTACTGTCCGACTGACGCATATGAATTTCAGCAATCAGGCAGGCCGCACCGGCTTTATCGGCGGCGTCGCCGGGTGAAGACTGGACCCGGGAGCTTAAGGTCAGTGCGGCGGGCAGATTGCCATTAAGAAATTCGCATTCCGCCTCTTCCAGCAGAAATTCGCTGCTTCCGGCATCACCGGCACCGTCGTGCAATACCCGGGCGGTCTGCAAATAGCGCAGCGCAGAGAGATAATCGCCGGTGGTTTTTGCCCGCCGGCTGGCGCTGAGCAACAGCTGGCAGAACGGCCCGGTTTCATGTTGGAGGAGCGTAAGCTTTTTAACCGCCAGCAGGTGATGCGCCGCCCGGAACAGCACCGCATTGGTGATATCGTGCTGCGATTGATGCATGTAAAAGCGTGCGGCGGCGCAATGGAAAGCATCTTTATCTGCATCCGGCAGAAGATTAAGCGCCGCCTCATGCACGCTGTCATGCATAAAGGCGTAGCCCTCCTCATTGCGGGTGACCAGCCTGGCCGTCACCGCTGGCAACAGTATCGCCTCTATCTCCGCGCTGGAGATGGCAAGAATCTGGCTCAGGACCTGCAACTCGCCGGCACTGCCCAGCAATGCCAGCTTACCCAGCATATGCCGGGCCGTCAGCGGTAGCGAGGCGAGGTGCAGCAGCACGCTGGCCGCGACGTTAGCGGTGTAGTGGCTGTTTTTAAGCGCCTCTGCATCGTAGGTCCATCTGAACGGCGCATGGTGGGTAATCAATCCCTGCTGCACCGCCTGGCGGAAAAAGTTATGAGTGGCGAGCGGATTACCGCCGGTTTTTTCGTGGATGACCCGTGCCAGCTCAGCCGTTGTCGAACTGCGGGTATGAAACTGCCCCGCCAGCCAGCCCGCAATACTCTTTTCCGACAGCGGCTCGGGCGTGATCGCCATAATGCGCGGGGTGCTCGCGCAGAGTTGGTTCAGATTACCCGCAATGAGCGGACAGGGTAACGAGGTGATATCCCGGTGCGCGATCACCAGCAGCAGCGGGATCTCTTCACCCTGACTCAGCAGATTTTGCAGCAACAGCAGCGTCGCCTGATCGGCCCAGTGGCCATCATCAATAAGAATAACCAGCGGCCGCCCCTGGGCCGTAAACGCTTTAACCAGGCTACAGGCAACCAGATTAAAGCGATTTTTCGCATCAAGCGTATGCGAGTGCGGCAGAACCGCCGCTTTCTGATTAAGCAATATTCCCAGTTCTGGCACCAGGTTTACCGCCAGTCCGGCATAGGCACCGAGCAACCGTGAAATATGTGCTTTCCACTGGGCCATTTCCTCAGCGGGCAGACCCAGCACGTGCAGGGTCAGCGTCCTGAAGGCTGCAGTAAAAACCGTATAGGGTAACACCGGCGCATGCTGATCGACTTTCACCAGGGTGAGCAAGGTTTTCCGGGTGCGCAGCAGTTTGAGCGCGGAGGCAATCAGGGAGGATTTCCCGGCACCGGCAGCACCACTGATGGTCACCAGGCTGTGTTTGCCGCTGTTGCTGACCTCATCCAACGCCGCCAGGATCCTGCTGGCCTGCGGATGATCGCTACACAGCGAATCAGCAGACAGACTGGCGGCAGGTGAATCCTGCAGTCCCAGCGTAAACGGCTCAATCATGCCATCCGGCTGCAGCGTGGCCGCACAGCGACGAAGATCGGCCAGCAGCCCATCGGCGGTCTGATAACGGTACTCCGGCGATTTGGCCAGCAGTCGCAGGATGATGGAGGAGAGGATCACCGGCACGTCAGGACGCAGCAGATGAGGCGGCAATGCTTCCGAGGCGATGTGATGGTGCACCCACTCCGCGTGGCCGCCCTCAATGCTGCCATAAGGCAGTCTGCCGGTCAGCAGCTCATAAAGCACAATGCCGAGACTGTACAAATCACTGACGTGACTCACCTGATGGGCTGAACGGGAGGTATGTTCTGGCGACATATAGGCAAGCGTACCGCCCGTTACAGGCAGGCGCTGCTGCTCCGGCAGCGGATTATGCAGCGAGGAGAGCCCAAAGCCCCCGAGATAAACGCCATCCTCATCGCTCAGAAAGAAGTTTGCCGGTTTGATATCACCGTGCACCAGTCCCTGTTGATGTAGCTGGCTCAGCGTACTGCACAGCATCGCGGCAGATTTGAGAAACTCAGAGAGGGGGCCAGGCGGCATGCACAGCACATCCGTCAGGGTGCGATAATCAAAGGCGGGATAAACCAGCGCATAACGTCCCTGGTAATGGGTGTGCCATTGCGGTTTCAGCGCCCAGCTTTCCGCTAACCGGTCACGAAGGGCATATTCATTTTTCAGCAGCTGCGTGACATGAAAGACCGACGCTTCATTGCCTGCGGTCGCCAGCACAAAGGTGTCACCGGAGGTGGTGTGCCGGCACAGCAGCCAGTCGATATTGCCCTCCTGCGCCAGCGGGCTGAAGAGAATATCCTCTGATAGTGCGATTTCATCGTTTTCTGCTGAATGTAACGCCTGCGGATTAGTACTCATTGGCGGGCAGCCCTTGAGGAGAATTCCTGTCGGATATGTTCAAACAACGTATCAATTTCGATCGGCTTTGGCAAAAAGGCAATCGCCCCCAGGTTGATGGCATACCGCAACATGGTGTCGTCACCGTTGCCGGAAATAATAATCCCCGGCGGATTTTCAATGCGCTGGGTCAGGTTGATAAACAGCTCAAACCCATTCATCCCCTTCAGTTGCACATCAATGATAAAAAGCGCGGCACTCGCTATCGCGGCTTCATCACCAAGCAGAGATTCTGCCGACTCGAAGGCATTGGTCAGATAGCCCTCAGACTGGAGCAGGTTGGTCAGACCACTACGAACAGAACGTTCATCATCGATGACGACAATACGCTGCGACAGCTGCATGCTGTTTTCCTTAAATAAAGCTCAGGCCTGTGTCAGGCACGTCCGTAGCAGGATTTGTCACCTGAGAACGGTGGAGAGTTGCCGATGTCAGCGGAAGAGCCGTGACGAAACGGCTGGCGGTTCATTCCGCTTGCCGTCCGCCTTTGCTGGGCAGCATGCCAGGCAGCAGAGCCGGTCACGAGCGCGGATTGGTCAGCTGAATCAAACCGATCCGCCCTGAGGCCAGCCGCTTTCGCGTTGCGTAACGGTCTGGCGCCATTGTAAGAACCTTTTTTTCTTCGGACTATTATCTTTAGGTATAACTATACCGACCCGGACTGTCTGTCTGGCTGACGCCGGGTTACCGGAAAATCGCATGCATCAGTTTTTTTGATTTACTTCAGCATATTTTCGGGATTTTCATCGCCGCCTTTCCTGCATAATCTTCACTCCATCGAGGCAGTCCGCCTCACAAACACAGATTAACGCCGGGAAAATCGCCATGAAAAACGTCAAAAAATTCGCTGCAATCGTTGTTCTGTCACTGATTTCAACCACCAGCTTCGCGCAGACGGTGACAGCCACAGCCTCCACACTCGACGCAGCCGAAGCGCAGATTGCCGCCAGAGCGAAAATGGCGGGTGCCAGCTACAGCATTACGGAAGCCTACAGCGGCAATCAGGTGCACATGACTGCCCGCCTGACTAAATAATCCCTGCTTCTGCACCAGGGCTGCCCGCGGGCAGCCCTTTGTTGTTCAGATTTCTGTTGTGATTAATGACTCAGTGTCAGTGATAGCGGGCATCAGACGCAGGCCAATGACGCTTTCAATGACCATGGCTGCCTGCAAAATAGCTGCATCCTGGCCCGGCGCGGCGTATACCGTAACGCCGAACGGCAAGCCTGCCGAATCTGCGCCTGCGGGTATCGCCACCACCGGCGCGCCCGCTTTTCCGGTGCATTTTGCCGCTGCCGACATCGGCGACAGCAGCACATCTGCCGGTCCGGCGTTCAGCGCAGCCAGAATGCCGGCATTCAGGCTGAGGGCAATATCCTGCCGCCGATCGTCAATATAGGCTGATGAGCGAAGATCCGGCGCGGCATCCGTCGCTTCAAGCAGAGACTGACCATAGGGAATGCTCTGCGGATGTGCGCTGTTCCACGCGATAATGTCCTGC
>Ga0308156_1001783_pt1 | contig 22491 bp, 20 predicted proteins | sample PhyAR2_FD_201041 | JGI IMG/M metagenome (GOLD analysis project Ga0308156, IMG submission 201041) | Phyllosphere microbial communities from UC Gill Tract Community Farm, Albany, California, United States - DLSL A.R2 | ecosystem: Host-associated > Plants > Phyllosphere > Unclassified | place: USA... | reverse complement strand
ATGGAAATTAATTTAAAGAGATTTTTTAACCCTGCTTGTGTGGTTGCTAAAATCGTGGCGTGGAACGGTCTTGCTCGTTTATAAGAATCGCCTTCCCCGATATGCATATTCAATTCATCATGATAGTTCATATTATGATTTTCTTTCGCATCTTTCAAAAAGATCCAACATAAATGTCCCGTTGATTCAGAATCATAGATTGCTCGGTGATGTTGTTCTAGATTAACGCCAAATTTCTTCGACAAAGTATTTAATCGATGACTTTTGAAGGTTGGATTCAAATAACGTGATAGTTCCAATGTATCAATGACCGGATTTTCAGCTTCCGGAATATCATATTTTCCATAACTCGTATTTAAAAAGCCCATATCAAAAGACGCATTGTGGGCAACTAAAATAGTGTCCTCTGAAAATTCTCTAAATAAACGAAGAACTTCTTCTTCTGATTTTGATCCACGTACCATTTCATCTGTAATTCCTGTTAAATTGATCGTGGTTTGTGATAAAGGATGACCTGGATCAATAAATTGTTCAAACGTATCGATAATATTTCCCTTATGCATTTTCACAGCGGCCAACTCAATAATCGTGTCATAAACAGCTGATAACCCAGTCGTTTCCACGTCAAATACTACGTAAGTTGCATCTGTTAATTCAATATGAGCTTCGTTATAGGCAATAGGCACACCGTCATCTACTACGTTGGCTTCAACACCATATAAGATTTTTACGCCCGCTTTTTTCCCTGCACTATGAGCATCCGGAAAGCCTTGCGCACCACCATGATCAGTGATTGCAATTGCCTTATGCCCCCATTTACCTGCTTGTGCCACGTAATCAGCAACATTATTGGTTGCATCCATAGTGCTCATATTGCTATGCAAATGCAGTTCAACCCGTTTATCGCCTTCTGGAGCGTAATCTTTACGTGGTGCATGTTTAACTTCCATTAAATCTTGACAGTTCATAACTAAGTCCCGCATAAATGTATCTTCTTGAATACTTCCGCGTACTCTTACCCAGCTATGTTTTTGGATCGCATCAAAAACTTGTTCATCTTTCTCACCATTAGAGAATTTTTTTACAATAAATGATGATGTATAATCCGTAATTTTTAATATCAAGATTTTCCGTTTAGAACGTAATTCCCGCACTTCAACATCAAAGACAAACCCTTCGATCGTTACGCGACGTTCCTCTTCTAGAATATTACCCATCGGCATGATTGGTTCATCATTTGGGATGTTCCGACCAAGGCGAATGGGTCCTTCAAGTGCCGGACCTTGTTGTTGCTGTTGTTTTTTCTTTTGTTCATGTTTAACAAGTGATTCAGCTGCTTGTTGTTGGAATGCAGCGTCTTGCTCTTGCTTACGTTCTTCAAATAGTGCCAATACACGTTTTGCTTGTTGTTCATCCATTTTCGGTTCGATATGAAATTTTTGAAAGCCGTAATTGATATATAGCTCCTCAATAATTGGTAGATATTGTTGTTTTAGATATGGAATCACAGCATCGTTATCGACAGGTAAAATAATTTTTTTATCTTCAATAATCGGTGTTTGGGTTTTGATGACACGTTGAACTAAAGGCGTATCACATTGACTATTCAATAACGCTAATTGCCAATAATCCGTCAACTGTTCTTCTGTAAATTCACTTTTATCAGCCGAAATTTTTACAGTTACACCTGCAATTTGTTGAAAAGCAAGTTCTAATTGCTGCATAAATGATTGGTACAACATCACTGGTAAAATCTCCGCAAAGCCTAAATGAAATTCCCATAAACGACTTTGCTGATGAACAACGACTTTATCGATTCTTCCCTGTTGAATAAGCGGATGTTGCCGCTCTTGTTCATTTAATTGAATTTGATCAATCAACTTTGCAAATAACTCTTGTGCCTTTTCTGCCATTAAATGAACCTCCTTATAATAAAAGCGGAATGGGCTCGTCCAGCTCTGACTGAAAAATAGGAAAAATTAACTGTGATGTTTCTTTATCACATTTAATTTTTATCTTTTTTCCGAGAAGCTAGCCCGTGTAGCTAGATAACACTAAAAGCGTAGCGGGCTCGTTCAGTCTCGACTGAAAAATAGGAAAAATTAACTGTGATGTTTCTTTATCACATTTAATTTTTATCTTTTTTCCGAGAGACTAGCCCGTGCAGCTAGATAAAGCATGGTAACAACGTTCCGCTTTGCTACACCTTGTACTTTTCAACATCAGTTCATTTTTTTCACTGTGTTTCAAAGCAAAAGCATAGCGGGCTCGTTCAACTCCGACTGGAAAATAGGAAAAATCGATTGTGGTGCTTTTAACCACAAACTATTTTTATCTTTTTCCTAAGGAGTTAGCACACGTATCTAGATAAACTCCTCTAGCCTCTATATTCCAAATATAGTCAAAAATCATCCGTGTTAAACTAGACATTTTGATAAGAAAGAGGCCCTTAAACATTTCTGCCAAGTGCCTCGCCACAATTAAGTATACTATTTTTTCCGAGGAAATACAATGTGAAGTAAGAATACTGCTGACCAATTTAACTCACTCATAGAGTAATAGACGTGCCAATAGATAAAGCCTATGAACCCAATCATTGATTAGGTTCATAGACTTTTTTTGTCTTTGTCTTAGTCTTAGTCTTTATCTGCATTCAACAGTATAGATAATGTACTTTCAAGCTCTTCTTTCCGAACTTCAACCATTTCGCCAGTACGCTTGATTTTAACTTCTACGACACCATCAACAGCCTTTTTACCGACAGTGATGCGGATTGGACAACCGATCAAGTCAGCATCAGCAAATTTTACACCTGCTCGCTCATTTCGATCATCTACTAATACTTCATAACCAGCCATTGACATCATTTCTTCAACTTCTTGCGCTAGTTTTATTTGATATTCATCTTTTATGTTCATTTGAACAACATGTAGATCAAATGGTGAAATGCCAGCTGGCCAATTAATACCATTCTCATCGATATTTTGTTCAACGATTGCAGAAAGTAAACGGCTTACACCGATTCCATAACAGCCCATGATCACATGTTTTTCTCGACCATTTTCATCTAAAACTGTTGCACCCATTGCTTCACTGTAGCGAGTACCTAGTTTAAAGATATGACCGATTTCGATCCCTTTAGTAAATTCTAAAACGCCGTTGCCATCTGGTGAAGGATCACCTTCTTGAACAAATCGTAAATCTTCATAGCTGATTGGTGTAAAGTCACGTCCAGGATTAACATTGCTTAAATGGAAACCTGTTTCATTAGCACCAGTGATCGCATTCGCTAAATCTTGAACATGAAGATCAGCAAATAGTTTTACTTCTTCTGATAATTCAACAGGACCAACTGAACCAAAATCAGCACCTAAGTATTTACGCGCATCTTCATCCGTTGCTTCCTCTAAGAAATCAACACCCAAGAAGTTTTTCAATTTAACGTCGTTTACTTCATGATCACCACGAACTAGTACTAATACAGGTTCTTCGTCAGCCATAAATAAAACAGACTTGATAATACGTTGTGCTTCCACGTTGAAAAATGCTGCAACTTGCTCGATTGAGCTAACATCCGGTGTTGCAATTTTTTCGATGTCCAATTGCGTTTCATGTGATTTTTTCGGAGTATATAGACTCGTTGCCATTTCTAAATTGGCAGCATAATCGCCATCTGTTGAAAAACAAATTGTATCTTCACCGATTTCAGAAATCGCCATAAATTCTTTAGAATCTTTTCCACCCATTGCTCCGCCATCACCAATGATTGCACGGAAATTCAAACCGCAACGCTCAAATATAGCAGAATACGCTTTTTCATAATCGCGATAAGATTGGTCCAAACTTTCTTCATCTGCATGGAATGAATAACCGTCTTTCATAATAAATTCTCGACCTCTCAACAAGCCAAAGCGAGGACGTTTTTCATCACGGTATTTTGTCTGAATTTGATAAAGATTCAACGGTAAACGTTTGTATGAGTTCACTTCATCTCGAATCAATTCTGTAAACGTTTCTTCATGTGTAGGACCAAGAATATAGTCACGTTCATTACGGTCTTTTAAACGATATAAGTTAGGACCGTACGTTTCGTAACGACCAGATTCTTTCCACAATTCTGCTGGAAGTAAGGCTGGCATCAACATTTCGATCGCATCGATTTTATCAAACTCTTCTCGCATGATTTTTTTCAATTTTTCAAGTACTCGATTTGCTAATGGTAAATAAGAATAAATTCCTGCTGAGACTTGGCGAATATACCCTGCTCTAAGTAACATTTGGTGGCTCAAGACTTCTGCATCATTAGGCACCTCACGTAAAGTTGGGATTAGCATTTTTGACTGTTTCATTAGAACTCTCCTTTGTTTAAACGAATAGTTGACACTCCTCAAGTGCTTCGTTGTAAAATCAAATTATTTAAAAGAAAAAACGTTGAATATCATTCCAAGTCACTAACACCATCAATAGCATGATGAAACCAAAACCAATCAATGTTAGTAAACCTTCTTTTTCTTGACTTAAAGGTTTGCCTCTAAGCCCTTCAAAAATATTTAATACGATCTTACCGCCATCAAGTGCTGGTATTGGCAGTAAATTGATGATGCCTAGATTGACTGATAACATTGCCATTAGCCAGATCACCGTGTTGATGCCTGCTTTTGAAGCTTCTGCAGACATTTGGAACATCATTACCGGACCACCCAATTTATCTAAACTAAATCCAGTAAATAATGATTTTAGCGCTTTGAAAATTTGCATAGAACTACTTAATGTTGTTTGAACACCGCCAAGCAACTTATCTGCTAAACCTGTTTTCTTTGGTGGCAAGATCCCTATCACACCAATTTCTTGCTTACCAGATTTTTGACTTTTAGGCGTTATATCCACTTCTCTTGTTTTGCCAGCAGATTCGACCATCAGATTTAATTCTTTATCTGGGCTATCTTGAATGATCTTTGTGAAATCATTCCAATCATCGACAGATTTTCCATCAATCGATACAATACGATCATCTGCTTTCAAGCTTGCTTTTTCAGCCGGACTGTCTGGTTGGATACCACCGATTAAATTGGTATTTGTGTACGTCACGCCACCTTGCATAAAGACATAAACTGTAAATAACACGAGAGCTAGAATAAAATTATTCATCGGTCCAGCAAAATTGGTCAACATTCGTTGCCATAATTTTGCTGATTGGAATTGGACATCGATTGGTGCAATTCTAACTTCGGTTCCATCTTGCTCAATGATAGTCGCATCATGATTCACTTTATAGGTGATTTCTTCCGACTCATCACCATTGACATATCCTTTGATGAACAACTCTTTTTCCAAATCAGCTGCTAACATTTCCATCGGAATACTATTAGTTAACTGTACTTTCTTACTTGTATTGATTTTTACAACTTCTTCCTGCTCGTTTAACTCAACAGAAAGTGGCATTCCGGGAGCTAACTCTGTTTCATCTTCTCCCATTCCTGCCATGCGGACATAACCCCCGATCGGCAATATCCGAATCGTGTAAGTCGTTCCGTCTTTTCCTTGATGGGCAAAAATCTTTGGCCCCATACCAATCGCAAATTCTCGTACTAAAATACCTGAACGCTTTGCGAAGAAAAAATGTCCAAATTCATGCACTAAGACAAGAATTCCAAAGACAATAATAAATGTAATAATTGTTTTCATAACCGACCTTCTTCCTTTATCCATCTTTCTACAATAGTTCTTGTTTGTTTATCGATTTCAATCACTTCTGATAAAGTGACTTCGGTCGTTTCTTGATAATGATCGACTGCTCGTTGCACGAATTGTTCGATTTGTAAATACGAAATCTTTCCGTCTATAAATGAAGTTGCCGCAATTTCATTCGCCGCATTATAGACAGTTGGATAAGCACCACCTTTTTTCCCAACTGTAAAAGCTAGATCCAGCATCGGAAAACGATTGAAATCCATCGGTTCAAAATTCAATTGACCAATCTGAGTTAAATCAAATGCCAACTCATTTTTGATTGGCAATCGACCCGGGTAAGTCAATGCATACTGAATTGGTTCCCGCATATCACTTGGCCCCATTTGAGCCAAGTAAGCTCCATCTTTTAACGCAATCATTGAATGAACAATACTTTCTTTATGTAAAACAACTTTTATTTTATCATAATCTGTACCAAATAACCAATGAGCCTCGATAACTTCTAACCCTTTATTCATCATTGTAGAAGAATCTATGGTAATTTTTTTCCCCATCGACCAATTTGGATGGTTTAAAGCTTGTTCTAAAGTCACAGTTTTCAACTCATCACGTGTTAGGTCTCTAAAGCTGCCTCCTGAAGCCGTAATCACTAACTCCTTCAAGTTATCAACTTTCTGCCCTTCCAAACATTGAAAGATCGCTGAATGTTCACTATCGACAGGTAAGATGTTGACATTATTTTTTTCTGCTGCTTCCATGACCCATTTCCCTGCCATAACCAAGGTCTCTTTATTGGCTAAAGCAATATCTTTCCCCACTTCGATAGCTGCCATCGTAGGGAGTAACCCTACACTTCCTGTTATAGCTGTTAAGACAACATCCACTGCCTCATATATGGCAGCTCCTACAAGACCTTCTGCTCCTACACCAAACTCGATATCGGGAAAGCGGTCCGTTAACTCTGCTTTAATTTTTTCTGAGCCCACACCGACATATCGTGGTTTCAAGCGTTCAATTAATTCTGCCCCTTTTTCACTATTAGAATGAAACGTCAGCGAAACGATTTTGAAGAGTTCAGGGTATGCCATAACAACATCTACGGTGTTTGTGCCAATAGAGCCCGTTGCTCCTAATAATGCTATATTTTTCATATTAAAAAGAAAAACCCTGAACATTCAGAGTTTTTCACCTTCCCTTCTTGTTTAGAAATTAAAATAGTCCGAACAAATGCATGATTGGAAAAACAAAAAGTAGGCTATCAAATCGATCTAAGATCCCCCCATGCCCTGGTAAAATAGTTCCAGAATCCTTCACATCATAGTGTCGCTTGATTGATGACTCGACTAGATCGCCAAACTGACCAACAATCGAAAAAACTACCGTGATAAGTAACATGATTGGTAAATTATAAGTGAATAACTCTTTATTAGGTGTCAATATCAAGAATAGGAATGCTATTACAACAGCACAAAGAATTCCCCCTAGTGAACCTTCAATTGTTTTATTGGGCGAAACTTCTGGCCACAGTTTTCTTTTGCCAAATCGTTTACCAATAAAATATGCACCGATATCCGTCGACCAAACAACAAATAATGCATATAATAAGACCACAAAACCAGTATGTCTAGCACTGACAAAGTTTTGAAAACCAACACCCACATATAGGCTGGTGATCACCGGAAATCCTGCTTGGGAGATTGTATACATATTTTTTGATGCAACTAAGCCACCTAGCAAAATCATGACAGTTAGGTAGAATAAAATGAAATTATCTGCTTTTTCAGGTAAAAAGAAGAACCAGCGATCTTTAGGTAGCACTAAAAATATTGCACCTAGAGCAGAAAGAACGCCTTCAAAACTGGCGATTTCCAATCCTTTCATTCTAAATAGCTCATACACTCCAACAACAGCTAATAATGCTGCTGCGAGTTCGATCACGAAACCGCCGTACCAAATAATCGGTATAAAAACAACTAATGCTACGGCCGCTGTAATAACGCGTTGTCTCATTTTTCTTCCTCCTCAGTTTCCTTTAAACCACCAAAACGGCGATTCCGATTTTGAAACGATGCTAGTGCCGTTTCTAATAATGTATCATTAAAGTCAGGCCATAAAGCATCTGTGAAAAATAACTCACTATAGGCAATTTGCCAAAGTAAAAAATTACTGATTCTTTCTTCTCCACTAGTCCGAATCAACAATTCAGGATCTCTTAAATCCTCAGCCAGAAAACCAGTCATCAAATGATCTGCTATCGTAGTTTCCGTGATTTCTTCAGCTGAAAGGTCATTATCCGCTGTTTTTTGGGCAATTTCTTTAACTGCTGTAACGATTTCAGCTCTTGAGCCATAATTTAAAGCGAAATTCAAAACCATCCCAGTATTGTTTTTCGTTTGGTCAATTGCTCGCTCTACCGCATCTTGAGTATGTTCTGGTAAGAATTCTTTGTAGCCCATCACATGAACTTTTACATTTTCTTTGATCAGTTCAGGCACGAATGTATCAAAAAAATCAACTGGTAGCTGCATTAAAAAGCTTACTTCCTCAGAGGGCCGTTTCCAGTTCTCTGTAGAAAATGCGTATAGGGTTAAAACCTTGACCCCTAACTTACTAGCATGCTTCGTGATTTTTTTAACAGTGTTCATCCCTTCCTTATGCCCGGCTATCCGAGGTAAACGACGGTTTTGCGCCCATCTTCCATTTCCGTCCATAATAACTGCCACGTGTTTGGGTATAGGTCCTTCACTATTAAATGTAAAAGTACTTTCTTCTTGTATGTATTTATTCTTTTGTGGAAAAAAACGTAACATATTTTTCCCTCCATTCCAAAAATCTGTCTAGACTATTATAGCAATATCTTTCAAAAATGCCTATGCAAATGAAAGAATTTCGATATTATTTAATCTTTTTCTTGCTAATTTACTGTAATCTATAGTGAAAAAGCGTTTTTTAACAGGTCATTCTCAAAAAAGAAAGTATGAAACAAAACTAAAATCAGTTTTATCTCATACTCTAAAACTAAATCAATGGTTACTCTGGTTTATCAGAAGGTTTATTTTCTTCAGGTTTCAAATTGCCTTTACTGATCCCAATTTGAACCACAGAATTGATTGGAATGAACTCATTGTATTGACTCATTTTAACTACCGTTCCTTTTGTTACGGTAGAATCCACGTAATAAACCTGATACGTGATATTCGCACCTTTAGATTGATATTCATCATAAAAAATCTTTTGAAGATCACCTTCTAAAGTACTATCTCGTAAATCTTTAAGATATGGTTTCCCAAAAGAATAGACTACTTGGATCACAGGTTTTTCTTCTTTTTCAGTGTATTTTTTCCCGATTTCTACTGATTGACTAATAAATTGGCCATAAGGAACTTGATCATTGAACAACTGCTTCACTTGCACTTGTAAGCCATTTGCCTTTGATTCTGCTTCCTCGGCAGTAAACTGTGAAAAATCAGGCACTACTAAAGCTTTACCTGTTGAGACAGTGACCGACATCGATTCTTTTTTCGCAACTTTGGTATCTTTTCCAACACTTTGCGAAATGACTTTGCCACTCTCAACTGTTTCGGAATCGGCTTCATCGACTTTCAGTGTAATCTCATTTTTTTTCGCCCATTCTGTTGCTTCTTCTTTCGCTTTTCCAGCAAAATCTGGCACTGAAATATTTTTTTCAAAGACTTCTTTTCCTTTTGAGAAATAAACTTTTGCTTTGTCTTTACGTTTGTAATTTTCAGCTTTTACATCTTTATTGGTTATCTCAAATTTCAGATAATCACCTGCTGCGACTTTGTCACTGTACTCTTCGATGATTGCCAAGTTTTCAGCTTTTTGTTCCTTGATCCAGCTTTTTGCATCGTCTAGTTTCATTTCTTTAAAATCAGGAAGCGAAATAATCTCTTCAGGATCTGCGCCTAAACTTGCATCAACAACTAATTCTTTGCCTTTTTTTATTTTTTTATTTTTCACATTTTGATGGATAACGACATTTGCTTCTTTAGCAAAATCATATTTCTGTTCAACTTGAAGTTTCACACCATTTTCCGTAGTCCAGACGCGTACTTCTGATAATTCTTTCCCTTCAAAATCAGGTACTTTGACATGCGTCAATTGGTAATATCCAAAGTATAATAATAGGGCTGCAGCTAAACCACCTAAACCAAGAAAAATAAATTTTCGGATTTTTTTCTTTTTGTATGTTGGGTCTGTTTCAATCACTTCTTCAGGATTCTTGGACTGATTTACAGGTGTTGTTGCCACTGATTCACTTGTAGTGGTTGCTTTTTTCGGTTCGTATTTTTTCTTTTTGATGCGTTTTTTGGTATAGATTAAATCTTCTGGCTCGTTTGTTAGGTTCTTATGCTGTTCCCCAGTAGAATTCTCTACATTTTCAGGACTGTTTTGTGGTCCAAAGGAAACTTCAGGTTGGACTGCTTCATCCGCTAATGGCTCTTGCTTGCTTGCTTTTTTTTCTGGTCTTGCTATTTTTTTCCGTTCCGGTTTGTCTGACTGCTCTTTTTGCTTATTTTTTTCCTGACGGGTCTTTTCATAGTTTTCCCCGCTAAAATTTGATAGAAAATCACTCATATTTTTTTAACACACCTTTTTTCAGGTAATAAGTCTCATCAGACTGGTCAGCAATATCATTGGAATGGGTCACAACAATAACACATTTATTATGGACTTTAGCAAGGTTCTGAAAGATATCGACAATTTCTTGTTCCATACCTTCATCTAAATTCCCGGTTGGTTCATCCGCCAAAATGATATCGACATTTGTTGCTAAAGCTCTGGCAATTGCAACACGTTGTTGTTCACCGCCAGAGAGTTGGTTTACAAGTCGGTCTGCCTTTTCGCTCGTAATACCAATATAATCCAAGAGATTATAGGCCACTTCTTTTTGATTCGCTGGCAATTCATTATCAGTAATTGACATTGCAACTAAAACATTTTCTAATGCAGTCAAGTAAGGGACTAAATTATAGCTTTGGAAGATAATGCTAATATCATCACGACGGTATTTTTCATAGCCAATTGTCTTAATATCTTGCCCCTTTAGTAAAACTTGTCCTTCTTTTGGGGTATCTAAGGCACTGATCAAAGAAAGAAAGGTTGTTTTTCCTGAGCCAGATTGTCCTAAGATCGTGTAAAATTTTCCTTGTTCAAATGAGACACTAGTATCTTTTAAAATAAAACGGCGCTGATCGCCATCTTGATAAAAATAGCTGAGATTTTTTGTTTCTAAAATCGCCATTTTTTCTAACCCCCTACATCATGATTTTCTTTGGATTCAAGCGAACAATATAGAGCAACGGTAAAATAGCCGCTAACAATACTGTTCCTAATCCTACAACTAAATAGGTAATGATATAGCCTAATGAGAATTTCACTTCATAAGCATTCATGATATCATCCGATGTTAACATGGTTGACCCTAATCCATCTAATCCCATATACATATTCATTTGATCGTTAGAATTGCTTAATAAATCACTATTTAGTAAGGACTCTGAAACTATTTTTCCTAAGAAATTACCTGTGATCAGTGACAAAATCAATGCGATTCCACTTATTATCAGCATTTCAATGATAATTTGTCCCATGACATGACTTCGTTTATCACCTAATGATAGATAAATGCCTAATTCATGTTTACGATCACGCATAAACAATAAAACCACAAGGGAAATAATCAATAATGTTGCGATAACGGCAATCATCACGACATAACCTGAAATTTGAGACATTTTTTTCATACTGCCGCCAATTTGTTCGTATTGATCCGTTGATGCTTTCACTGTATACAACTTAGGTAACAGAGGTTGCGTCTCTTGTTTGAAGGCTTCAACATCATCTGGGCTTTTTAGGACATAGATAGGTGTATAATATTCTTCTTGATCTTCTTCTGGAATAAATACACTATCTGGTGCAACTTTTTTTAATTTTTCTGTATAATCTTTATTGATTTCTAGTACAGTTTTATTTGGTAAGTAGATTGTATTGATTTGTTGTAATGACATAAATTGCTGATTCATATCTTGTTCATCATTCTTTTTCTTCTCTTTATCTTTCATTTCTACCGTTGTTGGCTCAAAAATCCCTATAATTTGTATAGGAACATCTATTTTAAATAATTCCTTTTCTTCGCCACTCTCGTTATAGTCATAACCTCGAGTATCCATCACCATTTGGTCTCCAACTGAAAGTCCATTTTCTTCTGCAACTTTCGAAGAAATCAGCCCTACGTTTTTACCGTTATCAATCTCTTCTTGAGTAAACACTTTACCGTCTACTAATTTTATATTTTTTTCTTCAACATCTAAAATTTTATGATAGTTTGAACCTTTTAAGGTAAATCCTTCCATCATTGCTCCTGATTGTTCTGCATCTAATGTTGCACTTTTCAACTCTTTCGTTTGTGACATTGATAGAGCATTATAATCATAGTATTTCACATAAGGAGAGTCTCCGATTTTTTTCATCAAATCAACTTTAAGTTGATCAATTTTAAGGTCTTCTTTTGCAAACTCTTCTTGATTGTTTTCGTAATCAAGTTGAATAGTTGCCATACCACCTAACTGTTTTTTGACGCTTTTTTCAACATTCTGTGTCGACTGCTGAATTGCGATCGATCCTGCAATAACATTTCCCAATACAAATATCACTGCAAATAAAATGAGTGATTTCCCCTTTTTTCTTGTAACACTGCACAATGCACGATTAATAAAATTCACTTTCTCATCTCCTTTTAAAAAAATATAGGTACCCTCATTATTCCATAACACTTCGCCTTTAACAAGATGTTTTTCAATATAGTTGCTTATTCTTACTCATTCAATAGATTATAATTTTATATTTTTGTATTTTATACCAGTAAAATAACAATTATATTAAATAAAACAAAAAACAACAAGATTCACCACCGGGAAAAGTGGGATTCTTGTTGTTTTTCTATTAATATTCTTAAACTTCTAGAAGTTCTTTTTCTTTTTCAGCAGTAATAGTGTCAATATTTTTAACGCTATCATCTGTTAGCTTTTGTGCTTCTTTTTCCAAGCTACGTAATTCATCTTCAGTAATATCGTTACCTTTTTGTTGTTTTTTTAATTCATCGATTGCATCACGACGAATGTTTCGAACAGCAATTTTAGCGTTTTCTGCAGCTTTTTTCACGTCTTTTGCTAATTCTTTACGACGTTCTTCTGTTAACTGTGGAATCACTAAACGAATCACTGTACCGTCATTGGTTGGGCTAATGCCGATATCACTTGCTTGGATAGCTTTTTCGATATCTTCCAGTGAGTTTTTATCAAATGGCGTGATCATTAAAACACGTGCTTCCGGAATATTAATTCCAGCAAGTTGGTTCACTGGTGTAAGTGCGCCATAGTAATCCACTTGAATTCTGTCTAACAGACTTGCATTGGCACGTCCTGCACGGATTTGACCAAGTTCACGTTGTAAACTTTGTTCTGCTTTACTCATTTTTTCTTTTGCTGTTGCTAATACAGTTCCACTCATTTTTTATTTCCCCCTTACGGTTGTTCCGATATTTTCGCCAAGACATGCGCGGCGAATGTTACCTGTTTCATTTAAATTGAAAACGACTAATGGAATATCATTATCCATGCTTAGCGAACTAGCTGTTGAGTCCATTACCTGCAATCCTTTTGAGATGACATCTAAATGTGTCAATTCTTCAAATTTGACTGCACTTGAATCTAATTTAGGATCGGCAGAGTATACACCATCAACATTGTTTTTAGCCATTAAAATGACATCGGCATTAATTTCTGCTGCACGTAACGCTGCAGTAGTGTCGGTAGAGAAGTACGGGTTCCCTGTTCCCCCAGCGAAAATCACGATACGTCCTTTTTCTAAATGACGTTCCGCACGACGACGGATATACGGCTCCGCGATTTGACGCATTTCGATTGATGTTTGAACACGAGTTGGCACACCTATATTTTCTAAAGTATCTTGTAAGGCTAAAGCATTCATTACAGTAGCCAACATTCCCATATAATCTGCTTGAGCGCGTTCCATACCCATTTGAGCACCAATTTGCCCACGCCAGATATTTCCACCACCAACAACAATTGCCATTTCGATACCTAGTTCATGAACTTCTTTGATTTCTTCTACAATCTCTTTGATTGTTGGAGGTTTTATTCCAAACCCTTCTTCTCCGGCCAAAGCTTCGCCACTTAACTTTAATACAACACGTTGATATTTAGGTTTTACCATTTTTGTTTTCCCTCCACCATTTGTCTAAGAACATTTTAACATACTCTAGGCATTCTGCCAGTCTATTTCTTTGGATTTGCCTAAAAAAAGGGAGCGCATCTCCATGCGTTCCCAACTGTCACATACGCAACAGATTTATTTTTTGATTTGGCTCATTACTTCGTCTGCAAAGTTATCTTCACGTTTTTGAATTCCTTCGCCAACTTCAAAGCGGATAAATGATTTAACTGTCGCACCTTTAGACGCAACATATTTTTCAACTGTCATATCAGGATCTTTAACAAATGGTTGATCCACTAATGAAATCTCAGCTTTAAATTTGTTCAAGCGACCTACCACCATTTTTTCAACGATATTCGCTGGTTTGCCTTCGTTTAATGCTTGTTCAGAAAGAATTGATTTTTCATGTTCTAATTCTTCTTGAGGAATTTGAGTTTCGTTAACATAACGAGGGTTGATTGCTGCAACATGCATCGCAACATCTTTAGCAACTTCTTCATCCGTTGTTCCTTCTAATACTGTTAATACGGCAATACGGCCACCCATGTGTAAATAAGCACCAAATGCAGCATTGTCAGCTTTTTCTACTAATTCAAAACGACGGAAACTGATTTTTTCACCGATAACAGTTGTTGCTTCGATTAATTCAGTTTCAAGAGTGCCTTTGTCTGTTTTAATTGCTAAAGCTTCTTCTAAGGTAGCTGGTTTGTTTGTTGCAATTTCAGTTGCGATTTTTTTAACTAAATCTTGGAACATTTCGTTTTTAGAAACGAAGTCAGTTTCAGAGTTCACTTCAACGATTGATGCAAAGTTACCATTAGAAGCAACATTTGCTAAACCTTCAGCTGCAACACGATCATTTTTCTTAGCAGCTTTGGCCATACCATTTTCACGTAAATGATCAACTGCCGCTTCCATGTTACCTTCTACTGCTACTAATGCTCTTTTTGCATCCATCATACCGACACCAGTCATGTCGCGTAATTCTTTAACTAATTTTGCTGAAATATCTGCCATTTTCCTATATTCCTCCTAATTTTAAAAGCTAAATGAGCTCGTTCAGCCTTGACAGGAAAATAGGAAAAATTGATTGAGATGCTCTTTATCTCACTCCATTTTTATCTTTTTCCCGAAAGGCTAGCTCATGAAGCTAGATAATATGAATTGTAAAATTCGTTTTAAAAAAGCTATCTCAAAGGAGAATCAGGCTTTTTCGCCTAGCCTTCGAGACAGCTCCGTTATTTTAAATTATTCTGCTGAATCGTTTGTGCCTTCAACAACATCAACGATTTCTTCGATTGAAGTTGCTGCTTCTGGAGCTGCTTCAACAAAGATTTCTTCTACAGCTTGATCTTCACCTTGGTTTCCTTCGATGAAAGCGTCAGCCATTTTAGCAGTAATCAATTTAACCGCACGAATCGCATCATCATTTGATGGGATTACTACATCGATTTCATCTGGATCACAGTTTGTATCAACCATCGCTACGATTGGGATGTTCAATTTTTGCGCTTCTTGAACAGCAATACGTTCTTTACGAGGGTCAACAATATACATTACATCTGGAATTCTAGGCATATCTTGGATACCACCTAAGAATTTTTCAAGACGTTCACGTTGTTTGTTTAAACCAACAACTTCTTTTTTAGGAAGAACATCAAACGTTCCGTCTTCTTCCATTTTATTGATATCTTTCAAACGTTTGATACGTTTTTGGATTGTATCCCAGTTAGTCAAAGTTCCACCTAACCAACGGTGGTTAACAAAGTATTGACCTGAACGAATCGCTTCGTCTTTGATCGCTTCTTGTGCTTGTTTTTTAGTTCCTACGAATAATGCAACGCCGCCGTCTTCAGCAACATTTTTCATGTAATCGTAAGCAGCATCTACTAATTTAACTGTTTTTTGTAAGTCAATGATGTAGATTCCGTTTCTTTCTGTGAAGATGTATTTCTTCATTTTTGGGTTCCAGCGACGAGTTTGGTGTCCAAAGTGTACGCCGGCTTCTAGTAATTGTTTCATAGAAATTACTGCCATTTGTTGTTTCCTCCAATTTGGTTTTTATTTTCCTCTCTCAAGTTCTACTGTGTGAAGAACTCTAGTTAAACTAAAGTACCGCTCCACGCATCCCTTAAGATGTGGTTTAGTTGGTTGATTATCAAAGTTTATAATGACTAAAATAACAACCTAAAATAGTATAATATAAAAAATGAAATAATTCAAGTAAATTCAATTGTTTTAAACTAACAAATCTACACGTTCTCTGATCTATTAAAACTACAATCATCCAAATAGTCACAGAAGTATACTTACAAACACTTCACAAGTCTTTTTTCGTTTTTCCACCCGTGTATGTTAATAACTATTATATTGTAATAGCACAACTTAATAATCATAATCATTTGACTTTGGGTGCATAGTTTCTTCAATACCAGACGTTACAACTTTTTCTTTGATAGCAAGGTATATTCTTAAGAAACTAGGAATCTCGATAGATGTCCTTTTTATTTTAATGGTTTTGCAGTGTTCAACAAGTTCTATCCCCCTCAACGAGTATAGTTTACTTGATCCAATATCGGGAAACTTAGTTGATAAAAGCTTCCCTCTCTTCTTCAAAGTATTAGATATTGTAGATACAAGCCATCTGTCTAATTTTTTTAGCTGTTCTTCATCATCAATCAAGGGATAAAAACTCATCATCCCTTTAAAATTCAACCTTTTGTATGATCCAGAAATATAGTTCCTTAACATTTTTTCATTCAAATTCCCATAAAGAAATCTTCTGATTTGCATTATAGCACTTACAAATTCTTTATCTTTATCCACATGTGGAATGGCAATACTTTTCCAATCTTTTTTATTTATTGGTTGTATCATAGTTTGATATAATATATAGCTAATATGCTTCTTAATTTTTTTTACCGAGGCTTCTTTAACGCTAATTTTATCATTAGAAATAGAATAACCTAAAAAGTCAACGTATTCTTTTCTTGTTGCTAATTCAGAGTTCATCTCAGAAGATGTTAATAAACTAATACCTTCTGATTTTACTAGATTCAACTCAACACCAGCTTTGATAGAAAAATCATTAATTAGTTTGAATGCTTTTGATATAGTGGAGTAATTATGAGTCCAAATAATCGTATCATCAGCATATCTTGCAAACCTTAAACCATTCAATTCAAAGTTTTTATCCAACTCCCAACAAACCATATTGGCCAAAAATAATGAAATTGAAGTTCCTTGAGGAATCCCTCTAGATTGTCCATTTTTTTTATTTATATCAAGTTCAAGAAATTTTCCAATAACATCTTTTTCAAAATTACTAATCATAAATCCATTTTTACTATATTGATTAATAATATAATCATGATTAATTGATCCAAAGAAATCCTTAAAATCAAATTCAGCAATGTAAATTCTTGGTGACTGACGAATGTCAATTGAAATGTCCTGTATTGCAAAATGAACATTTCTGTCATTTCGATATGCGTAAGAAAAAGAACTCAGCCTATGCTTGTTTTTTTGAAGTAATTTTTTATAAATTAAGCAGGACACTGCCTCATCAGGTATTTGAAATATATTAACATATCTTATTTTATTTGAATCATTATTTACTATCTTTCTAATATAAGGATCACGAGGTATGTATGTTTCTTCGACTAATTTTTCAAATATTGAATGAGCTATTTCCTTTGATTTTTTAAGAACATAGTATGGATTATGCAACTTATTAGTCGACCAATGTTCTGGTCTTTTTATTTCTTTAGCTTTTGCACTGTTACCGTATCTTTTTTTTCTTCGTTCCCACAAGTTCTGTTGTATATTATGATATTTTTCAAATTCGTTAATTTTTCTTTTGCTTATATTCTGAATTTCTGTTAGTAGATTTTGTTCTAACACAAACTTTCCCCCTAAAAAAGTTCCCTTGCAATGCAAGGGAACAGAATAAGGGCCATGCACTTAAAAATAAGCTGACATCTCGTAGCTTTGTCGTCAAATCGCTACTACAAAATCGTAAAAATGACTTCTCACGACACCTGCATTTCCCTTCACACTATCTATAGTGCCAAATTTATTCTAACATACTGTCTTTTTTTGTAAAGCTCACTTAACTTTAAGACAAAACAAATAGAATTTGAGGAACGCAAATCAAACTTATTTCAACTATTATAATTTTTCTATACAATTATTTTCTAAATGGTACATTAATATACCTGCCGCAATTGCTACATTTAAGGATTCAGCAGCCCCTTTAATAGGAATATAGATATTTTGATCCGTCATTGCTAAAAATTCGCTTGCGACGCCTTGTCCTTCATTTCCCATTATCAAGGCATAGTCTTTGCTATTTGTTATTTTCTGATAGGAAACTGCTTCACGATTTAGTTCCGTGCCATAAACTGGAACTTTCGCTTCTTTGAATCCTGCAATAATGCCTGCTAGTGGTTTTCGAATAACTGGTAAGTGATAATTACTTCCCTGCATCGCTCGCAATACCTTGGTGCTATATATATCCGAGCTGCCTTCACCCAGTACCACACCAGAAAGTCCTGCTGCATCTGCTGTTCGGATCATCGTCCCTACATTCCCTGGATCTTGTACATTATCTAAAAGCAACCAACCACCTGTAAACTCGATTTTTTCTTCATCATCTGGCATTTTGACAATTGCGATTAGTCCTTGCGGTGTCGGTAATTCTGATAATGACACAAGAACTTCTTCAGAAACATAAATCAACAACTCGTCCGGCTGTTGTTCCAGCCAATCAGTCCATTCAGTCTTCCCACGTTGACTAAACAAGATCCAATCAATTTCAGCCCCTGCTTTAACAGCTTCTTCAATCAAGTGAAATCCTTCGATCATGTATTGCCGTTTCTCTTCACGGTATTTTTTTTTATGTAGTTTTTTTAACTCTTTGACCATCGTATTCTTTGTCGATAAAATTTCTTTCATTTCCACACCTCACTCAAGTATTATACCATGTTTTTTTTCAATCAAACAATCACTACTTTACTTGCCATATGTTCAAAAAATCGCTATCATTAATTTAATTAAAAAGCGAGGTGTAGAATCAATGAGAAAGGTCCGTATGAATGTGCAAGGAAGGGTTCAAGGTGTTGGTTTTCGCTATATGACTAAAATGGTTGCAGATGAATTAGGTATCCACGGCACTGTACGAAATGAAGATGACGGTTCTGTTTCTATCGAATCTTTTGGTGAAGACGATGCTATGGTACAATTTATCCAAAAAATCAAAGACTCTCCTAGTCCTGCAGGTCGTGTTACGTATGTGGATATTCAAGAAGACCCGCTGATGGAAGAATATACTAGCTTCAAAGTAACAAATTGATTTAGATTAAGAAGAATCTCGCTCAGTCTTGAGGCCGATTCTTCTAATTTTTATTGAAAAAAAACGCTTTTTCAAGTATAGTTAACCTTGTGCAAATTTTTTAGAAAAGGAAAGAATAGAATGAGAAAATTAAATAAGTGGCTACTGAGTTCTGGCCTATTTACTTTAGTCCTATTTTTATCTGGATGTGTAAAAACTGGATCGGATGGTCAACCAACAGGTGAAGGAATCATCTACAATTTTTTAGTAAAACCAATGAGTAGTGCCATTACATACCTGGTTGATAATTTCAATTGGAATTATGGCTGGGCAATCATTTTTATCACAATCATCGTTCGCCTGATTATTATGCCTTTAGGCTTGAATCAATCGAAAAAAAGTATGATCCAAACAGAAAAGATGCAAGCAATCAAACCTCAAATCAATGCGGCTCAAGCAAAAGTAAAAGAAGCCACTACTCGTGAAGAGCAAATGCAAGCTCAAGCTGAGATGCAACAAGTCTACAAAGAGAACAACATGAGCATGATGGGTGGAATCGGTTGTCTACCATTATTAATCCAAATGCCAATCTTCTCTGCCCTATTCTTTGCTGCTCGTTATACAAAAGGTATCGGGGACGCCTCATTTTTCGGCGTTAATCTTGGCCAACCAAGCATGATTTTCGTTATTTTAGCCGGTGTTGCCTATTTACTTCAAGGATATCTTTCTACTATTGGTATTCCTGAAGAACAAAAGAAAACCATGAAATCAATGTTGATCGTGTCGCCTTTAATGATTGTATTTATGTCAATCAGCTCTCCAGCTGGTGTAACATTATACTGGGTAGTCGGCGGGATTTTCAGTAGTATCCAAACATTAATCACAAATCAATTTTTAAAACCAAGAATCAAAGCGCAAGTAGCAGAAGAATTGAAACAAAATCCACCGAAACAAGTGATTACACCACGTAAAGATGTAACACCAACACAAGAGAAAACAGTACAAAAAGCAACACCTCAAAACAATACTTCTAAAAAAGGCAGAAATGCTGGAAAACAAAATAGAAAGTAACAAAAAAACAAGAACCAACGGATTGACTGCGTTGGTTCTTGTTTTTTTAATTTGCTGAAACACCAAACACAAACAAATCAACTACCTGTGCAATACTTAATGCGGAGCTTCTGTGCTCTGTTTTGATATAAGGAGATAAGGTGTTAAGGAAGTGTGTCGTTGCAACTTCTGGTGACAAGCCTTTACGAATAGTAAAATCACTCTTTTCAAAGAGATCCAACAAAGGTTTCTTGTAGGATTGATTCCATAATGTAAATAATTTGAGTTGTGTCTCTTTCGTTAATTTGGTCCGAAAATCATGCATCATTAAATCAAAATCAAATGGATGCTTTGTTTTCAGACAGACTGCAAATCTTTGTAATTTATTGATCGTATCAAGATGTTGATCTTCCACAATCAACACTAGTTCTTCGTTTACATCGCCTAACAGGCTTTCAATGACACCCACATAAACGGCCTCTTTATTCTTAAAATGATGATATAAATTAGGTTGGGTCACTTCAGCTAACTGTGCGATTTGTCTCGTCGAGGTGCTCTGATAGCCGTTGTCCATAAATAATCTTGTTGCGACTTGAATGATTTTCTCTCTTGTGTTTTTCGTGTCTCTATCCATTGTTTAGCCACCTATAGTTGATTTCACTCCTATTTTAACAGAAGTAGACCAAGAAACCTATACTAGATAACACTCTTTTTTTGTTTAAAAAGTAATGCCGTTTCATACAGACAGAGGATTGCCAAAATTACTAAACAAATTACCACCGTAGTAATAATCTCTGGATATGCTTCAGCCCACCCATCGAGAGCCTGGTGTTTGAGCAAAATTCCATAATACGCCCACAATGTTGCTAGACCATAAGCTATATCTTGATTCCGAATGATTGTTGCGGCAATAATGACTAAACCCACGATCAAGATAATCATCGTCCACAAGACTTGATTATTTTGCAAAACAGCGATATTTTTATCCACTAAAAAAGCTGTGATGTTGGCAATTGTTGCAATCGTGATCCAGCCAAAGTAAATACTGAAAGGCAACCGGATAAAAAAATAATCCTTCTTTGTTAATGAAGCGTTAGTCAGCATATGATTTGTATAAATCAAAACGATTAACAAAGCCAACATGATCACCACTGATAAATCAATTTGTAAATATTGCCATGCCAATAGCCAAACGCTATTTAAAATGGAAGAAATAATAAATAGTAGGCTAAGTTTTCTGCTAACTTGCAGGTCGTTTAAAACAGATTGATTGGCTGGCTTAAACCATTGATACACAACAAATCCTGCTAAACCTAGATAGATTACCGACCAAATCGAAAAGGTTAAACCGGCTGGAGCAAATAAATTGGGATAAGTATCTGAAACTTCTTCTGTCGTAATTCCATTTAACGGCAATAAAACAGCTGCAGCATTCACTGCAATCATTACGAAATAAATGATTGTTATCAACAATTTTGTACCTAACGAGTTACTTTTAGTCATGCTAATTCCTCCTTATAGACCTTTTTTTCCAAAAAATGGAACAAACTTTGGTGTTTTATTTGCATAGGCGATAAAATCCGGACGATCTTTGTATTTTTTTTCTAACAAAGGAACACCTGATACAAATAAAAGCAATAAAGTGATCGTCAAGGGACCGATAATTCCCCAACTATTTCGCAGCTCGTTTAAAGTGATCAGAAAAATCCCCCACCAACTAAGTGCTTCCCCAAAATAATTGGGATGTCTTGTGACAGACCATAGACCCGTTGTTAAAAGCTTCCCATGATTACTGCCGTTCTTTTTGAAATTTGTCAACTGAGCATCACCAATCGTTTCAAACGTAAACCCTACACCCCAAATGACAATACCTAATCCATTCCACCAGTAAAACTCATCTGTTGAACTTGTCATGACAAATAATATCGGCATTGAAACGACTAACAGCAAGACTCCTTGGAGAACAAAAACATTTAGATAAGCTTTCAACTTTGCAAAATGGTGCCCCCAGCGCTTTCTCATATTTACATAACGGTAGTCTTCCGGTTTTCCGATGTTCCGTTTAGCTAAGTGAAGAAACAAGCGTACCCCCCATACCGTCACTAATACCAGTACGATTGTACTAGCGGTTGTTTTTTGGGGCATAATGAAATATCCTG
>Ga0308156_1001771_pt1 | contig 22614 bp, 21 predicted proteins | sample PhyAR2_FD_201041 | JGI IMG/M metagenome (GOLD analysis project Ga0308156, IMG submission 201041) | Phyllosphere microbial communities from UC Gill Tract Community Farm, Albany, California, United States - DLSL A.R2 | ecosystem: Host-associated > Plants > Phyllosphere > Unclassified | place: USA... | reverse complement strand
AGAGATCGCGTGGATGCCTTGCCTGGGGTTGAAGCGTTAAATCCAATCAGGCTAGTCTGTTAGTGGCGTGTCTGTTCGCAGCTAACCGGCGAATGTAAAAACTGACTAAGCATGTAGTGCCGATGGTGTAGTAATTTCGGACGCGGGTTCAACTCCCGCCAGCTCCACCAAATGTTGATCCGGATACGTCCGGTGAAGTACGGAAAGCCCGCATGGCATAAGCCTTCGCGGGCTTTTTTGTGTTTGTGATTAGCCGAAGTCATCCAAACCAATTCGGTAATTTTATAGCAGTAACGGTGCGCATCAAAGCCATTAACGGCGGCGATACTTTGTCCGTAGAGCCGAAGTACTGCGACGCGTACTCAACGCACATTCAGGCGGTAATTCTGGCGGTGAACAACAACCCGATGCGCTTCACCGACCGCAGCGGGGGCGTGTCACGCCGCCGGGTGATACTCCACTTCCCGGAAATCATCCCGGCAGAAGAGCGCGACCCGCAGCTGAAGGAGAAAATCAGCGGTGAGCTGGCCGTTATCGTGCGCCAGCTGATGCAGCAGTTCAGCCAGCCGCAGCAGGCCAGGTCGCTGCTTCAGTCGCAGCAGAACTCCGACGAGGCGATGAGCATCAAGCGCGACGCGGATCCGATGGTGGACTTCTGCGGCTACCTGATCACGACGACGGAGCCAAACGCGCTTTATATGGGGAACGCCAGCATCAGGCCGCTTCAGCCCGGGCGTTACCTTTATCACGCCTATCTGGCCTATATGGAGGCCAACGGCTACAAGAACCCGCTCAGCATGAAAATGTTCGGGCTTTCACTGGACGGTATCCTGCGGGGATACGGACTGAACTACCTGAAGCGGCGAACAAAGCTGGGTATCCAGACCAATCTGGATCTGACGGAGGAAAGCAACACCGACTGGCTGCCAAAATGTGATGACCCGGCAGCAATCTGAACCACCCGGAACCGGCGAAAGCCGGTTTTTTTTACGCCTAAGGTACACCAGTGGTGAAGGGTATAATTAATTCTACACCCACACTTCACCACCTAATTAACTGAATATAAAGATAAATAATGAAAAGTGTAGAGTGTGAAGGATTTTTTATAAAATCTTTTTTATTTAGGGTGGATCTGATTTAGGCAAAACCAGGATACTACCCGCCAGGATATCTTTTAATCAGAAAGGATTAAAATTATGGATGATGGCATGAAAATCGTATTGTCCCCGGTGCAACTCGCTGCTGTGCTGTCTGACAAATCTGTAACTGAGGGAGAGACTCTCAGTAATCGTTTATATGGCGGTCTTGGCCTTGTCATGGGAACGCTTGAGCTGGCGGGAGCAACTGCGCTTTGCATAGCACCTGAGCCTACCGGACTGACAAAAGCAGCCTGCGTAATTGTGGGTGCACACAGCATGGACAGCATCAATACCGCTGCCAACCAGGTACTTTCCGGAAAAAATGTGCACAGCGCTACTTATCGTGCGTCTGTTGAGATGGCTAAACAGTTTGGTGCTGATGACGAAACTGCATGGAAAGTAGGTCTGACCGTTGATGTGGCCGTACCAATTGCTCTTTCACTTGGTTTGGGAGCTGCAAGAGTTGCTGCCGTTCGTGTTGGACGCATAAAATTAATTGAGCATGAATCTGTTACAGGATTAAAACCCGGCGGGCATACGATCCTAAAGCATGTTGGTAAGTCACAGCAGGAGCTCCACGAACGAATTATCAAATCAAATGGAGTGCTGGATCTGTCTGGTTCGTTCTCATCGCTGGATATTGCCGAAACAGCCATATCAAAAGCACTACATAATAACCGTGAATGGATAAAGATATGGGCTGCAAGTACCCCGAGACATAATTTAACCATTACCTATGATATGGGGAAACCGGTTGGCTATGTTGTTCAGAAAGGCACCGATATTGCTTATAAAGCAACTAAAATCAGGGTTGCGCTTAAGTATCAGACTTATAACAATAAACCCTATTACATAATTACTTCCTTCCCAGATAAGTGAGATGCATATGAGCCGTGCCCCTCTTGCCCCAAATTTGGATCTATGTCTTGTAGGTACACTCAACCAGGACTTCGACTACATAACTGGCGCGGATACGATGAACGGTGCCATTGATGTAGTCGTTGACGAAGCTTCGCCAGAAGAACGAAGAGATTTGCGTAAAGAGATTACTGACTTTCTACAGCTTTCAGATGAAGAGATAGAAGCAGAATTTGCTGAGCGCTGGAAAGATATCTCACCGGATTACGCTAAGAGTTTCCTGATGTATTTCCTTGAAAGCATCAATAGGTATGGTGACCGTTGAGCGACTTCATAAACAAACATTGGTATACAAATAAAAGTTGAACTCACACAAACCATTTAAAAACAAAAAATTGCCATGAAAATACAAATTCGTCAGCTCCTGGATCGCCTGTATGCGTGTTATTGGGCGGCTTTGTCGGCGGTGCTTTAGCCGCATGGGAAATGGTCATCTGATGGAAATAAAGATGGAAGAAGTCATAACACTATCGCTATCGGAAGTCAGCGAGGCAACAGATACCAGTCAGGCTCATTCCGAAGTTCTGATTGGCGGCAACTCAACGGGGATTACCATTCCAGGAAAAGTGCTTGAAGCCGCGATAAAAATTGATTCACGTCGCTATCTTTTATTCGTGACGGATGACGTCATCTTTGAAGAAATGCTGACGATCCTGCTGTTAGATTCCTCTCAAGGCATAGTAGAGAAACTGACTATCGGTGGCGCTTATTCTTCAGGTCACTTTGAGGATTTGAGGGTTTCGCCCCGCTCCGCAAGCTTCCGCTTTATCGGTGATACCACATGGACAGTAAAAGTATCGCCATCACCCACGTTTAAACTGCCCTTTTCCGATCCTCGCGGTGTAAGCCGTCCAATGGGATTGAGAAAATACATTGATATCTCCGCTCCCCCTGCGCCAGCCAGGGCAGATGGTAGTCGATAGGGCAACCTGAAGTCTCTTTTCAATATCAACAGAACAGGCGATAAGGTGTAGTGGTCAACAAAAACTTGCCACGGCTTTAGAGTTTTTCCAGAACAATCTTTCTGATTCATTCGGCGTCAAACCACCATTATATTGATGGGGTCTGAGCTGGCTGTAATATCCTGTGATGTCATTCGTTATTGCCGTGCTGGCCTGGCTAAAATTCGCGTAGCCATTATCCGGTACCCACTCTGTTTTCAGGCTTCTGAAGAACCGTTCCATTGGGCTGTTATCCCAGCAATTTCCCCGGCGACTCAGGCTTTGCTTTATCTGATATCTCCACAGTAATTGTCTGAAATTCCTGCTGGTATAGTGGCTGCCCTGATCCGGGTGATACAGTAAATTAGCCGGCTTTCCTCGCGCTTCCCAGGCCATGGACAGCGCTTTAGCTGTCAGTGCAGAATCCGGGAAAAATGACATAGCCCAGCCAACCGGTTTACGGGAAAAAAGATCAAGCACTACGGCCAGATAAGCCCAGCGTTTACCCGTCCAGATATAAGTCACATCATCGCACCAGACCTGATTAGGCTCGGTTACAGCAAACTGGCGTTCCAGATAATGGGGGATCTCAATGTGTTCCTTAGACGCCTTCTTATACCTTTGGCCAGGCTGCTGACAACTGATGAGACGAAGTGAAGTGGCTTACTCCGATGCCCAGGAGAGCCAAAGGCTGAGTTTAAACGGTCAAATCCACACAAACGGTCATAAACAGTCACGTCACAGCAATGATGCCTATATAGTTTGTTAACCCTGTTTGTAATCGCTACCAGCCTGGAGAAGCAAAATACGTGAGGAAAATCACATTTACATGCAATGCATTGCACTACTTTGCATAAAATATTTCGACTACATCACTTAATAAAAGCCAGCCCTATTTACCCACGTGGACTCCTGCCCAGTCCACATTTTCCCGTGTTCGCTTCCAGTAATTTATAGTCATCGGAGGATAAGTATGTTGCCGATTGAAAGACAGCAAAGAATTATTAATGAACTTAATACAAATGGTCGTGTAATTGCTTCAGAGCTGGTCACATTATGTCAGGTTTCGCAGGAAACTATTCGCCGTGATTTAAACCATCTGGAAAAACGCGGATTATTGCAACGCAGCCACGGCGGCGCCGTTCTGATAAAAAAACAGAGCGCCAGCATTCAGGGAAATAGCAGAACGGCTAATGAAGACCATAACGAATTATCTTTTCGTCAGCGTATTAATGAGCACGTTGATGCCAAGATGATGATTGCCAAACGCGCGCTCGACTTTATCAGTCCCGGTGACTGTATTTTGCTGGATAGCAGTACTTCCTGCTGGTATCTGGCGCGACAGCTGCCCGACATTGAATTAACGGTATTAACCAATTCTCTGCGCATCGTGCAGACGCTGGCGGCACGCGGCAGTATTCGCACTATCTGTCTGGGCGGTGAATATTCCGATCGGGATGAAGATTTTCACGGCGTGGTGGCTGAGCAGCCGCTGCGCGAATTTCAGATTAATAAAATATTTTTTTCCTGTAGCAGTCTGGGTAACGACGGATATTTGCGCGAAGGTAATGAAAATAATGCACACCTGAAACAGCAGATGCTGCTGGCCGCTGAAAGAAAACATCTTTTAATGGATGGCAGTAAATTTCTGCGGCCCTCTTTTGCCCGTATATGCCACTACCGCGACGTCGATTTTCTTATTACTGACCAATTAAAAGATAAAGAACTGGAACAGGAACTGGCGTGGAACGGCGTTAACGTTATCGTCTGTTCTCAGCGTTTTCAGTCCATGCAGCTAATTAAAAACTAATCAGGAGTCTGTATGAAAAAGCATCTTATCGCCTGCTCTCTGCTTGCCCTCTTTGCCGCCACCGGTGCGCAAGCCGCTGACAAATTGCGTATGGGTATTGTGGTCAAAATTGGCGGTATTCCCTGGTTTAATGCCATGGAAGCAGGAATTAAAAGTGAAGCAGCGAAGCGCGGAATTGATGCGTGGATGGTAGGGCCCACCGCGGCTGATCCGGCACTACAGGTGCGCGCCATCGAAGATTTGATTGCGCAGAAAGTCGATATCATCGGCGTCGTACCGAACGATCCAAAAGTGCTGGAGCCGGTATTGAAACGGGCACGCAATGCCGGCATCGAAGTCATCACCCATGAGTCACCCGGCCAGCAGGGCGCCAACTGGGATTTCGAACTGGTCGATGCGGCTACGCATGGCATTAACCATATGAAAGCGCTGGCGAAGTGCATGAACGAAGAAGGCAAATACGCCATGTATGTTGGCAGCCTGACGGTGCCACTGCATCAACAGTGGACCGACGCTGCACTCAATTATCAGAAAGAGCACTACCCCAAAATGCAGCTGGTCATTGACAAATTTGGCGTCGGCGAATCGCTGGATGATTCCATTCGCACCACCAATGAGCTGATGTCCAAATATCCCGATCTGAAAGGGATCATGGCGTTTGGTTCACAGGGACCGATTGGCGCCGGGCGTGCGGTCATGAACCGTAAAAAAATCGACCAGGTGTGCGTGATTGGCTCATTCAGTCCGGGACAAGGTGCCTCCCTGGTGCAGCGTAACGCCATTAAAGGCGGCTACATCTGGAATCCGCAGACTGCGGGCGAAGTCTTTGTGCGTATCGCAGACATGATGCATAAGAAAGAGCCCATTACTGACGGCATAACGATTGAAGGGCTGGGCAAAGTAAAAGTGGATGAAGCCACGCACACCATTCTCGGTAACAACACAGAGAGCCTGGATAAAGAAAATCTGCCAAAACTGGTAAAAATGGGGCTCTGATATGCAAGAGGTCACTCCACAGACACTGCTTGTGCTCGAGAATCTGTCGAAAACATTTGGTGGCAACCGCGCACTGAGCGATATCTCACTGTCCTTACTGGCAGGCGAAGTGCACTGTCTCGCTGGTACCAACGGCTGCGGCAAGAGCACGCTGATCAAGGTTATCTCAGGGGTACACGCCCCGGACAGTGGCAGTTGCATCACACTGGGCGACGGCCTGCCGCAGCCACGCCTTACTACCCGGCAGGCGCGTGACTTCGGTATCCAGGTGATTTATCAGGATCTGTCGCTGTTTCCCAATCTCAGTGTGGCAGAGAATATCGCCTTCGAGCATAACCTCAATGGCCTGCTGCGATGGCACCACAGCGCACGCCTGCGTGAAAGCGCGCACAGCATTGTTACCGAACTGAAGTTTGATCTCGATCTGGATGAGAAGGTCGCGGCGCTCTCTATTGCTCAGCGTCAGCAGGTGGCGATCTGCCGTGCGCTGGTCGCCGATGCACGACTGGTGATCATGGATGAGCCGACCGCCTCCCTGACCCGCACCGAGGTGAATCAACTGCTGCGAACCGTGCGCTACCTTAAAGATAAAAATATCTGCGTGGTATTTGTCAGCCACCGGTTGGATGAGGTGCTGGAGATTTCTGACCGCGTTACGGTGATTCGCGACGGACACAAAATGGGCTGCTGGCCCGCGCGCGAGATGACACCGCACCACCTGACAGAGCTGATGACCGGCCTGAAACTCGACTACCAGCTGAAAGCGCCGACGCGCAACGGCAATCGCGCCATTCTGGAGATAGAAAATTTAACCCGCGCCGGCCAGTATCACGACGTCAATTTTAAACTGTATGAAGGCGAGGTGCTCGGGCTGTGCGGCCTGCTCGGTTCCGGACGCACTGAACTGGCGCTGTCGCTGTTTGGCATGACACGTCCCGACAGCGGTAAAATCTGGCTCGACAGTAAGCCGGTGCGCTTTCGTAGTCATGAAGATGCGATCAAAGCGGGTATCGGCTACGTGTCGGAAGATCGTCTGACGCTGGGCCTGGTGCAGCAGCAGTCGGTGGCAGACAACATGGTGCTGCCCATCCTCGACAAGCTGCAAAACCGGTTTCACCTGATTGATGAATACCGTAAAAACAAGCTGATCCTGCAGTGGATTCAGCAGCTTGGCGTCCGCGTCGCCGATCCAAATCTCGCTATCTCCACGCTTTCCGGCGGTAATCAGCAGAAAATTGTGCTGGCGAAATGGGTGCTGACGCAGCCGCGCATTCTGATCCTCGACTCACCCACCGTCGGCGTAGATGTAGGTGCAAAAGCCAGTATTTACCAGTTGATCCACGAGCTGGCGAAAGAGGGGCTGTCGATCATTCTGATTTCCGATGAGGTGCCAGAGGTCTGGTACAACTGCGACCGCATTCTGCATTTCCGTAATGGCACGATCCATGCCGAGTATCAACCCGATAGCGTCGAGCAGCAGCAGCTGGCGGAGGTGATCAATGCCTGACTTTTCCCGTTTTCGTCCGCGCTCCAGTCAGGGTTGGCTCGCCTGGGTGCTACTGTCGTTCATTCTGTTTTTCTCGGTTGCCAGCGAGCAGTTTCTTACCATGCAGAATCTGCTGGATCTGGCGGAGAGCTACGCGGTCACCGGCATCTTTGCGCTAGGTCTGTTTGTCGTGCTGGTTACCGGCGGTATCGATATCTCCTTCGCGGCAGTCGCCTCAGTGGTGCAGTACCTGCTCGCATCACTGTTTGTACAGTACCAGTTCGATAATGCACTGCTCAGCATTTTGCTGGCAGTGGTGTGCGGCACGCTGTTCGGGGTGATAAACGCGTTACTGATCACCACGCTGCGGGTGGTCTCCATCATCATCACCATTAGCATGCAGTCGCTGCTGTTCGGGCTACTGATGTGGATCACCGGTGGTCGTAGCCTCTACTCACTGCCGGAGTGGTGGATCACGCTGCGCAATGTACTGCCGTTCAGCTGGCAGGGGGAGAGCTTTCAGGTCGGCCTGCCGCTGGCCACTATGCTGCTGATTGCCGCCATTACTGCCTTACTGCTGAACAAAACCAACCTCGGACGCCAGCTCTATGCCGTGGGGGGTGATGCGGAGTCTGCACGCCGTATTGGTATCCGCGTCGGCCTGATCCACGTTTTCGCCTACGGCTGGCTGGGCGCAATGGCGGCGATTGGCGGGCTGGTGCAAGTCTATCGTATGGGAGAAGTCGTTCCCAATGCGCTGGTTGGCGGCGAACTTGATGTGCTGGCGGCTACGGTGCTGGGCGGAGCCAGTCTGATGGGTGGCAAAGGCACAGTCAGCGGCACGCTGATGGGCGTTTTCCTGATCGCCATTCTGAAGAACGGCCTCAACCTGGTGGGAGTATCGAACTACTTCATGAATATCGTGGTAGGCGGCACCATCATGATTGCGATCGCCGTGACGCACTACAAAAAACGCAAAGAAACTGATGTCAGTTTCGTGTGACAGAGGGCACTGATGATGAAATCACTGACTGCACTGCGCCCAGACGGCACCAACATCGGCCTGATGCTGCTTATCGCGCTGGCGCTTGCCACCTTTACGCTGATGTTACCGGGTCGCTTCCTGACCGACTCAACCTTTATGAGTATGGCGTTTCAGCTGCCGGAACTGGGTTTACTCACGCTGGCGATGTTTATCGCCATTCTCAGCGGCGGCCTGAACCTTGCCATTATCGCTACCGCTAACCTCACGGCACTGTTTGTCGCCTGGACGCTGATGAGCGCGCTGCCCGCCAATGCCGGCATGGCGTTGCAGCTGCTCTGGCTGTTTATCGCCATCATTGGCGCCATGCTGATCGCCGCCGCGATCGGTGTGGTGACGGGTCTGATGGTGACGCGAATCGGCGCACACCCGATTCTGGTAACGCTGGCAACGATGATGACGCTAAACGGCGTCGGAATCTGGCTGACCAAAGGTGCCGCCATTAGCGGTATGCCGCCGGTGGTGCAGGCACTGGGTGCGGACACGTTGCTCGGTATGCCGCTGCCGCTCTGGGTGTTCCTGATTGCCGCCGCGCTGCTGGCGCTGTTTCTCGGTAAAACCCGCGCCGGTAAATGTATCTACATGGGCGGCAGCAACATCAACGCTACCTGGTTTAGCGGCATCAATACCCATCGCATGGTGATGCTGGTTTACGTGATCTCCAGCCTGCTCTGCGTCCTGGCGGGCCTGATTATGATGGCGCGCTTTAACTCCGCGCGCATGGGCTACGGCGACGCCTATCTGCTGCTGACGGTGCTGGCGATTATTCTTGGCGGCACGGATCCCAACGGCGGCTTCGGACGCGTCACGGGCGTGGTGCTGGCACTGATTGCGCTACAGGTGCTTTCCACCGGTTTCAATCTGATGAACATCAGCCAGCACGTCAGTCTGGCGATGTGGGGGGCAGTGCTGATTGTGGTACTCGCTTTTAAACAATTCAAAACCCGATTCAACGAACACCGTGCAGTAAAGCTCAGCAAGCTGGCCGCGGTGCTTAATCCTCTGACTGAAAAGAAGGAAGTATGATGCGTACTCAAATCTCCCCGTCACTGATGTGTATGAACCTGATGGAGATCAAGCACCAGCTGCAGGTTCTCGACTCGCGCGCTGACTTTCTTCACGTGGATATCATGGATGGTCACTACGTGAAAAACATTACGCTCTCCCCCTTCTTTATTGAGCAGATCCGTCCTTATACCCGTGTGGCGATCGATGTGCATTTGATGGTGGAAGAGCCGACTGATTTTATTGAGGCGGTCGCAAAAGCAGGGGCTGACTTTATCTGTCCGCACGCTGAGACCATTAACCGCGATGCATTTCGCGTCATTAACCTGATCCGTAGCTTCGGGAAAAAAGTGGGCGTGGTGCTGAATCCTGCCACGCCGGTTTCCTACATTCAGCATTATATTCATCTGCTCGATAAGATCACCGTGATGACGGTGGATCCTGGCTACGCCGGCCAGCCCTTTATTCCGGAGATGGTTGAAAAGGTGCGCGAGCTGAAAGCGCTGAAGCAACAGCACAGCTATCACTATCTGATTGAGATTGACGGCTCCTGCAATACCCGCACCTATAACCCGCTGATCGGCGCAGGCGCCGAAGTGCTGATTGTCGGCACCTCCGGCCTGTTTAACATCCATGACGATTTAGCCACCGCGTGGGAGATGATGCGCGACAGCATTGATGAGGCCCAGGGGCTGGCGCAGGTGTCCGCATGAGATCACGCTGGCTTGGTATCGATATTGGCGGCACCGGTACCCGACTGCAGCTGATGGAAGAGGGAGGCGTCTGGAGCAGCTTTCGCAAGGTGCCTACCGCCAGCTGGGCGCAGCAGCCCGACGCGCTGCTGGCGCTTGGCCAGCTCATTGATGAGACGCTGGAGCAGCAGCCGGTCAGCGGCATTATGCTGGGTCTGCCGGGTATCCTCAGCCGCGACAGAAAGCAGGTGATCTCGCTGCCCTTTATTCAGGCGCTGGATCATCAGCCAGTGGCGGCACGCCTGGCAGCTCAACTCAGTATGCCAGTGGCGATGGACAAAGATGTTAACCATCTTATGTTGTGGGATCTGCTGCAGCTGGAGCAGCTGCCGGATAACGCAGTGGGCCTCTACCCCGGCACCGGGATGGGCAACAGTCTGTGGCTGAATGGCCGCTTTTATCACGGCGAGCACGGCGGCGCGGGCGAACTGGGGCATGTGCCGGTTGCGGGAAACGATCTCCCCTGCCCGTGCGGCAACCACGGCTGTGCGGAAACGCTGACGTCGGGTCACTGGCTGAGCCACTGGGCGGCACTGAACGCCGCCGACACGCCCATCTCAGCGCTGTTTACCCGCCACGGCGAACAGCCGGATCTGCAGGCGTTTGTGCGGCGGCTGGCTCAGCTGATCGCCACCGAGATGAATATTCTCGATCCGGAGTATCTGATCCTCGGCGGCGGCGTGCTGGCGATGGCTGATTTTCCGCTGGCGCTGCTGCGCAACCAGATTCAACAGCATTTGCGGCCACCGGTCACGCGCGAAAACCTGAAGATTATATTCAGCCACTCAACCGACTATACGGGCTGTCGCGGTGCCTGTCTCGCCGCTGAACGCCGGTTCAGGAGCCTATGATGAAAGGAAAAGTGTGTGTTTTCGGTTCCTTTAATCTCGATATTGTTGCAGTCATGCGTCGCTTTCCGCTGCCGGGAGAGTCGCTGACGGCGCACCACAGTATGATGGGTGCGGGAGGTAAAGGTGCAAATCAGGCCACGGCGGCACTGCGTGCCGGTGCGCGGGTGCACTACATCGGTAAAGTGGGCAATGACGATTTTGGCCTCTTTGCGCGACGTCATCTGGAGAAAACCGGCTTTGACGCGATTACGCTGTTTACCTGTAAAGAGAAGCCCACCGGTAACGCGCTGATTTACGTAGCAGGCGACGACGCCGAAAATATGATTTCAGTCTATCCGGGTGCCAATACCACCGTGACCGCCGCTGAGGTTACGCGCTGCCAGCCCACGGTAGCCGCAGCAGATATTCTGCTGGTACAACTGGAGAATAACCTCAACGCTATTCAGCGCATGATTGATAACGCCCGCGCCAGCGGCACGTTTGTGATCCTCAATCCGGCACCGTGGCAGAAAATCAACGATGCGCTGCTGGCAAAAATTGACCTGCTGACGCCGAACAGCACCGAAGCGACTCAACTCAGTGGCGTAACGGTAACGGATTTTGCCAGCGCGCGCCGTGCCGCCGAGGTGTTGCATCGTAAGGGTGCGCGACAGGTAATCATTACGCTAGGCATTGCCGGCGCCCTGCTATCAACGCCCTCGCAACAGCAGCGCATTCCGCTATTTCCGGCACAGCCGCGCGACACCACCGGCGCCGGCGACGCGTTCAATGGCGCGCTCGCCGCCAGGCTCGCTTCCGGCGACGATCTGCCGCGGGCGGCGCAGTTCGCTGCGGCATTTGCCTCACTCTGCGTTGAACGCGCTGGTGCCGCCGATTCGATGCCCTCTTATGCCGAGGCTTTAGCGCGACTGCAGGCTCATCCGGAGTGTATAGTGGAACAGATTGAGAACGTATCCGCATAATTCATCGCGCTATTCTGCTCTACAGAATTTCAATTCTGGAACCAGACTAATTCGCGCATGACTTTAAGTAAGGTCGCTTACCGGGCTTTTGTTACTGATGAATTCAACAATGCCCGCTATAGCTATCCCTTTACAGCCCCAACCCAAACACGAAATAATAACCCGGCTATCTGCACCACCGAGCGCAGGCAGCACCTGAACGGAACCTCAACTTAGCGGACTCTTTATGACTAACGACATTCCCCTCAAGTACTATGACGTCGCAGATGAGTATGCGACCGAATCCGCTAAGCCGGTGAGCGACGCAGAACGCACACCGCTGGCGCACTATTTCCAGTTACTGATCACCCGTCTGATGAACAATGAAGAGATCAGTGAAGAATCGCAGCAGCAGATGGCCACTGAAGCGGGCATCGATGCAGAGCGTATCGATGAGATTGCGACCTTCCTTAACCAATGGGGTAACGAGTAACCTTACCCGAACGCGCCGGGCAGGCGGCAGGTTACGATGGTGACCTCACCTGCCCGAATCATGTGACCGGCATCATCATCTGCAGCGCTTACCTGCCTGCTGTCCCTGGCCAATGTCCCCCTCTCATTGCAACTGTGCAGCACGCGCTTTCACACCACCTGACCCGCGATTAACCCGGCACCGTTTAGCGCTTCACCGGCTTGCTCTCTTACAGACCAAAATTTATCATCCACACTTATATAGTCTGCGCAGGCATTGTGCTTTACACTGCGCGCTGTAAAAAACTGAGTAGATAAACGATTAAACAGGCGGTAATGGCGATGAACGGAACAATCACAACCTGGTTCAAAGATAAGGGTTTTGGTTTTATCAAAGATGAAAACGGTGAGAACCGCTATTTTCATGTGATTAAGGTCGCCAACCCTGATCTGATCAAGAAAGACGCTGCCGTCACCTTTGAACCCACCACCAACAACAAAGGTCTGTCGGCCTATGCGGTGAAAGTGGTGCCGGAAAGCAAATACATCTTTATCGCCGGCGAGCGCATCAAGATCACCGCGATCAAATCTTACCTGGTCTACAGCGAAGAAGTGCCGGTCGACACCCGCATCGATAAAGAGAATCCGGTGCTGTCGGTAGGCGTGCTGTTAAGCAATATCCGACCGAAATCAGACGTGAAGCCCGGTGAAATGCGATCGCTGAAGAAGCTGGCAATCACTACCTTTCAGGGTTCGACCTTAATCTTCACCGAAGATGAGATCGACATCGAAAGCACGGTGAAACTGCTCAAAGGTCTGAAGTAACCCGGTGACGCTGGTCGAAATCCTGCCATTCAGCCGCAGGATTTCGTCATAGCCTTTTCTTCAGGGCACTCTGTTCCTCGTTCCGCTGGATCAAAAAGCGATAGCGTCAGGATTGCCCGCCGACGGTAAAGCGTTTTACCGATTGTCATCAATCAGCCCGTCAAATTGCCTGACTCCGCTTAAACCCGCCTGATGCTGGCCGGTCAATAAAGTATCACCTTCCTAAAACCTTTTTCCAGGGTAGAATTAGTCACTTCCTTCAGACGTTGCCAATTTTTTTCTATTATCGCCGTTGGTGTTATTGATACGAAAAGGGGCTGAAATAAGGTATAAAGCCGCATGAAAATCCCAAACAGAATCCAACCTCTGGTCGATGATGGCCTGATTGATGACGTGCTTCAGCGACTGAAAAGTGGCAAGGAAGCTGACGTCTACACTGTGTTATGCGGTGACAAGATCCAGTGCGCCAAAGTCTATAAAGAGGCGACGCAGCGTAGCTTTAAGCAGGCAGTGCAGTATCAGGAAGGACGTAAAACCCGTAACACCCGTAACGCGCGTGCGATGCAGAAAGGTACCAAATTCGGTCGCAAGCAGCAGGAAGAGTCGTGGCAGACGGCAGAAGTTGATGCGCTGTTCCGCCTCGCCAACGCCGGTGTCCGCGTGCCGCAGCCTTATCTGTGCATTGACGGTGTATTACTGATGGAGCTGGTGACCGATTCGGACGGCGCAGTTGCGCCACGGCTGAGTGATGTCACCCTGTCAGAAGCGGACGCCATCGCTGATTTCCACACCATGATCCGCAATATCGTGCGCATGCTCTGTGCCGGTATCGTGCACGGCGATTTGTCAGAATTTAACGTGCTGCTTGATGCCGAAGGTCCGGTGATTATCGACCTGCCACAGGCGGTCGATGCCGCGGCGAACAACCACGCCGAATCGATGTTCGGGCGTGACGTTAACAATATCACCGCTTATTACGGCCAGTTCGCCCCGCAGCTGTTACAGACGCGCTATGCCAAAGAGATCTGGCTGCTGTATGAAGACGGGAAATTAACCCCTGAAACGCCGCTCACTGGTCTGTTCGTTGAAGAAGAGCACAACGTAGATATGGATTCGCTGCTGGATGAGATCATTACCGCAGAAGATGAATACTACGAACGCCAGCGCGCCAGTCGGGAACGCGATGAGCAGTAAGCGCTGAAAGCGGCGTGAACCAACAGTAAAGGCGGCCTTCTGAGCCGCCTTTTTTATTGCCGCAGGCCGCGAGCCTTCCCGCGGCCGCTGTTTAGCGCAGAATTACCGTCAGCATGATCAGCACAACACCGATGAGCATCACGCCGATGAACACCTTGTCAATCCGGCCATTTTTCATCATCGTCTCCTCAGAACCACTGGCCGAAACGGCGGATATACCAACGTTTCATTCCCTGCGCCACCAGGCAGTAGCTGAATAGCGTCAGCACCAGCCACGGGAAGTACTGCCATGGCAGCGGCACCAGCCCGACCATCGCCCCCAGCGGCGAGAACGGAATCAGAATGCCCAGCACCATTACTGTCAGGGTGGTCAGCATCACCGGTAAGGTGGCGCGACTCTGGATGAACGGAATCTTCTGGGTCCGCAGCATGTGCACCACCAGCGTCTGAGACAGCAGACCTTCAATAAACCAGCCTGACTGGAACAGCGATTGCACCTCAGCGTGGTTGGCACTGAAGATAAACCACATCAGCGCAAAGGTGGTGACGTCAAAAATCGACGAAGTTGGCCCCATCCACAACATAAAGCGTTTAATGTTGCCGGCATCCCATTTGCGTGGCTTACGCAGAAAATCACGGTCTACTTTGTCCCACGGCAGTGCCAGCTGGGAAACGTCATACATCAGGTTCTGAATCAGCAGATGAATCGACAGCATCGGCAGAAACGGAATAAAGGCGCTGGCGATCAGCAGCGAGAACACGTTGCCAAAGTTTGAGCTGGCGGTCATGTTGAGATACTTGATGATATTGCCAAAGGTCTCCCGTCCTTTCAGCACACCCTCACCCAGCACCTGCAGATCTTTCTCCAGCAGGATAATATCGGACGAGGCTTTTGCCACATCCGCCGCGCTATCGACAGAAATACCGGTGTCGGCCGCGCGCAGCGCTGGCGCATCGTTGATACCATCGCCAAGGAAACCCACGGTATGGCCGTTGTGTTGCAGCAGGCGCACCACGCGTGATTTCTGCTGCGGCGTCAGCTGAGCAAACAGGCTACAACGCTCCGCTTCCTGCGCCAGCTGCGCATCATCCATCGCCTCAATCTGATCACCGGTCAGCATCGCCGGATCGCTCAGCCCGACATCCTGACAGACGCGCAGGGTCACCAGCGGGTTATCGCCGGTCAGCACTTTAACCGCCACGCCGCTGTCGCGCAGTGCCTGAATCGCCTTGCCGGCACTGGCTTTTGGTGGATCGCGGAAGGTCAGCAGCCCTTCCAGCGTCAGCTCACGCTCGTCACTGTTACTGAGCGGCGCGTGCAAATCACCTTCGCGCGTCGCCACCAGCAATACCCGATAGCCCTGCTGATGGTAGCGTTGGGTCAGCGCCAGCAGTTCTGCCCGCTGCCGTTCATCCAGCGGAACCACCGTCTCGCCCTGACGAATCGCACTGCTCACCGCCAGCATCTCCTCTACCGCGCCTTTGCAAATCAGCAGCGAGCGATGATGCGCCAGATCTTCAACCAGCACCGACACCCGGCGGCGGGTGAAGTCGAACGGCAACTCATCAATCAGATGAAACTGGCTGCGCCGGGTCTGAGAGATCACTTTGTCGCCAGCCATCAGTACCGCCCGATCCATCAGGTTTTTCGCGCCACTCTGGCTGCCGCTGTTTAACCAGCCCAGCAGCAGAACCTGCCCATCTTCCTGTCCCATCGGGTTGAGGTGGTGCGCCAGCAGGATGGTATCCTGAGTCAGGGTGCCGGTTTTATCGGTGCACAGCACGTCCATCGCGCCGAGGTTCTGAATGGCGTTCAGCCGTTTAACGATCACTTTGCGTCGCGACATCGCAATCGCGCCTTTGGCCAGATTGGCACTGACAATCATCGGCAGCATTTCCGGGGTTAAGCCGACCGCCACCGCCAGCGCAAACAGGGTGGCATCCATCCAGTCGCCTTTACTGAAGCCGTTAATCAGCAGCACCACCGGCACCATCACCAGCATAAAGCGAATCAGCAGCCGGCTGACGCTATTAACCCCGCGATCAAAGGCGGTCTGCGGCCGGCTTCCCACCAGCGAGGCGGCCAGCGATCCAAACCAGGTATCGCCGCCCGTCGCTACTACCACTGCGCTCGCCGTGCCGCTGGCGACGCTGGTACCCATCAGGCAGATGTTATTGAGCGCCAGCAGCTCCTGGGCAGATTTGCCGTGCGGATCGACGGTGATATTGCCACTCTGTTTCTCCACCGGCAGGGATTCCCCGGTCAGCACCGCTTCGCTGATAAACAGATTGCGTGAACTCAGCAGCCGGACATCGGCAGGCACCTGATCGCCGGTGCTCAGCAGAATGACATCGCCCGGCACCAGTTCGCGCATATCAACGTCGTGACGCTGTGCAGTTTCACTGGCGCTATCACGCCGCAGCACTGTGACCTGGCTGCGCACCAGTGACTTCAGCGCCTGCGCCGCACGATTGGTGCGGAACTCCTGCCAGAAGCGCAGCAGTCCGCTCAGCAGCACCATAGTGGAAATGATGATCACACCCGATAGATCGGTTTCCTCACCGGCGCGCAGCGGCAGCAGATAGTCGGTAAACAGGCTGACCAGCGCCAGCACCAGTAATACGTAGATAAACGGATTGTTGAAGGCCATCAGCAGCTGAATCAGCGCCGGAGGGGCTTTTTCATGCGCCACCTCATTCGGGCCATACTGTTTCAGACGGGCTGCAGCCTCGGCGTGGGTCAGTCCATCGCGGTCGCTGCGCAGGTTGGCCAGCGTGACGTCGACTGGCTGGACCGCTTCACGGGCGATAGCAAAAAGTTTTTTGGTTTTCTTCATGGTGCGGTGGTCGTCAGATTTGATGACAACCTGTTCCAGTTTCATGTCGCTCATTTCGACATCTCCCTGATTTAAAGCAATAGTTATCCTGCACACCCAAATAAGGTATGCGGAGAAGACCTGGCGTTGCCGGGTTATTTAATTAAGTGTCCTTCGGGGATCGTCCATATATCCCTCCTGTATTCAGAAATAAGGGCGTGCAGAATTTCGCGCGACGCGAAATTAGCGCTGCGTAATAGGTGTCAGAAAGCAGAGATCGGGCGCAGCCTGGGCTACGCCAGTCGGGGTGGAGGGAAAAGGGCTAAGATAAACAGCAGCATAACGCGCACTCATTCAGATAACAGGATGATAAATAAGGAGCGCAATCGTCACTAACAGAGAGGATTGCTGCCCGCCGGTTGGCAAGCAGCGAAAAGAATTCAGCTTGCCGGAATAAAGATAAATCGAGGGTGACTGTCCAACTGAATTCTCCTGAAATAATTTGCCGCTATTATAAACAGCGTAAGGTCGTGGTAAAGGGTTAATAATAGCAATTATCGTTTCGTTGATGTTCCGTTTCTGCACTGCCGGAAATAACACAACAAATACTTTACCTTCTTATAACCACAACCTTTCGCTTATACCTTTTTGGCATATGATTAGCCCATATTCGACTATTCTTCGCATCAGCCCTTTCGTAAACTCGCGTAACTTTTTTAAGGCAAGGAAATTTCATGAAAACTATAATTCCATCACTGCTGGCGCTGACGCTGGCTGCCGCCTTCTCTGCTCAGGCTGCGACGCCCAAAGATACACTGGTGATTGCGCAGTCTACCGACGATGCCGATAGCTTCGATCCGGCCAAAGGGTTTGAACTCACCAGCGTGCAGGCCTTTACCAATATTTATCAACGCCTGGTTCAGTCTGACCCGCAGAATCCGGTCGATCTGAAACCGACGCTGGCAACTTCGTGGCAGCCCGGCAGCGACAACCGCAGCCTGACCTTTGAACTGCGTAAAGACGCGAAATTCTCCACCGGCAATCCGCTGCGTCCGGAAGATGTGATCTTCTCGCTGGGCCGGGTGGTGAAACTGAACCTCGATCCCTCTTTCATCCTGACGCAGCTCGGCTGGAACAAAGATAACGTTGATGGCTTTCTGAAGAAGGTCGATGACAATCACGTGCAGATCAGCTGGACCGCTGACGTCAGCCCGACCTACGTACTGAGCCTGCTTTCAGCCCCGGTTTCGTCGATCATCGACGAGAAAACCGCGATGGCGAATCAGAAAAATGGCGATTTCGGTAACGGCTGGCTGGCAACTCATTCAGCCGGCAGCGGCCCGTATCAGATCCGTAAAGTGGTGATGCATCAGGTGGTGCTGCTGAGCGCCAACCCAACCTCGCCGGCCGGTGCGCCAAAAATGAAGAACATCCTGATCAAGAACGTGCCGGAACCGGCCGCGCGTCGTCTGCTGCTGGAACAGGGTGATGCCGATATCGCCCGTAACCTCGGTGCCGATCAGATCGCCGCGCTGAACGGCAAACCCGGCGTGAAGACCGAAGCGATTCCGATGGCCTCGCTCTACTACATCCAGTTCAACATCGGTGCCAACGAGACGATGAAGAACCCGGCATTCTGGGAAGCGGCGCGCTACCTGTGGGATTACAAAGGTATCGCCAATGAGCTGCTGAAAGGCCAGTTCGATGTGCACCAGACCTTCCTGCCGAAAGGCTTCCTCGGCGCAATCAACGATACGCCTTACAGCTACGATCCTGAGAAAGCCAAAGCGATTCTGAAAAAAGCCGGCCTGACCAACGTCAGCTTTAAGCTTTCCACCAGCAACCAGCCGCCTTATCTCGACATCGCGCAGGCGCTGCAGGGCAGCTTCGCCAAAGGTGGCGTGAAGGTCGAGGTGGTTCCGGGCCTGAGTTCTGAAGTCTCAACCAACGTCAAAGCGCATAAGTATGAGGCCACGCTGAACGCCTGGGGCTCGGACTATTTTGATCCCAACACCAACGCTGCCTCGTTTGCCTATAACCCGGAAGATGGCAGCAAAACCATCGCCTTCCGTTCCGACTGGCACATTCCGGAGCTGAACAAGCAGGTGGTAGCGGCGACGGCGGAAAGCGATGCGAAAAAACGCGTCGCCCTGTATGAAGCGATGCAGCGTGAGGTCATGAAAAACTCCCCTTACGTGATTGGTATGCAGGCGAAGAACCTGATCGCCCTGCGCGACAACCTGAAAGGCTATGTCCAGGGCATCAACCCTGACATGGTGTACTACTCGCAGGTCACCAAGTAATGGCACAGTCTGTTGCTACAGCCGGGTCCGCCCGGCTTTTTTGGCAGCGAGGCGGGCGGCTGATCGGCAGCATTCTGTCGCTACTGGTCACCCTGCTTGGCCTGCTCGCCTTCACCTTTATGCTGTCGCATCTGTCGCCGATCGATCCGGTGCAGCAGATCGCCGGCGATCACGCCAGTGAAGCGACTTATGCCCAGGTGCGCCACGATCTCGGGCTGGATCAGCCGGTGCTGGTGCAGTTCTGGCGCTACATTGCGCATCTGGCGCAGGGCGATCTCGGCGTGTCGCGGCTGACCAATCAGTCAGTCAGTAGCGATCTGATGACCACCTTCCCCGCCACGATTGAGCTGGCAACCTGCGCAATGATTTTCGCCGTGGTATTTGGCGTCACGCTGGCGCTGCTGGCGGCGTGGAAACCGGGCAGCTGGATCGATAATCTGGCCCGCTTCATCTCCCTGCTCGGCTATTCGGTGCCGGTGTTCTGGCTCGGCCTGCTGGGTCTGCTGCTGTTTTATGCGGTGCTGCACTGGTCTGCCGGGCCGGGACGACTGGACGATATCTGGGTCTACACCCTTGAGCCGAAAACCGGCTTTGTGCTGATCGACAGCTGGCTGTCGGGTGAGCCGGAGATGTTCCGCAACGCCATCGCACACCTCTGGCTGCCGGTAGTGATCCTCGGGCTGCTGGCAATGGCCGGGATTACCCGTCTGCTGCGCGCCGCGCTACTGGAAGAGAGCAGCAAAGAGTATGTGGTACTGGCACGGGCCAAAGGCGCCGGTCGGGTCCGCATCCTGCTGCGCCACATTTTCCCGAACGTGCTGGGGACGCTGGTGACGGTGATCGCCCTCTCCTACGCCACGCTGCTGGAAGGCTCGGTGCTGACAGAAACCGTCTTCGCCTGGCCAGGTGTCGGCCGCTACATGACCAATGCCCTGTTCTCCGGCGATGTGCCGGCGATTCTCGGCTCCACCCTGTTGATCGGCAGCTGCTTTATCCTGATCAACACCCTGGCGGATGTTTTAACCTGGTTAACCGATCCGAGAACCCGATGACGCAACAACTTTCTGAACTCGAAACGCTGCGGCCACGCCGTCGCCGTCAACGCGTTACCTCGTTAACCGTTGGGCTGACGCTGGTCGCCATCCTGATCCTGATGGCGCTGCTGGCACCGCTGATTGCGCCGTTCGATCCTAATCTGCAAACGATGTCGAGCCGGCTGCTGGCGCCGTCGGCGCAGCACTGGTTCGGCACCGACGGCTTTGGCCGCGATCTACTGTCGCGGGTGATTTACGGCGCGCGTCCGACCCTGCTGCTGGTGTCGCTGATTCTGGTGCTGACCATTCCGGCCGGCCTGCTGATCGGCATCACCGCCGGTTACGTCGGCGGCTGGACTGAACGCCTGCTGATGCGGATTACCGATATCTTCCTGTCGCTGCCCAATCTGGTGATTGCGCTGGCGCTGGTGGCGATTCTCGGTCCTGGCCTGATGAACGGTGCACTGGCGCTGGCGCTGACCAGCTGGCCGCCGTTTGCCCGTCAGGCGCGCGCCGAAACGCTGGCGCTGCGCCGTAGCGACTACCTTGCCGCCGCGCGGATGCAGGGCATCACCGGCTTTCGTCTGATGTTCGGCCATATCCTGCCGCTCTGTCTGCCGACCGCAGTAGTGCGTGCGGCACTGAGCCTCGGCGGCATCATTCTGGCGGCTGCCGGTCTCGGTTTTCTCGGCATGGGCGTACAGCCGCCAACCGCCGAATGGGGATCGATGGTGGCCGAAGGCAGTAAAGTCATTTTCGATCAATGGTGGGTCGCCGCTGCACCGGGCGCTGCCATTCTGTTTGCCAGCCTGGCCTTTAACCTGACAGGCGACGGCCTGCGCGACCGACTGGATACCCGTCATGCCAAATAATCTGCTGCACGCCGAAGGGCTGACCATCCGTAGCGATGATGCGCTGCTGGTCGACAACATTGGTTTTTCTATTGGCCGCGAGCGCGTGGCGCTGGTCGGTGAATCCGGCTCAGGGAAATCGCTGACCGCCCGCAGCCTGATGGGACTGCTGTCACCGGCCCTGCATCTGCAGGCTACGCAGCTACAGGTGGCAGGCGAGGATGCGCTGACGCTGACGGAGCGCCGCTGGAGCCAGCTGCGCGGTAACCGGGTGGCGATGGTGATGCAGGACCCGAAATATGCGCTTAACCCGACGCGTACCATTGGCTGGCAGGTTGAAGAACCGCTGATTCTGCACCGTCACCTGAGCCGCGCCGAGCGCAAAGAGAAGGTCTGCGAGATGCTGGATGCGGTCGGCCTGCCCGATCCACGTCGCCTGATGCAGCACTATCCGCATCAGCTCTCTGGCGGCATGGGCCAGCGTGTGATGCTGGCGATCGCCCTGATTACCGATCCTGATTTCCTGATCGCCGATGAACCAACCTCAGCACTCGATCATGCGATGCGCGATCAGGTGCTGGCGCTGATTCGCGGTCTGGTCGAAGCGCGTAATATGGGGCTGCTGCTGATCAGTCACGATTTGCAGCAGGTGTCGGAACACTGTGAGCGGGTGATGGTGATGTACAAAGGCCGCCTGCTCGATACCCTGCCTGCCGCCGAACTGCCGCGGGCGACCCATCCTTATACCCGCACGCTGTGGGCCTGCCGTCCGGGTAAAGCGACCCACGGCCAGCTGCTGCCGGTGCTGGATCGTGCGGCGCTGGAGGCACATCATGATTAAGTTGCAGGATCTCAGCGTCGCCCATAAGCAGGGTTACGAGCTGCGCACCGTGGTGCATGAGGTCAACCTTGAGGTTAATGCCGGGGAGTGTTTTGGTCTGGTGGGTCCCTCTGGCTGCGGGAAGTCGTCGCTGCTGTGGGTGCTGGCCGGTCTGAATCCCCACTGGCAGGGCCGGATGCAATTAGCCGGTCATCAGGTGGAGCCGGGCAAAGCCTTTACCGGCGCGCTACGTCAGGAAGTGCAGATGGTGTTTCAGGATCCCTACGCCTCACTGCATCCCCGTCACCGGCTGCGCCGGACGCTGGCCGAGCCGCTGAAGCTGATTAAACGTGACAACATCAACGATCGCATCGACCAGGGCTTTCGCCACGTCGGGCTCGATCCGGCGCTGGCCGATC